>Ga0307487_1000579_pt1 | contig 28225 bp, 23 predicted proteins | sample CBIW12metaG_FD_203665 | JGI IMG/M metagenome (GOLD analysis project Ga0307487, IMG submission 203665) | Sea-ice brine microbial communities from Beaufort Sea near Barrow, Alaska, United States - CBIW 1.2 | ecosystem: Environmental > Aquatic > Marine > Coastal | place: USA: Alaska | collected... | reverse complement strand
AATAGCCTTCAAACAGGTTTTTACTTACCTTGGCCATTGAAAAGTATAACAAGAGCCGTATGATGGGAGACTATCACGTACGGTTCTGTGAGAGGCTCGGGGTGAAATTCCCCTTGTCTACTCGACGGTCCATCGTACATCCTGATGCATGGAAATTACAGCGAGGTTATCCGGGTATTTTTCAACAATATGATCGAAGAAAACGCCTATGGTTTGACCAATAAGTGGTTTTTTTGAAGTTCCTGAAATGTAGCTGAGCTTTCTCATAATATGGGTTTTATAAATTTTTCAATTAAATTTAAAGTAGTTTTGGGCTGATTTTTATGTGGAAAATGGCCGCAATTTTTAATTAAATGGACCTCTGCATTCTTTCCTATTTGTTTTGCCAACTCTGTGGCGTGTGAGGCCAGAGCGTAATCATCGTCTGCTCCTTGTATGATAAGTGCAGGGCAATTGATGTTTGAAAGTTGTGCGGAAATATTCCATTCTGCAAATTCTTCTGATGTCCAGACATTTTGCCAATTATCTACCAAACTATCGGTCCAGGCGCCGTGATATTTTTCAAGTGCTTCTCGTAGTACTGAATTTGCTGGCTCTTCTCTCATTTTCAATACTCCAAGGACTGTTTTCTCTTCCACAAAATAATGCGCTGCAAGGCTGACAATGGCTTTAACGGGATATGCAGCCGCATAGAGCAAGGCGATGCTGCCGCCATCGCTGCTCCCAATAAGTATGGGCTGTTTTATTTTTAAATTATTCAGGACCTTATCCAGAAATTGCATTTCGAGTTCCAGGTATCCTTTGTCCCAACTCGCAGGATTTGATGCGTAATTACCATGCCCCGGCCTGCTGTAAACAATGGCAGAAAGTCCGGTGGTTTTTACCACTTTTTCAGGAAAATCCTTCCAACTTTCAGCACAGCCCAAAGCATCGTGAAGAAATACCAAAATTGTGTCGCTAGCAAATTCCTCAGGGTGCAACTTATAACCTGATATAGTATTATTCTGAATTTGGATCGAAAAGGATTCGCTGCGCAATGGGTGTTATTTTTTGTTAAGTTAATATAAATAATAAGAGAAAATACTGGGATTACTCATAAATATTCAAATTTTAGAATTGAAATGTCAATGCCTGAATTACGTTGAACAAAATTGATGTTTTATTTCATTTTATACTGTTTTTGATTAATTGAGATTCAAAATGAATCATGTAGTGAAGTTGTAAGGAAGTCAATAGGAGAGAGCCTTACAAAACAGGTATAACCATTAAATGGCCCTGTTTATATTAAATTTCAGCAAGGAATTAATTGTCCGACTTATTTCCATTATCTTTGGATTCTGATAATTTAGAAGTAAATTTTTATTTCTAAACTCTTAATTAATTATACAAATTAGATATGAAAAATTTCAAAAAATTAATGTTGGTTTTAACAGCTATTGCAATGGTAAGTTGTGGTGAAAAGAAAGAGAAAGAACAAATTAATCTTAATGACAATTCAGCTGGGACTACCGAAAGTGTTACTGAAGATAAATCCCCACAGGATGAAAATGTAGTTGAATTAACAATCACCGGGAATGATCAGATGCAATATGATCTTAAGGAAATGAAGGTTAAAGCCGGTCAAACGGTGAGAATAACCCTTAAACACATAGGGAAAATGGATAAAAACGTAATGGGACACAATTGGGTTTTGTTGACCAGTGGTACAGATATTCCTGAATTTGGGGCACTTGCCGGAGGAGCAAAAGCAACCGATTATATTCCTGCCGGTACAGACAAGGTTATCGCTCATACTAAAATGCTAAGTGGTGGAGAGTCTGATACAATTGAATTTGTAGCTCCTGCTGCCGGGACTTACGATTTTATTTGTAGCTTCCCTGGACATTACGCTCTTATGAAAGGTAAGTTCATCGTGGAATAAGTTTCAATCCATAAAAATAAAAAACGCATCAGTTCTTAAAGCTGATGCGTTTTTTTATGGTGAAAATGTCATTATTTGGAATAATATTTTAAAAGCACCATCAATTTGGGAATATTATTGAAATTACAGACGTTTTAATTTAAGGTTACCCTGATAAAAGATTTAATACCTTTAAACCACAAGAATACACGCAATTTTCAATTAAAATAAATTTATGAAAAATCACTTCCACAAGGTTTTAATTTTCTTTTCTTTCTTTTTCTTCTTCTCTTTATTAGGTTCGGCACAGGTCCTCAGCAGCAAACAAATTGATAGTTTGGTTGAAAAAACACTCACCACTTTCGATGTTCCTGGAATAGCGGTGGCAGTTCTAAAAGATGGAAAAGTGATCCATCTTAAAGGTTATGGGACTCGTTCCCTAAAGTCTGGAGGGAAGGTTGATGAAAATACGCTATTTGGAATTGCTTCCAATACAAAGGCTTTTACCAGTGCTGCGTTGGGTAAATTAATCGATCATGGAAAACTTGAATGGGATACGAAAGTCACCGATATTATTCCGGAATTTAAACTATATGATCCTTATGTGACTTCCGAATTTACAGTTAGGGATTTGCTTACGCATCGAAGCGGTTTAGGACTTGGCGCGGGGGATATGATGGTATTCCCGGCTTCAAATGTTACCGATAAATCCCAATTGATCCATAATCTTCGTTTTTTAAAACCTGTGTCTTCCTTTAGGTCAAAGTATGATTATGACAACTTGTTATATATAGTAGCGGGAGAAGTTGTGGCCCGGGTTTCAGGTAGGGATTACGATGATTTTATCAGGGATAATTTTCTAAAACCCCTGGAAATGTCAAAAACGGCAATTTCCTGGAGACAGATTGAGGATTATACCAATGTTATTGACGGACATGCTCCGGTGAATGGAAAATTAATTCCGGTTGGACTTAGCTTTACCGAAGTTGCAAACCCCGCAGCTGGCATATATTCCTCGGTTACAGATATGAGCAAATGGGTACAGGCACAGTTAAATCGGGGAAAATATGGGGGAAAACTTCAGGACAGCCTATTTAGTGAAAAAGTACATCAGGAAATGTGGACTCCCCAAACTATTATTAGAAGGGGTAAAGGCCCGTATAACACCCATTTTACGGCTTATGGCCTTGGATGGAACCTGAGCGATGTAAATGGATATTTACAGGTAACACACACCGGAGGTTTACTTGGAATTGTAAGTCAGGTAACTATGCTCCCGGAACTGAATTTGGGAATTATCGTGCTGACCAACCAACAATCCGGTGCAGCCTTTAGTGCCATCACCAACTCTATAAAAGACTCATATTTTGGTGTAAAAGGGGAAAACAGGATCAAAGAGTACAACCAGTCCAGATTAAAACGGGAAAAGCAGGCAGATGTGGAAGTTGCCCGGGTATGGAAGGATATTGAAGCACAGCAAAAAAATAACAAGTTTACTGTAAATTTAGAAATGTTTACCGGCACTTTTAACGATCCTTGGTTTGGGAAAGTGACCATAGCCAAAAAGGAAGGAAAACTCTATTTTGAATCTGAGAATATTTCTGATTTCAAAGGAGAAATGATTTTTTACAAGGGAAATACTTTTATAGTAAAATGGAATGACAGGACTTTAAATGCCGATGCTTTTGTTATATTCTCCCTCAATAAGGAAGCTCATGCCGATGGTTTTAAAATGGAAGCTGTTTCTCCAATAACCGACTTCAGCTTCGATTTTCAGGATTTGGATTTTAATCCTTTGGAGAAATAAAAATAATCCATTATTTTTATTTGGATTTATAAAATAATAAACGTATCAGTTCTTAAAGCTGATGCGTTTATTTTATTGGTATAAACTTTTAATCCTGATTACTTCAGAATGTAGTTTTAAGGACTCGGAGTTCCTAAAAGCAGTGAATTAAATCACAACATCATCGGCCCCGTAAATGAGTTCGAGAAAATCGGCTTTGGGAAGAGCTCCAAAATATTCTTCAATCATCACGGCTTCAAGCAATTGTTCAATTTCCCTAGGTTCGTAACGCGCTCCGGTTAAAAGATCTTCCAGGTTTTTAACGGGTTCTTTTCCGAAGAAATCCCCGTAGATCTTAAAACTTTCAATCCTTCCTTTTTCTACAAAAATGCGAAGGTCAATTTCCCCGATTGGAAACCTACGATTACGTTGAATGTTGAATTTGGGGGAGTTGCCGTAATTCCAATCCCAGGTATTGTATTTTTTATCTTTTAGCTGATGCACTGCTTCCCATTCTGCATCACTCAGTCTATAGGTTTCAAATTCTTCCCCAGTATCATATAAGCCTTTAAGTATTAAAGATCGAAAAGTTTCGATGTCCATAGCTTCATCCATAAATTCACTGATATTGGCTACCCGGGCCCTTGCCGATTTATGGCCTTTTGAAACGATCTTGCTCATTTTCACATTGAGCGCTTTCACCACTTCTCCCAAATCGCTGTTCAATAGAAGTGTTCCGTGACTGAACATTCTTCTGCCAGTAGAAAACTGCGCATTTCCCGATATCTTTTGATCGTTTACCACAATATCGTTGCGGCCTTTTAACTCCGCAGCAACGCCAATGGAATTGAGGATCTTAATAACCGGTTCTGTGAATTTCAGAAAATTATTCAGGCTTTTTATATCGTGATTTGTGATAAAACTGAAGTTGAGGTTTCCAAAATCGTGATAAACCGCTCCTCCGCCGGAAACACGTCGCACCACATGAAGTTTTTTTTCTTCGACATATTCATGGTTGATCTCTTCCAAAGTATTTTGATTGCGCCCTATAATAATGGATGGCTCATTGATATAAAAAAGCAAATAATCTGTACCCGGATTAAAATTGCGAAGTGCATATTCTTCTAAAGCCAGATTAACCTTGGGATCTGTAATGCCTTCATTATCTATAAAAATCATACGTGTGTAATTTATAATTGTCAATTGCAAAGGTAAGTGAAAAGTGAAGTTAGAAGTTAAAAAGAAGGAAAGTTCAAAGTGAAAAGTAAATCTGGATGCTTTGGGAGAGGAAAGTAAAATAATCCATTAAAAAACCCCAAATTAAATTAACCGGTTGTGCATATCCGAATTAACGTATTCGTAAATTATGTATTCCCAAATGCAATTAAATGTGATAAATCTGTTTTAAAGCTCATATTTTTAATTTTTCGCAAAAGCCCGCTTTTATTGGGGATGCCGTACTTTTTAAAAATGTAGGCGTTGCTGTTTCTCGAAAAGATATTTAGGGGTTTTAAGTGAAAAAGAGGTATGATTCTATTATTAATGTATTAATTTTGAGCCTTATTACATTAGCAGTTTTATATGAAGAATAACAAGAATTATGTTATAGATTTTGACAGCACATTTACACGAGTAGAAGCTCTTGATGTTTTAGGCGAAATTTCCCTGGCAAATGATGTGGACAGAGAAAAAAATCTTAAGGAAATAGAGGAACTGACAAATCAGGGAATGATGGGTGAAATATCCTTACTGGAATCCCTTGAAAAAAGGCTTGATTTGTTAAAAGCCAGTAAGAAACACCTACCGGAACTTGTAAATCAACTAAGAAAAAGCATTTCGACCTCTTTCGTTAGAAATAAAGTATTTTTTACCGAAAACAACGAAAATATCTATATAATATCCAATGGTTTTAAAGAATTCATAGTTCCAATTGTTGCAGAATATGGAATCAAAGAGGAAAATGTTTTTGCCAATACCTTTGAATTTGATAATGATGAGAAAATTATTGGTTTCGATCGCAAAAACGTACTTTCTCAAAATAAGGGAAAGGTTGAACAAATAAAACGTATCAACCTTCAAGGGGAGGTATTTGTAATTGGAGATGGTTATACTGATTACGAGATAAAAGCTTCGGGACTTGCCAGCAAATTTTACGCTTTTACGGAAAATGTGGAACGCGTGAACGTATTGGAAAAAGCAGACCATATTACTCCTAGTTTAGACGAATTTTTATTTATGCATAATATGAACAAAGTCATTTCTTACCCTAAGAGCAGAATTAACATTTTATTGCTCGAAAATATCCATCCCGATGCTTTTAAATTGATGAAAGAGGAGGGGTATAATATTATTACTCATTCTGGTGCAATGGATGAAGATGAGTTGGCTGAAAAGATCAAAGGTGTTTCGGTATTGGGAATTCGTTCTAAAACGCAGCTCACCAAAAAAGTGCTCAACAATGCTAACCGATTAATTGCAGTGGGTGCTTTTTGCATTGGCACCAATCAAATTGACCTGGAGGAATGTCTTAAAAAAGGTGTTGCAGTGTTCAATGCGCCTTATAGCAATACCCGTTCTGTGGTAGAGTTGGTAATTGGTGAAATTATTCTGCTTATGAGGAACCTTCCGGATAAAATCAAGGCAATGCATGAAGGTAATTGGCGCAAATCTGCGGATGGTAGTTATGAAACCAGGGGAAAAAAATTAGGTATCATAGGTTATGGAAATATTGGGTCACAACTATCGGTGGTAGCAGAATCTATTGGTTTTGATGTGTACTATTATGATGTAGTTGAAAAACTTGCTCTTGGTAATGCTACAAAATGTAACTCTCTACCCGAGCTTTTGCAAAAAGCAGATATTATAACTTTGCACGTAGATGGCAGAAAGGAAAATCAGGACCTGATAGGAGACAAGGAATTTCAGGAAATGAAGGACGGGGTTATATTTCTCAATCTCAGCCGGGGTCATGTTGTGGATATTGATGCGCTTCAAAAACACATTATCTCAGGAAAAATAAAAGGGACAGGAATAGATGTTTTTCCTGAAGAGCCTGGAACCAATAAAGAAGAATTTGAATCACCACTTCGGAATTTGCCCAATGTGATCCTTACCCCACATATTGGAGGAAGTACACAGGAAGCACAGGTGAACATCGGAAATTTTGTGCCGGGAAAAATTATTGATTACATCAATACCGGTAGCACCACCAACAGTGTGAACTTTCCAAACCTTCAACTTCCGGTACTGGAAAACGCGCACAGATTGATCCATATTCACCGCAATATGCCCGGAATATTGGCCGAGATCAACAGGATATTTGCTTCCCTGGATATTAATGTGGTGGGACAGTATTTAAAAACCAATGAAACTATTGGTTATGTGATCACCGATATTGATAAGGCTTATGATAAAACAGTGATTAAGGAATTAAAAGGTATTAAAAACACCATTTGGTTCAGGGTTTTATACTAATTGCCAAGGGCCAGGACAATAGAATATAGATAAAAGAAAAAAGAAAAACATTTAATTTACCCTGTTTGATCTGCGGGGATTAAAATACATGTATCACCGGAAGTAACGTTTAAATTTATTAGCAGCATTCCGGGATATTTGTGGAAAGTGGAGGACCATAAAAGCAATTGTTTCTGGTTTTTTATTTCGATGGCGAAAATAGGTTTCATTCATTCGAGGCATTTTGCGTAAATTTTATCTTGCAATAGTTTTTAAATTATATATCTTTCCGGTTTTTATCGAAAAAGGTTTTGAAACTAAATTTGGCCCAATTTCAATGCTTTTTGAAAATAAAATTTCCCCTCTGTTTGTCAATGCCGGTAATTTGGACTTGAATGCAGAAAACTAAAACCTACATTGTGATTAGAATACTCCCCTACGCAAAAAAACCAAGATTGAAGATCCTTGGTGTTCTTTATTTTATCCTGCTGATTTTTTCTCCCATTAACTCGCTTTATTCGCAGGAGACCCTAACATCTGACGAGTTATTCATCAATGCCAGGAAAGCGGCCTTCGACGATGATAATTATCCTCAGGCGATTGCCTTGACTAAACAAGCACTGGAAATAAGTCCGGATTATGCAGATATCAGGATATTTCTGGGAAGATTATATACCTGGACAGATGAGGTTGAAAAAGCTAGAATAGAGTTTAAGCAGGTATTGGAAAAAAATGCAGGCTATGAAGATGCTGTTTTGGCTTATGGAAGCCTGGAATATTGGAATGATAATTCTGAAAAAGCCCTTGAAATTGTAGAAGTTGGTATTCAATACAATCCTGTATCTCAGGTTCTTTTGGAGTTCAAAGCTAAAATTTTAATTGATTTACGGAGATATTCTGAGGGAAATGAAACTTTGAACAATCTGCTGAAAATAAATCCCAAGCATACCGATGCAAGGGCCCTGAGTGCAAAGATCCAGGATGTTTCTTCCAAAAATAAAATTGGAGTAAGTTATGATTTTGTTTATTTTGACAAGCGTTTTGACGATCCCTGGCATTTGGCAAGTATAGACTACGGCAGGCAAACCAAATTTGGATCGGTTACCGCACGCCTTAATTATGCCAATAGATTTACCACTGATGGGACACAGTTTGAAATTGATGCTTACCCTAGGATTTCAAAGATATTTTATGCCTATGTAAGCGGTGGAATAGCTAAAAATGATGGAATCTTCCCGAAATACCGGGCTGGTTTTTCTTTATACGCCAACCTTCCAATGGCTTTTGAAGCCGATGCAGGCTTTAGGTTGTTGGTCTTTAGCGATGAAACCTGGATTTATACAGCGTCCATTGGAAAGTATTACAAAAATTACTGGTTTAATCTCAGGACTTATTTAACTCCCTCCAACAATTCAGTTTCCAAATCGTTATCATTAAAAATTCGCTATTATCTGGCCGGGGCCGATGATTATCTCAGCTTTGGGATAGGCACGGGCTTATCTCCGGATGATCCGGCAAATAATATCCTTTTTAACAATGGCGATACTTATAAACTTAAGTCTAGCCATATTTCTTTGGGTTATAATAAACCTATTAATGCTTTAAATATCATCTCGGTTAAGGCCTCCTTAGAAAATCAGGAATATCAACAGGGAACCCGGGGAAACCAGTTTTCTGTAGGTATTGGTTATAAAAGACGTTTTTAATTATGCGTAAATATTTATTTATTGGTCTCCTGGTTTTTATATTGCTTCTACCGGTATGGATGTGGCTGGGTTGGGTATTTACGCCAAACACAAAATTGGTAGCAGCCATAATAGACAAAACTGTTTTAACCCGGGAGGGACAAGAACACATTTCTTTTAATTGGATCCTAAATCATCAGCGTTATACAAAAACATCTAAAAAAGCTTATGAGAATGCTCAAGATTACTATGGTTTTTTTCCCTTAAACGATGAAAAATTTGAGTTGAAGGGCTTGGAAAGATTTTCTACCAATGAGTTGGTTCAATTATGTGAGGATGCAGATCTGGTGTATTTTACTGATACCTATGGTATTTATAACAATGAATGGTATAAGGGTGAAAAGGGACCTTATGGAATTGTATATGGTGGATTGAGCAATAAAGACGTGGAATTTTTAAGCCTGATGAAGGCAAAAAATAAACTGATACTTACAGAATTCAATACTATTGGCTCGCCTACCAGGTTTGAAAACCGGACTCATTTTGAAGAATTGTTCGCTATAAAATGGACCGGGTGGACAGCGAGGTATTTTGATAATTTGGATATTGAAGTAAATAAAGAAATCCCATTATGGCTGATCGAGAATTACAAAAAATCGCATCAGGGGGAGTGGCCATTCAAAAGATCTGGAATTGCTTTTGTAAATGATAGTGAAAAGGTAGTGATCCTGGAAGATACTACTCACCTTAACAATCCCATGCCTCATATTCTGAGTAACCTTTATGCAATGGAAAATTTAGGTGTTCCCGAGAAGATAAAATATCCTTTCTGGTTTGATATTATATTGCCGCAACCGGCAATTAACCAAACTGTCGCGAGCTTTAAAATTAGCGCTAATCAAAAGGGATTGGCCGAATTAAAGAAGTATGGGATCCCGTCAGAATTTCCGGCGGTGACTATGCATAAGGAGGAAGATTATAGCTTTTACTACTTTTCCGGGGATTTTAGCGATAACCCCATAAATTTAAAAACTTCCTATTTTAAAGGGATCAGGTTTTTTAAAGGGATGTTCTACAATGAAAATGATCCTACAGAGCGGGCAGGTTTTTTCTGGGATTTCTACCGGCCAATGCTGAGCAATATTCTCAAAGACTATTCTGCAAATAAACCTTAAAGCTTAGTTTTGAATTGTATAACTTCTGAATAAGGAGTCTGGAACAATCTTTCCGCCATTTATAATTACATTATTTTTTTTCTTGAACTGGTTGAAGGCATTAATCAATTGATTCTTTTTTTCATCATCATTTACCAATACTTCCCCAAGATCTTCATGTAACTTATAAAGCTTATCGCCATTTAGGTGGTATTCTCCCATAATAAAATCAATAAGATCTGTTTTGGTTTGCATTAGTGGTACCTGATGCAAATTTTGAAAGCCCCTGGTGGTATCCAAACCTTGTCCTAACCAACTATTTTGAGCAGGTGTTTTAATTTCAAAATTGGTTTTTAAATATGCAAGTAAACTCGGGGTGATATCAAAGTGAGTAGAAACCGAGGAAATCTCAGCAGTGCGTTCCAGCATAGGAGAGAAAATGATGAGGGGCACGTGATATCTGTCAATTTTTGTGCTCATTGGAATTTCAGGAATTCTGTGATCCCCGGTAATAAGGAAGATCGTATTGCTGTAATCTTCCCTTTTTTTATAAGCTTCAAAGAAATTTTTAAGTGCATCATCTGTATACATAATACTGGAATACTGCTTTTTGTAATTCCTGTAAGTATTCTTTTTGTTTTCATTGAAATTCAGATAATCCATTCGGTTTTCAAAAACTTCAGAATATTTATCTGCTTCATCTATAAGAAACGGGCTGTGCATAGCCACGGTTAAGATCACGCTTAATTGTGGCTGAAGCTCATTTTTGGCAGGAATGGTGTTGAGGTAATATCGGAACAATTCAGAATCACTATAACCCCAGGAAAATCCATTGTTTGCAGGTAGTTTTTTGTAACCTGCGGGAAAAGTGTTTATGTCCTTCAGTTCATCAATATTATTTTTTTTAAGGTAAAGGGCCATATTGTCAAAAGCGGCATCGCCGCCATAATAAAATGAAGTCCTGTAACCATTAAACTGCAAGATATTCATTAAGGAAAGTTGATCAGGCATTTTATTTCCAAGACCTAAAAAACCATTTTGAGCGAAAGGGAGAGAACCTAACAGGGAAGGTAAAACCGCAAAGGTACGACCTCCTTCGCTCATGAAATTTTTCCAGTACAGGCTTTTTGCAGAAAGGGAATCTAGAAAAGGGGTGAAGTTTCCAAGATACGCCCCTTTATTGGTAAAAGCCCTTCCCAGACCTTCCACCAAAATAATAACAATATTGGGAGCATTTTCTTCCGGTTTAAGGAAAGGAGAAAGAACATCTCCGGCTCCGACTTCATGCAAAAAGGGATAATTGGTTTCATCTACATATTTAAGTGAGATGGCCTTACTATATCTATTAAAAGAAGCGGCAATATAGCTGTCTGAGTAAATATCGATTTCATATAGGTCAGGGAAATAATGTGCATAAGAAGCGGTATAAAAATAATCTGACTTATTAGTGACCAGGCTATTCGCGAAATCCGATTTCAGATTGACGCTCCCCAGCATTTTGGAAACCCCAAAAACAAGAAATAAGAGCGATAGCAATGGGATTAGTAATGCGGGGTATAAAGGGAAGCTCAACTTTTTTGGCACATACCTAAGTGCCAAAATCACCAAAAAGATAAGGCTGATAAAGGAAATTACCGAAATAAGGCTTACTCCTCCCGAAGCTCCTACCGTTTGTTCTATTTCCTGAATAGAATAGCCAAAAAGATCGGCCCCCAGCATTACCATTGCCGTGTTAAAATAACTTAATAATAATAATTGTACCATAAGGAACAAGAGGATGAACCCTTGAAAACTTAAGCGCGCTATTTTTGGGGACAACAAATAAACAGGCGTGAAAATAATGAAACCCCACAACATCCATTTAAACCAGAATAGCAGATCCAGGTACCAACTCCAGAATATCAGCCTGAAGAAACCGGATGGCAACCCATGACTAAAATTGTTGAAAAGGATCTCAACAACGCTGAAAACCAGTATTAAACCCAGCCATATTATAGCCAATCCTGCGAAGGATCCGGCTGCAGCCTTAAGTTTTTTTAAAAAAAGAGGTTTAGTGGATGGATCGCTTTTCATAAAAGTGTTTTGTTTTTTCGGGTAACCTACATTTTCTATCAAAATGCAAATATATTCAATTAACCAGTAAATTTTGGACATTCTTCAGTATTCAGGAATTTTTTGACCTTCCATTAGAAATACATGTTTCTTTTTAATTAGATTTTAAAATGATGTAGATCGTCGAAGAAATCCTCTATGTGTAACATATCAAGGGGTTTTGTAAAAGGATTTACAGCTTTGTGAAACATTTAATAAAAAATTTTCATAAATCGTTTTTTAGTCGAAAAAAACATAAATTTGGCGAAAATTAAAGCCCGTTTTCCAAACCCCAATCCAATTATGTCCCAACCTGTCAATTCTTTACAAATCGAATTTTATGAGCTCCTTCAAAATGATGTGTCCATCTCTAAATGGCTGAGTGAAAATATTATTGATGGGATATGGTATTGTGATCTGGAACAACCCGAAAACTTATGGATAAGTGGTTCTTTCTGGAAAAACTTAGATTATACCGTGAAGGAAGAGGAAAGCGCATTTAAGTCAACCCAAGAAGACAGGAACCTCGCCATTAATTTATTTTCTAAATGTGCTGCTGATCCTGAGAAATCTTTTGAAGCAGTTTATAAGTTTAGAAACAAGGCGCAGGAACTTGTTCTATTACAGGGAACAGGGAAAGTTATAAAGAATTCAGAAGGAAAAATATCACGACTATTAATACTTCATACCGATCTAAGCAGGAATAAAAATATGAACCAGCAATTGCTGGAGGAAAATAAAGAACTTAATAAAGCCAACGAAATTTTTCTGGAGGCTGGTGAGCTTGCAAGTATTGGCGGATGGCAAATAGATTTGACGAACCAAAAACTTATCTGGTCCAAAATAACCAGGGATATTCATGAAGTGGATGGAGATTACAGCCCAGCCCTTGATACTGCCATTAATTTTTATAAGGAAGGTGAAAGCCGGGACAGGATAAATTATCTGTTTAATGCAGCAGTAGAAAAGGGAATCCCATTTAATGAAGAATTACAACTTGTAACCGCCAAAGGAAATGAAATTTGGGTAAGTGCTTTTGGTAAACCTGAATTTATTAACGGGATATGTGTAAAAATTGCCGGTGCATTTCAGGATATTGATCAGAGGAAAAAGAGTGAACTGGAACTGAAATATAGCAAGGATAAGTTCCAACAAATCTTTAGCAAATCTTCCATCGGAATTATTTTAGTCGGCCCAAATAGTAAAATGTTAAATTTAAACCCTGCTGCCCTTGCTATCTTTAAATATGAGGAAACAGATTTAGAGGAAGCTTTAAATTTAAATTTTAGGGATGTTACGCACCCAGACGATTTGGAAACTATAAAATCTTACAGGGAACGATTAATATCCGGTGAGATAGACAACTATAAACTTGAATCCAGATTTGTATTAAAGTCAGGAGAGATTATTTGGTGTAATGTGAGTACATCGATTGTTTCTGAACCCGATGAGGTTGGTTACTTAATTATTACCCAGGTAGAGGATATAACATCGCGTAAAGAACTGGAAAACCAGGTTCGGGAAAATGCCGATTTTTTTAAAAATTCTTTTGAATATTCCCCAAACGCCATGGCAATGGTTACTCTTAAAGGTAGGTTGTTAAAGGTGAACCGGAATTTAGCACAAACTATCGGCTATTCACAGGAAGAATTGTTAGACAGGAATTTTCAAGAAGTTACACATCCGGAAGATTCTGAAACCGATTTGGAGTTTCTTAATGAATTAGTTGAGCACAAGCGGGAAACCTATCAAATTGAAAAGAGATATATCCATAAAAACGGGAGTGTTATTTATGGTTTGCTCAATGTTTCCCTGTTACGCGATAGTGCGGGACAGCCTTTGTATTTTGTGGCACAAATAAATGATGTAACAAAAAACAGGGCTGCAAAAGAAGCTTTGAAACAAAGTCTTGGTGAGCTACAGAGTATAATGGATGCTACCACTCAGGTTATAATTATTGAAACCGATCTCAATGGGATTGTACAAAAATTTAATAAGGGTGCAGAAAATTTATTGGGGTACACATCTAATGAATTTAAACAAAACATGAACATTCAGCTTCTTCATGATAAAGAGGAAATATTGCAACGGGAAAATTTACTTAAAAAAAGATATTCCAGGGAAATAAGCGAGTCTGATGTTTTTGTTTTAAGGGCCAAACAAGGGAAAATTGATACCAGGGAGTGGACCTATGTTCGTAAAGACGGCACTCGGTTTCCTGTACAACTGTCAGTCACTTCCATTAAAAATGAAGAAGGTGAAATTACCGGATTTCTAGGGGTAGCATCAGATATTTCCAATTTAAAAAAGATTGAAATTGAACTTCGTGAAAGCAGGCAACAATGGCAGTTCGCACTGGAAGGCTCGGGGGACGGTGTTTGGGACTGGAACATCCCGGAAGGAAAACAATATATGTCTGATCAGGCAAAAAATATGCTGGGGTTTGATGCCAAAGAAGCCTTAACCGACATAAAAGAATGGGACGAAAGAATTCACCCTGAGGAAAGAAAAAAATCGGATCAGGCATTGATGGATTATTTTGAAGGAAAAGCTCCGGGGTACAAAATAGAAAAACGTATTAAATGTAAAGATGGACATTACAAATGGATTTTGGACCGGGGTAAGATTGTAGAATGGGACGATCAGGGCAAACCCTTGAGAATGATCGGTACACAATCTGATATCACCGACCGAAAAAATGCTGAACATCTCATAAAAGAGAATGAGATAAGATTTAGGTCTTTATATGAATTATCACCCATTGGAATTGGGTTAATTGATGTGGAATCATTAAAATTTATTAGTGCCAATAATGCCCTATTGGAATCTACGGGATATGATTTGGATGAATTGACTCATCTTTCCTGTGGAGAACTCACCTCTGCATCTTTTAACGAGATACAGAATGAACAAATTGAGGGCTTTCATAAATCAGGAATTTTTAAACCTTATGAAAACGAGTTTATAAGAAAAGATGGTATCACATTCCCGGTTTTGATCAATGCTGTTAAAATAAAGGATGCTTCCGGAAAGGATGTTCTTCTATCAACTATTCAGAATATCAGCCGCAGAAAGGAAATGGAAAATTCCCTAGTGAATGCAAAGCTTAAAGCGGAAGCGGCGAATAAATCCAAATCTGAATTTCTGGCAAATATGAGTCACGAAATCAGAACACCTTTAAATGGAGTCATTGGTTTTACTGATCTATTGATGAAAACCGAACTTTCTAAAAGCCAGGAGCAATATATGCAAACTGTCTATTATTCGGCCAATACCTTATTGGACCTGATAAATGATATTCTTGATTTTTCCAAAATTGAAGCAGGAAAACTGGAGCTTAGTTATGAGAAAACAGATCTCATAGAACTTTGCGGACAAACAATAGATATTATTAAACACCAGGCTCATAAAAAGGGCTTGGAAATCCTTCTCAATATTTCTTCAGAGATAAACCGCTATATCTATCGAGATTCCATCCGAATTCGGCAAATTATCACCAATCTTTTAGGAAATGCTGTAAAATTTACCGAAAAAGGAGAAGTGGAATTGAAAATTGAAGCCATTCCTTGTGATACTAATTCGGATGAAATGCTTTATACTTTTTCCATTCGTGATACCGGAATTGGAATTGCCAACAACAATCTTCAGAAGGTCTTTAACGCTTTTGATCAAGAGGACTCATCAACAACCCGAAAATACGGAGGAACAGGTTTAGGGCTTACCATAAGCAATAAACTGCTTGGATTAATGGAGAGCAAACTGGAGGTGATAAGTGAGTTAGGTTTAGGTAGTATATTTTCGTTTGCGATCAGGTTTAAATCTGAAGAAGGTGAGAATTATATAGAAGAAATAACTAAAGAGATCACGAGGGTTCTGGTTGTTGATGATAACAAAAATAACCGGATCATTCTCAGGGAAATGTTGGCCATTGGCAATATTAAGTCTGAATTGGTTTCCAACGGGATCGAGGCTTTACAATCCCTGGAAGGCGCGAACAGGTTTGATTTGGCAATTGTTGATTACAATATGCCTTATATGAACGGTATTGATTTAATTGGCCATATTCGAAATAAACTTAACTATACCCGGGAAGATTTGCCAATAATATTATTGCATAGTTCTGCCGATGACGAAAAAATTTATCAGGCTTGTAAAGATTTAAATGTTCAGTTTAATATTACAAAACCTATAAAAATCGATCAACTTTTTAAAATGCTGAAAAACATGAAGGTTTCAGTTAAAGAAAAATCGCCTACAGATGTTTCACAAGAACTTATTAAATCGGAAACGGTATTTACTATTTTAGTTGCCGAGGACAATCCTGTAAATAAATTTCTGGCCAAAACAATTATCAGGAAAGCATTACCAAATGCGAATATTTTGGAAGTTGAAAATGGATATGAGGCCGTGGAAATGTATAAAATTGTACCAATAGATCTCATTTTAATGGATATTCAGATGCCAATTTTGAGTGGATTTGAAGCTACTCAAAAAATAAGGGCCCTGGAAAGTAAAGATCGACATGTGCCCATTATAGCACTTACTGCGAGAACTTTAAAAGGAGAACAGGAGCGATGTGCAGAATTTGGGATGGATGATTATATCACCAAGCCAGTGATTTTTAACACAATACGGGATGTTATCCAGACATATTTAATAGAGCCGCAAATTAATGAAGGAAATTACCTACAGAGTTGAGCCAGGAAATATGGATTTAGTTGAAAACCATAATAAAAATCGAGCCAATAAATTAAGGGTAAATTCTTAAATCCCTTATTTTATTGGCCTTATAATATGTTAATTGAATTTTAAAAACCATTATTCATTTAAAAAAGGAGTACTTTTGAACCCGAGTCAAATCTTAAAGAAATCTTAAAATAGAATATTACCCTTATTGGAATAATATCAATATAAAAAATTAGAGATCTGAATCAGGTAATTTTAGCCCCAAATCGCCCCCTTCATGAATAACCCAAATGCTTCCCTAAAAGCAGGGCCTACTATTTTACTGGTAGAAAGTCACATAATAGAACAGGAAAATTTCGCTCACATAGCTGTTCAGGAAGGCTGGCATCTGGTGATCTGTAACTCCGGCATCGATGCTATCCATTGGTTTAATAAAAATAACAAAGCTGATCTTCTGGTAATTGAAGAAGATTCCGCTCCTTTAAATGGATATCAAACCGCCGATTACATTAAAGCAGAATTGGGACTGATGCTGCCGGTATTGATCACTGTTGGAACTGTTCCAACTCAACAGGAATTACGTGTAATTGCTTATGCGGAAGGGGTCATAAAAAAGCCTTTTATAAAATCTACCACAATTCTTCAAATTAATGAAATATTGGAAAAGTTCCCTGAAAGAGCTTCTATCCAAGACTACAGTTATTCATTAAATTATTTAAGGGATATTTTCGATGGACACGAGGAGTCTGTCTTAGAATCTTTGGAATTGTTCAGCACATCGGTGAATACAGAGCTTGAGCAGTTAAATGTTGAGCTTCAGGATATGGATTATAATAGGATACGGGAGATAGCCCACAGTATAAAACCTTCCTTTGAAATGTTGGAAAATGAAACAGGAAGAAGCATTTGCCACCTCCTGAATTCTGAAGCCGAAGAAATCGAAATGCCGGGGCTTATAAACGACTTGCAGCTGGAATTTGCATCAATAACAAAACAACTAACACGGGATTTCCCTGAACTGAAGATAGGAAGATGAAGAAAATTTTAGTTATTGAGGACAACCCCATGGTGATCAAGTCTTTAGAATTTAAACTTACCAAGGACGGTCACGAAGTGTTAATTGCGAAAGATGGAAGGGTAGCCATGAAATTTTTAAAGGAAGCCAATTTCGATTTGATCTTAACCGATTTGATGCTGCCTTTTGTCACAGGAAAAGAATTGATAAGTTACATTAAAAAGAATTCACCCCAAACCCCCATTATTGTATTGTCAACCTCTACCCAGGAAAATATTATAATGGATGCCTTTAATATGGGCGTAGACGATTTTATAACAAAACCTTTCAGTCCAAACGAACTCTCGCTTAGGGTAAAACGATTTTTGAATAAAACTTAAAAGCAATTTCAGACTGAATAAAAGGCCACATCAACAGTTTTTATTTATGTTGATTTTAATGATAATGCGGAAATTTTATAATCATTATTTATGACGCCAAATCTTGTTATGTTATTTGACGGTTTTTCCAATATCAAGGATTGGGCATGGATCATGAAAATCAATGTTCTTATAATTTCGATCTTTTTATTTCTCACACTATGCCTTGTAACTTTCATTTTGGGACTTCGTTTATTCAAAAACTTCCGTAATGCAAAAAAGCAAAAGCATGAAAACCTGCTTATAGATTTCTTGAATTCATATTTGTTTGATGAGGATTTCGAAAAGCAAAAGGAGATTGAAAATTTCAAAAAAATTCATATCAATACTGATCTGGAAATTAAGGTTACCATTAAAGAGATCCTGGAATTTCATAAACACCTGAAAGGAGAATCTGCCAAAGCTCTTGAGGATCTTTTTTTACAGTTGCATCTGGATGCTTTTATTCTCAAAGACCTGGAAAAAAATAATTGGTATAACACTGCAAGGGCTATATACGCCCTCTCAGAATTGACAATAGAAGTTCCTGTCAATAAGATAGAACCCTATTTAAACGATCAAAGGGATGAGGTGAGGCAGCAATCCCAGCTATATTTTTTAAAAACAGCAAAGTCTAATCCTTTGCAATTTCTAAACAAAACAAAACGCCCATTAACCACCTGGCAACAAATTTATATTGAAAATGCCTTGAAAAATTTTTATGAGGGGCCAATCCCTGATTTTGCTCAGTGGCTTAATCATGAATTGATAAGTGTTGTGGAATTTTCAATACGATTGATCGCGAGGTATAATCAATTTGAAAATATACCTAAACTGGTCCCGTTCCTCAAACACGAAAAAGAAAGCGTTAAAATAGAAAGCATTAGGTCTTTGCGAAAATTAGGACATGAGGAATTGCTCGGTTTAATAATTTCCGATTTTGAACAGGAAATTTTAAAAACCATAAAACAGCTTGGGGACTATAATGATCTTCAAAAAATTAGACCATTAATAGCTGCGGATGAATGGGAATTAAAAATAAAATACCTGAATATTGAAAGGTTTTTTTTCCCGGAGAAATTAGGGCAAATAAATATGGAGTCCATGCTTGAAAAGGAAATAGAAATTTAGATGGGTTCTACCTTAACTCAAATCATAGAGATAGCCAGCTGGCTCTTTTTAATCTACGGCGCAATTATTTGTACCGGGTATCTTTTTTCTGCTGTTTTTTCATTGATAGAAATTCGGGATTACAAACGAAGGAACAATTTTGTGGACGAAACCGCTATGTTGCAATCCTTAAATTTACCCGCTATTTCCATCCTCGCACCTGCGTATAATGAAGGATTGAATATAGTAGAGAATGTTCGTTCCCTTCTCACTATTAATTATCCTTCATTTGAAATTGTTATCATTAATGATGGCAGCAAGGACGATTCCCTCAATAAGCTAATTGAGGAATATGAATTGGAGAAAAGGGATATTTTGCATCATAGCTTCATTCCAACTAAAACTATTAGGGGAATTTATAAATCCCGAAACAAAGCTTTTAAAAGTCTTACTGTTGTTGATAAGGAAAATGGGGGCAAGGCCGATGCCTTAAATACGGGAATTAATATTTGCAAAAACAGTATTATTTGCTGTATAGATGTGGACTGCATCCTAGAGCATGATGCGATGTTAAAGCTCATAAAACCGTTTTTGAATAATGAGAAGAAGGTAATTGCTTCCGGCGGCGTTATAAGGGTTGCCAACTCCTGCGTTATTGAAGATGGGCGAATTATAGAGGTGAGGTTACCTGAAAAATTTATAGCCAGAGTTCAGGTATTGGAATATTTCCGCGCATTTTTAATGGGACGCATGGCTTGGTCCAGGGTTGATGGTTTGTTGCTTATTTCCGGGGCTTTTGGAATGTTTGATAAACCTACGGTTATTGAGGCGGGAGGATATAATACAAATACAGTAGGGGAGGACATGGAATTACTGGTGCGCATGCGTAGAATGATGCGCGAAAAGAATGTGCCTTATACCGTTGGATTTGTCCCTGATCCTCTGTGCTGGACAGAAGTGCCCCAAAGCTGGAAGGTCCTTCATAGCCAGAGAAACAGATGGACCCGAGGAACTGCTGAAACTCTATGGATCCACAGAAAAATGCTGTTTAATCCAAAATATAAAATCCTGGGAATGCTAAGCACGCCTTTCTGGTTTTTCTTTGAATGGCTGGCACCACTCATTGAATTTTTGGGGGTTTTATTCTTTTTATTCTTGCTGTTGTTTAACCAGATTAACTGGGTCATTTTTTCAACATTTTTTCTGGCGGTATATAGTTTCGCATTTTTATTTTCGGTTACAGCCTTGTTTTTTGAGGAGTATTCTTTTCAACAATACACCAAGCCAAAATATATTTTCAGGCTTATAGGAACAGCTTTACTCGAGCCTTTATTATATCATCCTGTTATAATGTGGTCTGCTGTTGTGGGGAATTTTGATTTAATGAGAGGAAAGAAAAAATGGGGTGTGATGACCCGAGCCGGTTTGACAAATCCTGTTAAAAAAGATATAGATTCAGATTAATTTAAAAAAACAAATTCAGGGAATGTATCCTGTAATTTTAGATAGTTAGGTTCATAAAATCGTAGAATCTTAAATGTTTTTTTCTTCTTTGTCAGTTATAATTATTTACCATCATTACTTTTAATCTTCCTCTAAATTTATAGAAGTTAAAATTTCTGGTTTTGGATGTTTTATTCCACCAATTAGATTTTAATATTCAAACTGGTTTTTTACTCAGGCCATTATTTTTTTATAAATTAGCTTTATGTAGAGTGAAAAATCTGCTCTCCTCAATTTTTGGAAGTAAAGGTTTTTTTGATAGCCGTTATACCTTTTCGAAAAGGTAAATTAAATAGTCGGTCAAAATTTAAAATTCACAGGGATATTAAAGTTGAAAAATTTATAAATGAAATCAATCTTTATATTGAGCTTTCTAATTCTGAGTCTCAGCCTTAGTGGCTGTGGCCAGGAGAAAAAGAAAAGTGATAAACAGGAAATTGATACTAAGGAAAACAAAAATCTCAATAGACTAGCCAATGCCAGCAGCCCCTATCTCCAGGAGCATGCAGATAATCCAGTAGATTGGTATGAATGGGGACCGGAAGCACTGGAAAAGGCCAAAAAGGAGAATAAACCACTTATTATCAGCATAGGTTATGCTGCTTGCCACTGGTGTCACGTGATGGAACGGGAATCGTTCATGGATCCGGAGGTTGCGAAAATTATGAATGAAAATTTTGTGGCAATAAAAATAGATCGCGAGGAGCGGCCCGATATTGATCAGGTTTATATGAACGCGGCCCAGTTAATTAACGGGAGCGGAGGTTGGCCATTAAATGCTATTGCACTTCCCGATGGCAAACCTTTCTTTGCAGGCACTTATTTTCCCACCGATCAATGGAAGAAGATCCTTAACCAGATTTCCGACGTTTATAAGAAAGAACCTGAAAAACTCACCGATTACGCTAATTCCCTAACGGAGGGCATAAAACAACAGGATGTAATAGAAGTAGCTTCTACAAGTGATCATTCTTTTTCTAAAGAAACCTACGAGGGATTATGGAACAACTGGAAAGAAATTATTGATGTTGAAAAAGGTGGATTTAATCGGGCGCCAAAGTTCCCGCTTCCCGTAGGATGGGAATTTTTACTTCAGTACCACTATCTCACTAAAAATGAAGATGCTTTAAAAGCAGTGAACACTACATTACAAAATATGGCCCGGGGTGGTATTTATGACCAATTGGGCGGAGGCTTTTCCAGATATTCTGTAGATACGGAATGGTTTGCCCCTCATTTCGAGAAAATGCTTTACGACAATGCGCAGTTGGTAAGCCTTTATTCCAAAGCCTATAAAGTAACAGGAAATAAAGAGTTTGAAAATGTAGTGCGCGAAACGCTGCAGTTCGTGGAACGGGAACTTTCAGATGAGAACGGCGGTTTCTATTCTTCCCTTAATGCCGATTCAGAAGGAGAAGAAGGAAAATTCTATGTGTGGACTTCAGAAGAAATTGAGAAAATAATCAATAATTCTGAAGAGTTCGATTTATTAAAGGATTTCTACGGAATAAAAAAAACCGGCAATTGGGAAAATGGAACTAATATTTTATTCAGCCAATATTCTAAAGCAGAATATGCAGCCCGGAAAAATTTAAAATTAACCGATCTCAACGGAAAATTGAATGCTGCAGAAGATAAATTGATGGCAGAAAGGAAAAAAAGGATCAGGCCATCTACAGATGATAAAATACTTACATCGTGGAATGCCCTGATGATCACCGCTTATCTTGATGCTTATACTGCTTTTGGTGAAGAAAAGTATCGAAAAAAAGCGCTTGAAGCTATTTCTTTTATTGATAAAAAAATGCTCAAAAAGGATAACAGCCTGTGGCGTAATTACAAAGATGAAAAGGCAACGATTGAGGCTTTTTTGGATGATTACGCACTTCTTGCAAATGCATATATAAGGCTTTATGAAATTGATCTCGAAAAAAAATGGCTTGATAAAGCTTTAGGTCTCGCTCAATATACCGTTGACAATTTCAAGGATAAAAAGAGTGGGATGTTTTATTATACTTCCGAAGAAAGCGAGCAACTTATTGCCAGGAAAATGGAACTTAGTGATAATGTAATCCCCGCCTCAAATTCGGTAATGGCGGAGGTACTTTACAAATTGGGCCATTATTACGAAAAAGAAGATTTTCTGCAAACCAGCAGATCCATGCTTGGGCAAATGCAAGACAAGATCGCGCAGGGCGGCCAGTATTATGCAAACTGGGCAATGTTGATGGGAACTATGGCATATCGGCCTTTTGAAATTGCCATTATGGGGGAAGAGGCAGTAGAAATGAATATGCAGTTACAAAAACACTATCAGCCTATTTCCCTGTTTATGGGTGGAAAAAAAGAAGATCTTCCTTTACTGGAAATGAAATTGGTAGAAAATAATACCTATATCTATGTTTGCCGAGATAAGACCTGCAAGCTTCCGGTACAGGAATCAGCTAAAGCCATAAAGCAGATAGAAGATTATCTGGATCCTAAAGGGAAGTCTAAACCTATTTGGGAATAAAAAACCTAAGAAGAGGATAAATCCTCCTGATGGAGTTCTTCAATTTTTCCATAACTGGTGAACAATGTATTATAAGAAAGTTCAAAACATTTTAAAATTAGAACAGCAACCTAATTGTTGTATAATCCAACATCTAATATTCAGAACCCCATTCAATCACCACTTATTTTACTCTTCCTTAATAAGCTCAGTCAGTTGTTCTATTAATTCCGGAGTAGGTTTTTCACCGTGAATTTCCCTGATATGTGCAAGGGCAAAATTTAAAACCTCCTCTGCGGTTGGGGCAAGAATTATTGCCTCACAATCATATCCGGCATCACTGCAATAAATCGCTTTCATAATTTAGGTTTTAAATGGTTAATTCCTATTTCAACTCTCACCTCCTTAAAATTAAACAAAACTTCAGGAAATTTCAAAAAATAAGTATACTGGTTTTCCAGTAATTTTAACTAATATCAGGGAAGTGGTTTTCTCTGTGGGGTCATTTCAGTTTAAAAAAATGCGAATAGAATTTCTGGGAATATTCCAGGATAAGTGGATGTAACCTTATGGGCGGTGAAAAGGCAGTATGTTTTTACAGTATTTAAATTGATGAGAATAAGTGTTTTTGGATCTTAAAAGCTTCAATTTTTTTAAATAACTTTAAAAAGTTATATTTGAATATTAAGGATCAATCAAAAAAAAATCAATTATGGGATTATTTATCATATTAGGGATCGTTGTTATTTTAGGCTTCTGGATAATGGCCATTTACAATGGGTTAGTAAGTTTTAAACACAACAGGGAAAACGCTTTTGCCGATATCGATGTTCAGCTAAAACAACGTCACGATTTAATACCACAACTTATTGGTGCAGTTAAAGGTTATATGGAACACGAGCGTGGTACTCTGGAAGCAGTAACCAACGCCAGGCAAAAAGCAATTTCTGCAACGGGTATCAATGAAAAAATTGCTGCGGAACAGGAATTGGGCTCGGCATTAAAAGGATTGAGCATTCAGGTAGAAGCCTATCCCGATTTAAAAGCAAGTCAGAATTTTATGCAACTGCAAACTGAAATTTCCGACATTGAAAATAAGTTGGCTGCCGTAAGACGTTACTTTAACGCAGCGACCAAAGAACTTAATATTGCCGTTCAAAAATTCCCGAATAATTTTTTTGCAGGTATGTTTGGTTTTAAAACCGAACCCATGTTCGACCTGGGTGTTGCCGGAAGGGAACAAATGGATGTGCCTCCTGAGGTTAAATTTTAGGCAGTGAGTTTTGTAGGAATTCAAACTCAAATCAAAAGAAATAACAGGAAATCTGTTCTTTTACTAATTGCATTTCCATTATTGGTTTTGGCAGCTGTATTTGCCGTAGTGTATTTTACCACTTTTGACCAATTTGGAAATCCAAGACCCGAAGTGGCTACCGATACGTTTGTACATGCGGTTCCTTTTGTAACTTCAATTGTGCTGGTTTGGTTTCTCATCGCCTATTTTGCCCACGGTAAAATGATTGCGCTGGCAACCGGGGCAAAAACACTGGAACGCAAAGAAAATATGCGTGTTTACAATTTAGTGGAAAATCTGTGTATGAGCGTGGGTATGAAAATGCCCAAAGTAAACATTATTGAAAGCGATGCCCTAAACGCCTTTGCAAGCGGTTTGAAAGAAAAAAATTATACTGTCACCCTAACCCGGGGAATTATTGAAAAGCTTGACGACAACGAGCTGGAAGGCGTCATTGCGCACGAGTTGATGCACATTCGCAACAAAGATGTCCGGTTATTGATAGTTGCCATTATTTTTGTAGGCATTTTTTCTTTTGTCGTTCAAATGGCATTCCGTAATTTTTTATATGGCGGAATGACCAACCGCAGGAATCGTAAAGATTCAGGGAAATTGATGATCATCATTTTAGCAGTCTCTTTGGTTGCTTATTTGATTTCGATGCTTTTTAAATTTGCGTTAAGCCGAAAAAGAGAATATTTGGCAGATAGTGGTGCAGCTGAGATGACTAGAAAACCCTGGGCTTTGGCTGCTGCATTGCGAAAAATATCCTCTAACCATCATATTGATTCAGTGAAGAGTGAAGAGGTACAGCAAATGTTTATTGAAAACACCCCCAAAGATACTTCAGCAGGTTTGTTTGGAGGTTTAAAAGGATTGTTTTCTACACATCCGCCTATTGAAAAACGAATTCAGTTTTTGGAGCAGTTTTAGCTCATTTTTATTTTAATCTTTTCGGGTTTAATTCCCAACGGCTCTGATTCGTTCTGCTTTTTTTGGCCCCGAAATTTCGGGATGGAATTTGTTTTTTTTTGGAATTTTAAGACCTCGTGGGCTCTGCCCCGAGGTAGTTTATAATAGGAGGTGGGCGATTTGCCTTTTGTGAATTTTAATTGCCTGTTAAGATGAGCCAGATTGGCGGAATTATTGATTTAATAATGTTTTACTGGATGGACATAACAGATTATCTGACTCTATATCAGGGTTCTATATGATAAGAAAACCTTAATTCCTGAAAATAGAACTCTCAAATTCTGAATTGTATAAAGCACTTGATAATTATTTTTATGGTTTACAGAAGTAGGGAATTAGGGTTGAAATAAGCTTTAATGGACGGATATCTCAGGAGGAGGGTGAAATTTAAAAATAGGATCAACCATTATCACATATCTGCTTCAACAAGGAGGTATTCAATATGGTAATTTCCCGACCTTTAATGTTTAATATTTTTTCATTATTGAAATTTGTAAAGATCCTGCTGGTACTTTCCCTGGTGATCCCGGTTAGATCTGCGAGTTCCTGTCGTGAAACAGGCAGGGTAAATGAGTTGGAACCGTAAATTTCATTTGCAAAAAACAGAAGTGCCTCAGCAAGCCTTCCTGTATTTTGTTTTTGAGCATTATTGATCAATTTATGAAAATTCTTGAGTTCGCCTTTGCCCATATCTTGTATGATCTGATACGCAAAATCCCCGTTTTCACGAATGAAATTACGGAAAGTGATATTGTCAACAAAACAAACTGTGGTTTTTTCAATTGCTGTGGCCGAAAAATGATTCACATTATCTCCAAAATTGCTAAATAGACATAGATAGGCCGGCGCTTTAACTATATTCAATATTTTTTCCCTGATGGGGCCTTTGATATGAATTTTGGCCAAACCAGATTTAACATAAGCCACGCTGCTGGTAGGTACATCCTGTTTAATAATAATTTCCCCAGGTTCAAATTGCACTTGTGAACTCTTATTTGTCAATAAATCTAATTCGCAGTCCTTTAACTTTAGGGCTGCCTGAGATTTTATATCACAAAATTTACAATCAGGATTTATCATTTTTATTTCATTAAGACCAATTAAAGATACTAAAATAAAAATTGTGCGCAATATCACATTTTTTTGTGAAAACTTGCACAAGTAATTTCTCTTTCTATTTATGAAATAGATCTATATTTATGTATAGTTAATAACAATGTTTTTATTGACTATTTGAAACAAGAATCAATTTCAATTTTATTTGAAATTGCCAAAAATTTTAAATTCAGTTCTAGAATTTAATTAGGGTTAGATTTTAGAATAAAAAAAGGCTAATTAACAGGTGGGGCTGTTGTTAGCTTTTTTTTTGTTTCTATTTTTTGAGTGTAACTTTAAAAAAACGGATCAAGAACAAAAGTTGTGGACTAAGCAAATCTATTAAGCAATTTGTTCGTCAAAGATCTTAAATTTCTTACTCATCTAGTATAAAAAAACTTCAATTTGAATTGAAATTATTCCTACTTCCAAGCATTGACATTAAGATGTTTATCCATTGCCCCTGACTTTAGTCAGGGGATATAGAATTAAAATGAATTGGGCTTTAGCCCCATATTTTTTTTTGGACAAATAAAATGAAGGATGCTTCAGTCTAATAGAATATGCCTGGAACTATAGGTGGCCAGGCTATTTTTCTCTCATTGAAACCAGATGGAATTATGCGTTTTTGTATGGAGAAGTTCTGGATATGGGGCTAAAGCCCTTTGTGATCATTTCTTTTAAACCCCTGGCTGAAGCCAGGGGCAATATATGGAATTGTCTATATCGGAATCATTTTTTTGGACCAGGAAACGTATACAATACAAGCTTTATTAAATCAATGTGATCCAATTTCTCCACAACTTTTTGGAATGATCCAAAAAAACAATTAAATTTCATTCGGTTATTTTCTGATCTTCTATCTTTTTTTAAAACGTTTCCACAAATAAAATAATTCCTTTTAGTTTCCAGGTTAATGAATAGGGCCTTAACATCGCGGACATCAACTTGTTTGTACAGAATTTCTCCATCCCCGGACTCAACCTGAGCGATGAATTTTTCAAATTTGGCGGTAGGGATACGGACTCTTAGGTTATACGAGGCTTATTAATCGGTATTGGTGAAATTTTCTATGGCATAAAACCCGCCATTTTTTTTAACAAACGTATCTATCCTGGGTTTAGCTTTTTCAAGCTCGGTGACCGTAATGCCTAGCTGGCCGTCCTTGTTAATCTTTTTTTTATCTATTACGAACGTTTCAATGATATCAGTAGAAGGTGTCGAAGCCCGGGTTATCCATGATTCTTTTGCCATTAGAGCAATTTCCTCTTCAAAATCCGCCATATCATAAGCTGATTGTTCCTTGTTAATTTGTTGACAGGAAGTAATCATTATAACCAAAATAATTAATAGAATGATATGTTTCATATTTTTCAGTTTTAAATGGCTGTAGGTTTATTTCAAATACCAGTTGGGAAAAAATAAGTAGATATTTAGCATAAATCTTCATTTTTTAACATAAAAAAATTGTATATCCGGAAACATTCCTAATTAATGGAAATACTCCTATATTTGAATACATTTAAAAGATTAAAGATGGATTTATTTTCTTTTGGAGTTCACTTTGCCGATGAGCAAAGCTGCCGCATGCA
>Ga0307487_1000578_pt1 | contig 28232 bp, 25 predicted proteins | sample CBIW12metaG_FD_203665 | JGI IMG/M metagenome (GOLD analysis project Ga0307487, IMG submission 203665) | Sea-ice brine microbial communities from Beaufort Sea near Barrow, Alaska, United States - CBIW 1.2 | ecosystem: Environmental > Aquatic > Marine > Coastal | place: USA: Alaska | collected... | reverse complement strand
TTCTGTTCGTTGTCCGAAGCCGAGTTCCAGGCGGCGCCCACAATGACGCCTTCTGCAGCGTCGCCAGCACCAGAGATCAGTGCCGGTGAGTTGAAGCCGTTTCCACCGATGATGGGGGTGTCGATACCGATTTCGCGAGCCTGGGTGACGAGCGGTACAGCCGCGTCGATGAGCCCGGAGACGATGATTGCGTCGGCGTTGGACTGCTTTGCCTTGTTGAGCAGGGCGCGGAAGTCAGTGTCGGCTTTGGAGAACGTGAGAGTGTCAGCAACTTCCACATTCTGATCCTCGAGAGCGGCAGCGAAAGCCTGGTAACCGGATTCCGTGAAGGCATCATCGTTGGCGTACATGGCAACGACTTTCTTCACGCCAAGCTTGTCAACGGCAGCCTTGACGGTCTGCGGGATGACGGCATCCTCGGTGAGCGAGTCACGGAAAATGTAGTCGCCGATGTCAGTGATACCGGCTGCAGTGTTTGATACGCCAAGCACGGGAACTCCGGCGTCTTGCGCGATCGGGTCCGTCTGCTTCGCCGTGTTAGACAGGGTCGGGCCAATGATGATGCTGGCACCAGAGCTGATAAAGCTATCGAATACCTGAATGGCCTGCTTCGGGTCGGTCGCGTCATCTTCGACGGTGAGTTCGTAGGTAACTCCGCCAACGGCGTTGAGGTCGCTAACGGCAAGCTCAAGCGCGTTCTTCTGGCCTTCGCCATACTGGGCGGCAGCGCCGGTCAGGCTGAATGCCGCGGCGATGGGCACGGCAGAATCAATGACGCATTCCGCGCCAGTTCCCGTTCCCGTAAGGCTGCCATCGGCAGCCGAATCAGTTCCGGCAGGAGCACTGCAGGCGGTGAGTGCGAGCAATAGGGTCGAACCGCAAGCAGCGGCGGTGAGCAGTTTTCTTCTCATAAAGTGGACCTCCTTGGCCAAGATGACCGAACCGCCTAAATCGTAGACGCGCTCGTCTACGCCACTCTATCTTTCCTCACCCTCCACTCTGGACGCCGCCCCCTCCGTTCGAGTGCTGCCAGCTCCGTTCGAGTGCTGCCAGCTTCTTGATAAATATTGCTGCAAGGTTAAGCACATGACTGAACTGTTGATCGTGATGGTGGTCGCGCTTGTTGTGATTGCCGGCGCAACCCTTGTTGGCCCTCGCTTCGGTGTGGCTTCGCCGCTTGTTCTGGTCGGGATCGGTGTTGCCGCCAGTCTGCTTCCCGCATTCGATTCGGTGCAGATTGATCCTGAGCTGATCCTCTTGGGCATTCTGCCGCCACTGCTCTACTCCGCTGCTGTGTCGTTGCCGACCATGAATTTCCGGCGCGAATTTGGCGCTATCAGTGGGCTTTCGGTCGCGCTTGTCGTTGGCACCTCGCTCATTCTGGGTGTGTTCTTCATGCTGGTCATTCCCGGACTCGGGTTTGCGTGGGGTGTCGCTTTGGGAGCGATCATCAGCCCAACGGATGCTGTCGCGGCATCCATCATCAAGCAGACTCCGGTGTCGAAACGGGTGGTGGCGATGCTCGATGGCGAGAGTCTCCTCAATGACGCTACGGCCCTCGCACTGCTGCGTTCGGCAATTGTGGCAACCGCAGCGTCATTTTCGTTCTGGGGAGTTGTCGGTGCCTTCACGTACTCGGCGCTGATCGCTCTCGTCATTGGTGGAGCGGTCGGTTGGCTGAATCTGGCGGTTCGCAAAAGAATTACGGATCCGACCGTCAATACGGCCATCTCTTTCGTTGTTCCCTTTGTTGCCGCTGTGCCCGCAGAGCTTCTAGGTGCTTCTGGTCTGGTCGCTGCCGTTGTCGCAGGGCTAGTGACGGGCATCCGTGCTGCTCGCGTACTTTCGCCACAGAACCGGCTGTCGGATTCGCAGAATTGGCGCATGATCGAGCTTGTTCTCGAGGGCGCAATCTTCTTGATGATGGGGCTGCAGATTTCGGCAATTCTGACGGATGTCGAGAACGACCATGCTGGCATCCGGGTAGCCGTTCTCATTGCCGTCGGCGCCCTCGTCATTACGGTCGTTGTTCGCGCGGTCTATGTCGCGTCGTTGTTGGGCTTTTTGAGTCGGCATGCGCGACGGCAGGCCAAGCTGAAACCCCGCATTGAGGCGATTCAGGAGCGATTAAGGGCGCCCGGCGATCCTGCGAACTCGTCGGTGCCGATGCGGGGTTTCAGGTCGACGACACCGGAACGACACCGTCGCCGCGTCGCGGGACTTGTCACTCGTTCCCTGGCCGACATTGAGTATTTTTCGCGCGAACCGCTCGGCTGGCGCGAAGGCACGACAGTTGTGTGGGCTGGCATGCGCGGGGCGATCACGGTTGCGGCCGCCCAGACCCTCCCCGCGGACACTCCTCTGCGGTCGACTCTTGTGCTCATTGCCTTCACCGTCGCAGCGCTGTCACTTCTTGTTCAGGGTGGCACCATCGGTGCCCTCGTTCGGCGCATCTCCCCCAACGTCGACAGAGCGGCACAGGATGAGCGCGCGACCGCTGAGCGCGCCAGACTGTTCGACCTGCTCGCGGCGAGCGCACGGTCGGTACCGAAACGTGCCGTCGATACAGACGATGCCAGCGAGATTGACCGCGGCGAGGTCGACTACGACTATGCGGCCCCGCGCGGCTGGTCTGACGCAGACAAGCAGCACCGACTTGCTGTCATTGGCGCCCAGCGCACTGCCCTTCTCGATGCCCGCGACAATGGCATCTTCGATGCGGATCTGCTCGAGAACGCGTTAGATAATTTGGATGCCACACAAATCACTTTGGAGATGCGCGGCAAGCCTGTTGGCTGATCACTAGCGGTAGCGCCTCGGATGGTCCATGCTGACTTCATGCAAGAGCCCGCAGCACGACCAGATCGCACTCTTATCGCGATCCTTTCCATTATCGGCGCCATTGTGGTGATCGCTCTCGTGGTGGTGTTCACGAGGGGCGGCCCGGTGGATGTGGATCCCACAACCCCGGAGGGCGTTGTGCAGTCGTACTCGCTGGCGATTGTTGATGGCGATTATTCGACGGCGCGCGACTTTTTGCCAGCCGAGCTTCGTGAGAATTGCGACCGAGCCGATCCGAACACGATTCAGGGACTTCGGATGACCGTCATTTCGTCGACCATCAACGATGACACTGCCGTTGTGCGGGTGTCGATGGAACGCGGTAGTGGCGATTTCGGTGGGTCAAGCTACGTCTCTGAGGAAGTGTTCAGCCTCGTTCTCGAGGGCGGCGTATGGAAGATTGAGTCAGCTCCGTGGGATCTGACGCTCTGCTACAACCAAGGAATAGGCGAATGACCTCAATGAGCTCGACTGCTACTCCTACTCCCCCTCCCAGCGCGACTCCGGCGGTCGGTGGTGTGCAAACGGTCCGCCGCGTCATCACGTACCTCTTGCTCGCGACGACAGTGATCATCGCTGCGAGCGGCGTCAGCGGCCTCCTCGATCGCCTGTTCTCGGCCAACCGTCTCGAGGTCAGTTTCGACAACTACGGACTGGCAACATCGTTGGCTTCTGCCCTGATCGCTGGCCCCCTTGCCGCCGTGCTGTGGTGGTTGACCTGGCGGGACGCAGCGATGGCCCGCGACCGGGCATCCGTCATCTGGCCGGTGTATCTCATGATCATGTCGACGGTGGCTTTGCTGACCTCGACGATTGCGCTCTTCACGTGGGCTGCGGAGGCCATTGTGTATGGCTGGCAACCGTACGGGCTCGCGGTGGGTATCGTGTGGGCTCTGGTCTGGGCGTGGCATTACTGGATGTGGCGGCACCCCCTCAAGGCGCCGACCCGGTTGCCTGGTGCTGCTCCCGCAATCGCTTCTCTTATTGGCCTTATCTATCTTGCCGGTGGGCTGGTTTTTGCGGTTGGACGGCTTATTGACGCGGCTGTCGATGCCCTTCTGAGCACCGTTGTCGTGAGCGATCCGGTGTGGCAGCTCGTGCTGCAATCACTGGTGTGGGCGGCCGGTGGCGCGCTTCTCTGGTGGTGGCACTGGTTCCGCGTTGGGGTGCGCGCGCAGTCGCACGGCTTCACCAACGTACTTCTCGTCTTCATCGCCGGCATCGCGTCGTACGCCCTGCTCGCCATTGGCGTCGTGCTCACGCTCACGGCCGTTCTCGAGTTGCTGACCGGGTCGCCTCAACCGGTCGCAGTCACGCTTGATCCGCTGGGCATTTCCATTGCCAGTGCCGCAGTCGGTGCGGTGGTTCTGATTTATCACGCCCGCGTTGTCGCCGGCCGTTCGGCTGGGGTGCGTTCGGCGACGAGACTCGCAAGTGCCGGCGTTTCGCTTGCGTACGCGGCATCGGGTGTCGGCGTGACGGTAAATGCCCTGCTGGCAACGTCAAGCAACTCACTCATCGAGGGCAACATCCGCAGCCTGCTGTTGGGCGGGCTCAGCGCGCTGGTGGTCGGTGGCGCTCTCTGGTGGGTGACGTGGCGTCCTTTGCAGGCATCAACTCCCGAACGTGTGGCGACCCCGGGCCGACGCGTCTACCTGGTGATCATTTTCGGCCTCAGCGCTCTGGTGGCGCTCATCACCTTGCTCGTGATCGGGTTCCAGCTGTTCTCGTTCCTGCTCGATGCGGGCAGCGGCGAGAGCTTCGTTGAGCGTTCGCGTCAGGCGCTCGGGCTTCTCACGGCCACGGTTCTCGTCGCGGCCTACCATTTCGCAATCTGGAGAAACGATCGCCGCTCTGATGTCGCCGAAGAACACGTTCAGCGCATCGGTCGCGTGACGCTAGTGGCCTCTGGCGATAGCAGCGCCGTTGTCGACGCTGTGCGGGCCGCGACCGGCGCTCGGGTCACGGTTCTTGAGCGTGCGGATGCCGTGCAGCGCGAACCGGATGTCGCGGAAATCGTCGCTGCCCTTGACGGCGTTGATGCGGCCCATGTGCTCGTCGTGGCCGGGGTGAAGGGCAAGGTCGCGGTCATCCGCCTTAAGGGTTGAGCGCGCCTAGCCGCGGAGTTCGTGGCGGGGCCGCGCGGCCCGTGCACGATGATCGCCCACGCTTTCAGGTAGTTTCTCGAGTCCGGCGCTAGTGCCCCGCCATCCGTGCCATTGCCGCTGCTGCGTTCGCCGATGACGGACCGCCAACGACCCGGATACCCTGGCGAGCGCGCACTGTCCCAAGTTCAGGATCAAGCGTCCCGCTCCACGGCGTATTCTCGGCCCGGAGTAAGGTGCAGCGGTATTGCGCGCGCGTCATGCCGACGTAAAGCAAATCATTCCAGCTGAGGCCGTGATCGTCAGCCCATGCAGCAGACTCCGGCGAGAGGTCAGTGAGAACCACTGCTGCAGAATCCAGCCCTTTATATTTAGAGATCGAGTGCCAAGCTATCCCCGATTCTCCACCAAAATGCTCATGTAGCCAGTGTTCTTCCTTGGTTTCTGGCACCCGCGACAGTAAGCGCCCCACCAAGGACGACCGCGGTCCGAAGGGACTGAGCACCACAATTTCATCCGCCTGGTGATGTTCAAGTAGCCCTTTGAGTGCTGTCGCTAGCGCGGGCAGCTCCCGCCCCTCAGCCACCGTCACCTTATCCAACTGCCCGAAAGTGCTCTCAGACATTCGGTCGCCAGAGTGATCAAGCGGGCGCCCAAGTTGCCCGCTGATGGCACGCAAAAGGCGAGGAGCAACTCGGCAGTTGCGGCGCACCCGCACATGTACGAGATCGGGAGTGAGCTCGCGGGCCGCCGCCAGCGGTTCAGATCGGTCGTTGGTCGAGCGCATGATCTGTTGCCCAGCGTCTCCTGCAAGAACTACCTGTGCGCGACCGATATCAGCGTCCGACGCAAGAGCGTGCAGCAGGTCCATGATCACTGATACCCCGGCCACATCTTGGAACTCATCAACGCAGATCGCGGCAAAACCTCCACGTTCCGGATGCGCAAGAAGCGCTTCGAGTGCCCGTGCCGGTAGCTCTTCGCGAAACCAATGGTCGTCGGCGCCCACGGGGTTATTCTCGATCCCGCTGACTCGCAACATTACCGAATTGAGGTCGGCAATCTCGATATCGAGCGACGATGACCCGACCAAAGCGCGAAGCTCCTCGGCCATGAGCAGGTTCCAGCAGGTCAATAGGGTGCGATGCCCAGCCCGTGCAGCCCGACGCGCCGCGATCGCGACCAACCAACTCTTGCCACACCCGGCCGGACCGTCGAAGTATAGGTGTGGGTTCGTTTCCAGAAGTTCAAGCGCGATCTCTTGCTGCTCAAGAAGCGAACGCTCGTCAATGAGACGCGCTGCTCGCAGGGTGCCAGGCGTGGTCGCCGCGGTGAAATTAGAGAGCAGCGCGTCCGCGATTTCCCCCGCATGATCAGCCGTAAGCGCTTTGGGCTCAACCAGCAGACCCTCCGTGGTGCCATACCAGGACACATATTCTGCGAGTACCCGCTCCACAGTTTCGGCCGGTTTGGCAAGGTCATCGCCCCACGCCAGCTCCCATTCAAAGAACGTCAAGTCTTGCGGACTGCCGTTATCGAATTGCCAGCGCCCAAGATTTGCGAACCAAACAAGCCGCGCGATGGGCTCGTCCCCGCTCAACAGTTCGCGATTTTTCAGGAAGTAACGGATGCTACGACGCGCACCATCCAACTGAACCAAAGGACTCTTTGTCGGACTCGAGTTCTTGGCCAAGAACCATTGGCCGTCCCGGTACTCGACATGCTCTGCAGTCTTGACTTCAATGAGCAGGATGCCTTTACCCGGCGCAATCACTACGACATCGACTTCGCCGCTTAGACCCGCAACATGCTGACCAACAGTCAGCCCGGTAAGCACCACCCAGTCGTCGCGATCTTGGATAGCTTCGAAAGCGGTGAAAATCTGTCGTTCACTGCGATTGGCGTCGGCGTGAGGCCGTGTCGGGTGCATGCGGGGCATGGTCAGACGCTATCGGTTATGCCCCGGCGGGTACGCGCGACTCGTCCAGTCCACAGCAATCCAACGTTGCGACGGAGAACTAGTAATCCGCCAGCGACGATGACGACGGATGCCAGCGCGGCAAAGAAAAAGCCCGGCAGAGCCGGGCTTGGCGGGAGTTGCTCCCTAGATGTTTTGCTGGGGTACCTGGACTCGAACCAAGAACAAAAGAATCAGAATCTTCCGTGTTGCCAATTACACCATACCCCACAGAGTTCCCAGTGATTCAGCGGAACTTGCGATCGAAAAGCTAATTCAGCTACCAGAACTTGTATGCATGCGAGCGTTCAATGAAAAGTATGCTCAAAGTATTCAAAATCCAGTCGGCCAACGCTGCTTCACGACGTGGTCAAGGATAGCCCAAAGGTTAGGGTCGCGCGAATCACTACCTCAGCTGCAACCCGGCAGCTTCTCACGCCTGTCGCACCGTTCAACGTATTGAGCGGTACCCGAGCATCCTTCATATCCGCGCCTGAACCCTCAACCGCGTTCTTGGCCGCGCAGTCAGGACAGCGGCATTCCGGGGGCTAGCCTCCGCACAGGACCTAATCGACCAAGGAATAGAACGCACTGTCCACATAGGGTCGAGGCAACCCCGTTCACCACGCACGAAACCGACGATAATACTTGCCTGACCCACGGCGCGATGGGACCAACCACGACATCACGTGCTGCTCGACTCCCGCAAAGCCTCAGTGGGTCGGCTTTTACTGCCCCACTGGGCACGCTCGGGGTGACGTCCCTTTGAGTGGTGTGCTTTCGCCTCACCGTGTGGGGTCAGTGGTTTTAGCTTAGGCGGCGATCAGTTCGGGCAGCGGTGTCACCTCCGGAACGGCGATGGTCGGGTCGTTCATGGTCTTCAGTTCAAGCATCGATGACTCGGAGAAGTAGCGTCGGTCGCCGGCCTCCCACTCGTCGTGCTGCTCGATAAGGACTGACCCAGCGAGGCGGAGCAGGGCGGCTGGGTTGGGGAACACACCGACGACGTCGGTGCGGCGTTTGATCTCCTTGTTGACCCGTTCTAACAGGTTCGTGGACCAGATCTGACGCCAGTGTCGTTGCGGGAATGCGGCAAACGCGAGCAGGTCATGTTGCGCGTCGTCGAGCATCGCAGCGACCTTCGGATGGGAGCGGGCCAGCATGGTGGTGACTTCGGCGAACTGGGTGTGAATGTGTTCCCGGTCGGGTTGGGCGAACACGGTGCGGATGATCGAAGCGACCATATCCTGGGATCCTTTCGGGACGACGGAGAGCACGTTGCGCATGAAGTGGACTCGGCATCGCTGCCAGCTCGCGCCCTGGAAAACAGTGCCGATCGCTTTCTTCAAACCGGAGTGCGCGTCGGACATGACAAGCTTCACCCCGTCGAGTCCGCGAACCTTCAACGACCGCAGGAACGCAGTCCAGAACCCTTCATTCTCAGTGTCCCCAACGTCGAAGCCGAGCCGCTCTCTGCCTGGCGATAGCGCACCGGGACGAACACGTCGTCCGACACGCGGTCATCCGACCCCGTCAACGCACCTCTTCGTCGCGTCCCGCTCGGTGCAAACTGCAATATCTTCTAGGGGCATCACAACTGCAGGATGCATTGCATCAACGCTATTTGTCGCCCCTGCAAGTAACGCAACTGGTTCGACAAGCCGCCAGTTTGCTCCCGTTCACTTTACTTGAGGAGGGGGGTCGCTTATGGGAGTATCGAGTCGACGTATCCTCCGTCGACGCGGATCGCCCCGCCGGTTGTCGCCGACGCGAGCGGGGAGGCGAGGTAGACGACCATGTTCGCAATCTCCTCCGGACGGATGAGACGACCGAGAAGAGAAGAAGGTCGCTCCGAGCGCATGAACTCGTGCTCGGCTGCGTCCCAATCATGCTGGCCCCCGAGCTTCGCCTCGATGAACTCGCGAACACCGTCCGTCAGTGTGGGACCGGCGATGACGCTGTTGACGGTCACTCCGGTCGCACGCACCGCCTTGGCAAGGCCGCGAGCAGCGGCGATCACCGCTGCTTTGCTGACGCCGTAATGCACCATGTCAGCCGGGATCGACACACCGGCATCGCTGGAGATGAACAACACTCGCCCCCAGCCTTTTCTGGTCATCTGCGGCAGCAGGCGCTGCGCCAGACGGGTTCCGCTGAGGAGGTTGACCCGCAACATCTCCTCCCACTCGTCATCGGTGATCTCGGTCGCCGCGACGGGCCGATAGATGCCGAGGTTGTTCACGAGCACGTCGACGTCTCCAGCTGCCGTGAGTGCGGCTTCCATGCCTTCGCGCATGCTCACGTCACCGACCGTGGCGATGAAGCTGCCGTCGGGGACGGCCCGCTGCAGCCTCTCGATCGCGGCGCCCACAGATACCGCGGTACGCCCGTTGACCGCCACTCGCGCACCGGCCTGAGCGAGACCGAGGGCGATCGCTTCACCGATGCCTCCGGTGGAGGCACTGACGAGCGCGATCCTGCCGTCAAGATCGATACGCATGGCCTGCCTCAGCGTCGGGCATTCAGGGCACTGTCGCTCGCGAATCGCTCGGCGATCCCTCGATACTGCCACACCCGCTCGGGCGATGGGGTGATGAGATCGGGTTCGCCATGCGCCCGATCCGCGTCCTCGTAGCCGTCCCATACGCCTAATCCGACAAAGGCCGCGGCCGCTGCACCGAGCGTTGCCGCGTCGCGCGACACCGCGCTACGAAAGAGCGGAGCATTCATCGCCGCCGCGTAGATCGAGTTCCAGCCCGCGTGCGCGCTACCGCCCCCGGTCACGAGGATTGGGCGCTCGATCGATGCGAGCCCGTCCAGCCGGTGCAGGCTGCGAGCCATCGACAGGGCGACGCCCTCCATCACGGCACGGATGATCTCGGCTCTGGATGCTCCGAGAGACAGCCCCAGGAGGGCCCCCCGAACCGCGGAGCCACCTTCCAGCGGCGTGCCACCGGCGAGCGTGGGGACGAAGGTGACGCCGCCTGCCCCGGCGGAGGCGCCCATCGCCTCGTCAAGGAGGGCGCGCACGTCGAAGTCGGGAAACATGAGCTGACGTACCCAGTCGAACGAGGTACCCGTGCTGAAGGTCGATAGGGCGCTCACGTGCGCCCCCGGAATCAGGTGACGAAAGACGAACGGGCGACTGGTCGCGTCAAGCACCGGCTGAGCGCTCGACAGCGTCACCCAGCTGGAGGAGCCGAGCGACGCGTATGCCCGGCCGTGCGCCGTGAGCCGGCTTCCAGCCGCCATGCAGGCGTTGTCCACGCCACCGGCGAACACGGGGATTCCCTCGCGCACGCCCAGTGCCTTCGCAGGACCGGCGAGCACCTCACCGACCTGGTCATGCGATTCGACCGGCACGGGGAACAGTGCCGGATCTATGCCGGCGGACCCCAGGATGCCGACGCTGTACGCGCCCTGCGACAGGTCGTACGCACCGCTCCCCGATGCGTAAGAGTGGTCGGTCGCGACATTTCCTGTGAGCTTGAGGTTGACGTAATCCTTCGACCCGATGACCGTGCGCGTGCGGCGGAATACGCTGGGGTGCCGTTCGCGCAACCACATCAGCTTGAACAGCGGGTAGAGGCCGCGGGAGAATCCGTTACCCGTCACCAGATACCAGTCGTCTTCCGACCGGTTCTCGAAGAACGCCGCGGCATGCGCCTCTCCGCGGGTGTCGGACCAGATCGGCGTGCGCTCCTGCAGCGGCTTCAGGTCGGCGTTGAGCGGGAGAGCGCCGAGGCTGTGCCCGGAGAGGACGATCGCATCGACGCCGCCGACGGCAGCCGGATGCGTCGCGCACAGCTGCTGCGTAGACGCGATCACGGCATCCCACCAGTCATCGGGCCGCTGCTCGTTAAGTCCGTCACCCGGGTGATGGGTGACGTATTCTGCAACCGCGGCGGGGACCGACGTCGCGTCGTCGTGCCAGATCGCCGCTTTGCATCCGCCGGTGCCGAGATCGAAGGAGAGGACGGATGTCATCGAGCGCTCGCCTGGGCAGCCAGGTCCATAGCGGCGTCGGCGTTCATCCCGAACCGGGTCACTCCGAGGTCGATCATAGCCTCGACAGTCTCGAGCGAGCGGATGCCGCCGGCGGCCTTGAGCTCCGCCTTCCCCAGCGCACCCTCTGCCATCAGAGCGATGTGATGCGAGGTCGTCGGTCTCCCCGACCACCCGGTGCCGCTCTTGATCCAGCGCATGCCGGCCTTCACTGCGGCCCGTGCCCCCTCCACGACCTGCTCGTCGTCGAGGTACCCGACCTCCAGGATCGCGCGCAGCGGGACCTCACCGCCGACGAGTAAGACGATAGGCTCGAGCTCCCGGGTGACGTCGTCGTACAGCCCTGAGCGGAGCCGGCCGATATTGACTACGACGTCAATCTCCTGGGCGCCGGCATCGAGCAGGCGCTGCACCTCGCGCAGCTTCACATCCGGAAGGCTCCCGCCGGAGGGGAACCCCGCGGGCCCGCCGACCAGCGTACGCGAGCCCTCGAGGAGACCCCGTGCGAACGAGATCCAGCTCGGTAGCACGTGCGCGCTGACGAAGTCGCCCTCCCTGGCGCGCTCCGCGAGCTGTTCGATATCTGCCTGGCCGTGGAAAGCTTGCACGCAGCTGATGTCTACGAACCGTGGCAGGCGCGACAGATCCACGCAAGTCTGACCACTCACGATGAGGGAACCGGCTTCGGCTCAGCCGCATCGATGTTGCGGCGGGGCTTGCCTGAGAGGCGACGACGGAGCTGATCCAGCGCGACCACGAGTACCAGCGCGCAGCCAGTTACGAAGTCCTGCCAGAAGCTGGAGACGCCAAGGATGTTCAACCCGTTGGACAGCGCCGCGAGGATCGCGACACCGATCACGGTGCCGCCGACGCGACCTTCACCACCGGCGAGGGCAGTGCCACCGAGCACCACGGCGGCGATCGTTGTGAGTTCCATCGCCGGGGCCATGAGACCGTTCGCAGAATCGAGGCGACCGGCCATCAGGATGCCACCGATCGCGGCGAAGGCACCGGCGAGCACGTAGGCGTAGAGCTTCGTGCGGCCGACGTTGACGCCGGCGATGCGGGCGGCCTCAGGGTTTCCGCCCACAGCGATGAAGCGGCGACCGAGCGTGGTTCGATTGAGCAAGATCCATGTTGCGACGACGATGATTACGGCGACGATAGCGATGTTGGGGATCGGGCCGACTGAGCCTGTGCCGAGAAACTGCACGGCTACGGGCATCGTGCGCCCGGGGATGGCGACGCCATAGTTGGGGATGGGGTAGCCGTCGGTGAGCAGCAGGGCGAGGCCGCGGACCGCGGTGTACGTTCCCAGCGTGGCGACGAAGTCCGGCACACGCCACTTCGTGATGACGAAGCCGTTGATCGCGCCGACCAGGATGCCGGTGACGACACCTAGCAGCATGGCAAGCCAGCCGTCCATCCCCACTTGGGTGTACATGATGCCCATGAAGCAGGCGCTCAGGGCGGCCGTGCTCGCGACTGACAGGTCGATTCCGGCGTTGATGATGACGAGCGTCTGGCCCATCGCGAGGATCAGCGGGACGGAAAACTGCTTGAGGATGTTGATGAGGTTGTTCGAGGAAACGAACGTTCCATCGGACAGTATCCACAGCAGCGCCACGAGGCCGGTCAGCATGATAATCGGTCCGCCCAGGCCACCGGCGCCGACGAAGCGCGTCAGCGAGGGGTGCTTGAAGAGAGATGAGCTTGTGGTCGAGGTCTGGTCAGACACGTGCGCCTCCTGCTGCTGCGATAATGGTGTCCTCGTCGGCCGACTGCGGCAGCTCTGCAACGATGCGGCCGCTGGCCATGACGAGGATGCGGTCCCCCAAGCGCCGTGCTTCCTCGGCGTCTGAGGTGAAGTAGATAATGGCCGCTCCCTTTGATGAGAGCTCGACGAGTTCGGAGAAGATCTCCTCCTTGGCGCCGATGTCGACCCCGCGAGCGGGATCGTCGAGGATCAGCACCTCGGTGCCGCGCAGCAGCCACCGCGCGAGCAGCGTCTTCTGCTGGTTGCCGCCGGAGAGCTGATCGACGGGCGTGTGAACGGACTCTGTCTTGATCGCGAGGCGCTGCACGAAGTCCTCGGCCTCGGCGGTTGCCTTCGCGCGCCCGTGGAAACCGCCGCGCGAGAAGCGGTCAAGGCTACCGAGGGAGATATTGTCGGCGACGCTCATCTTTGGGACGAGGCCCGCACTGCGGTCCTCGCCTACGAAGCCGATACTTGCCCGAATGGCGTCCACCGGGGTCTTAGGCGCGAACGCTCGATCCCCAATCTTCGCTTCGCCCGATTCCCATTCCTCGAGCCCGAAGAGTGCGCGTGCCAGTCGGGTGCGACCCGCTCCCATCAGTCCGTAGACCGAGACGATCTCTCCGGCCTGCAGGGTCAGGTCGATGTCGTAGAGCCGTTCGCTAACGTTGAGGCCCTTCACTGTGAGCCGGGCCTCCCCATACGCGCCCGATCCGGCCATGCGAGTGACCTCGCGGACATCACCGACCATCATGTGGGCGAGAGTCTCCTCGTCGGTGCCGGAGGTCTCCACGGCGGGGTCGACCCTCCCGTCACGCAAGATGGAGACGCGATCGGTCAGTTCGAGGATCTCTGCTAGCCGGTGCGACACGTAGATCACCGAGGTGCCCTGCTCCTTGAGATTCCGCACGAGTCGGAACAAAGTGCGCGTTTCTGTGTCGGACAGGGAGGAGGTGGGCTCGTCGAGCAGGAGCACACGGATGTCTCCGTGGAGCGCCTTCGCGATCTCGAGCAGCTGTCGCTCGGCCATTCCTAGATTGGTGAGAGGCTCGTCAGGGTCCCGGCGCAGGCCCACCCGTTCGAGAGCGGTGATGGTCTCCCGCCGTGAGCGTTGGCGATCGAGGAATCCGCCTCTGCTGGACCACCTGCCCAGCTCGAAGTTCTCGGCCACTGTCATGGTCGGAACTAGGCTGAGCTCCTGGTTCACGACCGCCACTCCCAGGGCGCGAGCCCGCACGGGGGATCCCAGCACTGCTGGGATCCCTTCGATGCGAATCTCGCCCTCATCGGGATCGTGGATACCCGCGATCACCTTGATGAGCGTGGATTTTCCTGCGCCGTTCTTGCCGAGGAGTCCGTGGATCTCCCCCGGTGCGATCGAGAGGTCGACACCTTTGAGAGCGCGGTTCGCCCCGAACGACTTCTTAACACCCGCTAGCTCCAGGACAGTTGTATCCGGCTGACTCTCTGCCACGATGTACCTCTCGATCCTTAGTCCGTTGCTCGCCGCGCGATCAGCGGGCGTTGCAGGATTCTGCGATGCCGGCCCAGTCGATATCCGGCAGCGAGGGGTTCGGGTAGAACTGGTCGACGTTGGTCAAGAACACGGTGCGCGGACGGGTGTCGTTGAAGCGTTCCGTTTCGACGCCGCACGCGAGCTTCACGGCGACCTCGGTGCCCACCCAGCCCCAGTCGGCGAAGCCGTGACTGGTCTCGGCGATGATTTTACCCGCGCGGATGGCCTCGTTGGACTCCTCGGTGTTGTCGTTAGTGAACAGCGCAGTTAGTCCGGGCGTGTGCGAGGCGCCGTCGGAGTTGACCTCGAGACGGTCGGCGTCGGCGAGGATGTTGATCGCACCGAGCGCCATCTCGTTTGATGCAGTCCAGATGAAGTCGAGGTTCTCGTAACGGGTGATGATGGCGGCCGCGGCATCCGCGCCCTTCTGGCGATCCCAGTCGCCAGCGAGAGTGGTCTCGATCCGGATGCCGGAAGCACCGGAGACGACCTCGTTGAAGCCCTCTAGACGCTGGTTCGAGTAGATCGTGCCCTTAACGCCTTCGATGATGGCGCCGGTGCCAACCAGTCCGCTGACGTCGACACCGTCGTAAAGGTCTTCCCAGAAAGCCAGGTCGAGGTAGTCCTCGGGCCCGACTTCGACCTTCTCGCCGTCGCCAAGCACGCCCGGGCCACCGAAGTAGTCGAGCACCGAGTAGCCGGAGATCTTCCCGGCATCGACGTTGTCGAAGCCGACGAACGCCGACACGTCGACGTCATCCGGGTCTTCGAGCAGGTTCACGTACACGATCGGGATGCCGGCCTCGTTCGCTGCGCGAACGGAAGGCTTAATCGCCTGGGAGTCTCCTGGTGACACTACGATGACGTCGACCTGCTGGGCGATCATGTTCTCAATGATCTGCTGAAATCCGGAAGAGTTCGCCTCGCCGCCGGTCGGGGCCTGTGTGAGGAGCTTGATATCAAAGCCATTCTCGTTCGCACCGTCAACGGCCTTCTCGAAGTACGAAGTGGCCGTGTTGAAGACGCCGGTGGTGTTGGCAGGGACCCAGCCGACGGTGAGCTCGATGGCGTCGCCGCTATCACCGAAGCCGCTGTCATCCGGACCGCTGCTGCAGCCGAGGAGCGTCGCGCTAGCAATAGCGAGCACTCCACCGAACGCAAGTGTCTTTCGAAAATTCATTTTATTGCCTTTCTTTTCCTGTGTGTGGTCAATCGGGGAAGGATGAAGACTGGGATAGGGCGATTCACCAGCTGGTGTAGCCGCCGTCGACGACCAGCACCGAACCGGTAATGAATGCTGCCGCATCGGAGGCGAGGAAATTGACGAGTGACGCCACGTCTGCCGGCGTACCCATGTGGCCGACCGGGGTCAGCTCGCGCCATTCAGCGAGCCAATCCTCCCGGACGTGCTCGGTGAGATCGGTGCCGATGTAGCCGGGCGCGATCGAGTTGAAGCGGATGCCCTCACGGGCATACTCGGTGGCCAGGCTCGAGGTCAGCGCGTGTACAGCAGCCTTGGAAGCGTTGTACGCGGTCTGCGCCTGAGGCCGGTTGACGATGAGTCCGGACATGCTTCCCACAGTGATCACTGACCCGCCGCGAGTGAGCCGACGGCCGGCTTCCTGGGCTGCCCAGAAGGTGCCGTCAACGTTCGTGTCGAGGACGAACCGCCAGTCCTCTTCGTCGACGGTCTCGCTCGCGCCGTGCCAGGCGACTCCCGCGCTGGTGACGCAGATGTGGAGCTGACCGAACTCCTCCTCGGCGATGTCAAATGCGCGCGCCACGACGGACTTGTCGCGCACGTCGCCCTGAAAGAATAGGACGCGGGCATCAGAGCTGTCCAGGTCGGCTGCGGCGCGGACGCCCTCTTTCGCAAGTATGTCAATGATCAGCACGTGGACGCCGAATTCGTGCAAAGCGCGTACGATCTCCAGACCGATGCCTCGGGCGCCCCCTGTGACGATAGCCGCGCGGCCTTCGATTTCCAGTCGTGCACGATACATGACGTCTCCTTGCGTTCCAGCTTCTTTGCTATGTATGTAGCATTACTACACGATTCGGAGGCTCAATGCAAGCTATACCCACATAAACTGGCTTATATGGCTATTGGCGGTCTAGTTGAGGTAGCATTACTACAAAGTTCGCTGGGTCGGCATTCGTCTGGCAGTTAAATCGCCCAGATCCTCCGAAGAAGGGTAGCAGGATGACGTTCACGATTGATCTGTCTGATAGGACCGCGGTCGTCACCGGCGGGAATCGAGGCCTGGGTGCGAGCTTCGCGTGGGCGCTCGCGGATGCCGGAGCCCGCGTGGGTATCATCGCCCGCGACGAGGCACGTAACGCGGAATTCGTCGCAGCATCCGCGGACCGAGGACTCGATATCATCGCAACTACCGCAGATGTGACCGACACGGCCCAGGCCGAAGCGGTAGCCGTCGAACTTCACGCCCGACTCGGCGGCACCGACATCCTCGTCAACAATGCCGGCACGGCCGTTCATTCCTCGGCTCTCGACACGTCGGAAGAGGACTGGGATCGCGTCTTCGATGTGAACGTGCGCGCGATGTGGAAGCTCTCCACGCTCTTTGGGCGTCGAATGATCGAGCAGGGGGGCGGCTCGATTGTGAACATCGGCAGCATATCCGGTCTCATCGTTAATCGACCTCAACTGCAGTCCGCGTACAACGCATCCAAGGCTGCCGTTCACCACCTGACCCGCTCGCTCGCCGTCGAATGGGCACCGCACGGGGTCCGAGTTAACGCCGTGGCCCCTGGCTACGTGAACACCGAAATGGCGCAGGTCGATCTGCCGGAGTATCGGCGATACTGGATCGACGATGTTCCTCAGAGGCGATACGCCTCGCCCAAGGAGATCGCTCCGAGCGTCGTCTTCCTCGCCAGCGAAGCCGCATCATTCGTGACCGGCTCCGTGCTCGTCGTTGACGGTGGATACACCGCGGTCTGACACCCCCCCTCGCCCCGAAAGGCCAATTACATGAGCAGTCGCAGCGTTACCGTCAATGCCCTCGACGACATCAGAGTCGATCGGTCGTTCACACCTCGGGCTGCCGCGGGGCAGGTGCTCGTGCACAGCCGGATCATCGGTATCTGCGGATCCGACATGCACGCGGCTCGCGGACACCACCCTTTCATGTCCCTGCCGTTTCAGCCGGGTCACGAGGTCGTCGGCGTCGTTGCCGGGCTGGGTGAAGGCGTCGATCCTGCGCTTCAGGGCCAGCGCGTGGTCATCGAGCCCAACCTGACTTGCGGACACTGCGAGCAGTGCCTCGCCGGAAGCTACAACATCTGCGCCGAGCTGGAGGTGTTCGGCTGCCAGACACCGGGCGGAATGGCTGACGCCTTCGTGATCGACGCCGATCGCATCATCCCCCTCCCTGACGACATCGATGACCTCTGGGCCGCACTTATCGAGCCTCTCGCCACCCCGGTGCACGCGGTGCGCCGTGCCGGCGACCTCACCGGCAAGAAGGTCCTTGTGATCGGCGCCGGTCCCATCGGGCTCTTCACCGCGCTCGCGGCCCGCGCCGCAGGCGCCGAGCGCGTCGTAGTGGCGGACATCATCGCCTCCAAGCGTGAGCGAGCGTTGCGTCTGGGCGCCGACGCCGCGTTCGATTCGTCCACCGAGGATGCCGGGTCAGAGGCGCTCGAAGCGATCGGAGGTGCGGCGCACGTGGTCTTCGACTGTGTCTCACATGTCACCACGGTCCGCCTCGCCATCGAGGTGCTGTCGAAGGGGGGCCGCCTGCAGGTAGTCGGCGTCCCCGCAGGCGAGACCCTTGTGGCGCTGGATCTGATCCAGGATCGCGAGCTCACCGTCGCGGGCAACCTCATGTACGTCCGCGAGGACATGGTGCGCGCGCTGGAGATCCTGCGCCCGAAGCCCTTCGACATCGACGAACTCGTTACTGCCACCTTCGATCTCGCTCAGGCCGCCGACGCCTTCCACGCCGCGGCCGACCCCGATCAGGTGAAGGTCCTCGTCACCGTCAGCGCCTGACGCCCAGACCACTTTCGAATCGCGCGAATTGCTCCGGGAACCGTCGTGATGGAGCCATTCGCGCGATTTGAACCAGTGAGGGCACTCACACGCGACGGAAAGCCGCCAAGCCTTCCTTCATACGCGTGAGGTCGTCGGCATGAGCTTGGCCACGACGCATCGCTACGGCTGTGGCGAGAATGTCGATCACGACGAGCCCCGCGAGCCGGGACACGGCAGGCGTGTAGATATCGGTGTTCTCGAATGTGCGCACGACGACGGGAACGTCAGCCATTCGTCCGAGCGGTGTATCCCCGGCACCCATGATCGCGATAATCCTGCGTCCGCGCTCTTTGGCGAGCCCGACGATGTCGATGACTGAGCGTGTCTCACCGGTGTTGGAGATGGCGACTACAAGAGTCCCCGGCGAGCTCATCGCAACCGCCATGAACTGCTGGTGCGGATCCTCCGGCGCCACGCACGGCACCCCGAACAAGGCCGATTTCTGCGCGGCGTCCATCGCCATGACCGCCGAGGCCCCGTGCCCGATGAGGAGCACCGACGAGCACTCCAGCAGCCAGTTAACAGCCTGCTCAATCTGCTGAGGGTCGAGGTACCGGCGCGCGCGGTCGAGGCTGCTGATCGTGTGGTCGAAGATCTTGCCGCTAATGGTCTTCGCGTCGTCTCTCGCATCGATGGTCGACAGCGTAGCCGGCAACCCGAGCGCCAGTGCCTCGGCGAGCGCCATCCGGAACTGCTGAAACCCCTCAAACCCGAGATTGGTCGCGAAGCGCATGACGGTCGGCTCTGACACCTTCGCCGTCGCCGCCACCCCCGCCATCGTGGAGTCCACCACCAGCCGAGGATTGTCGGCGACGAGGTCTGCGACCTTAAGCTCGGAACGGCGCAACGACGAGCGACGATTGGCCAGTAGCTCGAGGAGAGGGATGCTGTGATCGTAAGCCATGGAACTGATCCTTCCGAGGGCGCTGCGTCCTTATTGTCCTTCGGACGATAGCGCAGTGAGCAGGTTGATCACTGCAGCATCCGTGGCGCGGCGCACACTGGCGTCAGTGAAACCGCCGATGTGTGCGGTTAGTATCGTGCGCTCGTGCAGGATGAGCCGATCCCGTGCGGGCGGCTCGGAATCGAAGGCGTCGACAGCGTAGGCCGAGAGGACACCCGCGTCAAGGGCGTCTGCGACAGCATCCGATGCCACGAGCCCGGATCGCGCCGTGTTGACCAGCACTGTGCCGGGAACGACGTCCTCGAGGAAGCGGGCATCGATGAGCGGCGTGCCGTCGGCCTTCGGCGGCACGTGCAGCGTGATCAGGTCGGAGACTGCGGCCATTTCGCTTAGCGTCTCCGCCCGGTGGTGCGCGGTAGCTCCCGTGACGAACAGATCGAAGAACGTAACCTGCGCGCCGACCGCACTGAAGAGGTCGGCCACCTTCCGGCCGATCGCGCCGTAGCCGACGACTCCAACCCGAATGTCGGCCAGCTCGCGGCCGCGTGTGCGGTGCCATCCACCGGTGCGGATCGAGCGATCGCTGCGTACGACGTCGCGCAGGGCTGCCAGCCCTAGTGTCAATGCGAGTTCGGCGACCCCCTGGGCGTTCGCGCCAGGCGCGGTCAGCACGGCGATCCCCCGCGCCTTCGCCGCGTCGAGATCAATTGCGTCTGCGCCGGTTCCGTTGCGGGCAATCGCCCGGAGGGAGCCTGCCGCCTCCAGCACACTCGCGGGTACCTTCTCGATCCCGGCGAGCCAGCCGACGACCCCTTCTTCGAGCAGTTCGGTCAGTTCAGCTTCGGTCGGCACGCAGCCTGCAGGCCCTGAGACGAGCTCGTACCCGCGGTCGAGCAGCGGTGCGAGCTCGGGGACCGCGGACAGATCGCCGCCCTGTGTGAGAGAGCGGGGGGTGATGAGTAGACGCTCGTTCATCGCATCCCCGCGGCGATGGCAGCCAGCTCGTCGAACACCGGGCCGGTGACCGGGATCTCGATGTCGAATACCTCGGTGATCACCTGGGTCCAGCCGTGCAGGAAGTACACCCAACCGTCGACGACGTGGAGTCGGCGTTCCTCCTCCTGGGCACGAGCCTGCGAGAGGAACATCAGGTCGCCACGGTAGTTGAGGTCCCAGACGTAGGCGCCCTCGGGGAAGCCCACCTCGTCGCTGAAGGGTGAGCCGGGTGCGTCCTTGCCGAGGCCCGTCGCATTGATGATGACGCTGTGCGGCGGGATCCTCCGCGCGACCGCATCGTTGTCGGCGGGAGTGGGAGCCGCCTCCAACGTCAGCGGGACGTCTGCGGATGCCTGCTCGTGGATCTCGTTGAGCGCGTCTAGACGAGGATGGCTGCGATTCGACACGGTGATGCGCGTCGGGCGATTCGCGCCGCGTTCGGGGCGGGTGAGATACCAGTCGATGGCGATGGCCGACCCGCCTGCGCCCATGATGAACACCTCGGCGCCGGTGTCGGCGAAGTGCTGCGCCGGCAGGAACGCATCGATCGCGTACCCGGCGGAGAACGGATCCTTCGCGCTCGCAATGAGCCGCCTGTTGCGCTTGGAGAGACAGCTGACCTCGCCCATGAGCGAGGCGAGCGGATCGATCTCATCGAAGATGTCGTTCGCTTCCCGGTAAAGATCGATCTTGTGCGTCGTTACCAGCGCGCCCAGGCTCAGCGGATCAGCGGCGAGGAACTCTACGACGGTGCGGTAGTCCTCGCGCGGAGCATGCAGAGGCAGGTCGATACCGATCATCTGGACGTCTCCGAGGCCGAGAGCTTTCGCCCAGGCCGGAAACACCCGGCGGATGGATGACTGACCCGTCGTGACCCCGATGAAGTAGAAGGCCGGGCGTTCGGCGGGCTGCAATGTCGAAGCTGTGTAGGTGATTGCCATTGTCTCTCTATCTCTCGTTCTCTTGACCGGCGCGTTCAGGAGGCGCGTGTTTTGGCGACCCGCGCGACCGCTTCTGCGGCGAGGACGCCGATTGCGGTGAAGTCCCCCGCGGCGATCTGCGCACGGCGGGCGATCCAGGTGCCGCCGACTGCTGCCACGGCGGGGAGCGCTAGATAGTCAAGGAGGTTGTCAATGTTCACTCCGCCGGTTGGCATGAACTGCACACCTGTATGCGCGAGCGGTCCTGCCAACGCGCTCAGCGCGGCGATCCCCCCGTTCGTCTCAGCCGGGAAAAACTTCAGGGTGCGGTGACCGGCCTCCATCGCCTGCAACACCTCCGAGGCGGTGACAGTGCCCGGGTAGAGTCGGATGCCGTGAAGGGCCGCAGCCTTCGACAGCGCGGCCGTGTAGCCGGGCGAGACGAGGAAGGACGCACCCGCGTCCGTGGCCTGACCGGCCTGCTCGGCATTCAGGACGGTTCCGGCGCCAACGGTCATCTCCGGTACGTGGCGGACGATCTCCTTGACCGCCCGGAGTCCTGCTGGAGTGCGCAGGGTAACCTCGATGATGGGCAACCCCGCTGCAACGAGCGCTTCGGCAAGCGGAACGGCAGCTGAGGCATCGTCGATCTCGACGACGGGGACGATCCGCGAGGCGCGGATGACCTCATCGACGCTCACGCGCCTCCTCGCTCGTAGCCGGTGTGCTTCGGGTTGGGCACCTGCCGCCAACCCGAACCGTCGCGCAAGATGAGCGTCTTCATCCCGCCGGCTCGCGCGATTAGTTCGTAGTCCTGACCGGCGTCGGCGTTGTAGGAAAAGAGTGTCGTGAACGGCTCGTCACCAATGTTCACGCTGCGATGCACCCAGTGCCCCGGTACGTTCACAGCGTCGCCGGCTCGCAGCTCGATCGCGGTGGACTGCCCGTCGATAGTGTCAAGGAGCATCACGCCGTGTCCTCGCAGGCAATGGTATAGTTCTGCCCGGTCGGCCCGCTCATGCAGGTGGCCGCGGGTGAGCGCATACTCCTCGCCCACCACCCCGGGTAGGAGCGTGCTCGTCCCGACGACAAGAGCACCAGGGCCGGACTGGTAGCTGTGCTCGTGAACGTAGTAGACGAGGAGGTCCCTGCCTTGCTCTCCCACGTGCTGATCGTAGGCTGCTGCGTCGTAGTACACACCGCCGAGATCTCCGAGATACTTGCGGTAAACGCGAGTCGCGCCGTCGATCTCGCCATCCGTGCCGATCCTCAAGGGCACTGGTGTATCGATCGGGGGTGCGGAACTGGTAATCATCGAGCCTCCTTGCATCAGGTTATGTAGTGATACTACACGTTGGAGGAGATTTCGTAAGGCAAACCCGAAGAAGCGGTCAGTTTTGCCTCTAATCGTGTAGTATTACTAAATATTGCCCATGTTCAAAGGAGATCGCGTGAAGGCCGTAATTTTCCACGGAGAATCCCGCTGGAGTGTCGAAAACGTACCCATTCCTCAGCCCGGCCCCGGTGAGGCGCTGCTGCGAGTCATCCAGACGGGCGTCTGCGGAACCGACGAGCATCTGCTGCACGGCGGCTTCATCGCTAAGTTCCCCCTGATCCCCGGCCATGAGATGGTCGCCGAGGTCGTCGAGGTCGGCCAAGGAGTCACCACGCCCGCCGTGGGCACACAGGTTGCGGTTGACAATACGGTATTCTGCGGCGACTGCGACCCTTGCCGCGAGGGCACACCGCTCTTCTGCAAGAACTTCACCTCCCTGGGCTGCAATGCACCGGGAGGGTTTAGCGAGTACGTCGTGCTGCGCGCCTCCAAGCTCTATCCGCTTGAGGGGCTCGACCCCGATATTGCCGTCTTCACCGAGCCGACCGCGTGCGCCATGCACGGCGTCGATGTGCTCGCGCTGACCCCGGCATCCGATGTGTTGATTTTCGGCGCGGGGCCCACCGGCCTCATCCTCGCTCAGCTTGTGCGCATAGCGGGAGCCGCGCGCGTCACCGTCGCCGCTCCTACCCAATCGAAACTGGACCTTGCCCTCCGACACCGCGCAAATCATGTCGTGCAGGTCGATCGCGCCGATGCAGCAGCCTCAACCCGTCAGCTTCGCGAGATCGCACCGAACGGCTTCGACGCCGTGATCGAGGCGACCGGCTCCACCCACGTGCTCGAGGAGGCGATCGGACTGACCAAGACCGGCGGAACCGTACTCGTCTACGGACTCGCCGATGAGCGGGCCGTCGCCGGCATCCGACCCTATGAGATCTTCAGTCGCGAGCTCACACTCAAAGGCTCGTTCGCGCAGGCGAACTGCATCGGTCGTGCGCTGTTCGCATTGCAGTCGGGTCGCATCGACACCAGCGGCCTGATCACGCAGAAAGTCGATCTCGACGACTTCGCGCAGGCGCTGTCGAACCTTCACCTCTCCGAGCAAATCAAAACCGTGGTGGTCCCACCGAAGGCCGACGCATGAGCGAGTTCGCCGGCCGCCGGATCGCCGTCACCGGCGCCGCCGGAGGGATCGGGATGACCGTAGTGCGGCATCTCACAGATCTGGGCGCCCGGGTGCACGCCCTGGATGTGGGCGGACTCGAGAAGCTTCCCGGAGGAGTGGACGCGCGCACGATCGACCTGCGGTCCGCCGCCTCCGTGCAGCAGGTCGTCGCTGACCTCTACCGCGAGTCGGACGAGGTCGTGCACCTGGTCAACTCGGCCGGCGTCGTCGAGGACGATGTCGCCGCCGAGGACATGCCACTGGAGCTCTACGACGCGGTAATGGGCGTGAACCTGCGCGGGGTGTTCCTCACTTGCCAGTCGTTCGGGCGCGAGATGCTCGCCCGTGGCGGCGGATCGATCGTCAACATCGCCTCTATGTCGGGCACGCACGTGGTCAACCACCCGCAGCGCCAATCGGTGTACAACACGTCGAAGGCGGGAGTCGCAGCGCTAACTCGCTCCCTCGCCGTCGAATGGTCGCCTCGCGGCGTGCGCCTGAACGTGCTCTCCCCTGGCTACGTCGACACGCCCCTCAATTCGCTGAAGCCCGGCATGCACGACCTCTGGCGGGACGGCACGGTGATCGGCCGCTTCGCGACGCCGGAGGAGGTCGCCGCATCCGTGACCTTCTTGCTCGACGAGACCGCATCCGGCTACTTCGTCGGCGCCGAGCTCCTTATGGACGGCGGATTCTCGCTTCGGTGAGGATTAAGAGAAAGGAACTGCTGTGATCATCTCACACGACCTGGGCACGACCGGCGACAAGGCCACTCTCGTGTCCGACGACGGGCGGATCCTCGCTGCGGTCACCGAGCACTACGACAGCGACTTCGAATCCGGCGGCAAGGCGGAACAGGATCCGCATGCGTGGTGGCGGGCCTTCTGCCGCGCGACGAAGTTGCTGCTGGAGAAGGCAAACACCAACGCGGCATCCGTAGACGTCGTGTCGTTCTCGGGCCAGATGATGGGGGTGGTCGCGCTCGACAAGTCGGGCGATCTGGTGCGGCCGGCCATCATTTGGGCGGACACCCGCTCGGCGGCGCAGACAGCCCGAATCCTCGAACGGGTGCCGATGGAGCGCGCCTACAAGATCACAGGGCACCGGCTCAACCCAACCTATTCACTGAGCAAGATCGCGTGGATCCGCGACAACGAGCCGGACGCCTTCGCGCGTACGCGCGTCGTGTTGAATGCCAAGGACTACCTGTGCTACCGCCTGACCGGCGCGCTGTACTCGGAGCCTTCGGACGCGTCGGGCACGAATGCGTTCGATCAGTCCACCGGGGCTTGGTCGGATGAAATGATCGCTGCTGGCGACCTCAATCGGCGCCTGTTCCCGGAGATCGTCCCCTCGACCACCATAATCGGCGAAGTCACGGCAGAGGCGGCCGCCGCCAGTGGGCTACTCTCCGGAACGCGCGTCGTCATCGGCGGCGGCGACGGCCCGCTCGCCGCTCTCGGCGCCGGGATTACGGATGCCGCCGCTGGCGCCTACGCCTACCTGGGTTCGTCATCGTGGGTGTCGATCGCTGCTGACACCCCGCTGCATGATCCGCTCATGCGCTCGATGACGTTCAATCACGTCATCCCCGGTTCATTCGTGCCGACCGCGACCATGCAGGCGGGCGGCGCGTCCCTCCAATGGATCGTCGACACGCTCGCGCCGACCGGCGACGATCCTTACGGCGACCTGCTCGGCGCAGCATCCGCCACCTCCGCCAGCGCAGCAGGCCTCTTCTTCCTCCCACACCTGCTCGGCGAGCGCTCTCCGTACTGGAACCCCAAAGCGAGAGCGGCGTTCCTCGGACTGCAGCGGCACCACGGCCAGGCCGAGATGGTGCGTGCCGTCATCGAAGGCGTCGCCTTCAACCTGCGCACCGGCCTGAACGCACTCTCCTCGAATGGGGCAGCCATCACGGAGATCGACGTGATCGGCGGCGCCGCGAAGTCGCCTTTCGTAATCGGCGTGCTAGCCGACGTATGGGGCATCCCCACGGCCCGCCGCGATCTGGTCGACGAGGCGAACGCTCTGGGAGCGGCCATCGTCGGAGGCGTTGGGATCGGACTTTTCGACGACTTCGATATCGCCACTCGGCTGTCGCGCCGAGACGAGCCGGTGGCGTTCGACGCCGACGAGGTGCGCCGCAATGATCGTTCTTACGAGCTCTTTATGGATGCCTACCGGCGTCTCGAAGGATGGTTCGAGGAGCTGCCGTGACCGCACCCCCCGTTATCCGCACCGTCCTCGGTGACATCGCGCCGAACGACGCCGGCGACGTGAACTATCACGAGCACCTTTTCCAGGTGTCGCCGTTGCTTGCCGGCGACGAGCTCAACGACGTCGACCGGTCGCGGGAGGAGGCCGCCGCTCTGGCCGGTTCGGGCACCTCTCTCATGATCGAGGCGACGCCGACGGGCTTGGGTGCCCGGCCAGCAGATGTCGCGCAGATCAGCTCGGCGACGGGGCTCTCCATCGTGCACGCAACCGGCCTGCATCATGGCGGGCACTACCCAGAGGATCACCCGGTGCGGGCGCTAAGCATTCCGGAGCTGGCGGACCTGTTCACCGCAGACATCACCTTCGGGTTCACCGCCGCGGGCGAGGTCATCGAGGGGCCGGCCGGCCCTGTGCGGGCGGGCGTCATCAAAGCGGGCATCCGTTACTGGTCGATCGGACTGTTCGAGCGACAAGCCCTCTCGGCGGTCGCCGAAGCGCATGACCGCACGGGAGCCCCGGTAATGGTGCACCTTGATTACGGCTCGGCCGCGCACGAGGTGCTCGACGTGCTCGCAGGGCTTGGCGTGGGTGAAGCATCCGTCGTACTTGCGCACATGGATCGCAACCTCGACCCCGGACTGCACCTCGACCTCATCGCTCGCGGAGCGCGTCTGGGCTACGACGGTTGGGCGCGGCACCGTGAAGCCCCCGATTCGGCGATCATCGACTGCGCAGCGAGCGTCGTCGAAGGGAGCTGCGGCGAGCGCGGCATCGTCCTCGGCGGCGACGTCGCTCGCGCCTCCCGCTACGTCAGCTACGGCGGAGTTCCCGGGCTCGCTTACGTCAACACCCGCGTGGTCCCACGCCTGCGCGAACGTCTGGGCGACGGGGCCGTCGACCGGATACTGCACGACAACCCGGCAGATCTGCTGAGCTTCGTCCCGCGGTAACGGCCCCACCGGTGAAGTATCTCAAATGGACCCAAAAGCGGGCGCGATCCCGCCATCTGAGTTGCACGAAAGTGGGAACTGGCTTGTCAGGAGCGGACGCCTCCGAGAGCGGCATCGATGATGTCGAGACCTCGCACGGCGTCCTCCGACGTGAAGATGCACGGCGAAACCGCGCGGATGCGGTTATCGTAGAGGAAGTGCAGCGGCCAGCGGGCGAGAAGGCCTGTTTTGATCCGGCCTATCTCCGACGCAGCCGGTGGGCATTCTCGACGATTCCCTCGTCGCTCAAGGGCTCGATCGTCGCCACAACGCTCGCCGCAGGCAGCAGGCGCCAGAGTAGGTCGAGCCCCACAGAAGAAGATGTCATCTAAGTACCGTGCGATCGGCTTCGGGACGATGACTTCACTGGAAAAGGCAGGGGAGTGAGGAACGAAACGGTAACAACGAGACTGCTGGGGTTTGGGTGATTCGATGACCTGACTATAAATTTTGTTTCCACTCGTGACCACTGGCCGATGGCCTTTACGAGAGGCTCACCCGTATGCCCCGCCCGTACCCACCCGAGTTTCGTCAGCGCGCGATCGCGCTAGTCCGCGAAGGTTGACAGTTCAAGCAGACTGCCGCTGATCTCGATATCCACGAGGTCACACTTCATACCTGGCTGCGTCAAGATGACATAGATCACGGACGCCGGCCTGGCGATAGCAACCAGGAAGAGGCTGAACTTAGAGCAGCACGACATCGGATTCGCCAGCTCGAACAAGAACTCGAGATCCTGAAACGGGCCTCGAAATGGGTCGAAGAGGAGGAAGGCGTCGACCGAAAAGAGCGCACCCAGTGGTCGATCGTTTTGTCGACGCCGGGGCACAAGTTGAGGTTTGCTGGCGCCTTCTGGGCGCATCCAGACAGGGCTGCCACCGGTATCCGACCAGCTCATCCCAGCTCCGCAGGATCTGTCTCACCGGTCTCTGATCCGGGAGATCCATATCGCCTCTCGTGGTACCTACGGAAACCGGCGTATCCATGCCAAACCCACGATCGGAATGGACACCCCCCAAGATCAAGCCGGATGCTCTCGGTGCTGATGACAAAAGCTGGACTCGGCGGTATTCCCGGTCCTACGCGTGTGAAACCTCTGAATGGCGTCGCTACGGACGATGAGCTCGTCAACCGGGAGTTCCATCGCCTCGACTTGAACGAACTTTGGGTCACCGATATTACGGAACATCCCACGGGAAGAAAAGATTTTCTGTGCTGCAGTCCTTGACGCGTGCAGCCGCGAGATCGGCGGCTGGGCAATCGATTCCAAACAGGACTCAACGCTCGTCGTGAACGACCTAGACATGGCTATCAGGGCACGCACACCCGCGCCCGGCGGAATCGTTGGGACTGCTGAAGGTTTGGATGCTCCTATTGATGTCAAGCGGCGTTTTGTTGGGTTTGTTGATCTAGCCAGGCCCGGTATTGCTGGGCGAATTCGTGGTTGGCGTTTATCCCA
>Ga0307487_1000574_pt1 | contig 28470 bp, 26 predicted proteins | sample CBIW12metaG_FD_203665 | JGI IMG/M metagenome (GOLD analysis project Ga0307487, IMG submission 203665) | Sea-ice brine microbial communities from Beaufort Sea near Barrow, Alaska, United States - CBIW 1.2 | ecosystem: Environmental > Aquatic > Marine > Coastal | place: USA: Alaska | collected... | reverse complement strand
TCGAGCAGAACTACCGTTCGACTCAGAACATCCTGACGGCGGCCAACGCCGTGATCTCCAACAACACTGGGCGGCGCCCAAAGAACCTATGGACCGATGCCGGGGCGGGGTCGCGCATCGTCGGTTACGCGGGGGACACGGAGCAGGAGGAGGCGCTGTTTATCGCCGGCGAGATTCGGCGTCTGATCCGGGAGGATGACGTTCAGCCGTCCGACGTAGCCATCATGTATCGCGCTAACGCTCAGTCCCGGTCCATCGAGGGACGTCTAGGGGCCGCTGACATCCCGTACAAGATCGTGGGCGGCACTCGGTTCTACGACCGCAAGGAAATCAAGGACATGCTCGCGTACCTCGCTGCGGCGGTGAACGAGGACGACGACGTGGCGACGCGACGAATTATTAATGTCCCCAAGCGCGGCATCGGCGACACGGCGGTGGACACGGTGGAGGGCGTGCGTCGCAAGCTCAACGCTGCGGCCGGAGCGGGGGAGTCGTGCAGCTTTGGAGACGCGCTGCGGCGATTGGACGATGCTGGACTGGCCGCCCGCTCGCGCGCGGCAATCGATGGCTTCGTGAGACTCATGGACGACATCCGCTCGCTGGCGGAGGACAACGGGCCGGCGGGTGTGCTCGACGCGATCGCGGACCGCTCGGGACTGTTGTCGACGCTGCGGTCTTCCGATGACCCGCAGGACGCGAGCCGCATTGAGAACATCATGGAACTCGTCGCGGTGGGCCGCGAATTCAGCGAAGAGAACCCCGACGGTTCGCTCGCGGACTTCCTCGAAAAGGTCTCGCTTGTCGCCGATGCTGACCAGATTCCCGATGCCGATGGCACGGGCGGCGTGGTCACCCTGATGACGCTGCACACGGCGAAGGGCCTCGAGTTCCCCACGGTCTTTTTGACCGGCATGGAGGATGGCACATTCCCGCACGTGCGCTCGATCGAGTCCGGCAGCACCAAGGACATGGAGGAGGAGCGACGCCTCGCGTATGTGGGCCTGACACGTGCGCGCGAACGGCTCTACCTCACGCGCGCCGAGGTGCGCGCCAGCTGGGGTGCCCCGCAGTACTTTGCCGCGTCGCGGTTCGCTGACGAGATCCCGGCGGAGCTGGTCGAGTGGAAGCGATCCGAGACCTCGATGGCAAGTTTACGCGCCCGCTCGGACCGTGGCACGTCTCGCGGGGGCGCGTGGTCCTCGACCTACGGTGCATCCCAGGACCGCTCGGATGGGAACACGTACTCGAACGCCGGCTCCGTCCAGATGCGCAACGTGCCGCCGAGCCCGCCAGGAGTGGCCAACGGCGGTGACCTGGGCTTTGAAGTCGGCGACCGGGTGACGCACGATAAGTACGGCATGGGCAAGGTCCTCGGACTCGAGGGTTCGGGCAAGAACGCGGCAGCGAAGGTGGACTTTGGTGCCGACGGCGTGAAGCGGCTGGTGCTGCGGTTCGCTCCGATCGCCAAGTTGTAGCGCGTTGGGCGGCGGGCTCACCGCTCAGTTCGGGTGCGCGGATGCCCGGCGAGCGAGCCGTCTCTCGGCCCCTCGGGGGTTGTCGCCTCCCCCCGGCTGGATGGTAATCTTCTGTGAGCACCAAGGAATACCCGCAAGGGGCTATGGCGCAGTTGGTAGCGCGCCTCGTTCGCATCGAGGAGGTCAGGGGTTCGAATCCCCTTAGCTCCACCAGAAGACTGTTACTCAAACTAATGCGACTAGGTAGGGACCGAAAGGTCCCTACCTTTTTAGTTTGGTTGACGTCTGAACTTTGCGATTCCGAGTCCTTGGTGAGGGCGACGAGGGTGTCGAAGGGCGACTTGTACTCGACGCTGATCATCAGGCCGTCCGGCATATCGTCATCAGTGATTATTAGGATCTTGGAGTAAAGCGCCTGGTTGAACTGGCGCTTGATGTGCTCCGGTGCGTGGCGATACGCCTGTCCACAATGCTCGAGTAGGTCGAGCGCGGCACTGAGGTTGTCCTCGATATTGTCAAAGTGGTTCGTTGACGAGAGCACCTGCTGGTCTATTCGCTTGATCGAGCTACCGATGCGGTCCTGTTCAGACTTGAGTAGTTCAACCGGGACGGCCCCGGCATAGTGCGCTTCCATGAGTTTCCCCTGCTGACGTTCGAGCTTGTCGCGCTCGAGCCGCAGCTGACGTTGGTCGGTTTCGGCTTGTGCACGAGTGACTTCGAGCTCGCCCCGAATTGTCCCCTCGACTTGGAGCCGGAAGTCTTTCTTGAGGTGGGTGCGGAGGTAGTACTCGACGATCTTCTTCTCTACCTCGTAGATCAGAATCGACTTCTGGGAGCAGTCGGTTCTTTTCGAGTGGCGGCCTGCGCACATGAAGTATTCGTATATCTCTCCGGTCGAGGAGCGGGACATTTGGACTAAGAGTCGCTCGCCGCAGCGCCCGCAATACAGGCTCGATTTGAGGTAGTGCGGGTGTCGACGGGTGCGCTCACCCACCCTGTTCGAGGCGAGTGTCGACTGCACGGTGTCCCATAACGACTCGCGTACGAGTGGCTCGTGGCGACCGGAGTGGTAGACGCCTTGGAACTTTACGAGCCCTTTGTAGTACGGGTTGATGAGGATCTTATTGACCAGACTCTCGGTGACGGGCTTTGAAGGAAGTTTGGGCGTCCCAACGGTAGTCAGACCTTTGATGGCGAGATGGTGTGCCAAGGCGTTGACTGTCCATCGACCAGTGGCGTATTGCTCGAATGCCTCAATCACGAGGGGCGCGCGCTCTTTGTCCACGATGACGGTGCGTATTTCGCCGCCTTGTTCGTCGACGGTGCGCTGGTTGCGGTAGCCGATAGGGGCGCGTCCGTTGGTGCCGCCGGACTTTGCCTTTTGGCTCATTCCCTTCACGACTTCGGCCGCGAGGTTGCGTGAGTAGAACTCCGCGATCGAACTCATGATGCCGTGGAGCAGCATGCCGGACGGTGTCTCGTCGATCGACTCGGTGGTGGAGACGAGCCGCACATTGGAAGCGGTCAGGGCCTGAGTGATGGCGATGTCGTCTATCCGTGATCGGGCCAGTCGGTCGAGTTTGTGGACGATCACGTAGTCGACGTCGGAGTCCTCAAGATAGTCGAGCATCGCTTGAAGTTCGGGGCGGTTGGCGGAGCGTGCTGATGCGCCGCGGTCGACGAACTCTTTGATGACCATCGCCCCGAGGGTGCCAGCTTTGCGCCGGTTAGCCTCACGCTGTGCCGGGATCGAAAACCCTTCGTTGTCTCCGCCTCCCCGGTATGCCTGGTCGCGGGTCGATACGCGCAGGTATGAGACAGCCTTCTTGGGTGTCAGGGCTTGGGTGAGGCCGTCAAGCATGGCCGCAGGCTGGGGTGTTGGCATAGTGGGGTTCCCTTCGATTACGTCCTCCCTATTGACGCTCTCTTCGCGATCAGAGTCCAGGGGTGATGTGTATTCCGCATCACCGTGACTGGGGTTGGGGCTACTTGGTGAAGACATGGATGCGCCCGCCTCGTTCGATGACGTGGCAGGCTGCTTTAAAGCTCCTCGTGGCGCGTATCCAGTCCCACTTGGGGCGCCCTTCTTGGGTGGTCGCGCTCGTCAAGAACATGCCGGTCGCGGTCACCCAGCCCACGTGTTCGAGATAACCCGCCGTGGCCTCGACCATCGAGTCAAACGAGCCGATGTGGCGGACGACGAAACGCTCAAGGAGCTTCGGGTCATTCAGCTCCACCTCGGGCAACTGAAGAAACTCTTGAAAAGGTTCGGGGTCGAAGCACGCGAATCCTTCCGCTATGCGGGCGCGGACTTCGGCGTGCGCGTCCCATTCATTGCGTCGAAGCTGTTCGCGGTGTGGGCTTGGCTCGTGTTCAGACCCAGAAGACATGTGTCTGCCCTCCATAGTCGACGATGTCGTACATCTCGTGAAGTGCTCCCCATACGGCTCGCTCGTTCCAGACGAGTACGTCGTCGGGGATGCCGAGTCTGCGGATAAGACGGTTCACCTCGGGCCGCCAGTCAAGGTCGTCCAGTTCACTGGTCAAGAATTCGTTGCGGTCGGAAGTGGTGCGAACGTAGACATTGACGAAATTTTGGCGGACATCTGGGTCATCGATATTGGTGTCGGGTAGCTGCATGAAGGCGATCACTGCTGCGCCGTACTCGTTGTAGAGCGCTGCCAGTCGTATGCCCGCCTCGGGGGATTCTGCTGCGTTGACCATTTCGGCGAGGTCGCGCGCGATGCGTGCTCCTTCGTCTAGTTGAGGTTGCTGTTCGTGTTCTTGATTCATGAGGGTTCACCTCCTTTCTGCCCACTTTCTTTTTGGTTGAAATCTTCGAGCCCGCTGCTGAGAATTGCAGGGAACTTGTCGAGCGTGATGACCGCGTAATTCTGCTGCAAGAGTCGGCTATCGCTCGCGATCCGTTCGCGCAGCTGGGTCGCGCGACGCGGTGATGGCACGATCCATACTGTTGCCGGGAAAATGCCGCGATCCCGTTGCTCTATACCTGTGGCGCGGTAGCGCTCGTAGGCAAGGCACTTGGCAATGATTCGTGATGGTGGCTCGGTGTCGCGATCCACCTCAATGAACCAGCGGTCCTCGAAACCACCGGCCTCGGTCACCATCCCGAGGTCGGGTTTTAGGCGCACGATCGCGCCTGTCGGCCCGACATAGGACCTCCAGGCTTCCGGTTCCACCTCAAGGGCTTCGACGTGACAGAGGCCGCGACGAGCCGCCTCGTCGGCCACGAGAGCCGTCTCCGCAACTGCGAGCGTGTGCTCAAGGAAGGCCAGTGAGGGCTCGTAGGCGCGGATCCGCGGTGGGCGAACGTCACTTGAGTTTGCGGCAACGATCTGCCTGCCGACGTCAGTGACCGTCCACACGTATCCCGCCGAGCCAGCTCGCACACCTCCGATGCGACGGTTGAGCGTTGCCACGACGCCGAGGGATCGGAGTCGAGCTAGTGCGTGATTGGCGCGGCGAGGTATCGCAGTGTCGGGCAAGACGTCGAAATGGCGCCGTGCTACCTGTTGAGTCGTGAGGAATCGGTACTGGTTGACGCCGGCGATAATTGCGAGGTCACGTTGGGATAGTTGCTGGAGCAGGGCATCGATACGGTCGGTCATGATCGGGCCTCCGTTAGCGGAGTGAACGACCCCTGGGAAACCAGGGGAGTCTCCTCCACCCCCGTCGCAAGATGGCCGGTAAGTGCCTCAAGTTCCGCGACTCGACGCAACCTGACCTGACGACCGATCTGAAGGCCTCCGAGCGCGTTCATCGCTGCCCTTCTTCGCGCTTGCGTCGCCCGACCGCCTCGTTCGTGACTACAGTCGGCTCGTCCATCCCGATTGACGCAAGCACCTCCTGGTCGACAGTCGCGGCCTCACGGCCGTAGGTGCGTGCTGATGCTGCACGTAGTTCCACCGGGTCTGTTGTTGCAGGCGAGGGTGGCAACGTTTTGCCCGAAAACCAGCCAGTGGCGTGTCCATTCGCAACCAGGTTTAGGTACACATGGAAGCGTGGGAGCAGCTGGAAGTCTTGCGTTTCTAGTCCCGGTGCCTGTCGGGATAGGTCCGAGGCGTCGTCTGCGTTGAGGCCGAAGATGATCTTGTTTCGGGCGTTGGCGTCGATGCCCGCTCTTAGCGACGCGGGGAGCTGGCGGCGGTACTGGTGGGCGAGCGTGAAGCCAACGCCGAGTCCGCGAGCTTGGCTAAGTGCGTCTTCGAGGTCGGTCGGCAGCGCGAGGTAATCCTGTACCTCATCGATAAACACTCCTACCGGGTGACGTCGCGGAGCAGGAATTGCCGCGCGGCCGAGAATCAGCGGCCACAACTGACTGACGACGAGCGCGCCGAGCAGTCGGGCACCTTCGGAGCCAATAAGCCCCCTATTGAGCGAGACCAGAACGATCCGGCGTTTTGAGAACAAGTCCGCGAGATTGAACAGTGGATCGGACTGTCCAATGACCGTGCGGATTGATGGGCGCAACAAGAACTGGCGGAGCTTATTCATCACGGGCGCGATAGCTTGCGCCCGCTGTTCGATCGACATGGCCTCGTAAGACGCCCAGAAGGAACCGAGGCCGATCTGATCGTCGTTGGCGCGCCGGATGCGCTTTCTGAACGCGTCATCAGTCAGCAGTGCCGGCAACATCGTGAGAGTCGCTCCTGGATACGACGCCAGCGTCAGGAGGGCTGCAGTGAGGATGTCTTGGGTGCGCGGCCCCCACGAGTCCGAGAAGAGGTCCTTGAACACGGCGAGTATTGAATCGGCGACGAGTTGCGGCGACCGACCAGCTGCCGAGAGTGGATTGAGTCCAACGGGGTGCGAGTCCGTGGGATCGACCACCACGACATCATTGCGTCGGTGCTTCGGGATACGTGCGAGCACGTCGTTGACCAGATCGGTCTTAGGGTCAATCACCAGTGCGGAGCGACCAGACTGGACGGCATCCATGATCATCGCGAGCATTGCAGTGGACTTTCCCGAGGCGGTTGGCCCCAGTAGCACGGTGTGCTGAAGTGAATCTGTCGCACCGATTCCCACGCGGACTTCTTGGCCGGGCGCAGTTGTCACTGCGAATGGGCGCGACTCACTCTTAGGCTCGCGATTCAGTGGAAGTCGCTGAGGATGTCGTGCAGGCATGCCGGGGAGATCTACCTCGCGATCGACGCCTATTGGCCATCCCATCAGCCCCGTGGCTTCGCGAGCGGACAGACGCAGCGGCCACCGCCACGGCTGCACCGCATCAGTGATCTTGATGGGGTCCTCGGGTGAAAATGTTAGGTGGACCCCGGAGGCCTCGGCCACTCGCAGCGCCCCGAGCACTCCGACCGTCAGTTCCCTTGCCCGTTCCTTTGTTGCTGCATGGGCACCGATTCGGATAGTGGCGTGAAAGCCATGTCCTGAGGTGCGGGTACGCATTGACGAGCGCACCTCAGCCGATGCGGCCCGCGAACCGTGCTGGAGCAGGTCGAACCATGAGTCGTGCGGGTCGGACGCCCCACGCGCAACCATGGTCGGTCGCAATCTGCCGCCGAGGAGGACCTGAAGCACAATCGACTCGCCCTTACCTGTTGCCGCGAGGGCTGCCAGCGTTGAGCGTGACACAGACGCGATGCGATCAACACCGAGTGCCAGATTGGGGTGGCTCACCCCCACTCGTCCCGAGATCAGCGGCATCTGGGTTCGCTGCGCCTTGGACGCATCAATTCGCATCCCCGGCATGAGGGTCATGAGCGTGTGATTGAGAGCTCGTCCGTGGCCAGGATGGACAGCGACAAGGTGTCGGAGTCGTCCACCGGAAGATCGCGTCTCCCAGGCAATCGCGCCGAGGTGAGGGTCGGCAGCCAACCGGTCCAACACTGTCAGCGCGGCGTCCGGAGTCAGCGAACCAGGCCACCATATGCGCCGCCACGCCCAGGTGTGTTCACGCCGTCTCATCGGAAACCTCCCTCGACTGCGCGGACTCTTGTTCCTCGCGTTGATGCAGTACGAGCGCGACGATGGCACGGCCGAGCTTGCGAGGATCCACCTGTGTGTGCGGGACCGGAACAACGCGGAACGCATCTGACTGCCGTGGACGCCCGCGCCCTCGCCCCTGATTGGTGGTCTGGTTTCTGGTGTGCTTCGTCATCGTCCGTACCCTCCCTTCCGCTGATGTGTGCCCTCATTACGAAGGGTTTCTTTCTGCCCGTCAAGAGCGAAATTTGCTACCAGCGATTCCTGTCTCGCCACCTCCGCACGGCGATGACTGTTGCGGCACCGACGACGAGCAGTACGACTGCGCCGACCAGCCAGGGCCAGATGCTGATCATCACCTCGACGGCGATCTTGAGCAGGACGGCGATTCCACACAGGACGAGCGCTCCATGCCATGCGTTCGTAAGTGGTGAGTTCTTCGGCTCGTTCGACATGGACCATCACGCGGACCTCTCCTGGTCGAAGTCGGATGGCACGGGATAGCCAAACTTTTCGAACGACACCTGTGAGTCAACCTCGTTGCCCCACGCATCCCAGCCGAGTTGACGATGGCGCGCGAACAGCTCGAGCTTGTTCTTCCCAGGACCTGCAAGCCTGTCGATAATTGCGTACTGCTCGTGGGGCTTGACCGAGTGGGAACCCACGGGAGTGGCGAACCACGACGGCTGAGAGCGGTACGCCACCGGGACGCGGCCTCGCGTAAACAGCAATAGATGCTCGGTTGCGTTGCGTACCCCGTAGCGACTCGACAGTCCCAGCCGGTTCAACTTGACCCACGTGATGATGGACTGGCGGGTGAAACCCCACTCCTTCGCCACTTGGCTCGCTTCGGTAATAAGAGCGTTGGTGGTCCACATGAATAGCTGGCAGTTATCAGCAGCTATGGAGCGAACCGCTTCGCCCATTCCGGCGATCTCATCTAGCGGCATCGTGTCGTAGTGCTTCTCGCCGCCCTGCTTCTGCCATGGCGGATCGGCCAGGATTACCTCGTACTTTTTACTCATGTTGCGCTCCTTCCTCGCCGCATATCTGAGGTGCGGCCGGTGTGGCATCTGGTTATGCACCCGATTGCCAAGATGATCAAGTGATGTCCACGCGCCACCTGTTCGCGACCCGCACTAGAGGTAGGGCCTCGTCGTAAGGGTGCGAGCTGCGAACAGATGGACGCGTGAAACGGTGTTGTGAAAAGCACTACGGAGCTCGCCGGCGCTCCTGTTTGCGTGCATCGTCGGCGGCCTGGCGCATCCGAGCACGAGCATCTCGAGACATATGTTCGAGTTGCATCTCAGCCCACTCCCTCGTGCCGTCAATGTCTGTCTTCACCGATCCAACTGGCCAGATCAACCAGGCGAGAAAGACAACTGCGGCCAGCGCCAGTAACCCGAAAGCGACCACCACGACGGTCACGAGCTCATCCGTCGGGCCGCATTCATGACAAGTGACCCCATCGCGATCTGCGTCATATCGCCGATGGACGTGAGCCTCGCGACTGCCGCAGGAACCGTCTCAGCAAGATCCCGTTCGAGTTTCGTGACCATCGCCACCTCCTGCAACGCACGCTGGCCCACTGCAGCAACAGCTGACACCCTCGCCGCTTCGACTTCGGCCTTGGCGTCCATGCGACGCGTCGCAAGGCCCGTCTCGACTGTCAGGTTTTGCAGTTCACGCTGCACCCGACGTTGCAATCCGCCACTGGGGCGGAACATCTCCAATTCGTTATTCATCTCACTGCTCCTTGTCTGGTTGGGAGCGACTTCAGTCGCATATTCAGGTTGAAGCACGGGGTATGTGTGTGTCACTGACACGAAACTGACACGATGAGTGCATGAAGGACGACATCATTCGAAAGGAGCTTCTGGCTGAGCTCCGTCAGCTACGCCGCGCGCCGGGCCCGTTCAACGAGGTGCGGCTTGGAGGTGCGGAGATGCTCATCGACTACGCAGGTAGCGGAAGTGTGGAACAGGCGTTCACGTTCCTGATGGACTTGCTCGACAGGGACGGCGCAGATGCTGAGAGCGACGTCCGGGCGTTCTACGAGACCGCTGGCTACGACACGTCTGGGAACAACCTCGATGAGCGCTTGCGCGCCTATGCGACCCGACACCATGTGGATGAGCGGACAGGGCTTCGGAGAAGCGACAGAGGTGCGGACAAGATCAGCTACGTCATCCGTGATCAGTTCCACTACGACCGCCCTTGGTGCAACCTCGTCGCAGTTCAGGATGGTGACCAAGTGACGCTACGGGTGGCGGTCGAGATGCCCGAGCGTAGCCACTGGCGCCGGCCGCGTGTGTACATAAATGGTGAGCTTCAAGACGACAGGTCATTCGAGCTGCACGACTCGAAGACAGCCTCGTCCTATGTCACGGGCGTCGAGATTTTCAGGAATGTCCCGCTGAACCTAGATGCGAGCGAGGACGAACCACTCCTCGAATTGAGAGTGTTCTGGATCATGCCAGTGTGGCCGTTCTGGCAGACGGGAGCTCACCTCGTTGACCCCCGGATCTATGCAAAGTTGGTGAACAACCGAGAGCACAGCGCCGAACTGTTCATCTACTGGGCGAGCGAAGAGGCCAAGGTTGCGGGTGGGCCGTTGGCTCACTTCCCCGAATGGTGATCCCTCGAGGCTAGCGATGGCGCCGGTACAGATGGACATTCACATATATCAGGCAATATGCGATAATTGAGTCAAGTTCCTGCGTTAGGTTGAGTTGACCTCCCAGCGCAAGTCGGACTACTCACGGCCAGGCGGCGGACCCATGTCAGCGGTTGTCGCTAGCGTTGTCCGAAGTAACCAATATCAGTAACTGCGCGACGATGCGCGCGAAGGAGACCAACGCCATGTCAGTACAACCACCGCAGTCAAGCGACGTGCAGCCGAGGACGGTGACGTGGTAATGGCTCTTCGAAAGTCAGACCTTTACGGCTCCCTTTGGGCGAGCGCGACCGAACTGCGCGGCGGAATGGACGCAGGCCAGTACAAGGACTACGTACTCACACTGCTCTTCGTGAAGTACGTCTCCGACAAAGCCAAGACGGACCCTGACTCCTTGATCGACGTCCCAGAGGGGGGCTCCTTCGCCGACATGCTTGCGGCGAAGGGTGATAAGGAGATCGGCGACCGCTTCAATAAGATCATCGGCCGCCTCGCCGAAGCCAACGGACTGCGCAACGTCATCGACCAGGCCGACTTTAACGACGAGGAAAAGCTTGGGAAGGGCAAGGAGATGCAAGACCGCCTCTCCAAGCTCGTCACCATATTCAACGACCTCGACTTCCGCGGCTCTCGCGCCGAGGGTGACGACCTGCTCGGTGACGCCTACGAGTACCTAATGCGCCACTTTGCTACCGAATCTGGAAAGAGCAAGGGCCAGTTCTACACCCCTGCCGAGGTGTCCCGGATCCTCGCCAAGGTTGTCGGTATCGGCCGCGAGACGCGTCAGGACCAAACGGTTTTCGACCCGGCATGTGGCTCTGGCTCCCTGTTGCTGAAAGCTGCTGACGAAGCGCCGCGCGGCATGACGATCTACGGCCAAGAGAAGGACAACGCCACCTGGGCGCTGGCCAAGATGAACATGATCCTGCACGGGAATGAGATCGCCGAGATCGCCAAGGGTGACACGATCACGAACCCGCAGTTCAGGAACAGCGCTCAACTCAAGACCTTCGACTATGTCGTCATGAACCCGCCGTTCTCGGTCAAATCTTGGAGCAACGGTCTGGAGAACGACTACGACCGCTTTGAATACGGCCGACCACCCGAGAAGAACGGCGACTACGTATTCCTGCTGCACGCGCTCAAGTCACTCAAGAGCACCGGAAGAGCAGCAATCATTCTCCCGCACGGCGTCCTCTTCCGAGGCAACGCCGAAGCCACCATCCGTAGGCGGCTGCTCGGGCAGGGATTCATCAAAGGAATAATCGGTCTCCCAGCCAACCTGTTCTACGGCACTGGTATTCCGGCATGCATCGTCATCCTCGACAAGGAGAACGCCCATGCCCGCACCGGTGTCTTTATGGTCGACGCCTCCAAGGGCTTCGTTCAGGACGGCAACAAGAACCGCCTCCGAAGCCAGGACATCCACAAGATCGTCGACACCTTCAATAAGCAGCTCGAGATCGACCGCTACTCGCGCATGGTGCCTATGAGCGAAATCGCCGACGAGAAGAACAACTACAACCTCAACATCCCGCGCTACATCGACTCGTCCGAGCCTGAGGATGTGCAAGATCTCTCCGCCCACCTGCAGGGTGGCATTCCGGACCGTGACCTCGACGCGCTTTGCGAGTATTGGGAGCCGTTCCCGCAACTCCGTAGCACGCTGTTCAAGCCGAGCCGACAGGGTTACAGTGACCTCGCCATCGGTGTTGGCGAAGTGAGGCAGCTGATTCTCGACGCCCCAGGTATCCGCAAGCTCCACGAAGAAGCCACCGGAATCGTCGGTGACTGGTTTGCCGCATGGCGTCCGCGTTTGACGAGGATCACCGCTGACACCAAACCCGCCGAGTTGATTACCGCAATGAGCGAAGACTTCCTGGAGCGGTTCAGGCCCGTACCGCTTATTGACGAGTACTACGCCTATCAGCAATTTATGACCTACTGGCACGACGTTATGCACGACGACATTTTCCTGGTCATGAACGGCGGCTGGTTGGACGCAGCCAAACCGCGCAGGGCAATTGCAGACAAGGAGCGCAAGCTCGCTGAAGAACCCGATCTCGTCGTAGGGGCCGGCAAGAAGGCCATTAGGTACAAGATGGATCTCATCCCGCCTGACCTCATCGTCGCACGCTACTTTGCTGACGAGCAGGCCAGTGCCGACGCACTCATGCTCGCCCAGGACGAGGCTTCCCGTGCGGTCGACGAGTACGTAGAAGAGAATGCAGTCGAGGACGGTCTGCTGGCGGAAGCCATGGAGGATGACAAGATCAGTAAGGCCCTCGCCACGAAGCGACTGAAGGGGGTCACCCGCGATGGCGAGCGGGACGAGATTGATGCGCTTCAACGCCTGGTCAAGCTCTTCGACGCAGCGTCCGCGGCCAAGAAGATGGTTAAAGAGGCTCAGGCCTCGCTCGACCTCGCTACGCTGGAGAAATACGGCGATCTCACTGAGGCCGACGTAATGAACCTCGTCCTCGACTCAAAGTGGTTAAGTGACGTTTCAGGCCGAGTTGCCACGGTCGTCGAGTCCAAGGTGCACCGGCTTGTCGCCCGGGTTTCGCAACTTGGAAAGCGTTACGCAGCGACTCTCGACGATCTCGATGACCGCCTGACAGCGTTGGACAAGGCTGTCGCCGGACACCTTGCGCTCCTTACGGGCGAAGCTCGAATGCCCGGATTCTCGGCACCGTGGAAGAAGATGCCGCTGTCGGCGCTCCTGAGCTACGAGCAACCTGGGCGCTACCTTGTGACGACGACGCGCCAACTCGAGAGCGGTCCAACGCCTGTCCTAACTGCGGGCAAAACTTTCATCCTCGGTTATACAAACGACACCCACGGCATCTGCCGTACTCATCCGCTCATCATCTTTGACGACTTCACAACGGCGACCCAGTTTGTTGACTTCGACTTCAAGGCTAAGTCCTCTGCCATGAAACTACTGCGTGCTCGACCCGGAGTCGCGGATGTGCGCTTCATGTTCGAACGGATGCAGCTCATTGAGTTCGTGGTAGGTGACCACAAGCGACACTGGATCTCGCAGTACAGCAAGATTGAGGTCACGGTTCCTGAACTTGCGGAACAAACCGCGATCGCGCAGGCGCTCTCTCAGTTCGACGACCTTACGGTCGCGTTGGAGTCTCGCCGGGCGAAACTTCTTGATTTGAAGCGCGCTGCAGCTCAGCGCGTCGTCCACGGCGCGCCACAGGAGGAGACCGATGAGTGATGTCGGCCAAGTTGAGCGCAAGGCGCAAGAGCGTGTCGTCGGGTTGTTCAAGGAGCAGCTTGGCTACGAGTACCTCGGCGACTGGCACGACGGCAACCGCAACTCGGGACTCGAGACCGATCTCCTCACGCAGAACTTGAAGGCTCGCGGTTACGACAACAATCTGGTTACTCGCGCGCTTGACCAGCTCGGCAAGGCGGCCTCAGTCGGCACCGGCCATGATCTGTACGAGGCCAATCGGGACGTCTACCAATTGCTGCGCTACGGCGTGAAGGTCAAGCCTGGAGTTGGTGAACAGACCGAAACCGTGTGGTTGATCGACTGGGCCCGCCCTGAGGCCAACCACTTCGCGGTCGCCGAAGAGGTATCAGTCCTCGGGCAGCACACTAAGCGCCCAGACGTTGTGCTCTACGTCAACGGCCTAGCACTGGGCGTCCTTGAGTTGAAGCGCTCGAAGGTATCGGTCACTGAAGGCATTCGACAGTCGATCGGCAACCAGAAGCCAGAGTTCATCCGTCCGTTCTTCTCTACGGTCCAGTTCCTGTTCGCCGGCAACGACGTCGAGGGTCTCCGCTATGGCCTGATCGACACGCCGGAAAGGTACTGGCTGGAATGGAAGGAACCGTCAAACGTCGCCGAGCCCCTTGACCGCGCACTGCTTCAGATGTGCGGCAAGGAGCGTTTCCTTGAGCTCATCCACGACTTCATTGTTTTCGACGCCGGTGTGAAGAAGGGCCCACGTCACAACCAGTACTTCGGCATCAAGGCGGCGCAGGATCGGATTGCCAGGCGTGAGGGCGGGATCATCTGGCACACCCAAGGCTCCGGTAAGAGCCTGACGATGGTATGGCTGGCCAAGTGGATCCGCGAACGGCAGGCCGATGCGAGAGTCCTGCTCATCACCGACCGCACCGAGCTGGACGACCAGCTCGAGGGGGTCTTCAACGGAGTCAACGAGCAGATCTACCGCACCAAGAGCGGTGCCGATTTACTGGACACACTTAACAAGACGCAGGAGTGGCTAATCTGCTCACTGGTGCACAAGTTCCGAGGCTCCGACGAGGAGAATGAACTCGACGAGACCAGTAAGGACTTCATCGCCGAACTCAACGCAACCATGCCGAAGGACTTCGAGGCCAAGGGCAATATCTTCGTCTTCGTCGACGAAGCTCACCGCACCCAGTCGGGCAAGATGCACCGTGCGATGAAGCAACTCCTGCCTGAAGCGATGTTCATCGGTTTCACGGGTACGCCGCTGCTCAAGGCCGACAAAGCCACCAGTATCGAGACTTTCGGCTCGTTCATCCACACCTACAAGTTCGACGAGGCCGTCAACGACGGCGTAGTGCTCGACCTTCAATACGAAGCCCGCAATATCGACCAGCACCTCACCAGCCCGGCGCACGTCGACAAGTGGTTCGACGTCAAGACCAAGGGCATGACCGACCTCTCCAAGGCCGAGCTCAAGAAGCGCTGGGGCACCATGCAAAAGGTCGTCTCCAGCGAGCCACGTGCCAAGCAGATCGTCAACGACATCCTGCTCGACATGGAGACCAAACCTCGGCTGATGAACGGGCGCGGCAACGCCATGCTCGTCGGCGGCAGCGTCTATCAGGCGTGCAAGTTCTACGAGATGTTCGTCGCGGCCGGGTTCAAGGGCAAGTGCGCGATCGTCACTAGCTACGAGCCCAACGCTAGTGACATCTCCAAGGAAGACTCGGGCGAAGGCAAGACTGAGAAGATCCGCAAGTACGACATCTACCGCAAGATGCTCGCCGACTACTTCGACGAACCAGAAGACGTTGCCATGGGCAAGGTTGAGGAGTTCGAAGCAGCGGTCAAGAAGCAGTTCATCGAGAACCCCGGCCAGATGCGACTCCTCATCGTCGTGGACAAGCTTCTGACCGGGTTCGACGCACCCTCTGCGACGTACCTTTACATCGACAAGAAGATGCGCGATCACGGCCTCTTCCAGGCCATCTGCCGCGTCAACCGGCTCGACGGCGAGGACAAGGACTACGGCTACATTGTCGACTACCAGGACCTCTTCAACTCACTAGAGGGAGCAATCACTGACTACACCTCCGGCGCACTCGACGGCTACGAGAAGAGCGACATCGATGGCTTGCTGACCGACCGTATCGACAAGGCTCGCGAGAACCTGGACGATGCCCTCGAGCGCGTCCGAGCTCTCTGTGAGTCCATCGCTCCGCCCAAAGGCACACTGCAGTATCAGCAGTACTTCTGCGCCGCGGAGTCTGGCAACGCCGAACAGCTGAAGGCAAATGAGCCTAAACGAGTCGAGCTCTACAAGGCTGTCGCGGCCGTGAGTCGCGCCTACGGCAACCTGGCCAACGAGATGACCGCCGCCGGTTACACAGACGCCGAAGCACAAGCGATCAAGAAGGAGATCGCGCATTACGTCGACGTTCGCGCAGAGGTGAAGCTTGGCGCCGGTGAGGATGTGGACTTCAAGCAGTACGAGGCCGGCATGCGTTTCCTACTCGACACCTACATCCAGGCCAGCGCATCGGAGATCGTGTCGGACTTTGAGGACGCCGGTCTGATCGACCTGATCGTCAAACTCGGTGCAGGCGCCATTGACAAGTTGCCTGAGGGCATCAAGAAGGATCCCGAGGCGGTCGCGGAGACGATTACCAACAACATGCGCAAGGTGATCATCGACGAGCGTGCGATGAACCCGAAATACTACGACCGCATGAGTGAGTTGCTCGACGCCATCATCGAAGAGCGCCGCAAGGGTGCCGTCGAGTATCAGGAGTATCTCGCCAAGCTGCTGGATGCAGCGAAGAAGCTCGGCTCGAAGGAGTCGGAGACGAAGTACCCGGTCTGGGCGAACAACGGCGCCCGGCGTGCTCTGATCGACTTCTTCTATCCCGACGAGTCGCTTGCCTTTGTGGTTGACGAGGCGGTGGTCCACAACAAGCCGCACGGCTGGGTCGGCAACCCGATGAAGGAGCGCCTCGTCCGCAACGCAGTCAAGGCCAAGCTCCCCGCCGACTACAGCCAAGTAGAGGAACTGTTTGAACTGTTGAAGGTCCGCGATGAGTACCGCTAGCGCCTACCTCTCGGTCCGCGGCATCGACGTTGACGTCATCTACAAGGACATCAAAAATCTCCACATCGGCGTCTACCCGCCCATGGGCCGTGTGCGAGTGGCCGCACCCCAGCGGCTCGACGACGACCAAGTCCGCCTGGCTGTCATCCAGCGCTTGCCGTGGATAAAGCGGCAACGCAAGGAACTACAAGACGCGCCGCGCCAGTCCGAACGCGAGGTCGTGACAGGCGAGTCTCACTACGTGTGGGGCGTTCGCCGTCGGCTCAAGATCGTGGAGCGACCAGGGCGGGCCCACCTAGAAGTAGATGGCGAGCGGCTCGTGCTCTACACCCCCGCCGATAGCCCTGTCGACAAGCGACGCGAGTACCTCAGTCAGTGGTACCGCGAGCAACTCCGCGACGCGATTCCAGACCTCATCGCGGGATGGGAAGCCAGGCTCGACGTATCGGTGCCTAAGTGGTCGATCCGCCGCATGAAGACAAAGTGGGGCTCCTGTAATCGCGAGACGCGACACCTCTGGTTCAACGTCGAACTAGCCAAAAAGCACCCCGACTGCCTGGAGTACATCGTCGTCCACGAGATGGCGCACTACTTTGAGCGCAGTCACGGCGAACGCTTCACCAAGTTGATGGACACGTACTTGCCTGACTGGCGCAGCCGCCGAGATCAGCTCAATGGTGCACCTTTGGCCGAGGAGGCCTGGTGATGTCAAGGCGTGATAGGGGCGCGACTACGCGAAGTGCCTGGTCTCTGGGGTCAATATGAGCCCAAGGCCAGGAGGAGAAGCTGACAAGCTTGGGAACAGGTATGAACTCGCATGGGCGATTCGACACGCTCTCTATTGCATTGGCGACGCCCGACACGCTCTAACCCTCGAGGATGTCGACGTCGAAGTCGGCAAGGGTTCGGAGTTCACCTTCACCGCCCGCTCGTCTACAGAGGTGCATCAACTCAAGCGTCAGAACGGCAACAGCAATGGCTGGACCCCGAAGGCTCTGGCCGACCTCAAGGTCCTCGAGTCTGCCGTGGGACATGTCGCTGCTGGTCGCGAGTTCCACTTCGTCTCGCTTGTCCCATGTCGGCCACTGCAAGAGTTAGCCGAGCGTGCACGGAGGTCTGCTGACCTCGTAGAGTTCACCCAGTCCTGGCTGACGAAAGACCTGCGCGTCGTTTTTGACCAGCTGGCTGCGGACACAGTCCTAGGCGGCCCACAGAAGGCGTGGGCCACCTTGCAGGGGATGTGGTTCAAGGTCCAAGACGAAGGCGACATCGTCCGTGTAAATGCCATGTTGGCTGGCAGCCAATTGGGCGGTGCCACGGGCGAGCTCGTCTCGCTTGCTATCGGTGACATCCTGCTTGAGAACCTGGGCCGTCGACTGACCCGTGTCGAGCTGTTGGAGCAGCTTGAAGCAAAGGGTATTCACCAGCTCACTTCCGACTCGCGGCGGAGCGCGCGTGAACAGCTTCGAGCAGTGACAAACAGCTGGCGTGACTCTGTTGAACGTGAGCTGCTGCAGCCGCGCATCGAGCGCAGCGAGGCCGACGAGGCCATCGAATCGCTTCATGAACGTCGGATCGTCTTCGTGTCCGGGACGGCGGGGGGAGGCAAAAGCTCTGCACTGGAGCAGTCCGTCGAGGTTCTGGAAGCGTCCGGTGCGCAGGTGCTGGCGTTGCGCCTCGACCGTCTGGATTCATTTGCATCCACCACAGACCTTGGTCGGCAACTCGGCTTGGACACCTCGCCCGCAGTAGTGCTCGCGCTCGCTGCGGACGGTCGCGACGCCTTTTTGGTTATCGATCAGCTGGATGCGGTGAGCTTGGCATCCGGCCGTATGCCCGAAAGCTTCGACGTCGTGATGGATCTCATAGGCGAGGCCTTGTCCGTAAGCGGCATTAGAGTCATCCTGGCTTGCCGCGAGTTCGACATCGAAAACGACCATAGGATTCGCTCGCTGGCTGATCGACCGGACACCGTAAAGGTCTCAGTCGGCCTGCTCTCTGCAGACGCAGTCGATTCTGCCGTGACGTCGATGGGCCTCGATGCGACGAAGTTGACCCCCTCGCAACGGTCGATCTTGCAGACGCCGATGCATCTCGTGCTCCTCAACTCGATTGCGAGCCACGACAAGGCACTCGAATTCCACTCCAGGGGCTCACTCTTCGAGGCCTACTGGGATCGCAAGCGGCAGATGGTCCGTGCGAAACGGTCAGATTTGCGATTCAACGCAGTGCTGAGTCGAGTGGCGAATGCGGCTAGTGACCGACAGACTTTGTCCGTTCCAGTTGAGATCCTCGACGAGGACGAACTCATCGAAGACGCCAACGTTCTCGTGTCCGAGCACGTACTGGCCCGTGATGGTGATCGGATTGCCTTCTTTCACGAGACGTTCTTCGACTACGCGTTCGCACGCCAGTGGGTCTCGCGGTCCGAGTCGCTGACGGATTTCCTACTGCGTGACGAGCAGGAGCTCTTTCGACGAGGTCAGGTTCGCCAGATCTTGCATCACCTCTACGAGCGAGAGCCCGACCGCTTCCGGGAGGAGGTAGTGGCGCTGCTGAGCAGCGACCGAGTGCGGGTCCACATCAAAGAGACGGTGCTCGCGGTGCTATCCAATCTCGATGCGCCTTGCAGCGAGGACGCCGAGGTCATCTTCGAAGTGTCAGCAAACAGGCCGACCTACGAGAATCGGCTTTGGCTAAACACCCGTCGTGCCCCGTGGTTCAGACGCTTTCACGAGGACGGCGCCATCGCGTCCTGGCTTGACAGTGACGACTCAGCACTCCAGCAACGCGCAGTCAACCTCATGACGAGCGCGGCCGAAGAGATGCCTGATGAGGTGGCTGAACTGCTCGGCGCGCGCCAATCCGCGCCAGAGTATCTCAACTGGCTGCGTTGGATCGCTCGCTTCTCTGATCCATTCCTGAGCCGCAGCCTCTTTGATCTTATCCTCGCCGCAGTCCGCGAGGGTGGCTTTGACGTGGCGCAGGACGAACTGTGGCTGGCGGTTCACGACTTGGCGAAGCGTCAGCCGCTCTGGGCGATTGAACTGATTGCGGCTCGGTTCATCGAGCACGCCGACGCACTGGTGCTCGATGAAGACGGCAAGGTCGCCCTCCTAGGTATGCGCGAGTATGGTGCGTCAGAGCTTGTCCGCGAATCCTCCGCAGCTGAACCGTTGTCCTTTTTGCAGGCAGTTGTCCCGTACTTGCGCCGAGTCATGGCAGCCACTGCTTATGAGCCTCGCCCAGACGATCCGATCCTCGATCGGCACTTCTCCATGCGGTTCGAAGTCGACAATCTCGACGACAGGGACCTGGATGACGCCCTATTCTCCGGGTCGGTTCTTGCGATGGAGACGCTCGCTCGGACGGCGCCGGAGCGCATCCATCCATTGCTTGAGGAGCTAGCTGACGATCCTCACGACGCAGCACAGTTCCTGCTCTACCGATCCCTGAAGGCTGGAGGGTCGACCTTCGCCGATTGGGCAGCGTCGCTGCTCCTAGCGGGGGGAGCGCGACTCGACTGTGGTTACATGGCCGACTCCCGCTGGGCGGCACGCGAGTTGGTCGAGGCAATCGCTCCCCACCTATCTGACGATCTTCATCGGCAGCTTGAAGACCAGTTCCGTGATCTGCGTAGTGCCTACGAAGACCGGTACAGCTTCGGGCGGTCTGCGTTCAAGTTCTTGTCAGCCCTTGACGAGGACCGGTTGACTCCGGCAGGGATCCGCAGGTTGGGAGAGTATCGGCGGAAGTTCCACGAGGAGTTGCCTTCGCAGCCTCGAGGCATAACGGGTGGCGCGATCGGATCACCCATCGGTTCTGACGCAGCGTCCATGATGGCCGACGCTCACTGGCTCAAGGCGATGGCGAAGCACAGTGCCGACCGAACGAACTGGGACAACTTCACGGGCGGCGCCCGCGAACTGTCCCATGTTCTGCGCGAGCAGGCTAAGTCCAATCCGAAACGATTCGCGCTTCTAGCTCTTGATCTGACGCCGGATTTCAACCCGGCCTTCGCCGATGGGCTACTGATGGGCTTTGCCGATGCTGAGCCTTCAGACGACGCCGCGCCACTGATCTACGACGCTGTTCGGCATCTTGCGTCGCTCGGGCACAACAACGTCGACAGGTGGCTTGGCAATGCCCTGAGGCGCTACTACCGAGATGTACCCATTGATCTCGTCGAGCTGCTACTTGAGCATTTCCTCACGTCACCAGACCCGGGGGACGACTCGCCGATCTTTACCCGTACCGGCGACGACGGCCGTTCCGCCGCCGACATGCGAAACAATGCCATCAACACCGCACGCGGTAGCCTCGCGGAAACTCTCGGTGACCTGCTGGTATACGACGCCGACGGTGAACGGACTGGGCTTGTCCGACCTCATCTGAACACGCTCGCGAGTGACCCAGTGCTCTTTGTTCGTTCGAGCACTGCACACACTCTCGCGGCTGCCTTGCGTCACGCCCGTCCACATGTGATCTTGGCGTTTGAGATGCTCATCGACACGGACGACCGGATCTTAGCGGCTGAAATGGTGCGAAGCCTGATGATCTATATCGGCAATGTCGATCCAGATGTCATCACACCAGTTGTCCAACGCATGTTGGAGTCCTCGGATGGCGAAGTCAGAGAGGCGGGAGGAGCGCTGGCTGCATTTGCGGGGCTTGAGTGGGCCCGTCCGGACCTACTCACAGAAGCCCTAGAAGCTGACGCCGCAACCCGAAAAGGTGTCGCCGAGGTGTGCGCCTATCGTGTTGACCGGACATCGAATGCTTCGCTGGCAGCCGCTAGCCTCACCAAGTTGATGGCCGATGAAGATGACGACGTGCTTGAGGCGGTCGCCAAGGTCGCTCCCCATCTCCGGGATCACAGGCTGCGCCCCTTCGCCGACCTGCTCTCTGCGTTGATCGACTCGCCAGCGTACGACCACGCCACACCACAGCTGCTGTTGACCCTGCAGCACGCGCCGGACAGGGTGGATGATCTCGTGCTTAAGGCGTCGCAACGGTTCATCTCCGTCTTTGGCACTCAAGCCGGTGACATCCGGACGGGTGCCGCCGGCGATGCGCACTACATCAGTGAGCTTGTAGTACGCGGCTTGGCACAGTCTCGCAACAGGGTCCATCGAGCAGCTTTGCTAGACGTCCTAGACGCACTCCTGGAGCTCGGCGTCTACGGCGTCGACAGCGCAATCACCAAGGCTGAACGGTTGTAGCGCCTAACCGGCTAACAATGACAAGCAAACGCCAGCTCGCACGGGCGACTATCGACCTGGCGGAGTACTTGGGGAGCCAAGAGCTTGCCGGGAATCGTGAGGCGCCCGAATCGGAACCGCTAGAGCCTTTAGGCGATTCGCAACTGTCTGGGCGTTGAACCCGAGTTGCGCACCGACGTCCACGAGGGAGAGGCCTGATTCATAGAGTTCTCGTGCTCGCCGAATCTGGGTGGGGCTCATGGTGCGGGCGCGGACAGGAACGCCGTGGCGCTCAAGTATGGCATTGACGGTCGTGCGATGGAGCCGAAACTGGCGAGCAACTTCGTTGATTGAGGCGCCGGCTGCGTAGGCATCAACCACTTCGAGTTGATCCTCGTGGATTAGGTGTCGCTGCACTTGGGTCCGTGATCGCGGGGCCATGCCGTCCTCCGAGGGCTGTAGAACCGAGACGCGTACAGGGGTCAGGAGCGGGCTCCATTTTCGAGAGTCCGCCTCTGAGAGGTCCACCATATTGCTAATGGTTATCATTACCATTAGCGCAACCGACAGATACGCAGGACTCCCGATGGGGGTCCTTTTGTTTTATTGGAGACGACGATCTCTCGCTACCCCGCTCGACTGATCATCCCTGAATCACCTTGAAAGCTGGGCTTGTTGCCTTACATCGGTACATGTATTTTGCGACGCTCGTGCCAGAGACAAGATGTACCGATGGTGCTGATGTGACTGTTGAAAAGCCACACTTTATGAATATTCAATACAGCGAGGCAGATTGACATTTATATGTGTTTATTTTATAATCAATAGCAACGTGGCATTCGGGTAATCGCTGAGTACGGCAATCTCCCGATCGTCATGTTTGTGGCGATCTCCATCGAGCAACTCTGGAGGTTGTCATGGTAAAGAGCGACGATCGTAATCCGCACCTATCCGCACGACAACAATACGATCTTTTGTTCGGAGACCCGATCATTTGGATTGGCGTAGTTCTACTAACGGTATCTTTAGGACTGTTCGCGCAAATGGCACTCGCTGGTGAGTTAAGCCTCGCGAAGTGTCTCGTGGCTACCGTAGTAGCCGTTGCATCCCTCCCCTCAGTCAAAGCCATGTACAAGGCCTTGAAAAGCGTGGGAGGATAGGTTCCTCGGCAGTGCCCAGGGTCTCTCACGAGATCCTGGGCACTTCAATCCTCAAGGAGTAGTAGTGTTCCGGTCAATGCCAGGGCGGGGTCGACTAGGTCCGCGCGATCGTGACCTTGCCTTCCTGCTCGCCGAGTACGAGAACGTCAACAAAGCTATAGAGCACCGCATCGACCTTCAGTATCGCAACGCTAATATGTTTGCAATTCTGTTTACTCCGGCATCGGTATTTATCGTCACGCTTGTTGCAGACAAGGGAGTTGACGGATTTGCTCATAACCATCTAGTCTTTCTTCTCCCTCTTATGAGCATCCTCGGAACGGGTTTTATCGTTAGGAATATCGACCACGATGCTCACCGCATAGATCTCCGGGAGTATCTGGAACGCGAGATTCGACCTAAAGTCAACTCGTTGATGGTCACGCAGATTCCGGACTGGGAGACATTTTTCACACGAGCAGTCTGGGCTAGGAAGAAGCGCTACGCGGCCATCTCGTACTTCGGCGGTGAACTGACCATTGTCGTGGTGGTGACTTTTGTCTATCTCGTTGCATCTGTTTACCTCCTATTTGATTACAGGGAGCTTTACCTTTCTAGTCTCTATTTTTGGCTCACAGCTCTAGCAGCTGCGCTTTTTGCCTGGTGTATTGTTGGTTTCTCCCGAGTACTAACTAAGGGCTTCATGGCAGTTAAGCATGGGGAGAAGTAGCGCCACGCGGCCTGACCTTGACTGTGCTGCGCATCTGGCGCATAGTCAGAGTTGTATGGCCCCGCAAAATCCGATCTTCTTCACCCCCAGCGCGAGCACCGACTGGATCGATGCCGATTCGGCATGGTTCGAGAAACTCTCGGGGCTCGAGGCTCTTTCGCTTGCAGAGCGAGTCCATCTCGCGCGCATTGCACTGCAACAGCAATGGATCTGCGATATCGAAGACACCCCAGCGAAACGTGCAGCGCTCAAAGAGCTCGGCATCCATACCGCGACAACCAACCTTGGCTACATAATCGCGTCAGGCAATGCAGCGATGGCTGAGTACTTTGCCTTCCGCAGTGGTGAGATCAGCACGGTAGAGGCGGGCATCTTTTACGGCTACGCGCCGAGCGCAGTCGTTGCGTTCACCGGCATCGTGCAGCACGTTGCACCTGAAGCCTCTTGGATGACATCAGCGACCTACTTCCTCGGAGGTGCATACTCCCGGGATCACAGCGATCGAGAGCTCGAACTCTTTACCGCGCAATGGGACGTGCTCAAGAACCATGCGCCAACGCTCTGCAGCCTGGCAGAGATGGAGTTTGAACGCATCAAGCCGACGCTCGTCGCGTAGTGCGGACCCGTATACCCTGTCGATCCAGAATCGCCCGCACCGTCGTCCGGTGAACCTTGAACTGCCGAGCAACGGCCTTCATGGTGGCGCCGGCATCGTAGGCTTCGGCGACCTCGAGCTGCTCCTCGTGATTCAGGTGACGCTGCACCTGAATCCGAAGTCGCGGGCTCATAACGTCCTCCGAGGGCTGCAGCACCGAGCTATCTAGAGGGGTCAGAAGTGGGCTCCATTTTCGAGAGTCCGCCTCTGAGAGGTCCACCAAACCGATTATGGTTATCATTATCGATAACGCAAACAACTGAGGTCACCATGTACCGATGGTGGCCTTTTTGTATGTCTAGCAGGCCTTTCGCTCCGTTGGGCTATCCATCGGGGAGTCGCCTTTGACCCCCATCAGACGGATTCTCGTGAGCCGCGCAAGGTCGCTATCGGTTCAAGATTTTGCGACGCGCGCTATAGGGGTGGCCTGTACCGATGGGCCAACTGCCGTCGAGCTTCGAGTGTGATGTCAGACCCCCGTGTCATGATCAACTAGAGGTGAGTTCGAAAAGGGTAAAAAGCACTACATCGTGTTCCGATTAAAGGGAATATAATAGATACGAGAAACCATTAAGGAGAAATTCAATATGAGTCAAGAATCCAAAGATAAAGACCATGGAAATGGTCACAACAAAGATTACGAAATTATCATTAACGGGACGCCACATGTGGTCGACGGAGAGCAGGTTTCGTATGAGCAGGTCGTCGGATTTGCCTTCCCTACACCCCCCGAAGGTCAAACGCGCTTCACGGTGACCTTCTATAAGGCGCACAAGCCTAAAGAGGGAACCCTAGGTTCTGGAGAGACGGTCGAAGTCAAGAAGCAAGGAACAGTTTTCAATGTCAAGGCAACTACTAAGTCATAGCCCAGACCTCACGCGACTCGTCGAGGAGGGGTACGAGGTCTCTTTTGAGTCCGGCCTACTTCTCCTCGGCGTGCCGTACCTAGATGCCCAAGGGGCAATTCAGTGGGGGCGCCTGACTTCAGCGCTTGAAACGCAAACTAGCCCCCAGGAGCGCACAGCGAGTCCGGTTGGTGACCACACGGTTCACTTCATCGGAGCCTCAGGAGAGGCGCAAGATCGCCCATACGACCGACACGGCAACGTCATGACCGATCTTATGAACCAACCCAACGGCCCTCTCAATATTGGCAGTGGGTTGATTGCGAGCTGCCAGATGTCACAGAAGCCGGTCGGCGAAGTGAAGTACGTGGACTATTTCGAGAAGATGACGACCTATGCTTCGATGCTCCTCGTAGAAGTGCATTCGGTTGATCCGGAGATTTCACTGCGCACCCACAAGCCAATGGCGACACTCGAGGATGAGTCCGTCCATCGCTATTTCGACTCTGCCACGAGCCGAGCTCGCATTGGTGCCGTCATGGATAAAACCGTCGGGCAGCGCATCGCGATTGTTGGGCTTGGAGGAACGGGATCGTACATCCTTGACGCACTGGCAAAGACACACGTCGCTGAAATCCATCTCTTCGATGGCGATATCTTTAAACCGCACAACGCCTTCCGAGCGCCCGGCGCTGTATCGCTTGAGCAGCTCCAGGCCCAGCCCAGCAAGGTTGCCTACCACCAGTCGGTGTACGACGCTATGCACCGACAGGTTGTGCCCCACGAGACGCATATTGACGGCAACAACGTCGCCGAACTCGGCGGCTTCGACTTCGTATTCATCTCGATCGACGCAGGACCAGTGAAGCAAGTCATCGTCGACGAACTTAAGCGCACAAAGACGCCCTTCGTCGACACTGGGATGGGAGTCGACCAGACCGGCGAGTCGCTCGGCGGAATCCTCCGCACCACATTGGTGACGTGGACGCGCGAGGGAGAGCTCGTACATCTCGAGGAGGGACTCTTGTCCGTAGCCGACGATGACGAAGGCTACGAGCAAAACATCCAAATCGCCGAACTCAACATGCTCAATGCCGCACACGCCATCATTGCGTGGAAGAAGCACATCGGTTTCTATAGGGACTACGGTCATGAGATGGCAAGCGCCTACACACTGGACGGTAACAGAATCATGAATTCAGGTAGCGGCGATGAAGATTGACCGCCTCGAACCCACCTTCGTTGAGTATATTCCCGTAGATGTCGAGCCGGGCAAGCTCTACATTTCCATGACATACGCGACAACCGTGCACCTATGCGCCAGTGGATGTGGGAACAAAGTAGTGCTGCCCTTGAGTCCAGCCGAATGGCAACTCCAGTACGACGGTCGTGCAGTCTCGCTATCGCCGTCAGTTGGAAACTGGGACTACCCGTGCCAGGCTCACTATTGGGTCCGTGCGAACGAAATCCGTTGGGCCCGAAAGTGGAGTCGAGACGAGATAGAAGCAGGGCAACGACGTGACGGGCGCGCGCTTGACTCAATGTTCAAACACGATCAAGTCGAGACAGCCCCCAACGAGTCGACTCCCGAAGACACTGGCATTTTCGAACGATTTCTTATATTTCTGCACATTCGTCGAAAGTAAGGGCTTCCGCATCGTCGGAGGCGGATTCGTTGACGCTTGACTCTCTCACCCTCTCGGCGCATAGTCAGGCGCAGATATGCCTCGCCTGACAGATCATGACTATCTCAGGAACTATGAGTTGCTCCGGTCGCACCGGACGCGCGGGGACAGAGTCTTCCCTTTGCTCAAGGTGAGTGAGCAACAGGCGATGTTCTCGTACTACTCCTTCCATGAACGACGAGCTCGCGCAGAACTGCTGGAGCACCGACGCCTGATTTCAAGAATCTATCCATCACTGCCGCATGAGGCGGGACGAGCGCTCAAGCGGCTCGGACACTTGCGCGAGAACCCCCAGATTCCTCGCGCCGTCGTCAAACGGCGAGGTCGCGGACAGCCGAAGTCTTCTGACAGATTCGAGCTTGCATTTGAGGTGCGGCCTGAACCTGACGTCCAGCAGCTAGCGCGAGCGTTCATTGAGCTGGCACGTTTCTTGCGAGCGTCCGAGTCCGAATCCGCACGTCCTGTCGATCCAGAATCGCCCGCACCGTCGTTCGATGGAGCTTGAACTAACGAGCGATCGTTTTCATCGTGCGCTCATCAATACATGTATTTTGCGACACCTTGACTCTCTCGGTGCGCGGGTCCATAGTGATGCTCAAGAATGCAGGACACTTCAAAACTGACCAGTTCACATCCCTTAAATCCTCGTCAGTGGGACGAGGCGCTTAAGCTGGTCCGTCGTCTTGAGGATTCTCAAGGAATGCGTGTCGATCCCGAGATCGAACAGCTCGTGACAGCATTGCGGTTACTTGGATACAAAACGGTCATGTCCTGCGGTGGCCACCTAGACCGCCGAACCACAGGCCCGTATGTCGTCATTAGATCCCAAGCAACTGGTGAGCTTGTCGATCACGCGGAACGCGAAGTCGACGAAAGCAAGAAGCAGCAGTGGTTTCGGGAGGCGCAGAATCTGGCCCGGCAAGAAGTGCTTGGGCTGAAACGCCATGTCGACACAGTGAATGAACGCAACGACGGGACAGGCCGTCAAAGCATCATGGAGCTGCGACCTTCGGGACATAGCAGCTTCCGATTGTGTTTCGTGCACGCTGACTTCGACGGGCAACTCGACGACACGTCTTACGCGGAGGCGATACGCAGCCGCCGAGCGACTATTGAAATCCTCTTAACGAAACTGACGAGCGAGCTTGGTCTCGAACTCGAATAGATTCAGTCGTAAGTGAAGCCGTCACCGCCACAGGCGCTGCAGTTGACGATGTCATCGTCTTTCACGACTGATCCCGATCCATCGCAAACAGCACAGATGCTCTTAGGGCGGTCCATAGTGGTCTCGCTTTCGTCGGCTTGAAACTGAGGCTACTACCTCGGACCATGCTCGGCAAGAGTCTTTTGTGCTGTTTCAACACCCGGCTAGCCCGCATGCGCGGACACCTCCCACTCATCGCGCATGGGCCCGAATCGTCGCACCCTGTCGATCCAGAACCGCCCGCACCGTCGTCCGATGAATCCTGAACTGACGAGCGACTGCCTTCATAGTGGCGCCAGCTTCGTAAGCTTCCGCAACCTTGAGTTGCTCCTCGTGATTCAGGTGGCGCTGCACCTGTATACGAGGTCGCGGGCTCGTGACGCCCTCCGTGGGCTGCAGCACCGAGCTATCTACAGGGGTCAGAAGCGGGCTCCATTTTCGAGAGTCCGCCTCTGAGAGGTCCACCAGCAGTTCCGGTGAGAAGCAGTGATCAGGGCCGTCCTTCGGGGCGGTCTTTTTCACTTTCGATTCGGATAGTGGGGTTAGGGGTTAGCGGCATGAAAGTGTGTCTGCTGGCGGCAGGCGCG
>Ga0307487_1000572_pt1 | contig 28546 bp, 25 predicted proteins | sample CBIW12metaG_FD_203665 | JGI IMG/M metagenome (GOLD analysis project Ga0307487, IMG submission 203665) | Sea-ice brine microbial communities from Beaufort Sea near Barrow, Alaska, United States - CBIW 1.2 | ecosystem: Environmental > Aquatic > Marine > Coastal | place: USA: Alaska | collected... | reverse complement strand
ATTTTGACGCCGCGGGACGTTCCGCTGGGCGGCTTGCGGTCGATGCAGGTGCGCCGCACCCTTCCTCAACGCGAACGCTCGCTGATCGGAGCGTGGTGCTTTCTCGATCACTACGGGCCCGATCGGGTCAGCGAGATCGGTGGCATGAGCGTGCCGCGGCATCCGCACACCGGCCTGCAGACGGTCAGCTGGCTCTTCACCGGACGCATCGAGCACCGCGACTCGGCGGGCTTTCACACCGTCGTTCGGCCCGGTGAGCTGAATTTGATGACGGCCGGCCGGGGGATCAGCCATTCCGAATTCTCCACCCCGGACACCGACGTGTTGCACGGCGCCCAACTCTGGGTCGCGTTGCCCGAGGGCGCCCGCCGCATGGAGCCCACCTTCGAGCATTACCGTCCTCCCGCCATTCGCGGGGACGACTCAACGTTGCGCGTTTTCCTCGGCACACTCGCCGGGAGCACGTCGCCGGTCGCCACGCACACTCCACTGCTCGGAGCGGAGATCGTGCTCCAGCCCGGGGCGAGGCTGGACCTCGACATCGATGCAACGTTCGAGCACGGCGTGCTGGTGGACACGGGCATGCTGCAGGTCGACGGCACACTCGTGTCACCGGCTCACCTGGCCTACCTGCCGGTGGGTGGCACCGCCCTCACCCTCGTCGCGGGTTCCGAGCCCGTGCGCCTTCTTCTCATCGGCGGGGAGCCGCTCGGCGAAAAGATTCTGATGTGGTGGAACTTCGTGGGCCGAAGCCACGAGGAGATCGTGGAATACCGCCGGCAGTGGCAGGTCGAGATCGGCGTGGAGAACCCCGGTGATCCCGGCATCCCGCCACGGTTCGGTGCCTTTCCGCCCGGGGAACCGGCATCCATCCCGGCACCCATGCTGCCGACGGTGCGCCTGCGGCCCCGGCAGTAGGCCCGGCGGGTCCTCGCCGGGCCCGCTCTAAAACCGGTGGAATGACGACTCGCCGCAGTAATCGGGCACCGGGGACGGTGTGGCGCGAAGAACACCGGTTTTGCGGGAGGAGACCGTGCGGGTCTAGGACGTGAGCAGTGCCACGACGCGCTCGCGCAGGGCGGTGCTCCGCAGGCTGAACTCCTTTTGCCGCCGCACGTACTCGGCCTTGCCGGTGGGTGTCTCCACCGCGACCGGCGCGTAGCCCCAGTCACCCAGGTCATACGGTGACGCCTGCATGTCCAGCCGCCGAATATCACGTGCCAATTCGAAGGAGTCGAGCAGTACGTCGCCCGGAATGAGCGGGCCAAGTTTGATCACCCACTTGTAGACATCCATTCCGGCATGCAGGCAGCCCGGCTGCTCAAGGGCCGGCTGACTCTCCCGCGTGGGCTGCAACTCGTTCAACGGCAGTGCCTGGGGCGTGAAGAATCGAAACGCGTCGAAGTGGCTGCAGGTGATGTGGTTGGCTTCCACAACGTCGTCGGTGTCGCCCTGCCCGAGCCGCAGCGGCGCCACGTGCCGGTGCTCGTCCTGGCGGTACACCATCGCCCATTCGTGCAGCCCGAAGCATCCGAAGTTCGCCGGACGCAGCGCGGTCTTCGACAGCAGCGACACGATGAAGCGGATGCTCCGCCCTTTCGCGGCCACGAATCCCGCCTCGTCGACGGTCACGTCCGCCCCCGCGGTGAGGTACCACTTCCACGACGCGCGGTCCCTTCCGGCCGCGCCCTGCAGCACCACCCCGGCACCCGGGTGCCAGCGTCGAAGCAACCCGGGCCGGAACGGATAATACGTGAACAGAAAATCGTCCACCGGATGCGACCGCCCGGTGCCGGCGCGCAGCCTCCGCTCCAGCGTCAGCGCATCCGCCCGCTCCTGATGCGCCCGCTCGAGCACGGTCCACTCGGCGGGGTCGAGCACGTTCTGGCCGGTCAATTCCACCCCTGAAGACTACTCTTCGGGTTTCCGGGGGCCGAGATCCCAGCAGTATCGCGAACAGGAACCGCGTTGCGCGGCCGGAGGCATCCCCACGGCGGCGACACCGGCGACACGGACGACACAGCATCACCTTTGACACGGGGCCACCGACACCTCCGACCCGCAGCGTCGAGGGCGTAGCCTCGAGTCATGAAACGTGGTTTCGCGCTCGGCCTGGTGGTGGCGCAATTCGTGCTGCTGGCGGTGTTGGTGTTTCTCCCGCGCGGGCAGCTGTGGCCCGTGAACGCCGGTGCGATCACGGCCGCCATCGTGCTCGGTCTTCTCGGCGCGGCGCTCGCCGTGCTTGGGGTGCTCGGTCTCGGGTCGGCGCTGACCGCGAGTCCGATTCCTCGCGAGAACGCACCACTGGTCACATCGGGTGTCTACGGCCTCGTGCGCAGCCCGATCTACACAGGGTTGATGACGGGAGGGTTCGCGCTCGTGCTGGTCGGCGCATCCGTTGGGCACGTGCTGGGATGGGTGGCGCTCGCTGTATTGCTGTCAACAAAGACACGGTGGGAAGAACGGATGCTGCTGACAGCGCATCCGGACTACGCCGCTTACGGCGCGCGCGTCGGCCGCTTTCTGCCGGGCATCGGACGGCTGCGCCCCCGACGGTAACCTCCGAGGTGCGCCCAATCCGTCACCATCGGGTCGCCAAGACCGGTTGAATGACGACACGCCGTGCTGATCGGACGGGGACCACGGCGCGGCGCGAAAAACACCGGTTTTGCCGGGGGAATGGCCGACCGGAATCGTCGAGGACTCCAGATCGGCGGCGGTGATGCGGGAAGCCGGTCGCGGCCAGCCCGGCGGAGTGGGCCGGGTGAACAGCCAGGTGACGGGGAGACCCGGGGAGGGCCGAGTGAGGCATCCTCCTGGCTGCGCAGCGGATACCGCAGGCGGAGGCCGCCGCGCTCCGGCTCTAAAACCGGTTGAAAAGAGACTCGCCGGGGCAACCGGCCCGGCCGGGGCAACCGGCCCGGCCGGGCGGCGTGGCGCGCTAAGCACCGGTTTTGCGCAGGGACCACGCCGCCCGCCCGGGCCGTCGGGGAGTCGCGGTTTAGGCCGTGGCGGGGGTTTCCGCACCGAAGGTGGCCGTGTCGATCACGAAGCGGTAGCGCACATCGCTGCGGATGACCCGCTCGTACGCCTCGTTCACCTGGTCGACGGAGACGATCTCCACGTCGGCGCCGATGCCGTGGGCGGCGCAGAAGTCGAGCATCTCCTGGGTCTGACGGATGCCGCCGATCTTCGACCCGGCAATGGACCGGCGCTGCGACGCGAGCCAGAACATCTTCACCTGGTCGGGCTCGGTGGGGATGCCCACGTGCACGAGGGTGCCGTCGAGCGCGAGCAGGCCGAGGTAGCGCTCCAGGTCGAGGTTCGCGGCCACGGTGTTCACGATGAGGTCGAACTCGTTCTCAAGCTCGGTGAACGTGCTCGGGTCGTTTGTGGCGTAGTAGTGGTCGGCGCCGAAACGCAGGCCGTCTTCCTGCTTGCTGAGTGTCTGGCTGAGCACGGTGACCTCGGCGCCAAGCGCGTGGGCGATTTTCACTCCCATGTGTCCGAGGCCGCCCATGCCGAGAATGGCGACCTTCTTGCCGGGGCCGGCCTTCCAATTCTTGAGCGGGGAGTACAGGGTGATGCCGGCGCACAGCAGGGGAGCGGCCTCGGAGAGCTCGATGCCGTCGGGAATGCCGAGAACGAAGTTCTCGTCCACGACGACGGCGGTGCTGTACCCGCCGTAGGTGGGGGTGCCGTCGTAGTTGCGGGCGTTGTAGGTGCCGACCTCGCCCTTGAGGCAGTACTGCTCCTCGCCGGCGAGGCAATTGGCGCACTCGCGGCAGGAGTCCACGAAGCAGCCGACGCCGACGCGGTCGCCCACGCGGTAGCCGGTGACCTCGCTGCCGACGGCGGAGACGATGCCCGCGATCTCGTGGCCGGGAACCATCGGGAACAGCCCGACGCCCCATTCGTCGCGGGCCTGGTGAATGTCGGAGTGGCAGATGCCGGCGAATTTGATGTCGATCGCCACGTCGTGGGCGCCGGGGGTGCGGATGTCGATGGTGGTGCGAACCAGGGGCTCGTTGGCTGCGGGCGCGGCGAGGGCGGGAACGGTGAGGGTCATGAGACTGTCCAATACAGGGTGGGGGAGAGCGGGGCGCCCGTGCCGGTGGCACGTGTCGGCGTCGAAAACCGCTACTTCGACGCTACGCGGTGCTCTCCCCGGTCGGAGCGTATGAGAGGGGCACTGATTGACCCACCCTCGGCGGCCGACGCCCCATGAAGTCCGCCGGGTGTCGGGTGGACAGGTGGCGGCTGCTCGCGCTGTGTTCCCGTCAGCGTCCGTGCGCGCGGCTCGGGATCTGCGTGGCCAGCTTGCCGCCGCTGACGTCGATGAGCGTGCCCGTGATGTACGACGATTCGTCGCTCGCGAGGAACATCAGCAGGTTCGCAACGTCGTCGGCGGTCTCCCACCGTCGGATCGACAGCGTGTCGAGGAGCCGGTCCTGTGCTTCCTGTGGCATCTCGGCGAACCCATTCATCGCGGTCGGCACCATGCCGGGAGCGTAGGCGTTCACAGTGATGTTCCACGGGCCCAGTTCCGACGCGAGCACGCGGGTAAACTGCACGACGGCGGCCTTCGACGCCGCGTAGGCCGCACTGCCGACGCTCGGTACGATCGCCGCGAATGACGCCGCGTTGATGATTCGGCCGCGGCCCGCAGTCTTCATCACCTCGGCCACCGCCTGGCTCATGAGGAAGATCCCGCCGACGTTGACGTCGAAGCAGGACCGCCAGCGGTCCCAGGTGAGATCCTGGACCAGACCGTCAACGTTGATTCCCGCGTTGTTCACCAGCACGTCGATGGAGCCGTACCTTTCGACGACGGCGGCGACCGCCGCGGCGACCGACGCGGGGTCTGTGACGTTGCAGACCACCTGGTCAATGGGGGCGTCGGCGGTGACGCTGCCGGATGCGGTCGCCGGTTCGAACGCGAGGTCGAGCGCCACGACGCGGGCGCCATCCTGCGCGAAGCGCTCGGCGATGATCCGGCCGATCCCGCGGGCAGCCCCGGTCACGAGAACGACGCGGTCGGTGAGGTCAAGATGCATTTTCACTCCAATCAAAAAACATACTATTGTCAATAAGCATACTATTGCCGAGGCTCGGGGCGACCGGGAAATGTTCGAGGAAAGGTCATATCATGACGAATCGAGTGCTGTGGATTACCGGCGGCGGTAGCGGCATGGGGCAGGCAACGGCCAGGTCGGCGGCAGCAGCGGGCTGGACCGTGGTCGTGTCCGGGCGGCGTTCGGACGTGCTGGCCGACACCGTCGCGGAGATCGTCGCCTCGGGCGGCACCGCGCGAGCGCTCCCGCTGGACGTGCACGACCGGCACGCGGTCGCCACCGCGCGCGACGCGATCGTGGCGGAGTTCGGCCGGATCGACGGGCTCGTCCTCGCGGCCGGCCGAAACACGCCGGCCCGGCGCTGGGACGACCAGGACGTGGATGTTTTCCGGGACATCATCGAGACCAACCTCACATCCGTTGCGACGGTCATCGACGCCACGCTCCCCGACCTGCGGGAGACCGGGGCCGTCGTGGTCGTCATCTCTTCCTACGCCGGCTGGGCGTTCCAGCCGGGTGCGGGTGTGGCGTATTCGGCGAGCAAGACCGCACTGGGGGCCATGACGAAGTCGCTCAATCAGCAGGAGTCGCCCTTCGGAGTGCGAGCGTGCCACCTGTGCCCCGGCGACGTCGCGACCGATTTTCTGGCCCAGCGCCCCTCCGTGCCCGATGAGGCCGCGCAGGCCGTGATGTTGACAGCGGATGACATTGCGCGCAGCGTGCAGTTCGTCATCGACGCCCCCGCGCACGTTCGTATCGACGAGCTGGTCATCTCGCCCAATTCGCAGCGATGAGTGCCGTCGATCACGATCGTTCCCGGGACGTGGCGGGCAGCACGGTTGCGAGCGTGACGCCGATGTTCGACCGGGTGCTTCACGACGTCGGGAGCGCAATCATCCGGGGCGATCTCGCCTCGGGCGCCGTCAGCACGGTCGACGGGCTGGTGTCCCGAACCGGCGCCTCACGAAGCATCGTCCGCGAGGCCACAAGGGTTCTTGTCAATCTCGGCATGCTCCACGCCGGGCGCCGGGTCGGCCTGCGGATCCTCCCGAGACAGGAGTGGGACGTTCTTGACCCGTTGGTCATTCGCTGGCGCCTCGACGGTCCCGACCGGCTTGACCAGCTCGAGGAGCTGCGGGGGCTACGGCAGGCCGTCGAACCGGAGGCCGCCGCGACGGCCGCGCGCCGGGTCGAACTCGGCGCGATACCTCGGCAAGACCTGGCGTCACTGACACTGGCAGCGGCTGCTCTGGCGGGGGCAGCGCAACACGACGATCCTGAAGTATTTCTGAAGGCCGATCGCGATTTTCATTCCCTGGCGCTGGATCTGTCCGGCAACTCCATGTTCACGCGCCTGCACGCGGTGGTGGACGAGGCCCTGCGCTATCGCGCCCTGACCGAGCGGGTCAATCTCCAGCCGGATGGCCACGACGTCGAACTGCATGTCGCGGTCGCCCAGGCCATCGCGGCGGGCGATTCCGTCCGGGCGGCGGCATGGATGCGGGAGATCATCGACCGCACCGGGCTCCCGGGCTAGGTAGAGTGTGGGTTCTCCCGGGGAATCGCGCCGAGCGGGGACAGAATGACGCCGCAACGGCGACGAGGCGGCGTGGTGGGCCTAAGCTGAGGCCGTGATCAGTCATTCAGCGGCCAGCGTTGCCGGCAAAGCGAAGCGAAGCGATGTTCTGCAGGCCCTGGCCCGGTTGGGCTTCGGCGTGAACGGCCTGCTGCACATTCTCATCGCCGGGATCGCGATCGCCATTGCGGTCGGTGGTACTGGCGGTGGTACGGCCGATCAGTCCGGTGCGTTCGGGCAGCTGGCCCGGAATCCAGGAGGAGTATTCGTTCTGTGGACCGTGGTGGTTGGCCTGTCCGCCCTCGGATTGTGGCTGATCCTGGGCGCCTTCCTGCTCAAAGGCAGGGATCCCAAACGCAAATGGTCGCACCGGGCCGCTGAACTGGGCAAGGCCGTCGCCTACCTTGGCCTCGCGGGGACGGCGGGGACGTTCGCGTTCGGTGGATCAACGAGCTCGTCGAGCAGCACCCAAAGTACGAGTGCCGGTCTCATGACCACCCCGGGCGGTGTCTTCCTTCTTGTGGTGATCGGACTCGCCGTCCTCGCCATCGCAGCCTATTTCGTGTGGAAGGGCGTGCTCCAGAAATTCACCGACGACATTTCTGTGCCGAGGGGCGCGGCGGGGACGGTCACTATCGGACTGGGCGTTGTGGGTTACGTGGCGAAAGGCATCGCCCTGGGTGTGGTGGCGGTATTGGTTCTGGTAGCCGTGTTCACCCTGGACCCGAGCAAATCGACCGGGCTCGACGGGGCGCTCAAAAGCCTGACCGCACTCCCGTACGGCGGGGTCATCCTGGGCGCGATCGCGATCGGCCTCATCGCATACGGGGCCTATTGCTTCGTTCGAGCGTGGCGCGCCCGACTCTTTTAAACTCGGGTCGCCTCCCCGGGAATCCGAACGGTACGCCAGGTGTCGACGGCGATCACACAGCCGAGAATGACCAGCGACAGCGAAACCGACGCCAGCGCATCCGTCGCCCAGTGGTACCCGAGATAGACGCGGCTGATCGCGGCAGCGGCAATGCACACCGCGGCGATGGAAAATCCGATGATCGGCGCACGGATGCCCGGTCGACGTGAGACGACGAGATAGACGGTAAGCAAAACGAAGTCTGCCGCGCCGAGAACATGGCCGGAGGGGAACGAGAACGAGGGGTCCGGGCCGAAGAGCATGAGCTCCATGGGCGGGCGCTGACGGTCGACGGAGTGTCCGATGATCTGTGCCAGCACCACACCGGTCAACATGGCGGCGGCGAGAAGGAGGGGCCGCCAGGCGTGCTTGCGGACGATACCCCAGGCGACGGTCAGGATGAGCAGAATGATGGGCAGGGCGATGGGCCCGAAAACGACGGCCAACCCGATCATGACCGCTGTCAGGGCCGATGATCGCCAGTCCGAAAGCCAGGCTTGAACGGGCGCATCGATTACCGTCAGGCCATCCCGGTTCAGCACCGACAGGAGAACGACCGTGAAGCAGGCGAAACCGAGGCCGGCCACGGCGACGGCGAGCAGGTAGAGCCGTCGGCGCGCGGCCGGTTCCAGCGTCCGGGTTTCGACGGTCAGCTCCACGACCCGCGAGACGAACGCGCCGCGCGGCCTGTTTTTCGAGAGCTCGTGCTCACCATTGAGTTTCGCGGCGAGCGGTGCCCACACGACGGCGGCGACGCCGATTCCGAGGAGCAGCGCGCCGATGGTATCGGTGAGCCAGTGCGCGCCCAGATAGGTGCGGCTCATCATCATGACCACCGTGTACAGCGAAGCGGCGATCCACACCCAGACCCGCGGCACGAGGATGCTCAGGACCACGGCCATGGTAGCGGCGTTGGCCACGTGCCCGGACGGGAACGAGCCGAAATCGAGGTTCGTCATGACATTCTCCGGGCGGGCACGACCGAAAAGATTCTTGAGCAGCTGCACGACGGCTCCGGTCAGAACGGTGGCCGCGAGATAGTACCCGGCCGCCCACGGCCGTTTCACCAGCAGCAGTGCGACGCCGATCACCACCGGGAGGACGATGATCGCGACCGGTCCTCCGCCGAGGGAATCCATCACAAGGGCGAGGAATCGCCAGACGGGCGCGCGATTCTCGTTCAACTCCGTCATCCACCGGGTGTCGAGGGACAGCGGCATTCCCTGGTCGCGCACCACGATGAGCGTGCCCAACGCGACGACGAGGGCCACGGCAATGAGTCCACTGACCAATGGCCACCAGTGCGTCACGCGCCGTGCGCGCGGCCGTGCGGCGACTTCTGGGTTCCGCTGTGCGTTCATCAGCCAATGTTAGAGGGTGTCGTGAGGTGAAATGGTGAGCGGTGCAGGGCATTTTGTCGGGTCTGTGACTAGTATGATCCGGCAGACGAACCCGCGACGAAGGACAGAATATGGGTAGGAGCATGCTCGATGCCCGCGCGACGCTGAGGCGTCTCGGGAGAAGTCAACGTTCACCGTCCGATCGGCTTGGCGGCTCCGACCGCGGTATCGCTGTTCGAGTCGGGTCATCGCTTCGTCTCGGTGGTTCGACGGTGCTGCATTCACGGCGAACCCACTTCGCGTTCAAGGCCGCGCTGGCGGCCGGCCTGGCTTTTCTGATCGCGCCCCTCATGCCGGGGGTGGCCGCCCAATATGCGTACTACGCACCATTGGGTGCCCTGGTCAGCATGTATCCGACCGTCGCGGGAACCCTCCGACAGGGCATGCACACCCTCGTCGGGCTGGCGCTGGGAATCGGGCTCGCCTTCCTGCTGATCGCCTTCGGAAATCCCACGCCCTTCACCGTCGGAGTCCTGGTGGGCATCGGGGTGCTCCTCGCCGGGATACCCCGGCTCGGCGCGGGAACCGACTGGATTCCCTCCGTAGCCCTGTTCGTCTTGTTGGTCGGCGGGAAGAACGCCGAAAACATGTCCTTCGGCTACCTCGTGCAGATTGCCGTGGGAGTAGCGGTAGGACTCGCCGTCAACATTCTCATTTTCCCGCCGCTGAACTTCGATGCCGCCACCGCCAGCGTCAATCGGCTCCGGCTCGTGCTCTCCCAACAGCTCACAGACATGGGCAGCGCCCTGCAGGAGCAGTGGCCGCCCCGCCACGAAGACTGGTCCGGTCGAACGGAGACTCTCTCGGACGCGGCGCGTGCCGTCAGGCTCGCTGTGCAAAAGGCCGATGACAGCCGTCGCGCCAATCCGCGTCGACGCCGGTACCCCCGCGACCTGAACGCCGACTACCGCACCGTTGAGAATTTGGAACGCGTCACGTTTCACATTCGGGACATCACCGAGGTGCTTTCAGACGTGATCTGGAACGAGGACGCGCCCTACGCCATAGCCGAGGCGCTGAGCGCGCCCCTGGGGGAGGCCATGTTGTCCGTGGGGGAGCTGCTTCAACCGCTGGAGGAGGAAGACACCGACGAGCGACGGCGACGGCATGACGCGGCGACGGCGGTGGTGGATCATCTCATCGCGCAATCCGGCACGGCTCGGGGAGACGACCTGGCCGACGCCCCGGATGCGGCCGCTGCCATCGTACTGAGTCTGCACCGGATCCTCCGCGTCCTTCGCCAGTGACCGCGCAGCGAGCTCAGGGTCGGGCCGAAGAACTGCCGGCGGTGGTGTGCAGATGGCTATCCAGCGGTCGCCGTCCATCGGTGATTCACGCGTCAGGCAACGACGGGTCCGAAGCGGAATCCTGAACCGGATTGTCGGTTCCGAGTGTTCTGAGTAGCTCGCCAATTTGGTGATGGTCTTCCAGCGGGTGCCGAAGCGGCAGTTCGGGGTGGAGCTGGTAGTGATTGCGCCGCCCCTCGCGGTTCCGGGTGAGATACCCGTCTGCGACCAGTTCGGCGATGATGCGCTGCGCGGCGCGTTCGGTGATGCCCACGGCTACGGCGATGTCCCGCAACCGCATGCCGGGGTCGGTGGACACGCACAACAGCACGTGTGCGTGATTCGTGAGGAAGGTCCAGTCGGCCACCGTCTCAGTCTAGGCGACACGCGCTGCGTAATACACGCTATTGTTATCATGTATTGCTTAGCGTATGTCTCGGCGGCGGGTAGTCGCAGGCCTCTCCCGTGCACCACGGACACAAACGAACCGGAGAGCCACCCGTGATCGATCCCATCATTCTCTTCTTCCTGCTTGGAGCCGTCGCCGGTCTGCTGCGCTCGGAGTTGCGATTACCGGCGGCGGTGTACGAATTCGTCAGCATTGTGCTCCTGCTCACCATCGGGCTCAAGGGCGGTGTGGAACTCGCCAGAGCGCCGTTCTCCAGCCTGTTGCCGCACATGGGCGTTGTGGTGGCCATGGGTGCCCTGCTCACCCTGCTCGCCTTCCCCGTTCTGCGGTACCTGGGCCGATTCAAGCGCGCGGATGCCGCGTCCATCGCTGCCCACTACGGTTCCGTGAGCGTCGGCACCTTCGCGGTGGCCGTCGCCTACCTCGGTAGCCGGAACATCGCCTACGAGGAACACATGCCGTTGCTTCTGGTCATGCTGGAGGTGCCGGCCATTGTGGTGGGAATTGTTCTCGCCCGGGGCATCTCGCGCGCGACACGCTGGAGGTCGGTGGCGCATGAGGTATTCCTCGGCAAGGGCATCGTTCTACTCCTCGGCGGGCTCCTCATTGGCTGGGCCGCCGGACCGGACGGGTTGAAACCGATCGAGCCGCTGTTCTTCGACCTCTTCAAAGGATTCCTCGCCCTCTTCCTGCTGGAGATGGGCCTGATCACGGCGAAGCAGATGGGCAGCCTGCGCCGGTACGGACCATTTCTGGTCGGTTTCGGCATTGGGATGCCGCTCTTCTCTGCCCTGGTGGGCACCGGGGTGGGGTGGGCCCTTGGCCTTTCCGTCGGCGGAACGGCCATCCTCGCTACGCTGGCCGCCAGTGCGTCCTACATCGCGGTGCCGGCGGCCATGCGCAATTCCGTGCCCGAAGCCAACCCCACCCTGTCGCTCGCTGCCGCGCTGGGGATCACATTCCCGTTCAATGTGCTTATTGGCATCCCGATTTACCACGCGCTCGCCGTGTGGACGCACGCGTTCGCGAGAGGATGAGACCCATGCAGAGCCACACCCGTAAGCTTTTGACCGTTATCACCGAGGCAGCGCTCGAGGGCACCCTCGTTCGAGATCTGGACCGATTGAATGCCCACGGCTACACCATCACCGACGCCCGGGGCAAAGGGAGCCGTGGCGTTCGTGATGCCGGCTGGGAGGCGAGCGGCAACATCCGAATCGAGGTGGTCTGCGAGGCCGAGACGGCCGACGCGATTGCCGCCTACCTCCAGGCCCACTACCACGACGACTACGCCATGATCCTGTTCATGAGCGACATCACCGTGCTTCGACGGGAGAAGTTTTAGCCATCAGGAGCCGGCACCCGCGGGTCGGCGCTCGCGGAGGTGCCTCCCGCGGGTTTTGTCGTCGGCGTCCTCTAGGAAGGGGCGGAGACATAGGTGGCGAGCTTCTCGACTGCCATGGTCCAGCCGAGTGCACCGGGGGAGTCGGCCGGGATGCCCGTGTGGGTCATGACCATCCAGGTCCGGTCGCCACGGCCCTCGAGTTCGACCGTGATCTCGGTCGTGGCGGGATGATCGGCAGGCATTCCCATGTCGGCCGGTTCGAGAACATTGCCGTGCTCGTCGGATAGCGACTCGGTGTACACGAGGCGCTTGTTCTCGACGATGTCGCGGTACGCGCCGGTGAACCACATCTGCACGGTGCCGCTCGGGGTCTGCATCTCCATACAGACGAGTCGGGTTCCCCCCACTCGCACATCCATCGTGGCGACGGGGATCGTCGCGCCGGTCGGACCGTACCACGCGGCGAAATGCTCCGCCTCGGTCCACATTTTCCAGACCGTTTCGACGGGCGCGTCAAGGAGGCGCTCGATCACGACGGCATTGGTGTCGATCATTGTGTTTACCTGCTTTCGTCGGGTTGAATCCGGGTGAGGTAGTCGTCCATCCGGTCGAATCGCGCTTCCCAGCCCGGCACATACCGCCCGGCCCAGGTCGAAACGCTGGGCGCGTTTCGAGGTGTTGAACGGCGCGGCGCGCTCAGTCGCGATGCCTTCGCTGCGCGCGAGTCCGGCTAGGAATGCGGGTCGGGTCGTGTTGGCCCGGGCGGCGAAGGTGTCGGCCGGTCGATCCTCATCCTTTGTCGACATAACCCCGTTGATTATTCGCTTCGTTAATTAACCACCTTTTGGCGGAAATGGGGCGATCGTCAATGGGCTGTGCCGTGGGCGCTTCGGCCGCGTATCGACGCAGGAATCGCTCCTGAGATAGTTCTCAGGAGCGATTCCGTGGGGACTTCAGGTGGCGTCCTGCGACTCAGTCTCCCGTGTATCGGAAGATGTAGAGCCCGAAGTCACGGTCGCTTGCCGCAACGTATTCGACGCCGTTGCTCTCGAACACGTCCACACCCCAGAAATTGTTGCCGCCCTCGTCAATGAAGCGACCGGTCTCGACGAGTTTGTCGTCCACGATTTTCGTGACCCGAAAACCTCCCGCGTAGTAGGAGAAGTAGGCCAGGTCGGCTCGTTGCTTGGACGTGGCCACCTCGTGTACCGAGAGGTCGCCGAAGCCCACAGCGTAGGCCGGGTCCATGGCCTCGGGAATTGCATAGGTGTCCAGCTCGGACATCTTTCCCGTCGAGTTGTCGAAGAGGTGCACATAACCCCAACCGTCGAAGAACGCGCGCACGGAGATGAGATCTCCGACGGCGCCCAGACTCAGGCCGGGAATCAGGCTGGCAGCACCGGCGAGGCAGGCCGCGTTATCGTACGAGGCCTCAAGGTCGAAGAAACCGAATCCGGTTTGACGGTCGACCGAAGAGGTCGGGATGTTGCCGGCAACGCTCATCCCGAACGCGCCGCATCCGTCGGAACCCTCGCGGTTGATGATGACGATTCCGTCATAGCCGCCCGCCGCTTCAACGTTCGCCACCTTCTCGGTGAACGTGCAGAGACCACGGGTGACGATCGCGATCTGGCTGCCGCTTGCGGTGATCGGCGCCGGTGGCACGACCGGATCACCGGAACAGGCCCGGCCCGCGTAGACGGCATCACCGGTCAGCGACTCCCCGCCTTGCAGCTGTGGGGTGTTGCTGCCCTGCGAGATCTGGAACGGCGTCGCGGAGTCATCCGTGGTGCCCTCCGCGCCGTTGGGTGCGAAGTCCTCGTCGGCACCGATGACGAACCTGTTGTCGACGGTGAACTCGCCCTGGTGGCCGTTGCCTTCGGGCTTCTCGATCAGGCCTGTCGACTCCTGAAGCTGCGGGTCGGGGTTGGTGAAGTCCGTATCACCGACATAGATCGGGTTGTGCACGTCGGTCATATCGACGGTGACGTACCCGGCGTCCCAGTAGGACAGCAGCATCACCTGTTTTCCACCGATCTGCTTGACGACGAGGTCATGCAGAAACACCTCGGTCAGGTTCGACGGTGCGTTCTGGAGGATCTGCGGGAACGTCTGGTCCAGGTCGTATTCGGCGGTGAGGAACGGCTTCTTCGGGTTGGTGATGTCCATGATGTCGACATCGGTGCCCTCTTCATTGTCGACGATGACCGCGTACGCCTTGTCGCCGGCATCCCAGGCGAAGACGCTGTGGGTCTGGTTGGAGGTCTTCTTGCCCTGACCGTTGGCTGTTGAATCGCCAATACCCACGGCGAGTGGTGTGGGGTGCTCGGGATTTGACACGTCATAGAGATTCATGCCGCCGAACCCTGCTTTGTCCTTGCACTTCTCGTTGTTGGTGACCAGCACGTCGCCGCTGAAGGCCGGCGTATCGAGTTGAAGGGCCTGGACACCCTCGCCCGGGTAACTGCCCTCCTTGGACTGGATAAACGCGACCTCCTTTGGCTTCGCGGGGTCCTTGATATTCACGACGTGCACCCCGTTGTAGGTGCATGACACGACGCCCCACGCAGCAAGGTAGGCATAGTCCTTGAAGACGCCCACATCGGCGATCTTCTCCGGCACCGCGTTCTTCATTTTCAGCTTGGAGACCACGTCGACATTGGACCGTGTCGCCGGCAGATGACCGGCCGTTCCGCCGTGCTGGTGGGCATCGCGAGCGCCGTCGGCGGTCGACAGCGCGCCGTCGTCCCCGGGTCGGGCCGATGCAACGGATGTTGTGGCGAGGATCAACGCTGCGACGGACAACAACGTCAGTCCAGCGCGAATGGCAGGTGATTTGACCATGACACTCCTTCGGTACGGAATTTTGGATCGAATGTTCGAACCGTAGCCCGCCCTTACACGCTTGGCAAGGAAATGCAAATCGACCAGGTGCGGAAGGCCGTGCCCGGAACCGCGGTTCAGCGGGCGAGGTCGCGGCGACGAAACCCGGCGAAGCCGATCGCGACCAGGGCGAGGGTGACGCCGGTGATCCACACCAGGCCGCTCGGGTCCGCGTCGACGGATGACACGATTGGGATGTGCCAGAAGGGGCTGATCCCGAGCGCCCAGTCGGGAAGCTTGAACGTGGGTCCGAGGAGGGTGAGCACGAACGAGGCGAGCACACCGAACCAGGCGACCAGCGTCACCCGGGGGCGAGCGCCGACGACGGCCACCGACAGGGCGATCACGGTCCAGACGGCGGGGACGGTGGCGACGGCCTGCAGGAACGCGCCGGGGTAGTCCACGCCGATGTCGGCGCTCGACGCGAGCGCGGCAACGATGGCGCCCGCGATGAGAACGTACAGGGTCGGGGCGGCGAAGGCGACCAGAATGTTGCTGCCGTAGTAGCGGGAGCGACGGGTTCCCGCCGCGATGATCAACTCGACTCGGTCATCCATCTCCTCGGCCCGCACCTTGAGCACGGTTTGCACCCCCGGGACCGTCGCGATGATGCCGACGAGGCTGAGCACGGTGACGAGGAAGACCGACACCAGCGCGTCGGAGCTCGCGCCGCCCGAGGCGAGAAGCTGGGTGACGGCGCTGTCCGCGCCGAGGAGCTCGGTGATCGAGGTCGTGAAGTAACCGAACATGACGCCCAGGGCAAGGAACGCGATCGTCCAGGTGAGCATCGGTCCGGCGTTGATGCGCAGGGCGAGCCGCAGGGGAGAGCGCACCCGGCCGCGGGCGGGACCCTGCCGCGGCGCGATCGCGCCCTGCCCGAAGTCGCGACGAGCCTGCAGCACGAACGCGATCGTCAGGAGCACGAGCGTGAAACCGACGGCGAGCAGCAGCGGCCACCAGTTCTTCTCGGTCGCGGGGCGTGTCTCGGTCATCCACCCCAGAGGGTTGGCCCACACCGTCCACTCCGGCGCGGTGATCGACAACAGAAAGCCGCGCAGCAGGAACAGCACGCCGAGGGTGCCGACCGCGAGCGAGTTGGCGGTGCGAGTGTCGGAACCGAGCTGCGCCGTGACGGCGGCGATGGCCGCGAACATCCACCCGGTGGCCGCGAACGTGCCGCCGAGCAGCAGCGACGATTCCCAGGCGCCGCCGCACAGCACGGTGGCGAGGCCGGCGACGATGCCGAGCAGCAGAGAACCGATCATGGCCAGGCCGACTCCGGCGAGGAGGCGGCTGGAACGTCCGAGCACACCGGATGCGAGCAACTCGGCCTGACCGGAATCCTCCTGACCGCGAGTGGTACGGGTAACCAGGAAGATGGCGCCCAGCGCGACGAGGAAACCGCCCAGGGCGAGGCTGCGCCAGGCGGCGAAGCCGTCGGCGCTGCTCAGGTCGTAGGCGGGACCGAAGATGAGTCCCAGCGCGGGGTTCGCGCCGACCGCGGCCGCCAGTCCGGCTCGGTCCTGCTGGGTGGGGAAGATCCACGGATACACGAGCACCGACGATGTCGCCAGTGCCGTCACGATCATGATCCACGGCGCGAAGGAACGCCCGTCATGGTGAATGGTCGTGCGAAGTAACGGCGCGGTTCCCGCGAGGGCGGCGTTCATCGCCCGGCCCCGGCGGGGGCATCCGTTTCGGTGTCGGTCGTTTCATATAGACGCAGGAAGAGGCTTTCCAGCGACGGCGGCTCGACGGTGAGTGCGCTCAAACCGTAGGGCGCGAGAGCTGTCATGGCCTCGCCGATCCGCGGGGAGTCGATCGAGGCGGTCAGGCGGTGGCCGTCGAGGTGCACGTCACCGAGCGACGTCAGCAGTTCGACCGCCGGCGGGTGTTCCAGCGTCGCGTGCACGGAGGTGCGGGTGTGGCCGCGGAGTTCGGCCAGGCTGCCGTTCTCCACGATTCGTCCGTCGCGGATGATGCTCAACCGGTCGGCGAGGATTTCCACTTCGGCGAGGATGTGGCTGCTGAGCAGGACGGTGGCGCCGCGTCGCTGCGCCTCGCCGACGGTCTCCTGAAACACCTTCTCCATCAGCGGGTCCAGGCCGCTCGTCGGTTCGTCCATGATGAGGAGTTCCACGTCGGAGGCCAGCGCGGCGACGATCGCGACCTTCTGCCGGTTGCCCTTGGAATACTGGCGACCGCGTTTGGTGGGATCCAGCTCGAACCGTTCGATCAACTCGGCACGCCGGGTCTCGTTCAGGCCCCCGCGCAGCGAACCGAGCAGATCGATCGCCTCGCCACCTGTCATGCCCGGCCACAGCGACACTTCACCGGGAACATAGGCGCGTCGGCGGTGCAGATTCACGACGTCATTCCATGGATCCCCGCCGAGCAGGCGCACTGTGCCGCTATTGGCCTTCAGCAGGCCGAGCAGCACCCGGATCGTCGTCGACTTGCCGGCGCCGTTCGGCCCGAGAAAGCCGTGCACCTGCCCCTGCTCCACATGCAGATCAAGTCCCTTGAGCGCCTGGAACTTCCCATAGGACTTGGTGAGTCCCTCCACCTCGATCACGGCGTTCGCGCTCATCGCGTCTCTCTACCTTCGTGCGCGAGCACAGCGACGGAGGCAGCACGCACGCGCTCCAGCGTGTCCGGGTCGGGAGCCGTTGCTTCGAATGCCGTGAGGAGCCTGCCGGTTTCGCTGACCACACGGCTGCGACGTGACCCGGTGGAGGACGCCGTAGCGAGCCGATCGGCCAGACGCAGGGCGGCATGTATCACGATCGGGTGCTCGAGGCCGTAGATCCGGATGCCGGTGAACACGGCACCGGCCAGTTCCTCCGCGGTCGGCCAGACGCAGACCACCCGGGTGATGCCGTCGCCGTCCGCCAGGTGCGACGGGGGAACGGGGCGTCGAAACAGCGGGATGAGGCTTTCGCCGGCGAGGTCGAGGGCGCTCACCGCCGTGTACGGATCATTCGCGCCCGAGGCGAGGCCGCGCACCGCGATTTCCACCAGCTGCTGCAGCGCGAACTGAATATCCTGGTGCGGCGTGCGGGCGGAACCGAGGGTGAAGGAGGACCGCACGTCGCGCTGCAGGTCGCTCGCGGAGGCACCCGGCTCCGACATGACCACCTCCAGCAAAGGCTCACCCGGAACAACGTGCGTGCCTGGCATGGCCGCCACGGTGAAAACGCATCGGCGGGACGATCCAATCCGCGCGAGTTTCTGCAGGTCGACGCGTTGCACATACCCGCCGGTGACGGCCGCGATCGGCTGTGATTGCTCAGACGAGGTGACACCGGCCGGCGGGACCACACCGCCCGGGTCATCCGGGTATAGCAGGTCGATCGTGTCGCTGAGATCGCTTTTCACCTGGTGTTGCAGCGTGGTGATCTGCACCGAGTCCGCAATGTGGTGGATGAAAAACACGAGCACGGCCACGTCGAGCACCGCGAGCAGCACGGCAAAAAAGACGGCCATGATCGGCACGAAACTGTCGTTGTCGTCGACCTGCGTGTGCACGGACTGCAACACCACGAGCGCGTACAGAAAAGTGGAGGTGAAGACGGCGAGCACGAACTGGTTGGCCCGGTCGGCCATGAAGTTTCGCACCAGCCGCGGCCCGTAGGTGGAGGACGTCGTCGCGAGCACGGAAATGGTGATCGAGAAGGTGGTGCCCGCCACGGTGAGCATCGACGTTCCGATTATCGACAGAATCGCGCGGCTTCCGCTCGCACTGAGCACATCGAGAAAGAAGGTGCCGGTGACAGCATCGTTCGCAACCGTACGGTCAAGGAAGACCAGACCCAGGGCCAGAAGGATCGCCCCGATTCCGAATACCGCCGGGAGAAACCAGAACGACTCCCGGGTGCGAAGCAGGATGGTCCGAATCATGCGGTTCCCTCCAGGAAGCTGCGGTGACGTACGTCTGACGGATGCCGTCCGAGACGTTCGGTGCCTTCGCCCCGCTCGCCCGCCGAACAAGCCGGCCTCGAGGGCCATTGAACCACGGCGCCAAATCGCCGCGCAAGCAGAACGGTCCACTCACACCCCTGTTGCAGCGGGGGTCGACTCCATACACTGGGGGCATGGCAGCCCGGCCCACGGATGAGTATGGCGACGCTCTCGACCGAGCCCACGCCCACGCCACGCACTGGCTGGAATCCCTTCCAACCCGGCGCATCGGCCCGAGTCGCACCGCCGACGAGCTCCTCGACGACTTCGGGGTGCCGCTGCAGGACGAACCGATGGCCGCGGCATCCGTGGTCGATGAACTGGCCAGGCTCGCCGAACCCGGCCTGATGGCGATGCCCTCCGGCCGATTCTTCGGATGGGTGATCGGTGGCACGCTCCCGGCATCGCTCGGTGCGGACTGGCTGGTGAGCGCGTGGGACCAGAATGCCGCGATGCGGTACTCCACCCCGGCGACGGCCGCGGCGGAACAGGCAGCCGGCCGCTGGCTGCTCGACCTGCTCGGTCTCCCCGCCGGGTGCGATGTGGGATTCACGACCGGGGCAACCGGGTCGAACCTGGTGGGTCTGGCCGCCGCGCGGCAGTACGTGCTGGAGCAGGCCGGCTGGGATCTGCCGACCCATGGTCTGGCCGGGTCACCGGGCGTGACCGTTTTCGTGGGGGAGGACCGACACGCATCCGTTGATCTGGCGTTGCGTTACCTCGGGCTGGCGAAGCCCGTGGCGGTGGCGGCGGATGCCCAGGGCCGGTTGCTGTCCGACGCGCTCGCCGCGGCGATGGATGCGGTGAGCGGCCCGGTGATCGTGTGCCTCCAGGTCGGTAACCTGCACTCCGGCGCCTCCGACCCGCTGACCGAGGCGACCGCCATCGCGCACGCCCACGGCGCCTGGGTGCATGTGGACGGCGCGTTCGGGCTGTGGGCCGCGGCCAGCCCCACACACCGACACCTCGTCGCCGGTTTGGAGTCCTGCGATTCGTGGGCGACGGACGCGCACAAGACACTCAACGTGCCCTACGACTGCGGGGTGGCCATCGTGTCGCGTCCGCAGGTGGTGCGTTCGGTGTTCGGCGTGCACGCCAGTTACCTCATGACGGAGGAAAGCGGCCCGGGCGACCCCTTGGACAAGGTGCCGGAATTCTCGCGCCGCGCCCGCGGCGTGCCGGTCTGGGCGGCCCTGCGATCGCTCGGCCGCTCCGGCGTGGTCGCGCTGATCGACGGGCTGGTCGCACACGCCCAGGACTTCGGCACGCGACTCTCGAACCTTCCCGGAGTCGAGGTGATCAACGACGTGGTGTTCACGCAGGTCTCCGTGAGCTTCGGCACGGATGAGCGCACCCGCAGCATCACGGCGCGGCTGATCGCCGACGGCACCACCTGGATGTCGGGCTCCCGCTGGGCCGGCCGCGACATTCTGCGCATCTCGGTGAGCAACTGGTCGACCGACGACGACGCCGTGGCACAGTCCATGGCGGCCATCCAGCGTGCGATTGCCGCGGAAGACGCCCGCTGACGACTGCTCCCGGTCGGCGCACGCTGGACGCGCGGTGCGCAACCTCGGAGTTTTTCGCGACGCGCCGCATCTCCAGCCTGCCACGGATGCGTGTCGCGAATCCTTCCGAGGTTACTGGCGCGGAACGGAGCGTGCGCACGGCTGTGTGCGTTGCGGATGCCACTCGGGCTAACGTCGAGGGCATCAGGTGACGGTGCGGTGAGGAGGCTTCGATGCGGGTGATCATTTGCGGCGCCGGAATCAGCGGCCTGTCGGCTGCGGCGTTCCTGGCCAGGGCCGGCTGGCAGGTAACCGTCGTCGACGTGGCTCCCAGGCCCCGTCCGCAGGGGTACATGATTGACTTCTTCGGCCCAGGGTGGCAGGCCGCGGAGCGGCTCGGTATTCTCCCGCGGATCCTCGATCTGGGCTACCAGGTGCAGCGACTGGAGTACGTCGACGACGAAGGCACCAGTCGCGCTTCGCTCCCATTCGCCCGGTTCGGGCAGGCCATGAACGGGAAGCTGACCAGCATCCTGCGCCCGGACCTGGAACGCGCCATTCGCGAGGCGGTTCCGTCCGGCGTCGACGTCCGCTACGGACTCACGATAACCGCGATCGAGCAGGGTCTCGACGGGGTCAGCGCAACCCTCGACAACGGAGACCTGCTCGAAGCGGATCTCCTGATCGGCGCCGACGGCATCCACTCGGTGGTGCGGCAGCTCGTGTTCGGCCCCGAGGAGGACTTCCTGCACTACCTCGGATTTCAGGTGGGCGCGTACTCCTTCCGTGACGTGGCGCTGGCCCGGAGCGTGGGGGACAGGTTCGCGATCACCGACACGCGCAACGAGTCCATGTTCTTCTACGAACTACGCGACGGAACGATCACCGCGATGGGCGTGCACCGCACCGACGACCCCGCCCGCCCCTCTGATCCGCGGGCCGCGATGCGCGCTCGGTACCGGGGTTTGGGCTGGATCTGCCCGGCGGCGCTTGAACACTGCCCGGACGAGTTCTACTACGACCAGGTCGCGCAAATCAAAATGCCGAGATGGCACACCGGGCGGGTGGTCTTGCTCGGCGACGCCGCCGCAGCGGTCTCGCTCCTGGCCGGGCAGGGCGCCTCACTCGGGATGGGCGCCGCCTGCGTTCTCGCCGATGAACTCACGCGCAACACCGGAATCGGAGCGGCGCTCGCCGCGTTCGAAAACCGCTGGCGCCCGCTGGTGGTCGAACACCAGCGGGCGGGCGCGGCCGCCGCGCAATGGTTCGTCCCCGCCACCCGCTACGCCTCCGTGCTGCGCCGCACCGCCATCCGGCTGATGAAACTCCCCGGTATGAGCCGCCTGATCGGATCGTCCCTGGTCGGAAAGTCCGGCGCGGCGCTGTAGCACCGCGGCCGGGAACGCCTGTCGGCCCGCAGAGAGCGACCGGCCCGGGCCCGCGGGCGGCGCGGCGCATGCTGGAGTCATGCCTAGGCTGTACGCATGGCTACAGTCATCCTTGTGCGGCATGGCCGCACCACCGCCAACGCCGAGGGTATCCTGGCCGGACGTGCTGCGGGCATCCGACTCGACGAGATCGGCCGCGAGCAGGCGGCCCGCGCCGGTGAACGCCTCGCCTCCGTGCCGCTGGTCGGCGTCGTCTCCAGCCCACTCGAACGCTGCCGCCAGACGTCGGAGCTCATCCTCGACCGGCAGGCCGGTTCCCCGGCGACGCCGGTTGAGCTCGACATCACGGAGTGTGACTACGGCGAGTGGCAGGGCAGAACCCTCAGTGACCTGAGCGGCGAAACCCTGTGGCCGGTCGTGCAGACGCAGCCGTCCGCCGTGGTCTTTCCCGGCGGCGAATCGATGGCCGGCATGCAGGCGCGGTCGGTGGCCGCGATCCGGCGACTCGACGCCGAGTTCGAGGCGCAGCACGGACCCGGCGCAGTGTGGGCGGCCGTCAGCCACGGCGACATCATCAAATCGATCCTCGCCGACGCGCTGGGGATGCACCTCGACCTGTTCCAGCGCATCAACGTGGGCCCGGCATCCATCTCGATCGTGCGGTACGGCGCGAATCGCCCGAGCGTACATGCCACGAACACCGACTCCGGCGACCTGTCCTGGCTGGCCGGGAGCACCCCGGCGGGCGACGCGCCGGTTGGTGGTGGGGCGGGTCATCAGGCGCCGCACGAATCACGCGCGTAAAATATATGCATGCCTAAAATCGTGCACGAGTTTGCCTGGCCGGATCGCGTCGTCGTCGGGACGGTGGGTGCGCCCGGGTCGCGGGCGTTCTATCTGCAGGTGCGCACCGGGGCGCAGATCGTGAGCGTCGCCCTGGAGAAGCAGCAGTCGGCCCTGCTCGCCGAGAAGATAGACGAGATCCTCGACCAGCTCATCAACCACGAGGGCAACCCGTTCAGCATCCCGACCATCACGCCCCTCGAACTCGTCGACAACGACCCGCTCGAGCAGCCCGTGCAGGAGGAATTCCGAACGAGCGCCATGAGCCTCGGATGGGACCCGTCCACGGTTCAGGTCGTGATCGAGGCGTACCGTTTCGAGGAAGATGACGACGAGCCCTTCGACACGGATGCCACCGAACCGGCGGAAGTGCTGCTGGTACGAATGCCGGTTGGCACCGCCCGGGCCTTCGCGAAACGTACCCGTGAGGTCGTGGGCGCCGGCCGGCCCATGTGCCCGCTGTGCGGCAACCCCATTGACGCGGACGGGCACACCTGCCCCATTCCCGGCACGTGATGCCGCCCGCCGCAGACCTCGACCAGGGCGCGCTCGACATCACCGGCCGCATCCGCACGGCTTCCAACGCGACGTTCCTCGGCAGCATCGGGGGAGTAGCGGTGGTGTACAAGCCGATCTCCGGCGAGCATCCGCTATGGGATTTTCCCGACGGGAACCTCGCCAGCCGCGAGGCCGCCGCGTATCTGGTGTCGGAGTCGCTCGGGTGGAACGTCGTGCCGCGCACCTGGCTTCGGGACGGCCCGATGGGCCCCGGGATGGTGCAGCTGTGGCAGGAGCCGGATCCCGTTCAGGGCCCCGTGGACCTGGTCTCCGCCGACGCCATGCCCGCGGGGCCGTGGCGCCAGGTGCTGGAGGGAACGGACCAGACGGGTCGACCCGTCGCGCTCATCCACGAGGATTCGCGCGCCCTGCGGCGCATGGCCGTGTTCGACATTATTGTGAACAACGCCGACCGCAAGGGCGACCATATTCTTGCGATGCCGGATGGGCACCGTCACGGCGTCGATCACGGCCTCACCTTTCATGTTGAGCACAAGCTGCGCACCGTGCTCTGGGGCTGGCTGGGCGACGAGCTGTCCGCCGAGGAGCTCGCCGGCATCGACCGCGTCAGCACGCAGCTGGCCGGCGGACTCGGCGGTATTCTCGACGAGTTGCTGAGCGCTCGGGAGATCGCCGCACTGGCCGAACGCTGCGCCCGTCTGCGCTCCGAGCGCCGTTTCCCCGCCCCGCACGGCGGGGCTCCCGCGGTGCCCTGGCCCCTGTTCTGACCAAATGTGATGCGATTGCAATACCCCGCTTGCACTTTTGGTGAGTCGGTTCGCGCGGGAAAGATAAACTCGCACAGACGGACCCCGCCTGGACGCCAGGCGGCACGCTCGCTCGCTTTGGCCAAGGAGGTCCACTATGAGAAGAAAACTGCTCACAACCGCTGTATTCGGTTCAGCCCTACTGATCGCTGTCACCGGTTGCAGCACCGCCGCGGAACCCGAGTCGGCCGCCGGCGGCAGCCTCACCGGAAGCGGGACCGGCGCGGATTGCGTCATCGAAACCGCCGTACCCGTCTCGGCTGCATTCAGTCTCACGGGCGCTGCGGCACAGTACGGCGCGGGCCAGAAGAACGCGTTGGAACTGGCCGTTGACGACCTGAACGCGGTCGGCGGAGTCACCTACGACCTCACCGTCGAAGACGACGCGACCGACCCCAAACAGGCGATCCAGGTGTTTGACACCTTCATCAACTCCGGCGCCAGCATCATCATCGGCCCGACCCTGTCGAACACCGCGAAGCAGACGGACCCGATCGCCCAGGACGCGCAGGTCCCCGTGCTCGGCGTGTCGAACACCGCCGCCGGCGTCACCGAAATCGGCGACTACATCTTCCGTGATTCCCTCACCGAGGATGCCGTCATCCCGCAGACCGTCAAGGCTGCCGTCGACAAGCTCGGCGTCAAGAAGGTCGTCGTCATGTACGCGAATGATGACGCGTTCACCGAGTCCGGCTACCAGGCCTTCGCCACAGCGCTCGAGGACCAGAACGTGGAAATCGCCGACACCCTCACCTTCTCCAAGTCCGACACCGACTTCCGCGCCCTGCTGAACAAGGCCAAGCAGTCCGAAGCCGACGCCATTGTCGTCTCCGGCCTGATCGACGCGGCCGTGCCGCTCGTCACCCAGGCGCGCGAAATCGGCATCGACACGCCGATCATCGGCGGCAACGGCTTCAACTCGCCCGCGCTGCTCACCGGAGCCGGCGCCGCCGCCGAAGGCGTCATCGTCGGTGCCGCATGGAACTCCGCTTCCGACAACGAGCAGAACGTGAAGTTCATCGAGGACTACAACGCCGCGTACGGCTCGGCGCCCGATCAGTTCTCCGCGCAGGCCTACGCGGGCATGCAGATCATCGACCACGCCGTTCGTTCCGCATGCTCGGCCGAGCGCGAGGACATCAAGTCCGGCCTCGGCGAGATCACCGACGTGCCGACGGTCCTGGGCGATGTCAGCCTGGATGAGAACCGCGACGCCGTGCACGACGCCCTCGTGCAGATTGTTCAGGACGGCCAGTTCACCATCCTGAAGTAGCGTCACCGCACGACCACCACCACGCCGGCCGCGTGTCGCCCTCGGGCGGCACGCGGCCAAAAACAGGGACATCACCAATGCAACTTTTCTTGGACGGGATATTTCTCGGCTCGATCTACGCGCTGTTCGCCATCGGGTTCACCCTGGTGTTCGGCATCCTCGACCGGCTGAACCTGGCCCACGCGGCGGTGTTCACCGCCGGCGCCCTGGTCGGGATCGAGATCGTGACCAGGTTCGGTGTTCCGATCTGGCTGCTCATTCCCCTGGTGCTGATCTTCGGCGCGGTGCTCGGCATCCTGATCGAACGCATCGCCTTCCGCCCGCTCGCCGGCCGGCACGATGCGCACTTCGCGGGTCTGATCTCCTCGATCGCCTTCGGAGCCATCCTGCTGTCCCTGCTGCAGGCCCTGTACGGCGCCGACACCCGTCGCTTCCCCGCGGATGCGTTCTCCCGCACCCGCGTTGAAATTCTCGGCGCGACCGTCTCGCTCCTGCAGGTCATCATCCTGATCATCAGCGTGTCGCTGATGGTCATTCTGACCTGGCTCGTGGCCAAGTCGAAGCTCGGCCGTGGCATGCGCACCATCGCCGAGAATCCGCACGCGGCTTCGGTCCTCGGTCTGAACGTCGGCCGGATCAGCAGCACCACCTTCGCACTCTCGTCCGCGCTGGGCGCGGTGGCCGGCGTGCTGTTCACCCTGAACGTGAACGCCGCCTCCCTCGGAATCGGTCATGCCGTGGAGCTGAAGGCCCTCGCCGTGATCATTGTCGGTGGAATGGGGTCCCTGCCGGGCGCCCTGATCGGCGGACTGATCCTCGGCCTGGCCGAGGTGCTCGCCGTCAACTACATCGGCAGTTCGTGGCGGGACATGGTGGCGTTCGGGCTGCTGTTCCTCATCCTGATACTTCGGCCGCAGGGCCTGTTCGGCGCACGCAAGACGCGGGAGGTCTGATCATGATCGCGGAATACTCCTCACTCATCACCCTGATCGCCCTGACGGCGATTCTCGCCTTCAGCTTCTACGCCGTGCTGATCGCCGGACAGCTGAGCCTCGCCCAACTCGGCCTGGCATCCCTGGCCGCCTTCACCGCCGCGCTCGTGGTCCCCTCCGAGCCGCTGTTCGGCTTCATCCCTCCACTGGCCGTCGGCATCGTCTTCGGCATGTGCGTGGGCGCAATCGCCGCATTCATTCTGGGCCTGCCCGTCATCCGCCTGCGCGGCGTCTTTTTGGCCATCGCCACCCTTGCATTCGGTGAAATGGTACGAATCTTCCTGATCAATCAAAGCTGGACCAACGGCGCGCAGGGGATGAGCTTCCCGAAGCTTGTCAGCCTCGAAATCGCCTGGATCGCTCTCGCCGTGGTGGCCTTCTGGTTCTGGCGCCTCTCCGGCTCCCGGCTCGGACGAGCCTTCGCGGCGATCCGCGAAGACGAACTCGCCGCGACCACCATGGGCATCGACGTTCCCCGGTACCGGATGGCCTCTTTCGTCATCGCGGGCGCCGTCTCCGGCCTCTACGGCGTGCTGCTGGCCTATTTCTCCCGCTTCGCCGACCCGAACGAATTCTCGTTCACCGCCGCCGTTGACGGTCTGGTCACGGCCGTCGTCGGCGGGGTCACCCTCTTCGTCGGCCCGATCCTCGGTTCCGCGTTCCTCACGGTGCTTCCCGAACTGCAGCGCGGGCTCGGCATCGATGCGGGGTGGATCCGCCCGACCATTTCCGGCGTACTGCTGCTTGTGGTCATCCTCTTTCTGCCGGGCGGGCTGTCCGGTCTGATCCCGCGCAGGAAGTCCGCCAAACGCCTGATTTCCGATCCCGCGCAGCTTCCGACCCTGCCCGCCCTGCCGACGCCCGGCTCCGAACTCGTGCGCCTGACCGGTCTCGGTAAGTCCTACGGCGGAGTGCACGCCGTGCGCTCGGTCGACCTCACCGTGAACGCTGGGGAGGTTCTCGGTCTGATCGGCCCCAACGGAGCAGGCAAGACCACCCTCGTGAACATGGTGACCGCGCTGACGCCGCCGAGCACCGGAACCGGCACGGTTCTGGGGGTTCCCCTCTCCGCCGCCACCAAGGCTCACCGCCTCGCTCAGGCGGGCGCCGCTCGCACCTTCCAGCAGATCAAGCTCTTCAACCGGCTTTCCGCCCTGGAGAACGTGCTCGTCGGCGGGTATCGCATCACCCAGGACACCCTGCTGCGGCGACTGTTCTTCCTGCCCTCGGCACGCCGGTTGGAGCGGGAGGCTGTGGCGATGGCATCCGCGCAGCTGATTCGCGTCGGCCTCGGCGACAAGGCGGCCAACGCCGCCGGCGATCTGTCCTACGGCGACCAGCGTCGCCTGGAGATCGCCCGCGCATTGGCCTCGCACCCCTCTCTTCTGGTCCTCGACGAGCCGGCCGCCGGAATGAACCACGTCGAGGCCGGACGGTTGTCCGATCTGATTCGCTCCCTCGCCGCCGACGGCATCGCCGTGCTGGTGATCGAACACAACGTGCGGATGATGCTGGCCACCTGTGACCGGATCATGGTGTTGAACTTCGGTGAGGTCATCGCGTCGGGTCTTCCGGCCGACATCGCCAGGGACCCGCGCGTGCTGGAGGCGTATCTCGGCTCCGCCGGCTCCGACGAGGATGCCGATGCGGCATCCGTGCTGGCAGCCGAGAACCTCGCTCATATCGCCGCCGACCCCGACAGTGAGGCGCACGGGCGCCACGCCGACGCCGACCCCGGGGACACCCCGGAACCCAACGGCGCGACAGACCCGGAGGAGAACCGATGAGCGATCCGATCCTGAGTGTTGAGGGCCTGCAGGTCAACTACGGCCGCGTCGAGGCCGTGCGCAACGTGTCCTTCGAGGTCGCGGAGGGCGCGCTGGTCACCCTGGTCGGGGCCAACGGCGCCGGCAAGACCTCCGTGTTGAACGCCGTGTCCGGTCTGCTGCGTCCGCGCCAGGGCGTCATCACATTCAAGGGCCAGGACATCACGAAGTGGCCCGCGCACCGCCTGGTTAAGGCCGGACTCGTGCAGGTTCCCGAGGGACGAGAAATTCTCGGCACCCTGACCGTGGCCGAAAACCTCACCCTCGGCGGCTGGCACCGCGGACGCACCCTGAACGCCAACGTGGCCAAGGTGTACGAGCGCTTCCCCGTACTCTTCGAACGACGCAAGCTGCAGGCCGGCGCGTTGTCCGGCGGCGAGCAGCAGATGCTGTCGATCGCCCGCGCCCTGATCGCCGAGCCGGAGATTCTCTTGCTCGATGAGCCATCGATGGGGCTGGCACCCAAGATCGTGGACGAGGTATTCAGGGTCATCGAGGAAATTCGACAGACCGGCACCACGGTCGTGCTCGTCGAACAAAATGCGCG
>Ga0307487_1000567_pt1 | contig 28712 bp, 17 predicted proteins | sample CBIW12metaG_FD_203665 | JGI IMG/M metagenome (GOLD analysis project Ga0307487, IMG submission 203665) | Sea-ice brine microbial communities from Beaufort Sea near Barrow, Alaska, United States - CBIW 1.2 | ecosystem: Environmental > Aquatic > Marine > Coastal | place: USA: Alaska | collected... | reverse complement strand
ATCAAATAAAGTCTTGGATAAGAACCACATATTCTTGGGTAAGTGATTTCAATATCAATAGATATTTCAACGAGTTTTGTTTTAGGGTTAACCGCACCCAGGGCAAGGCTACAATTTTCAACAATCCATTAACCAAAATGGTCATAAAAGATAAGGTGTATCAACAACAAATTATATGCAACTAACTACTGACCTCTATAATATTAAATTAAAATGGGGTATCCGGTCTTCTCCCGTAAATTATTAACTTAGTGGGATGAATTATCCGGCAGATCAAATGGAATTTGAAGAGATGTTTAATACTGAGCAGGATTGTATTGACTACTTGGTCTTAGCACGATGGCCACATGGTTTTGAATGCCCTGTATGTGGTTCAATTCGGTCGTGGAAAAAGATTAAAGGGCGATTTGAGTGTATTGATTGCCATACAGAAACTACGGTAACTAATGGAACAATATTTCATAAATCTACCAAACCCGTATTGATTTGGTTTCGGGCAATTTGGTGGATGGTTGCCCAAAAGAATGGCGTAAGCGCAAAAGGTTTGCAAAAAATTCTTGGTTTGGGTAGCTACCAGACGGCATGGACATGGCTTCATAAGTTTAGGAGACTTATGGTTTTAAGTGGTAGAAACAAACTGCAAGGGATTATTGAAGTTGATGAGGTATTGGTTGGCGGCAAGGCTTCTGGTAAAAGGGGACGTGGAGCCGAAGGGAAAAGTTTAATTGCTGTAGCCGTTGAGATAAAAGGAAGAAAAACAGGACGAGTAAGATTGGCGAAAATTCCAGATGCTTCAAGCGATAGTTTGAAAAACTTCATTGAAGATAATATAGAACCATCTTCAACTATTATTACGGACGGTTGGCCAAGCTATAATGAATTAAGTATAAAAGGCTATAAGCACAAAGTACAAATGCCTCAGGTAAGTGATGGTGAGGAAGAAGTCTTGCCAAACGTTCACAGAATAGCTTCCTTATTAAAAAGATGGTTGCTTGGCACACATCAGAGCTATGTGAATAAAAATAAACTGGAATACTATCTTGATGAATATGTGTTTCGATATAATAGGCGAACATCAACAAGTAGAGGGCTTTTGTTCTTGAGATTAATTGAACAGGGAGTTAAAACACCCCCGATTTCATATGAAAAAATTATCAATCAAAATCACGGGTAATGATCGGATACCCCATTTAAATTAATATATGTGAAATTGAAGATAAATAGAAGCAGTTTATAAATTATTAAGGAGATCTAACTTAGGGAATATGGTGCAACTTGAAATTATTAAATCTTTGAACTATTTTTTAAATACTAAACTAACTAAAGTTCCTTTATTTTGTTTACTAGTTATTTGAATTTTCCCTCCGTGTAGTGTCATAATTTGTTTGGATAAGCTTAAACCTATGCCGCTACCTTCTTTTTTTGTTGTGAAAAAAGGAATGAAAATACGGTCTTTGATTTCCTCAGGAATGCCCAGGCCATTATCAGTGATAGAGATTAATACCTGCCCATCTAATTTCTTTTCGGCTGAAACCTTTACTTTGGGGTGGAGAATATTTTCACAGGCCTTGAGTGCATTTAATACTATATTTATTATTACTTGTTCTAATAAATAGGAATCTGCTTCTACAGTTAAATTAGAATCATGCAGTTGAAAATCTAAATTTCTTTTATTTTGTTGCAATAGATTTTGCAGTTGATTAAACAGGTCACTTATGAGGATTTTTTCTTTATCGATATTGGTGATTTTAGTTAAACTGCGATAGGTTTTTGCAAATTTAAGCAAGCCCTCACTTCTTTTTTCAATACTAGTTAAGCCTATATTAAGATCTGGTATATCCAAGCCATTTTTCTCGGGATTTTGATGATGCATTTCAACTTGTAATTTTAGTGTGTTTGCCAAGGATGAAATAGGGGTAATAGAGTTCATTATTTCGTGGGTCATAACGCTCAATAATTTTTTCCAAGCCTCAGATTCCGTTTTATTGATAGTGTCTTCAATATTATGTATAACAATTAGTTTAAAAGAGTTCTCCTCAACGTTAAAAATTGTATGTGAAATCAAAACTTTAATTGTTTCCTTTTTTACGGTTATTTCGAGCGCACTTGATTCTGAGTAAAATCTTTCAAAAATTAATTGATATATTTCCTTATTTCTATTTTTTACAAAACTGATATTTTTAAATGATGGGAAATCCAAAGTATCTTGAAAAGCGTCATTGACCCATAATACCTGACCACTTTTAGTATTATAAGCCAGAATTCCAATTTCAATAAGTTCTAGTATTTTTTGTAAATAGAGGTATTGAGTTTCTTTTTGAGAGTTTAAATCTCGTACAACTTCATTTATGGTATTGAAACCGCGATACAAAGATTGAATATCCCGAGGTTTATTTTTTTCCTGATAATGTCTGGTAAAGTCTCGATATTCAATAGATTTAAAAAAGTCTTCAAAGATTTCGAAACGTCTGGTTAGGAAACTGTAAAAATTATAAGTAATGATTAATAAAACAATTAGAATGACGGCTGCAATAAGATATAAACTTTCTAGAAAACAATAAGTTAAACTCCCAATGGCGATGATCAAAATGAAAATCCGAACTAGAGCCCCGATGTGATAACTTTTAAAGGTCATATTTCTCAAGTCTTCTGTAAAGTGCGGCGCGTGTAATTCCCAGTTCTTTGGCCGATTTGGAAATATTTCCCCTGTTTTTATCTATCACTTTTAAAATCGTATTTTTTTCAACGGTTTCCAATCGGGTGTCTTCTAGTTCATTTGTTTCTACTTTGCTTTCTATAGCGGAAAAAGACAAGTCATTTTCAGTGAGCAAGGTGCCCTCGGCCATAATTACTGCGCGTTCTACTACAAATTGTAATTCTCTTACATTTCCTGGGAAAATATGATTTTTTAACTTACTTAAAAACCCTAGATCTAATTTGAATGGACCTTTGGTATATTTTTCGCAATAAAGATCTAAAAAATGCTTTGTAAGCATTGTAATATCATTGCCACGCATTCTTAAGGGAGGTATAATGAAATCCACTGTGTTTATTCTGTAAATTAAATCTTTTCTGAATTTTGATTCATTAGATAATTCTGAAATATCCAGATTTGTAGCGCAAATCAGTCGAATATCGATAGGTATAATTTCATTAGAGCCTAACGGACTAATTTGTCTGTTTTGAAGTACAGTAAGCAATCTAGCTTGCTGGTTAAGACTAATATTTCCGATTTCATCCAGAAAAAGTGTACCCCCTTGGGCGGCTTCAAATCTTCCTTTTCGGTCTTCTCGCGCATCAGTAAATGCCCCTTTCTTATAACCGAACAATTCGCTTTCGAAAAGGGTAGAAGTAAGTGCGCCTACATCTACTTTTATAAAAGGATTGTTTTTTCTATTTGAATTTTCGTGAATAACTTTTGCTACCAGGTCTTTTCCGGTGCCGTTTTCTCCTAGAATCAGAATATTAGCGTCAGTGGGAGCAACTTTATATATCTTCTGAAAAACTTTTTGAACCGCTTCGCTTTCCCCAATTATTTTTGTTCCATTAGTTACGGACTTAATAGATTTCTCATCTTTTCGATTCTGAATAATTTCTTGCAGAGACTCAATTACTTTTTGATTTTGCCAAGGTTTCACTATAAAATCTGAAGCACCTACCTTTAAAGATCGTATGGCTAGCTCCATATCACCATAGGCAGTAATTAAAATCACATCGGTATTTGGAGTGATTTCTTTAATCTTCTTGAGCCAAAAAATCCCCTCATTTCCCGTATTTACAAGTCCATTGAAATTCATATCTAAAATCACAGCATCGAAGCGGGTATTGGAGAGTAAAGAAGCTAAGTTTCCAGGTTGTTTTTCAACAATAACTTTATCAACGAAAGGCTTTAATAAGAGGCGAAGCGCAGTGAGAACGTCTTGATTGTCGTCTACAATAAGTATTTTAGCGTTTTTAAGTTGCATAAATACAATATTACAATTTATTTAAATTTCAACAGAATTTCTAATGCATAAATATTCATCCTTTTAAAATTGTATTACAATCGAACACCTAGTGTTCGAAAATGAACACATTTAATTCTACATAAATAATTAAAATTCTGATATACAGGTATTTATAATTTTGGCATTGTTTTGTCTTTAATTCAAACAAAATCAAAATGTTTTATGGATATACCGCTTAAAAAGAAACGTTTTACATCTAAAAAGATCGTCATCATTGGTGGTGCGATTTTACTAACTTCCTTTATACTGATTGTATTTTTTTCATCTTCGGGCGCATCAAAATTAAATGTGGATAAGGAGCGCATTAATATTAGTGAGGTTATGAAAGGAAAATTTCAAGAAAACATTCCGGTTAATGGTACGGTTTTGCCTATCAAAACGATCTACTTGGATGCCACAGAAGGGGGAAGGGTAGAAGAGAGGTTTGTCGAAGATGGCACTATGCTAGAAAAGGGTGAACCTATTATCAGGTTATCCAATACCGATTTAGAATTGAGTCTGGTAAACCAGGAGACTTCTGTGTATAATTTACTTACGCAAATGCAAATTTCTCAAAATGCAGCGAGACAAAACACAATAAATAAGCGTAATAACCTTACAGACGTCGAAAACCAACTGGTGGAAGCTAAAAGACAATATGATTTAAACAAGAAACTCTATGATAAAGGAGCCATCGGGAAACAGGATTATATGGAATCAAAGAATAATTTGAATTATCAGAAAGAAAAACTAGAACTAGCGCAAGAGGTTTTAGCGCAGGATTCTATTGCAATTAAACAGGAAAATCAGCAGGCAAATGAATCTTATGAGCGCACCAGAAAAGCCTTGCAACTTATGCAAAAGAAAGTAGAAGATCTAGTAGTGCGTGCCCCAATCGATGGGCAGTTAACTGCACTAGACGCGGAAATTGGCCAGTCCAAATCGAAAGGAGAGAGATTAGGACAAATTGATGTGGTTAGTAAATACAAAGTACGTGCTGAAATAGATGAACATTATATTTCCCGTATTTATAACGGGCAAAGAGGAGAATTTAATTTTAATGGAAAACAGTTTGAGGTTGAAATTAAGAAGGTGTTCACTCAGGTAACCGATGGTCGTTTCCAAGTAGATATGCACTTTCTGGGGGATGGTCCAGAAAGTATAAGACGCGGACAAAGTTTACAAATAAGATTGGCACTTAGTCAAGAAAAAGAGGCATTACTGGTTTCCAAAGGTGCTTTTTATCAACAAACAGGCGGGAACTGGATCTTTAAAGTTTCAGAAGATGGTGAGACGGCCTATAAAACCCCAATTCAATTAGGTAGTCAAAATACTCAGTACTATGAAGTGTTAGAAGGTATTGGGCCTGGAGATCGGGTGATTACTTCCAGTTATTCTAATTTTGGCGATACCGAAGAACTGATAATAAATTAATTTATAAATATAAAATTGGTCAAGATGATAAAAATTACGAACCTCGAGAAATATTATGAAACAGAAGAGGTGCAAACAATTGCACTGAATAAAATTTCATTTGAAGTTAAAGATGGAGAATTTGCTGCAATAATGGGGCCATCGGGCTGTGGAAAATCCACTTTACTAAATATACTAGGGCTTTTGGACGATTCGGATGCTGGAAGTTATTTATTTAAAGGGATTGAAGTTGCAGGGTATAACGAAAGAAAAAGAGCCCAGCTTAGAAAGCATAATATTGGATTTGTGTTCCAAAGTTTCAACCTAATAGACGAGCTGAATGTTTTTGAAAATGTTGAGCTTCCTTTGATATATACCGGGGTAAAACCCGCCGAAAGAAAGGAAAGAGTACACGAGGTGTTGGACAAAATGCAAATTATGCATCGCAGTAAACATTTTCCTCAGCAATTATCAGGCGGGCAGCAGCAAAGAGTAGCTGTGGCGAGGGCTGTCGTAAATAATCCAAAACTAATTCTGGCCGATGAACCTACAGGAAACCTGGATAGTAGCAATGGTAGTGAAGTTATGGATCTGCTAACAGAACTTAATGAGGCAGGTACCACCATTATTATGGTTACCCACAGTGAACATGATGCTAAATTTAGTCATCGAATCATTAGGATGTTAGACGGAAAAAAAGTCACCGAAAACGTATTGGTTTAAGCAAGATCATTAAAAAAGTAAATTAAAAATGATAAAGAACTATTTAAAATCTGCTAGGAGAAATATTTTAAAAAATAAAGGAGTTAACGGTATTAATATCTTAGGTCTTAGCTTGGGTTTAGCTTCTTGTTTGCTTATTCTTCTTTTCATTCTTGATGAGCTAAGCTATGATAAATTTCATCAGAAGGCTGATGATATCGTCCGCGTGGTTTTTAAGGCAGAAATAGGGGGAGAGGAAATAAGTGAAGCGGTAGTAATGCCACCAGTTGGGCCGACCTTAGAGAAGGAATTTCCTGAAGTTTTGAATGCGGCTCGTCTTCGAAAAATGAATAATCCTACACTCACTTATGAGAATAGAAATTATAGCGATTTTGAATTTGCTTACATAGATCCTGAGTTTCTTCAAATTTTTGACTTAAATATTGTTAAAGGGAATAGTACTAATCCTTTAGAAAATCCTAATTCGGTAATAATCACTCAAGAGGAAGCAAAACGCTATTTCGGGGATGAAAATCCAATAGGTAAAAGCTTAAAGTTTGATGAATGGGATAAACAATTTACGGTAACCGCAATTATTGAAGAGATTCCCGACAACTCTCATTTTGAATTTGACGTATTTGCTTCAATGAATGGATATGATTATGCGAAGAGTACCACCTGGGTTAATTCCGACTTCCATACATACTTGCTTTTAAAGGATGGAAAACAATATGCTGAGCTAGAATCAAAATTGCCAGGTATAATGGATAAATATATGGGACCACAAATTCGGGAATCCATTGGAATCCCTTATTCCGAATTCAAAGATAATAACCGAGTAGGTCTATTTCTACAACCGTTAACTGATATTCACCTGAATCCAGATTTTGTAAGTAGTGGTGATTTAAAACCTGGTTTGGAAATTAAATATCTATATATTTTTGGAGCAGTGGCAATATTTATGCTATTTATTGCCTGTATCAATTTTATGAATTTAGCAACTGCTGCGGCTTCAAAAAGGGCCAAGGAAGTGGGCATTAGAAAAGTGTTAGGTTCAGATCAAAAACAATTAATAAAACAATTTTTAACCGAATCGATTCTGGTAACTTTAATTGCAACTTTAATTGCAATTCTCTTAGTGATTATTTTTCTTCCAACATTTAATCAACTTGCTGGAAAAGCATTACAAATATTCGACTTACTACAGTTTTCAATTTTATTAACTACACTGGCACTGATTATATTGGTGGCTTTTTTGGCGGGTGGATATCCTGCGTTTTTTCTTTCTTCTTTTAAACCTGTTCAGGTTTTAAAAAGTAGGTTTACCACTTCAGGCAAAAGTAATTTAAGAAATGCACTGGTTATATTTCAATTTATCATATCGGCAGGTCTGATTTTGGCAACTATTATTGTTTATCAGCAAATGGCTTATATCCAGAATAAAGATCTCGGATACGATAAAGAACATGTACTTGTATTGAGAAAAGCGCAGTTGCTTGGGGATCAAAGGGAAGCATTTAAAAACCAAATTTTGGATAATCCTAAGGTAAAATCAGTTAGCAATTCTTCATTTATTCCGGCAGGTACTACAGATGTCAGTATGTCTGGGGTCTTAATGGATGGGGAATATCAACGAAGGATGTTTATTTATAATGTAGATGAGGCATATATTCCTACTTTGGGACTAGAACTTACTGCCGGAAGAAATTTTTCAAAGGATTTTGGAAATGAAGAGGATAAAGTGATTATCAACGAAACAGCTGCAAAATCACTTGGGTTTCACAAAGATGCCATAGGTAAAAATTTTACACAGGATACTGATGAGGGTGGTCGAAAACTAACGATAGTGGGAATAGTAAAAGATTTTCATTTTGAATCGCTCCACCGTAAAATTGATCCTTTAATTTTAATGTATAATCCCTATGGTGGATTAATTATTAGAACCAATAAAGGTGATGTATCCTCTTTACTTAGTAGTATGGAAAATGAATGGCAACAATTCAATAATAAAGAACCCTTTAGTTATACCTTTTTAGATGAATCTTTTAATAAAACTTATCTCCGAGAGCAAAAGATGGGAACAATACTTAGCATTTTTACTGGCCTCACCATTTTTGTAGCCTGTATGGGGTTATTCGGCTTAGTCACCTTTGCCGCGGAGAGGAGAGTTAGGGAAATCGGAATTAGGAAAGTTCTAGGATCTAGTGTACCGGAAATTATAGGTCTGCTATCTAAGGATTTTCTGAAGCTAATTTTCGTCTCTTTTATAATTGCATTTCCGCTTGGCTTTTTTTTAATGGAAAAGTGGCTTCAAGATTTTGCATATAGAATTCAAATATCTTGGTGGATGTTTTTGTTGGCGGCATTTCTCACAACACTCATAGCGCTCATCACAATTGGATTTAAAAGCTTTAAAGCCGCATCCGCCAATCCCATTGAAAGTTTAAGAACCGAATAATGATCATCAATCAAAAAACGAATATTAATCAAAATCTAAAGAAAATGAAAAAGCATTTATTAACTCTGGTATTAGTCTTAATCACTCATCAGATTTATTCACAATCAAAAATAAATGTCAATGGTTTTAATGAGGTTATTTTAAATTCAGGTATTAAGGTTTCTTTAATTCAAGGTGAAAGCGAATTTGTCACGCATAATGGTACCGGTTGCTTTTTGCTATAGCCGTTGCTTCAGCAATTCCTAGAATATATGAGACTAGGTACGACTTTTTAACTTAGTCAAGAGTATGAGTAACCAATACTTAATATTCTAAACTGTTTTAGAGTGATGAGCCGTATTTTTTTTTAAATATTAATAAAGAATTTGTTACCAAAAACTTTTTAAGAAAATAAAACTGCCTACGTTCTAGAACTAAAAAGGTTTTAGATGAGGATATATCTAAAATTTAAATGACTATGTTTCAAAAACTTAATTTTTTAATATTATTTCTTACTTGCGTTTCAGGTTTTAGTCAGGATTCAGCCCGAGAATTGAACCTGGATAAAGCAATAGAATTAGCATTAGAAAACAATCTTGATGTAAAAAGTTCAGTTTTAAGGGCTAACACTTCTAAAATAGAACTTAAACAAACTCAAAATATTAGAATACCGGATCTTAATGCCTATTACAGCTTAGGTCTAAATAATGGTAGAAGTATAGATCCTTTCACAAATACTTATATCGATGAAGAATTAACCTTCTCTACCGCAGGATTGAATCTCAGAGCTCCTATATTTAATGGTTTTCAGATTAAGAATAGAATCCAAAGGGAACGTTTAAATTTAAAAGCTGCTGAAATGAAAGTTGAAGAAGCCCGGCAGGAAATAATATTAGATGTTACTCTAGCTTATTTTCAGGTTATAAATAATATTGATTTATTGGAACTGGCAAAAACTAGGAGAATTGCCACAAAAGATCAGTTAGAACGTTTAGAAAATTTTAATGAAGAAGGTGAGGGAAATCCGGCAAATTATACAGATATTCGAGCTCAACTCGCCAATGATGATGCACTTATCGCCGATGCTCGAAACAGTTTGAATGCTTCAAAGCTTGAATTAAAAAGGCTTTTAAATACAAATTTTGAAGTTGATGTTGCCCCTAAACAATTTATAACAGAACCGAGAGAATATAGTATTTCCGCAAATGAGGTTTATAAAGAATCTCTGGAAAATCTAGCTACATTTGAAGTGAGAAAATTGAGGATTGAGGCGGCTGAAGAAAATATTCAAATTGCACAAAGCTTATACTCGCCGGAAATTTCATTTTTCGCGCAGTTAAACACCAACTATTCGAGCTTGGCTCGGCTCTTTAATGAAACAGGAGCTTCGATTGTTGAAACTGGAGAATTTGTAAGCGTAGGTGATAGTAACTATGCAGTATTGAATGAAGAAACAAATTTCAGTGAAGAAAAAATTCCTTATCAATATCAATTAATAAATAATTTAAGTTCCAATATCGGAGTGTCAGTTAGTATTCCAATTTTCAATGGTTTTAGAGCTAAAAATATGGTAGCCTTACAGAAAATTGCACTAGAGGATCGCAAAGTAGATTATCAGAAAATACAAAATGAATTTGAACAAGCCATTCGAGATGCGCACAATGATATGCAAACAGCTTTTGAGAAATATCTAGTTTATAAAGATCAGGTAAAGGCTTATTCGGAATCTTTTCGAGTAAATGAGATTCGTTTTAATAGTGGTGTGTCCAATTTTGTAGAGTATATTATAAGCAAAAACAATCTGGATAATGCTAAAATTAATCTGGCTAACACGCGCTATGAATATATTGTAAGAACTAGAATATTAGATTATTATAGAGGCATAACTTCATACTTTTAATTAAGTACTTTGAATATTAATCAGCTATCACAAAGAATAAGTTTTATCAAAGAAACATTTTATTTTTTATAAACTAACTTTAAATGATAGTTTTAGAGAGTTGATAATTTAAATGCGTCTGGTTAAAGTCACAAAAAAGTTACGAGTACAGATGAAAAGAGAAGCAAATCCATCTATTTATATTTAAGTAAAAAATGAAAACATTAGCTTTAAAGGAACTACCACAGGTAGTTTATTATAAAATAATGAGTTGAATTTTCAAAAGGTTATTTGTAAAATGTTTATTCCATATATCGAAAATATTTCGGTTATTAATAGAAAATGAGTTTGAGGTTATTTCTAAGATTAACTCTAGCAATTTTTATACTTTCGAGCACTTGTCTGTATGCTCAAATCCCCAAGAGCGTAAAGAATACGATATGGATTCAACAAGGTTATGGTAGGGTTTTAGAAATTGAAGATTCCACTTATTTATATTCCAATTATAATAAATACCAGTGCTCTGAATTTGTTCAGGGTAGATTTGACGGGCGATTTAAAATTATTAAAAATGATGAGAATCAATTGACTTTGAATCCTGGTGGGATTGTTGATTATAGGTTTGAAAAAACAAATAAATTTCCGAAAAATTGTTTAGAAAAAAGGAGTGAAAATGATAATTCGTTCGAACTTAACTTTAAGTCATTTTGGTATACTTTCAATAGCAATTATGCATTTTTCAAGGAAAGAGAATTGGATTGGCAACAAGTTTATTATAATTACTTACCTAAAGTTCGCAAAGTAAAAACTAATCTGGAATTTGCCTTAATTTTACAAGAGGTAATTGAGAAATTTAATGATGGGCATATAAAAATGGAAATTCCTGACTCAATTTTCAAAAATCATTCAAACCCAAGGCCAGAAGAGAGTCCAATTTCTAAAGATCAAATATTATCACATATTGAAACTAAATATTTAAAAGAGTCTAGTTCTTATAATAATGGAGTTATAAGATGGGGAATTTTAAAAAATTCTAATATTGGTTATATTGGTATTACCGATATGAATGATTTTGCTCATTATATTCCGGATCAATTTCAAAATACTAATAAATTCGATAGTATTTATAACTTAAAAAAATCTTCAGTTGAACCTTTAGAACTGTTTCAAGACGAAATTAAGGGAGTCAACTGGATTATGAAGAGAGTGCTCAGAGATTTAAATCGTGCAGATCCCATTATTCTAGATCTTAGGTTTAATAGCGGGGGCTATGAAACTGTTGCCTTAGAATTATTAAGCTATTTTGTTTCGGAGGAAAAAGAGGTTATTTCAATTAAAGTTAAAACCAAACATGGTTTTACACCTGTTCAAAAAATTTCATTAACCCCGCAAATAAATAAATCAAAAAAAATCTATTTATTATTAAGTCCGGCTACTGCAAGTGCAGCTGAGGTATTCGCACTTGCTTCGCTCAGTTATTCTAATATTAAAATAATTGGATCAAGGAGTTCTGGTATCTTCTCAGAAATATTATGGAAACAACTTCCGAATGGGTGGAAGTATAGTCTTTCCAACGAAGTGTATATGAGTTATAAAAACAAGACTTATGAAGGGAAAGGAATTCCGGTCGATTTTGAATTAGATTACCCAACAGAGAGGTCAGACTTTTATAAGAGTTTCTTTTCAAACAATAGGTTTTTTGACTTAGCAATTGAAAAAGTAATTAGCCTAAACTGAATAATAATTTTATTGTGAAAGAAATATTGCATAGTTAATCTTAAATAAATTTAGGGCCCTTAATACATTACGTACTGTAAGGGTTGATGTTATCTTGGAAGTTTATACACGAAAATTGAGATAAATAATGGAATATTAATGAACTTATGATCTATACGCCACTTCATCATTAGTTGAAATTTCGCGCAATACATTGATATTTTATCAGTTTCAAGGATATGCCATTCCCTTAATTTTTAGAGCTTTTTCTTCATTATTCTTTTTATTAAGTGGGTCTCAACAATTAGGATTAGGTTAAAACTGGAAAATTTCAAATAGTATTGGCATTCAAAGCTGAGTTGCTGGTTTCTACGCCTGAATGTTATATGCAGAATAATAAGGATGATTTACTGAATTCAATTTATAGTTTGAATTTCCACTTATTAAAAGGAAATGTTTTTTCCCTCAAGTTTCTTTTTTTTATATCATAAATATCACCCCCGGCAATTTATATTAAAATCTGTGTGTTATAATCAGGTTGATTATTTCATTTTGTATTAGTTATATATCTTCAAAATCGTAATAGAAAAATTTTTATTCTAAGGTAGAATGAAGAATTTTCTGAAGATTTAAAGAACAAAAATGGAATTTGCCCTTCTCGATATTAAAGCCGCAGTTTGGATATTTCAATATATAAAACAACAGGCTAATAAGTTATATGCTTTAGAATGTGTGTTGAATAAAATTTAGTATTATTATTAAAAAAATATACCTAATAATACCTTTTTAAACGATCTTATATTTATATTGGGATAATCAAACATTCATAATCGCAGATCGATAAAGTGAATAAGAATGGGTTGATACTTATAAAATAGTTTATTTTAGGAAAAAAATAAATACCATATTTTGAATAAAATTTTAACCTTGATTGTAGATGATCATCCAATAATTACTGAAGCTTTTGAAAATTCACTTAAAAGTGTAGAAAGTGAAACAGATTTTATATTCGAAATAACAACGACCAATTCACTAAGTGATGCATTAAGGGCGGTTAATGCCTGGAAGGATAAGACCCAGGCTATTATAGTTTTTATAGATATTCAAATGCCACCAGAGGTGGATGTAAAATTATTTTCAGGAGAAGATTTGGGCATAGAAGTGAGAAAAATTTTACCTGATGCTAAGATTATTATATGTACGGCACAAAGTAATAATTATAGATTGAGCAGTATTATTAAGAACATTGATCCTGAAGGTTTTCTTGTAAAAAGCGATCTAAATGCTCATTTGCTAAAGACTTCCATTCAGCGGGTAATAGCCAACCCTCCTGTATATAGTGCAAGAATCTTAAAGCTTTTAAGAAAACAAATGGTTAATGATTTCAACCTGGATAAAATTGATCGCCAGATTTTGTTTGAACTTTCTTTAGGAACTAATACTAAAGACTTGCCAAAAATAATTCATCTTTCATTAACGGCTGTAGAGCGTCGGAAACGGCTTCTAAAAGAGACTTTTAATGTAAAAGATTCAAAAGATTCCACTCTAATTAAGGAAGCAAGAAACAAAGGTTTTATTTAATTTCCTTTTTAAAGGTTTAGCCTTTTATATTTAAAGGTTTCTCGTTATGATTACCAGTTTCTTCAAATTATCTTTATAACTAATTATTTCCATGAAGACTTTTTAGGATATAGACCCTATGTGATAGGGGGAAGCGAAGCTATGTTCTAACTTTAAATTCTTTTAAAATAAATCGTTATTAAATTCATATGGTTGAAGTAGGTAATTGGTATGTTTTATACGTCCGTAGCTGTCAAGAAAAACGCGCCAATAGTGCGTTATCCTATAGTGGAATCGAATCTTATTTACCATTAGTAGAAGAAATTCGTCAGTGGTCAGATAGAAAAAAGAAAGTGATAAAACCTTTATTACCTTCTTACCTGTTTGTAAAAATTAATTCAAAGCGGGATATACATTTTTCGAAGTCTGCAGATGGGGTGGTAGATTTTGTAAAATTTGGATCGGAATATGCTAAAATCAATGTAAACGAGATTGATAAGATTAAATCTTTTTTGAGCTGTTCGGACATAGAGAAAAAGGATTCTACCTATGAAATGCCTGTGAAGGGTCAGAAAATGAGAATAGTGCTTGGTCCCTTGAAAGGATTAGAGTGTCAAGTGGATAAATCAAATAGCCATACTAAGGTATTTGTAACTATAAATGCCCTTCGAATGAATCTTACAGCTCATGTACCTGTGAACTATCTTACTTCTGTTTAACTTTCTGTTTTCTTTTGGAAAAATTAATTATTATTTCGAACAGACTTCCTTATAACATTAATTTTGATGGTGTTATTGAGGGAAGGAATATTGGTGGATTGGCGACAGGGATAAAATCTTACCTAGACCTTCTTGAAGATGATAAAACAGTTTTTACTTCTTATAAATGGGTGGGTTGGTGCGGAATAACAAATGGTAAAGATTCGGCCCCTAAAAAATTCAAAGAAGGAGAAAATATTCTTCCGGTATTTCTTTCAAAAGCTCTGGTCAAAGGTTTTTATACAAGATATTGCAATCAGTTGTTATGGCCTTATTTTCACGATCTTCCGCAGTATTCAACTAATACCTTTGAAGACTGGACGACTTACTTAGAGGTGAACTTATTATTTTTTGAGAAGGTAAAACCTTTGCTAAAAAAAGGAACTACAATATGGATTCACGACTATCATTTTATGTTGTTACCAAGAATGATTAAGCAGTATTGTAAAGAAATTAAAATTGTTTTTTTCTTACACATTCCATTTCCCACTAATAATGTATTTAAAGAAATACCTAAAGTTCAACGACACGAAATATTAAATGGTCTAGATGGTGCAAATGTAATTGGATTTCATACTGAATCCTACGTTAAAAATTTTAAAAAAGTGCTTCAAGAAGAAGATATTGAAAATCTTTCGGACACAATATCCTCTAAACTCAAAATTTTTCCAATGGGATTAGATTTTGATAAATATCAGTCAATAAACAATACTATAAAAACCCCAAAGTCTGAATCCCTAAAAACAATAATTTCAATTGACAGGCTGGATTATACCAAAGGAATTCTTCAAAAAATAGATGCTTATATTTTTTTTATACGACACTATCCTTATTGGAAACAGAGGATTCAATTAGTATTGAATGTTGCTCCTTCTCGAATAAATATTAGCCAATATCATAAATTAAAAATGGCTATCGAACGTAAAGTACTGTCGATGAATGAAACATATGGCTTACCTGAATGGCAGCCTATCATCTATTCATTTATAAAGTTGGATGAGCAACAGATGATTCAGTTATACCGTAAAGGGGATGTGTGTTTGGTAACACCCATAGTTGATGGACTTAATCTTATTGCAAAAGAATTTCTTGCCAGTAATTCAAAGGGTGTTTTAATTCTTAGTGACAATGCTGGAGTAGCAAGTGAACTAAAAGAGGCTATTCAGGTAAACCCATTGGATATTCAACAAGTTTCAAAGTGTCTTTTAAAGGCGTTGTTATTGTCTCCAAAAGAAATATGTGAAATGAATAAAAAATTGCGGACAAGTATTAAAGAAAATGATATTAGAAATTGGGCCGAGAAACAATTCGCCTCATTGCGGGAGCAAGATTTTATTTTAGGTAACACTAAAATTGATAAAAATTGAAATTTTATAGAATGAAAATTATACAAAGTTTTTGGTCCAAGCCAATTGAATTTTTTGACACAAATAATAGTGGAAGATTTCAGGGAGGATGGTACGATACTCGTTATAATCTCTTAAGCTGGGCTTATAGTTGTTTGCAATTACGAAAGTTTTACGATGAAGTTGAGCTTTATACAGATGAATTAGGAAAGAGATTATTAATAGATAAATTGCAACTACCTTATACAAAAGTTAATGTTGTTTTTCAAAATATAGAAAAATATGATCCTGGATTGTGGGCTTTAGGCAAAATTTACACGTATTCCCTTCAGAAACAACCATTTATTCACGTAGATGGGGATGTGTATATTTGGAATCAATTTCCAGAAAAGTTTAAAAATGCAGAATTAATTTCACAAAATATTGAATCTAATTTTAGTTTTTACACTCATCTTATAAAGTCATTGAAGGAGATAGATTTTCGTTTTCCTGATTATATTAAGGAGAATTTAATTTCGGGAAAAAATAACGCTTATAATGCTGGCATTTTTGGAGGGAATAATATTGATTTTTTCCAAGATTATACTCAAGAGGCTTTCAGGTTAATTGAAATTAATTCTTCCATTTTACATAAGATTGACTTAGGTAGATTCAACACTTTTTATGAACAATACCTTTTTTACTGCCTCTCCATTAAAAATAAGGTATCAGTAGAATGTTATACAGATTTAACAGAACCGGCTGATTTAGATGAGAAATTGAAAAGTTTAAAGGGTTTTAAGTCAGCTCCTTTAGACGATGTTGAATTAATACATTTTTATGGAGAAGATAGAAAGAAAGATATAAAGGTATGCAAGGCTTTAGAAAATAGAATGATTAATGAGCACCCCTATTATGCTAAAAAGATATTAGGTAAAATTAATAAAAAGCAACTAAGTCTTATTAAATAAAATAGTAATCAAATAAATAACATAAAAGATTATGGAATCCAGAGTAAACTATTACGGTAAGATTTTTCCTGTAAAATTCGAAAGGGCAATAGGAGAGGTTTTAATAGACGAAAATAACAAAGAATATTTAGACTTTTTCAGTGGAGCAGGGGCCTTAAATTATGGGCATAATCATCCCGAACTGGCCCAAAATGTCAAATCATTTTTAGAGCAGAATTACATAATTCACTCTTTGGATATGAATAGTCAAATAAGAAAGGAATTTCTGGATGCATTTAAATCAATCATTTTAAAACCCAGGAATTTGGATTTTAAAATTCAGTTTCCTGGTCCGACTGGAACGAATGCTGTAGAGGCCGCAATCAAAATAGCTAGAAAAGCCACATCTAGAACGAATATTATTGCTTTTACGAATTCCTTTCATGGAATGACTTCAATGTCATATGCTTTATCAGGTAGCAGAGACCATGCTCAGTCATATAACACAGCAGATGGGGCGATTTTTATGCCATTTGATCAATATGAATCAGAAACCGTTGATTCATTCAATTATTTAAAAAAAATGATTGAAAACCCAGGGACAGGATTCGAAAAACCCGCTGCTATAATTTTGGAAACTATTCAAGGAGAAGGGGGGATAAACGTCGCCAGTAAAAATTGGTTGAAAAAAATCAGGGATTTTACCTCGAAGCATCAGATACTTTTAATTGTGGATGATATACAAATGGGTTGTGGTCGCACAGGAGATTTTTTCAGTTTTGAAAATTCTGATATTCATCCAGATATAGTATTATTATCCAAATCACTAAGTGGTTTCGGATTACCACTGTCTATGGTTTTATTAAAACCCGAATTTGATCTATGGACTCCTGGGGAGTATAATGGTACATTCCGATCAAACAATCTAGCTTTAAGAACTGCTTTGTCTTCATTAAATTTTTGGAAGAACGATAGCTTCCTTCTTCATCTCTCCGAAAATATTAAATATCTAAAGAAGGAGATTTCTAGGATTTCTCAAAAATTTGATCCAATTGTAGGAGTACGCGGTAGAGGTATGGTATGGGGGCTTGAATTTGAAAGTCCTGATCTTTCTAAACAGGTGGCTGAGGATTTATTTAATTCTGGGGTACTGATTGAAACTTGTGGACCAAGAGATGAAGTAATTAAGTTACTACCACCATTAAATATATCAAAGGAAAATCTCAAGTTAGGTTTAAACTTACTGTCGAAATCTATCCAAAAATTCTGTCCCAACCGTGCACAACTCGTAAAATAATTTTGTATGGAAACCGAAATAAAAAGAATCAAAAATATTTCACAAGAAGATTTTTTGGAAAGCTATCTAACAAAAGGGAAGCCAGTGATTATATCCGATGCAATGGAAAAATGGAATCTGGAACAGTTTCAACCTAAAAAATTGGAAACAAATTTTGGAGATGAGAATGTTCAAGTTTATAATAATCTTTTTGAATTGCAGACGATAAAACCCCTGAAAAAATATTTTCAAGATAATTTTAGTGTAGGAAAAAATACACAAAAATTAGAATATATCAGATGGTATTCTAAACTGAAAAATATTGATTTTTTTTGGTCTGATAAGGTTTTTTACAAGTTAAATTCAGAATGGGCTACTCCTTATTTTATGCCTGAGAATGGATATATATTGCCATATTCAAAGGATGGAAGCGCGTTAAGTATTACCACCGAGCGTTTTCCTTATAAGGGGTTGTTTATTTCGGGAAAAGGAGGAAGGACAAGGCTTCATCGAGATCCATTTTGTAGTCATGCGGTATTATGTCAATTTTATGGTAAGAAAGAAATTCTTTTATACGCACCTGATCAAGCAAATTACCTAATGAATTTAAATGGAGAGTTTGTTGATCCAACCCAAGTAGATAAAGAAAAATTTTCTTCTTTTAATAAAGCACAGTTAGCTTATAAAACTATTCTAAATCCGGGAGAGATTATATTGTTTCCATCAGGTTGGTTTCACGATGTCACTTCAATTACCAATAGTATTTCTGTTACATGGAATTTCGTACATAAATCTAATTCTGAAGAATTCTGTGATCATATAAAAAATAATCCAAATGATCCTGAACTTCAAACTGTTCGCTTTTTTATTGAAGAAAGCGGTCTGGGTGAAATGGATGAGAATGAGTTCTGTGAATTTATCAATAGGTAACTTGTTATTTGGGTATCTATCTTCTTTTTATTCTTAAAAATTATATTTATGATTAAAACACTTATTGAACTATTAAGTCAGTACCGTGATAAATCCTTAGATAAAGGAATTACATTTATAAAAGGAGGGGATAATGAGGTTTTTTTAAGCTATTCTGAATTATATTATAAGGCACTAAGAAGATTACATCATCTTCAAAACATGGGCATTGGGCCAGGGGATGAATTAATTCTACAAGTCGAGAATATAGAAGATTATTTAATAACCTATTGGGCTTCTATTTTAGGCGGCATTATACCAATACCTGTTGAAATTGGAAGGAATTTAGAACACCGACTTAAGTTTATTAAAATTTGGGAATCCCTTGAAGAACCACGAATCGTATCTACACAAAGCGAAATTACACGTATTTCACAACTTTTAAAAGATGTAGGTAAGGAGAAAAAGATTTCCAATTATAAAAATCAGATAATTGAAGTAGAAAGTTTTTCGAGTGTAGGAGAATATGGAAAACTTTATACTGCTGGTTCAGAAGATATAGCATTTATACAATTTTCATCCGGATCTACGGGTACTCCCAAAGGTGTAATGCTTACACACGCTAATCTTATTCAAAACATAAAAGGTATAGGTAAAGCTGGGCAGTATTCAAAAAAAGATAGTACAATAAGCTGGATGCCATTAACACATGATATGGGAATGATAGGATTTCACCTAAATCCTTTGTTATTTGAAATGAATCAATTTCTAATGCCTACCTCATTATTTATCAGAAGGCCCCGTTTATGGTTAGATAAAGTCTCAAAACACAATATTACGGTTTTAAGTTCCCCTAATTTTGGTCTTAAATATTTATTGAAAAACTCGGAAATAGATAAAAACTATAACTGGAATTTGGATAAGGTGCGTATTATTTATAATGGTGCAGAACCTATTTCACCTGCCATAGCAGATGCTTTCTGTAAATTTTTAGAGAAGTATGGCTTATCCGAGAAAGCAATGAGTCCAGTATATGGCTTGGCAGAGGCCACGTTAGGAGTAACTATTAGTGATATTAATCAAAAGTTCAAGTATCTATCAGTTAACCGTGAAACTTTAAAAAAAGGTGAGCAGATAAAGGTTGTTGCTACGATCGAAAATGGGATAGATATTGTAAATGTTGGTAGTCCAATTAATGGTTGTGAAATAAGAATAGTAAATGAAACAGGAGAGCCGCTAGCTGAAAAAACTATCGGTCAAGTAGTTATTCGAGGACAGATCACTACCGCGGGGTATTATAAAAATATAGAAAAAACTAAAGATCTCTTTTTTGGCGAATGGCTTAAAACTGGGGATTTAGGTTTTATGTGGAATAATGAACTTTATATATCTGGTAGAGAAAAAGATGTAATTTTTATAAATGGTCAAAATTTTTACAGTCATGATTTAGAGCGAGTATCCCAACAGATGGCAGGTGTAGAGCTTAATAAAATTATATTCGTCGGATTTTATAATAAATTAACCAATGAAGAGGAAGTTATATGTTTTGTACTTGACCGGAAAAATGGGAAACTTGTTAATGAAATAAGCTATAAATTAAAAAACCTAATTAGAAAGAATTTTGGATTTGAATTAAGTTATATTGAACCTGTTAAAAGTATCCCTCGTACGACGAGTGGTAAATTACAGCGCGGGAAGTTATTAAATGATTTTTTGAATTCCGATAAAGTTAAGTCTGATCAAACTTCAATAAAACTAGCTAAAAAAGAAATTAATCTGGAGTTATTAAATTCAGGATCAATTTCAAAAAAACTAGCACATATTTGGAATTTAGTATTAGAGATACCATCTAAAAACTTGGACGAATGTTTTTTTTACAGTGGGGGTAATTCTTTAAAAGCTGTTGACTTTTTGGATCGAATAGAAAAAGAGTTTGGTGTGGAGATCTCATTAGAGATTTTTTATGAAAATTCTTCGTTAAGGAAGTTATCCAATATTATCAAATCCTCTCCACAATCGAATGAAAAAGAAAAGTTGAAATCACCAAAAAGGTCTGAATACTTAGCTACATCTGCCCAAAAACGCCTTTATTATTTATGGAAACTTAATCCCGAATCCACCACTTATAATTTACCCTTTGCCTTTCAAATTATTGGGAAGTTAGATAAGGTTCGTTTCAAAGAAGTCATTACAACCATTATTAATAATAATGACAGTTTTAAAATTAAATTTAAAGAAAAGGATTTACGTATATACATTAGTTTTAACTCAGAAGTAAACACTTCTGATGTTTTCTTTGATTTAAATCTTGAAAAAAAAGATATTTCTTTAGAAAATTATATAAGACCCTTTGATTTAGAAATTGGACCATTATTTCGTTTTAATTTATTCGCGATTGATGCTCAGCAAAGTATATTCTTTTGTGATTTTCATCATACTATTTTTGATGGAATTTCTTTGAAATATTTTTTAGAAAGTTTACAAGCTGGTTATCAAGGAAAAGCAATATTGAAATCTAATTTAACTTTTGCCGATTTTGCTCATTGGAAAACTTCTAAAAAAATAAATCCATCGGTTGCATCTTTTTGGAAAGAGAAACTTTCTGACATAAACAAATTGCAATTTGACTATAGTCTACAAAGACCTGAAATTTTTGGTAATACTGGAGTAAGGCTGAATTATAAATTATCCTCCGCACATGTCAAAAAGATTAGGGAGTTTGCACAAATTAAAAACTGTTCTTCACAACTTCTATTTATAAGTTTATTTCGTGTTCTATTAAACTATTTGGGAAATAATCAAAATATAGCAATAGGCGTTCCTCTCACCGAGAGAGTAGGTTTTTCTACGTCTGAGCCAATCATAGGGATGATGGCAGAGAGCTTACCTATTATTTCGAAAATTTCTACCGATTGGACATTTGAAGAGGTTTTATATAAAGAGAAGGAGGAATTTTATTGTGCTTTTGATAACAGAGAGCTAGCCTTTGAAGATATTATTAAATTACAAGCAACTGAACGCGATATAAAGAGAAACCCGGTTTTTGATACTATGGTAAATTTTCATTCCTATAGTATTCCGCAAACTTTGGACACTAACACACCTATAAGTTGGTATGAGTTCCCTCATAATCAAGCTAAATTTGATATTAGCCTGGATATTTTTAAAGTTGAAAAGGATAAGTTAAATCTTCGTTTTGAATTTAATACTGAAATTATACCAGATTTTCTCAGAAGAAGAATTTTAAATGACTATATCTCCATTATTGAGATTTGTTTAGCTACCCCTTCAATAAAACTTAATTCTTTATACAAAACACTTTCGAATCATAGTTTAATCTCAAATGATAATTCTGGTAATCTTTTATATAAAAGAATTTTTAATCAAGGTTCAAAAAATTTAGAACACTTGATTATTAGAGAAATGTCCAAGGATTATACTTATCAAGATTTACTTTTTCAAGCTGAAAGCTGGTGTAAAAAGTTAAAAGAAGCTGAGCTACGGGAAAATAGTTTAGTTGCTGTTTTGATCCCCAGGTCATTTGAGTTTATTGCGGCGATCCTGGGAGTAATGAAACATAAATCAGTATTTATTCCACTAGATTGCTCTACACCAGCTCAAAAAGTAGAGAATATAGTAAAAGAATCTGGTTCGGTTGCAATACTTCGCCCTGAAGGTAAAATAGAAATCACTAATTTTAGAAATGATAGTTTATATCTAGGTCCTAACAATGAAAGTGAATTAAAACGGCTATGTTACATAATTTATACCTCAGGCACCACAGGTAATCCTAAAGGTGTCAAAATTTCCAATGAAGCCATCCTCAATTATCTTGAATGGTCAAAAAATTACTATTTAGACAAAGAGCAGATAAGTAGACCTAACTTTGCCTTCTTTACCTCAGTTGGAGTTGATCTAACATTAACTTCTGTTTTGTTACCACTAATTGCCGGGGGTAGTATAACTATCTTCCCAAATCAAAAATCCGAGTTGGGAATTAATGATATTTTTAGTACTAATTCAATTGATATAATTAAGCTAACGCCTTCACATTTCAAACTGTTTCGGTCAGGGAATTTTTTAGGTAAACCAAATTCGAATTTGAAATCAATAATTTTTGGAGGGGAAAACTTGGAAACCTTTTTGGTGAATCAAGTTAAAGAAATCTTTGGCTCAATAAATATTTATAACGAATATGGACCAACGGAAACCACAGTTGGAAGTTTGGTTTATAAAGTCACAGGGAGGGAACAAGAATCTTCAATTCCTATTGGTGAACCTATAGACCATACCACAGCTTATATTTTAAATGCGGATGGGGAAGATTTGGGAGCAAATCAAACTGGCGAACTTTTCATAGGTGGGAGAGGATTAAGTTTAGGTTATTTGAATAATCCCTCTTTGAGTAATAAAAAATTTAAGAAATTCAATTTCGCGTGTAATTCACTATTGTATAGAACCGGAGACCGGGCATACTTTAATAAGAATGGAATCTTTTTTTATGTGGGGCGCGATGGTGAAGAAATCAAATTTCATGGCCATCGAATTGATACGGAAGAAATAAAGCACGCTATAATCAGGTTCCCAGAAATTTCAGATTCATATATTAAATTAGAAAAAGAAGCTGACCTGGATGAGCTATGGGCCTTTTGTGTGTTACTTAAAGATTATAAAGAGCTTGATGTGAAGGCACTAAGATCTTTTCTAACGTCTCATTTGCCTAAATATATGATTCCCACTGGTTTTATTGTTCTGGATCATTTACCTGTAGGATCAAATGAGAAAATTGATTCAAAGGAACTAAACCGTATTCTTCTAGGAAAGAAACAAGAGACCAACACGCGTGGTAATAATATAGAATCACTTTTCCCAACAGTTTGGAAAGAGGTGTTGCAGCAAGAAGAAGTAACTGATAACGATAATTTCTTTAGTTTGGGGGGAGATTCCATTTCTGCATTACAAATCTCATCTAAATTGTCTGAAAAAGGTTTTAACCTAAAGGCGACCGATATTTTGCTTTATAAGACATTTTCAATAATAAAAGGTAAAATTGAAGACTCAGAGGCTAAAAATAAAATTTATTTAAAACAGGATAATCAATCTAGTCATTACCTAGGTGAATTTAAACCTACTCCAATTATGAACTGGTTTTTTGGAAATCAATTTTCTCAACCAGGTCACTACAATCAGGTAATATGTTTAGAAATTCCAGAAAGTTTTGAGATCAAATTGATAGAACAGTCCTTTAATTTATTAATAAGAAATCATTCAACATTAAGATTGAATTATTGTGCTGAAGAGAATTGTTTATTTGTTAATCGCAAATACGCGGAAATAGATTTCCATATTAATATTGAGAATGATTTACAGAATAATCCAGAAAATAATAATCTAGAGGGTAGACCTATTGCAGTTTTTGATATCGAGAAAGACCTTTTAATAAGCGCAACCGTTAGACGTGAAAAAAATAAATTTCTTTTATGGATTTTTGCACATCATCTAATAATAGATGGATATTCCTGGAGGATTATTTTAGATGATTTATTTAAAATTTATAATTCTTTATCCAAAGGTGAAATAGGGAGTATTTCTAAACCTCCTGTAACTATGGCATATTGGGCAGATAAACTAAGGGATAAATACAAAATAAAATCATCTTTTGACACCAACGCTGACACCCCTCTTAAAGGCGGTTATCCTTCCGGGTGTCTTCTCAAAAATGCAGTCAAATACAATGCAACAATCAATTATTCTTCTGAGAATAATATATTTCTAAAGGATGTGGGGGATTTACAGAATCTTTTGTTAAGTTCATATCTTAAGGCTCATAGTGATTTAATTAATCTTGAAACTCTCAGAATTGAAGTAGAAAATCATGGTAGAGATATATTGGAAGAGAAAATTGACGTGAGTAGAACAGTCGGATGGTTTACTGTTTTCAATCCTATTACGATTCTACCAAATTCACAATCAACCTGGGAGATATTTCAAGATGTAAAGGAACAATTAGCTGAGAATTCACAATTCCGAGTGTCTTATACAAATGGAAGTTTTCAAACTACCCCCAATATTAGGTTTAATTTTTTAGGACATTATAGGACTAATGCTAATGATTTCAAATACCGACCTGAAATGTCGGGCTTATCATCTTCGCCCCATAATCATATAACGGCCGACATCGAAGTAAATACCTTAATTGTTGAAGAGGATATTTTTATCGATATTACTGCCAATCCTACTAAATATAGCATATACCAACTAAAAAGCATTATTGCTGGAATGGATTCCAGTTTTAAATCTTTGTTACAAAAGGTAGAATGGGAGAATAAAAGTTTTTTTCCTGAATTAAATGTTTCTAGTCTTGATCCTGAAGATTTAGAAAATTTATTCCAATAATTTTTTATTAACTGAAAACCTATTCTTGGTTTAAGATTTTACTTCCATGAAAAATAAAATTGATAAATCCTTGGTGAGCCGTATTTATAATTTGAATGCGGTACAACTTGGAATATTATACCAATCGTCAAATTCTAATATCTCTGGATTATACAATTCACAAGTTAGATTAAAGATTCAAGGAGATATTATATTGGATGATTTTCAGCTAGCTTTAAAAAATATTCAGGAAAGAAATGAATCGTTACGATCGGTATTTAAATGGCGAAATTTAAAAAATCCAGTACAGATCATTTTAAAAAACTCTGCAGTAAAAATAAATTTTCAAGATCTTTCCAGATTAAGTTTAAGTCAATTCAATCAAGAATTATTTCATTTTACTGCTGCAGACAGAGTATCTACATTTAATCTTGAGAAAACTCCCATAAGATTTACATTATTTAAGTCAAAAGAGTATTCTTTTTTATTTATTACTCATCATCATATATTATATGATGGATGGAGCAGTGCTGTTTTAATCCCAGAATTATTCTCTGAATATCATTTTCTTCGTGGCAATAAGGTAAATAAACATATTTCAAAGCCATCAATTGATCAATTCAGAAATTTAAATGGGAAACAATTTCACAACGAGAATAATTATTGGAGAAATTATTTTAATAATTTCAAATTAAAGAAATTAACAGATGGTAATAAACTGGAATCAAAAGTATCGTTTAAGAAACAATCTTCTTGCAATTTAATACCTACGGCGTCTATTGATAAGCTTGCTCAGCGGCTGGAGGTTACAAGTTCAGCGATTATATATTCCACTTATTCCTTACTTTTAAAAAAAATTACTGGTAAAAATAGTATAGCATTTGGAACGGTTTTTTCTAATCGCTATTCCAGCCATGCCAATGTTGATCGCGTTATCGACAACCTAATCAGAACATCCCCTATCAGAGTTTTTCCTTACCAAAAAATGTTGATACAACAATTTATATTGGAAGTTCATGAGGAGGTTTTAAGGCTCAAAGATAGAAAAGCCTCTTATAGCGATATAAAAAAAATATTACAAATTAAACCCGGAGAGGAATTAGTTGACTCCTTTTTAGCAATCGAAAACTATCCTATTAATTTTAATGAAATTAATTATAAAGATGGTCCTGTTTTGGTGGAATACGAGAGCTTTGAACAACCCGAATTCCCTTTGGTTACCACCGTATTTTTTAGAGAATTTGTACAAATCGAGATTTTATATAAAAATTCTTTCGATGACCATTTTATACATTCTTTCTTAAATTCTTTTATGAATTTGCTCATTGGAATTACTGAGGACCCCCATAGAGAAATTGGTTCCTTAGATTTACTCTCGGAAAAAGAAACCTCAGATTTAAGAAAATTTGAAGTTGGGTTTAATAAAGAGTTTTCTAAGGACTTAACAATTCTTGATTATTTTAAGCAACAGGTAGAGATAAATCCAGAAAAGCTTGCCGTAAAATTTGAAGACAGGTCTTTGACTTATAGTCAACTTGACGATCAATCAGAGCGATTAGCACACTTTTTATTGTCTAAAGGACTGAAAAAAGGTGAGAAATTACCTATTTGGTTTAATAAATCGGAAAAAATGATAGTCGCTATTTTTGCATCTTTGAAATGCGGTGCTATTTATGTACCGCTTGATGTACAAAACCCGGTTATCAGAAATGATTTTATACTTAATGATACGGCTGCGAGGTTCGTTTTAGGGGAAGCCGAAGCATTGGAATATTTATCGATTTCTACAAAGAAAAATATCCAGTTTATTACGTATATAGATGAAAACTTAACAAATTTTTCAAAACCCGTTTTAATTGATAATCGTATTGATGGAAATTCCTTAGCATATATTATTTATTCTTCGGGTACAACGGGGACTCCTAAGGGTATTCTTACTTCTCATAAAAATATATTAAGAATAACCGCTTCGGGTGAGTACCTAAAGATATTGAGTAGTGATAATTTTCTTCAGATTTCTAATTATGCATTCGATGGATCTACATTTGATATTTTTGGAAGTTTACTAAATGGCGCTACGTTAATAATTCCGTCTCCTAGTGAACAGAATAATTTAAAAAAGCTTGCAGAGCTTTTCACAGAACATAAAATTACTATTTCTTTCTTCACAACAGCCTTATTTAATTTGGTCGTCGATGAAAATATTCATTCACTAAGTAATTTTCGAAAAATTTTATTTGGCGGCGAACAATCCTCTTTGAATCATGTTAGAAAAGCTTTTAGTTTGTTAGGTTCGGGTGTGTTATTGCATATGTATGGTCCTACTGAAGCCACTGTTTTTTCTAGTTTTTATGAGATAAATCAATATAATGGTGAAAAGTCTATTCCCATTGGTAAACCGATAACAAATACTACAATAAATATATTATCGGATAGCCTCAAGCGTGTGCCAATTGGTGTAATCGGAGAATTATGTATTAGTGGTACGTGTTTAGCGGATGGTTATTTGAACAATTCAGCATTGACGGCTACGAGTTTTGTAAAGAATCCTTATGGTTCAGGGCGTTTATACCGTACTGGAGATTTAGCGCGTTGGTTGCCTGATGGTCGTATTGATTTTATAGGTCGTAAAGATAGCCAGGTAAAATTGCGCGGCTACCGTATAGAGTTAGGCGAGATCGAACATCGTGTTTCTGAGTATGAATTAGTGAAGGATACTGTGGTTGTTTGCCAGGGTTCTGGTAATGGAAAGCGTTTGGTTTGTTATTATATAAGTGAAACCGTTATTGATGAGAGGAATTTGACGGATTACCTATTAAGTTATTTACCTTCTTATATGATTCCTTCAGGGTTTGTTCATATGGAAGCTTTTCCATTGACTCGTAACGGTAAGGTTGATAAGTCCTCTTTACCAGGGTTATCTTTGGAACAATCAGATGTTTATGTTGCACCTTCCACGGAAACAGAAAGGGATCTTATAAGGGTTTGGTCCTCAGTTTTAAAGCTTCCGGTCTCTACTATCAGTATCACTCATAATTTTTTCGAATTAGGAGGACATTCTCTTCGTGCTATGTCTTTGGTAAATTCAATTTCAAAGCACTTTGGGACCGAGCTTCAGTTACGAGATATTTTCACGCATCAGACGGTTTCCAGTCAGGCTCAGTATATAGCAGCGCAATCAGCTAGTTTTTCGCCGATTCCGGTTAGTTCTTTTAGTGAGTATTATGTATTATCTTCTGTTCAGCGTCGAATGTATTTTCTTTATGAGTTGGACAAATCTTCGTTATCGTATAACATGCCTCGTTTTCTACGCTTAAGAGGTGATATTGACCCAAACTTACTGGAGCTTACGTTCAAAGCTTTATTGGATCGGCATGAAATTTTACGTACTCGTTTTGTACTTCGCGATGGTGAGGTTTATCAGGA
>Ga0307487_1000564_pt1 | contig 28844 bp, 27 predicted proteins | sample CBIW12metaG_FD_203665 | JGI IMG/M metagenome (GOLD analysis project Ga0307487, IMG submission 203665) | Sea-ice brine microbial communities from Beaufort Sea near Barrow, Alaska, United States - CBIW 1.2 | ecosystem: Environmental > Aquatic > Marine > Coastal | place: USA: Alaska | collected... | reverse complement strand
GATGCCTCTCGAATCGGTCAAAATGAACCCTAAGTAAGTTCTATTTTTCCTGATCCGAGTGGCATTCTCGGTTTAACGCGCCGCTACGACCTCAACTCGACCGGTGGATCGAGGCTAAGCGTTTCCCACGCCTCAGAACGTGCGACGCGCGACCTTGTCGGCCAGGGCGCGGAGTTGATTCTTCGCCCGGCCGCTGAGATCGGCGGCATCCATCACGGCCAGGCTTTCGGCCAACCGTTCCGTGATGAGGGCTTCGACCCGCTCCACGGCGCCGCTGTGCAGGATCGATTCCTGCAACGCCGCGATGCGTTCGGCGTCGAGGTTCGGATCGCCGAGCTGCTCATCGAGTACGCCTCGCGCCTGCGCCGAGAGTCCCTGGCGGGCGAGCGCGATCAGCACCGTGCGCTTGCCTTCACGCAGGTCATCCCCGCTGGGTTTGCCGGTCACTGACGCATCACCGAAGACCCCGAGCAGATCGTCGCGCAGCTGATAGGCGATGCCGAGAGGCAGCCCGAACGCCCGTAGGGAATCCAACTGCTCATCGCTGCCGCCGGCGAGGGCGGCGCCGATCACGAGCGGCGCCATCACGCTGTACCGCGCGGACTTGAATTCGATCACCCGCATAGCCCGGTCGCACAGCTCATCTTCCGGCGCCGTGTGCCAGGCACGCTCTTCCAGGATGTCCAGGTACTGCCCGGCCGTCACCTCGGTGCGCATCCGGTTGAACTCCGATCGGGCGGCGAGGGCCGCGGCCCGATCCGGCACGGTGGACAGCCCCTCGTCGAGCAGCTCGTCGCTCCAGCCCAGGAGCAGGTCGCCGAGCAGGATGGCCGAGTCGCGGCCGAATTCCGGCGAGCTGCCCACCCAGCCCTCGGTGCCGTGCAGCCGCTCGAAGAGTTTGTGCGCGGACGCCGCGCCGCGGCGAGTGTCGGAGTTGTCGATAATGTCGTCGTGCACGAGCGCCGCGGCGTGAAACACCTCGAGTGCCGATGCGGCGCCCACAACGGCCGACAGATCCTCGGCTCCGGGGCCCGTCCACGGGGCAGAATCGGACGTTGGTGCGCCGGCGCGCACACTCTGCCAACCCCAATAGCAGAAGAGCGCCCGAAAGCGCTTGCCACCGCTGAGAAACTGCCGAGAAAAGGCCACAAGAGGCGTCAGGTCGGGGCTGATCAGGGCCACAATTGGTTCACGGGTAGTGAGGAATCGGTCGATGCGGGATTGAACGAGATCGACTACATGAGTGCTTTCAGCCACCCGCCTAGCCTAGTCATCCTGACGGGACTAGAATTAGGATCCAACCCGCTCGATCCCGAAATTGGAGGGAATGAGATGCCGCTTTCTGAACAAGAGCAGCGACTCCTTGAAGAGATGGAGCGCAGCCTCTATCACAACGATGCAGATTTTGTCGCAAGTGTAGGCGTATCGCGCCTTCGTCCCAACTACCGATCAATCGCCATAGGCGTGCTTCTGGCTGTTCTGGGCATCGTTGCCCTGATCGCCGGGGTGGCACTTCAGCTGTTATGGCTGGGCATCGTCGGATTTGCTGTGATGTTCACGGGGGTGCTCCTCGCACTTTCGCCCGGCACGTCGATCAAGGGGTTGAAGGGTGCGCCATCCGCTGGCCCGTCTGGTCGTCGTCCGGGGCAGGGTCGCACGGATCAGGGATTCATGGATCGCCTGAATGAACGGTGGGACCGCCGCCAGGACGGCCAGTAGACACCGAACTCGGAGAGTTCTGACGAACTCCCCGGCACTCCCTCCCGCGGGGTTTTTTGCCTGAAAAAGGACCGATCATCTGATCGGTCCTTTTTTTGTGCCCAAATTCGGGCGCGAATCAATGACCTGCTCCCTTTTTCCTCCACCGGGGCATCCCTTATTTTTCTTGGTATCTACGGCAAAGAAAGTTCAGAATGTGGGAATATTCCGAATTTTGTGGTTGAGAGTGGAGTAAAGTGGAGCAACACCTGAATCCGGCCGGAAGAGAAGGGGTGATGCATGTTTCTTGGCACCTACGCCCCCAAGCTCGACGAGAAGGGACGCATCATCCTTCCCGCAAAATTCAGGGACGAGATGTCGACGGGTCTGGTGATGACCCGCGGTCAGGAACACTGCATCTACGTCTTCAGCTCCCGGGAGTTCGAAGACATGCACGACAAGATCCGTCAGGCGCCGGTCACCAGCAAGCAGGCACGCGACTACCTGCGTGTCTTTCTCTCCGGAGCCAGCTCCGAGACACCCGACAAACAGCATCGGGTCACCATTCCAGCCAATCTCCGCTCCTATGCGGGGCTCGACCGCGAACTCACCGTCATCGGTGCCGGCAGTCGAGTAGAGATTTGGGACAGCGAGGCCTGGGCCAGTTATCTGGCCGAGCAGGAAACCTCATACGCCAACACGACGGAGGAGGTGATTCCGGGACTCTTCTAGCCCCTGGCGCCTGACTCCCAGCCGTTCGCCCTGACACACTTCCCCGGTGCCAGGACAGAATGGATGGGGATCAGGCAGCAGGGACCAGCCCGGCATTATGGCCATTGACGACATCCACACCCCAGTCCTGCTCGAACGTTGCATCGAGTTGCTCGCCCCGGCGCTGACACCTCCCGGGGCGGTTCTCGTTGACGCGACCCTCGGCATGGCCGGACACGCCGAGGCGTTTCTGCAGCGCTTTCCCGAGCTGACACTCGTGGGCCTCGACCGCGACCCTGAAGCCCTCGCCATTGCGCGAGAGCGTCTCGCCCCGTTCGGCGACCGCGTACACCTCGTCCACACTGTCTATGACGGGATCGGTGACGCCCTCACTGAACTCGGTATCCCGGAAGTCCAGGGCGTCCTGTTCGACCTCGGCGTCTCGTCTCTGCAGATCGACCGGGTCGAGCGCGGCTTCTCCTACTCCAAGGATGCGCCGCTCGACATGCGGATGGACAACACCTCAGACCTGACCGCCGAAGTCATCCTCGCCACCTACAGCGAGTCGGATTTGCGCCGCATCTTCCAGGACTACGGCGAGGAGAAACTCGCTGCCCGGTACGCCAAGGCCATCGTCACGGCGCGGGAGGAAACTCCGTTCATCCGCTCCTCCCAGCTCGTCGAGGTGATCACGACGGCAACCCCGGTGGTGGTGCAGCGCATGGGGCACCCGGCCAAGCGGGTCTTCCAGGCGCTTCGGATCGAGGTGAACCAGGAATTGTCGGTTCTGGAACGGGCGATCCCCGCCGCGCTGGACGCGATCACCGTCGGCGGGCGAATCGTCGTGATGGCTTATCAGTCCCTTGAAGACCGCATCGTCAAGCGGGCGCTGGCGGGAGCCTCCGGGTCCACGGCGCCGGCAGGGCTTCCCGTGGAGCTTCCCGAACACCGGCCCGTCTTCAAACTTCTCGTCCGCGGCGCTGAACTCGCGTCCGACGACGAAAAAGCGGAAAACCCGCGAGCAACACCCGTACGGCTGCGTGCCGCTGAGCGTTTGAGGAGGGCCTGATGAGCGACAACCTTGCACGAGTGCCACAGGCGGGTGCTCCGCAGCGTTCGGCGGAGCACGCCGAGGAGCACCGCCGATTTCAGATTGTGTCCCCGTCGGCCGGGCGTCGCTCCCGGCCGCGCATCGTGTACGCGCTCACGGCGATTGCCGGGGTCGGAGCCATCATCGTGGCCCAGCTGCTGTTGAGCGTGGGCACCTCCCAGGGCGCCTACGAGATCTCGGCGCTGCAGGCCAGCCAGGCCGAACTGAGCCGAACCGAAGCCAGCGTGAACGAGGACCTCGTGCAGGTCTCATCGCCGCAGAGCCTCGCGGCCAACGCCGCGGCCCTCGGTCTGGTCAGCAACTCCAACCCGGTGTACCTGCGTCTCTCCGACGGTGCCGTCCTGGGAGCTCCCAGTTCCGCCTCAGGTTCACAGGCGAGTTCGGCGAGCCTTGTTCCAAACTCCCTACTCGGGGATAACATCGTGCTCAGCCAGCTGCCCGCAGGCGCAGCCGGAACCGACGTGAGCGGCGCGGCTGCCGCAGTTGCCGTGACGAGTGCACCCGTGATCCCCGCGGGCCTGCCATCGCCCACGACCCGCTAGTGCTCAGGCCGAGGTAAGGAGTTGACCGTGTCGAAGAAAGCCGTCCCGACCAGGCCGCACACCACCCGGTCGGCTCGGCGACGGGTCGCGGCCACGGTTGTCGTGCTGTTCATCATCATGTCCGTGTTCGTCGGCCGCCTCGTCGACATCCAGGTCGTGCGTGCCGAGGCGCTCACCGCCGATTCCGTCGGCAACCGTTCGGTCGATCAGACCGTGTACGGGACGCGCGGAGGAATCGTCACCGAAGGCGGGGTTGTGCTCGCCGAATCGGTCATGCGCTACGACATCACCGTGTCACCTAAAAACGTGGGGGAGTTCACGCGCGCGATTGAAGACAGCGACGAGCGGGCGACGGTAACGGTCGCACAGGCATCCGCCGAGCTGGGAGCCATCACCGGCCAGACCGGTGACGCGATCCAGCTCATCATCTCCGATGCCCTGGCCGCCAACGCCGAATCGGATTTCGCGTACATCGCCAAGCAGGTCGATGTCGATGCCCTCCGCGCCATTAACAAGCTCGACATTCCCTGGTTGTACCCGCGGACGAACCCCAGCCGGGTCTACCCGAACGGTGCCGTTGCCGGAAACCTGGTCGGATTCGTGTCGGGGGAGGGCACCGCCCAGGCCGGGCTCGAACGAGGACAGGATGCCTGTCTCGCCAGTGAGGACGGCACGGAAACGTACCAGAAGGGAGCCGACGGCGTTCGGATCCCCGGGAGCAGCATCACGACCAAGGAAGCGGTCGACGGCGGCGACGTCATCACGACCATCGACTCAGACCTGCAATTCTTTGTGCAGCAGACCCTCGCCGCTCGGGCGCAGGAAACAGGCGCAGCGTGGGGCACGGCCGTCGTGCAGGACGCCAAGACAGGCAAGCTCCTCGCGGTGGCGGACTACCCCTCCGTCGACCCCAACAACATCGGCGGCACCGCCGACCCCGACGATCGCGGTTCCCGAGCTTTCAGGGCATCGTTCGAACCCGGATCAACCCTGAAGGCCCTCACCGCCGCATCCGTTCTCGACGCCGGCGCCGCCGACCTGAACACCCAGGTGCTGGCCCCGTATCGCTACCTGCCGTCGAACGGCGCCAACATCAACGACAGCCACCAGCACCCCGACCAGCAGATGACGATGTCAGACGTGCTGATCGATTCGTCCAACACGGGTATGTCCAAATTCGGGGAAATGCTCACGAACAAGCAGCGCTACGACTACCTGACGACGTTTGGTGTGGGAACAGCCACCGGTGCCGGATTCCCGGGTGAAGACGGCGGAATTCTGCACCCGTACCAAGACTGGGACGCCCAGACGGCGTACGCCACCATGTTCGGTCAGGGCCTCACGACCACCGCCCTGCAGGTCGCCAGCGTGTACCAGACGATAGCCAACGACGGCGTACGGATGCCCGTGCAACTCCTGGCAGGCTGCCGACACGCCGACGGCACGATCACCGGCCAGCCGGAGACGGAGGGAACCCGGGTTCTCTCCGAGAAGGCCGCGAACGAAACCTCCGAGGTTCTCGAAATGGTCTACAACAACAGCTGGGTGAGCGGCGTGTGGAACATCCCCGGCTATCGTGTCGCGGCGAAAACCGGAACGGCGCAGATGCCGGACGGCCACGGCGGTTACTCCACGGGGTACCTCGTGTCGGTCTCGGGCTTCGCGCCGGCGGACGATCCGGAGTTCGTCGTCTCGGTCAGCCTGGCCGACCCTGTTAAAATGAATACGTCCGCCGCACCCGCCCCGATCTTTCAAGAGGTCATGAGCCAGGTGTTGAAAAAGTACCGGGCGGTGCCCTCGGGGCTTCCAGCCCCCGACCTCCCCACCGTCCAGTAAGAAAGTGAGCCCCGTGACCAACCCGGCACCCTCGGCTCTCCGTCCCCAGCATCCCGTTCCGCGGTCGTTGTCGGGACTAGTCGATGAATTCAATCTTGAAGCACGCGGCACCCTCGCCGACGTCACCGTCACCGGCGTGAGCCTCAGCTCGCGCACCGTGCAGCCCGGGGATCTCTACGTCGGGGTCGCCGGCCAGCACAGCCACGGGGCGTCCTACGCCGCCGCCGCTCGCGACGCGGGCGCCGTCGCCGTGTTGACCGACGAAGCGGGCGCGGACCTCGCCGCCGGGAGCGGCCTGCCGATCATCGTCACCGAGAATGCTCGGGCCGCGCTGGGCACGGTGGCTGCGTGGATCTATCGCACCGAGGACAACCCCGCGACGCTCTTCGCCGTCACCGGAACGAACGGCAAAACCAGTGTGGTTTACCTGTTGTTCGGCATCCTGAACCAGCTCGGTGTGACGTCCGGCCTGACATCCACGGCCGAACGCCGCATCGGCGACCTGGCCGTCACGAGTTCACTCACCACGCCGGAGGCCAGTGAACTGCACGCGCTGCTCGCGCGAATGCGCGAGGCGGAGGTGCGCGCCGTCGGTATTGAGGTCTCGGCGCAGGCGCTCAGCCGTCACCGCGTCGACGGCCTCGTCTTCGATGTGTCCGGCTTCACGAACCTCAGCCACGACCACCTCGACGACTACGCGGCCATGGACGACTACTTTCGGGCAAAGCTCGACCTCTTCACCCCCGATCGCTCCAAACGCGGTGTCGTCACCGTCGACTCGCCCTGGGGCCGTCGCCTCGTCGACGAGTGCCGCATCCCCGTGACGACGATCAGCAACCACGCGGATGTTCCCGCCGAGTGGCGCATGAGCGTCGTGGGCGAAAACGCCGCGTACACGGAATTCGTTCTGGAAGGGCCCGAGGGACGCCGACTGCAGACCCGCGTACCGCTCATGGGTTGGTACATGGCCGCCAACGCCGCCCTGGCCATTGTCATGCTCGTGGAGTCGGGCTTCGACCTCGACCGGATCGCCCATGCGCTGGAGCGTGACGGCGGCATCGACGCGTACATTCCCGGGCGCGCCGAGCTCATCTCCGGATCCACCGGGCCGCTCGTCTACGTGGACTACGGACACAGCCCCGACGCGTTCCTGAACACCCTCGCCGCCATTCGAAAGTTCACGCCCGGACGCCTCATCATGTTGTTCGGCGCCGACGGCGACCGCGACGCGACCAAGCGCGCCGACATGGGCGCCATCGCCGCCCGCGGTGCCGACGTCGTCGTGGTGACCGATTTTCATCCGCGCTTCGAAGACCCCGCGAGCATCCGTGCGGCACTGCTGGACGCGGCTCGCGCGGCCGTTCCCGACGGTGAATTCTACGAAGTCGCCAATCCGCAGGAGGCCTTCCGCCAGGCGCTGGCGCTTGCAGGGGAGGGCGATGCGATCCTGTACGCTGGCCCCGGCCACGAAAACTACCATGAGGTTGCCGGTGTCAAAATTCCGTATTCAGCTCGTGACGATTCTCGCCAGGCGCTCCGTGATGCGGGGTGGCTGTAAATGATCGCCCTGTCCCTGCGCGACATCGCCGACAGCGTCGATGGTGTGCTCCACCTTTCCGCGGGGCAGACAGACCCCGAAGCTCTGGTCAGTGGAAGCGTGCAAACCGACTCCCGTGAGGTGCAACAGGGGTCGATCTTCGTCGCCAAGCCCGGGGAGACGACCGACGGGCACCTATTTGCCCCGACGGCGGTGGAACGCGGTGCCGCGCTTCTGCTCGTCGAACGCCGCCTCGACCTTCCCGTGCCCCAAATCGTGGTCGCCGACGTGGTCGTGGCCCTCGGAGCGCTCGCGTCGACCGTCGTCTCCCGGGTGCGCGCAGAGGGCCGGCTCAAGGTCGTCGCCGTCACCGGATCCAACGGCAAGACCACGACCAAGAACCTGCTCCGCGAGATACTCGAACGGGTCGGTCCGACCGTGGCCGCCCGGGGATCCTTCAACAACCAGGTCGGCGCCCCGATGACCATGCTCGAGGTCACCCACGACACGACGTACCTCGTGGTGGAAATGGGGGCAAGCTCCGTCGGTGCGATCGCCCGCCTCGTGGGTCTCGTTCGACCCGATATCGGGATCGTGCTCTCGGTCGGCCTGGCACACGCCGGCGAATTCGGGGACATCGACGCGACAGTGCGCGCCAAATCCGAAATGGTCACCGAGCTGCTGCCCGCGGACGTTGCCGTGCTGAACGCCGACGATCCCCGCGTCGCCCAGATGAGCGAGAAGACCGGCGCCCGCGTCGTCTACTTCGGCCAGTACGGCCAGGCGACGGTGCGTGCGACCGACGTGCGCGTCAGTCGCGCCGGAACAACCTTCGTGCTGCACCTCGCCTCCGGCGAATCAAGCCCCGTGACGTTCCACGTTCTCGGCGAACACCACGTTATGAATGCCCTCGCGGCCGCCGCGGCCGCCGACGTGCTCGGCGTTCCGCTCACGGCGATCGTCGCCGGTCTGGAATCCGTGCAGCGCGCCGAGCGCTGGCGCATGGAGGTTCTGGGCGGGCGCGACAACGTTACCGTCATCAACGACGCCTACAACGCGAGTCCCGACTCGATGACGGCGGCGCTCAAGACGCTCGCGCAGATCGCCGACCCCGGCAGCCGCACCATCGCCGTGCTGGGCGAGATGGCCGAACTCGGCGCGCTCTCCGGGGACGAGCATGATCGCATCGGGCTGCTCGCCGTTCGCTTGAACATTTCACAGGTCGTCGTCGTCGGCCCGCGTGCGCGGCGCATGCACATCAGTACCATCAATGAGGGATCGTGGGACGGTGAATCCGCCTACGTCGACACGGCAGACGAGGCCTTCGAGCTGCTCGGCACCCTCGTGCATCCTGGCGACACCGTACTGGTGAAGTCATCAAACTCCGCGGGACTGCGTTTCCTGGGTGACCGGTTGGGAGACCTTTTCTCGTGAGAGCACTACTGCTGGCCGGCGCCTTGTCGCTCGCCTTCACCCTTTTTCTGACACCGCTGTTCATCCGGCTGTTTCACAAGCTCGGCTGGGGACAGTTCATCCGCGACGATGGCCCCAAGAGCCACCACGCGAAACGCGGTACCGCCACCATGGGCGGCATCATCCTCATCTTCGGCGTGGTGATCAGCTTCTTCACCGCCAAGCTCAGCCAGGGGGAGCCGATCACGGCCTCCCCGCTCCTGGTGCTGTTCATGATGGTCGGCCTCGGCCTCGTCGGCTTCGTCGACGACTTTCTCAAGACCCGCAATCAGCGAAGCCTGGGACTGGGCGGCTGGTCCAAGATCGCCGGCCAGGTCATCGTGGCCGGAGTGTTCGCGTGGCTGTCCCTGCAGTTCCCGAACCGGAACGGCCTGACCCCCGCGTCAACGCACATCTCCTTCATCCGCGATACGTCCCTGGACTTCATGGACCTCGGCGTGATCGTCGGACTGATCGTGTTCATCGTCTGGATCTGCCTCATTGTCGCCGCCACGTCCAATAGCGTCAACGTCACGGACGGCCTCGACGGGCTCGCCACGGGCTCGTCGATCCTGGCCATCGGATCGTTCATCGTGATCGGATTCTGGCAGTTCAACCAGTCCTGTTTCAACGGCGGTTCCGATTCCACCGACCTGTATCGGTGCTACGAAATTCGTGATCCCCTGGATCTTGCCGTCGTGTCCGCCGCTATCGTCGGCGGCCTGATCGGATTCCTGTGGTGGAATACATCTCCGGCCAAGATTTTCCTCGGCGATACCGGGTCACTCGCCATCGGTGGCGCCCTCGCCGCCCTGGCCGTGCTCAGCCGCACCGAGTTGCTCCTCGTGCTCATCGGAGGCCTCTTCGTGATCGAGTCCGGTTCGGTCATCGTGCAACGTGCCTACTTCAAGATCACCCGGGGAAAGCGCATCTTCCTGATGAGCCCCATTCATCACCACTTCGAGCTCAAGGGCTGGGCGGAGGTCACGGTCGTCGTGCGCTTCTGGATCATCGGCGGCCTGCTTGTCGCCGCCGGCGTGGGAACGTTCTACCTCGAGTGGCTGTCGGCGGTTCCGACCCGATGAGCGACGCACCTGCACCCGGCGTCCCGGTGAGCCGCCTCGACGGACTCACCAGCTGGCACGCCGACTGGTCCGGCCTCCGCGTGGCCGTGCTGGGGCTCGGCGTCACCGGTTTCGCCGCCGCCGATACCCTGGCCGAGCTCGGGGCCGATGTTCTCGTGGTCGCGGCGAGCGGTCCCGACGAACGAGCGCAGCTCCTGAACGTGCTCGGCGTTGCCCTCGTGCAGTCCGACCTCACCGAGGTGCCCGCCGAACTCGCGGCGCACCGGGCAGACCTGATCATCGTTTCCCCCGGCTTCCACCCCGACCATGCGCTGCTCAACTGGGTGCGCGCGCAGGGCATCGCGATATGGGGCGACATCGAACTGGCCTGGCGCCTGCGCGACAAGGTGGGAATCCCCGCCGAGTGGCTGCTCGTGACGGGTACCAACGGCAAGACCACAACCGTGCAGCTCGCGGCGACCATGCTCGCCGCCGCCGGCCACCGCGTCGCACCGTGCGGCAACATCGGCGTGCCGGTGCTCGACGCCATCCGGGACCCCCAAGGCTGGGATGTTCTTGTCGTCGAGCTCTCGAGCTACCAGCTGCACCACCTGCCCCGCACCGGCCCCGGAGCGCTCGCGCCCTGGTCGAGTGTCTGCCTGAACGTGGCCGATGACCACCTGGACTGGCACGGCTCGGCCGAGGCCTACCGGGAGGCGAAAGCCACCGTCTACTTCAACACCGGCGTCGCCTGCATCTACAACAAGGCGGATGCCGCGACGCTGCGCATGGTCGAGAACGCCGAGGTTCAGGAAGGGGCGCGGGCCATCGGTTTCGGCCTCGGAGTTCCGGGCCCGAGCGAACTGGGAATCGTCGACGGCATCCTCTGTGACCGGGCGTTCCTGGACGACCGTTTCGAGCGCGCCCTGGAATTCGCCACCCTTGCGGAACTTGCCGACGCAGGCCTCTCCGCCCCGCACGTCGTCGCCGACGTACTGGCCGCAAGCGCTCTCGCCCGTTCCTTCGGCGTCGACCCGGAGACCGTGCGCGCGGCACTCGCGTCGTTCCACCTCGACGCCCACCGGATCGAGGTGGTGGCCCTGCATGAGGGCATCCACTGGATCGACGATTCCAAGGCCACCAACCCGCACGCCGCGGACGCGTCGCTGGCGTCGTTCGATTCCGTGGTCTGGCTCGTCGGTGGCCTGCTCAAGGGCGTGAACGTCGATGAGCTCGTGCAGAAGCACGCCTCCCGGTTGCGCGGAGCGGTCATCATCGGCGTCGACCGGCTGGCCCTGCGGGCCGCATTTGCGCGACACGCGCCTCTGGTGCCGGTCTTTGAGGTCGAGTCAGACGACACTGAACAGGTCATGCCGGGTGCGGTCAGGCTCGCCGCAAGCGTGGCCCGGTCCGGCGACGTGGTGCTGCTCGCCCCGGCGGCGGCATCCATGGATCAGTTCAACAGTTACGCGGCGCGAGGCCAGGCGTTCAACCAGGCCGTACATCAATTTCTGGGGAGGTGAGCATGCCCACCGTCCCACGCACGCGGTCGCCGCGTCCCGCTGCGCCGCCGACACCGGCGCAACCCGATGACGGGAACGCCATGGGGGCCTCGGTTCGCATCAGCGTCGGTCGGGTCTTCAAGTCGGAGTCCACGAACTACTTCCTGCTGCTCGGCACGACGATGTTCCTGGTGGCCTTCGGGCTTGTCATGGTGCTCTCCTCCTCGTCCGTCGACTCCTACCTGGCCGACGCCGGTTTCTTCGGCGGTTTGATCCGTCAGGGCGGGTTTGCGCTGATCGGCGTGCCCCTCATGCTCGTGGCCAGCCTGATGCCGATCACGTTCTGGAAGCGTGTGGCCTGGCCCGCGCTTCTCATCGCATCGTTCCTGCAGTGCCTCGTGGTGTTCACCCCCATGGGGTACACGATCGCCGGGAACACCAACTGGTTGTCCATCGGTGGAATCCAGTTCCAGCCGTCCGAGGGCATCAAGATGGCCCTCGTCGTGTGGCTCGGGATGATCCTGGAACAGAAGAAGGACCGCCTCGACGACTGGCGCCACGTTTTCATTCCCGTCTTCGGTGTCGGCGGCGGCTCCGTGCTGCTCGTCATGATCGGCGGCGACCTCGGAACGGTCATGATCATGGCCGGGCTCTTGTTCGGTGCGCTGTTCTTCGCCGGCGTGAAGCTGCGGCTGCTCGCTGTGCCCGTCGCGGTCGGCGTGGTGGGAGCGCTCATCCTCGCCCTGACCAGCAGCAACCGGCTCACCCGCATCATGAGCTTCGTCAACGACGGCTGCGACAAACTCAGCGGACCCATATCCGACAGCTGCTGGCAACCGCTGCACGGCACCTGGGCCCTCGCCAACGGCGGCATTCTCGGCGTGGGGCTCGGCAACTCGAAGGCCAAATGGTCCTGGCTCCCCGCCGCCGACAACGACTACATTTTCGCGATCATCGGTGAGGAACTCGGACTCATCGGCGCCATCGTGGTGCTGTGCATGTTTGTTCTGCTGGCCTTCGCGTTTCTTCGGGTGATGCGCGCCAGCACGAGCGTCATGGCCCGCATCACGACGGCCTCCGTCATGGTGTGGATCATCGGCCAGGCACTCGTGAACATCGGCGTCGTGCTCGGCGTGTTCCCCGTGCTCGGCGTTCCACTACCGCTCATTTCAGCCGGCGGCACCGCCCTGATGACCACACTCGTGGCGATAGGAATCGTGTTGTCCTTCGCCAGGGGCCAGCACGCAGGGAGTACCGCCAAATGACCACCTACCTTCTCGCCGGCGGCGGAACCGCGGGCCACGTCAATCCGCTGCTCGCCATTGCGGACGCCCTGCGCGCCCGCGAACCTGACGCCGTCATCATCGCCCTCGGCACGAGCGAAGGACTTGAGGCTCGGCTTGTCCCGGCGCGCGGCTACGAACTCGCCGTCGTGCCACGAGTGCCGTTTCCCCGCCGGCTGAATCGCCAGGCGCTGACCTTTCCGGCTCGGTTCAACGCGGCCGTGACCGGCGTGTCCGACCTCATCCGCTCCCGCGGCGTCGACGTAGTCGTGGGTTTCGGTGGATTCGTGTCGACCCCCGCCTACCTGGCGGCTCGCCGTCGCGGCGTGCCCATCGTCATCCACGAGGCGAATGCGAAGCCCGGACTGGCCAATAAGCTCGGCGCTCTGTTCACCTCGAAGGTGGGCGTCGCCTTCTCCGGCACGCGCATTCGGCACGGACATTTCGTGGGGATGCCGCTGCGGCCCGAGATCGAACGACTCGACCGGGCGGCGGTGCGCCCCGAGGCGCACGAGTTCTTCGGTCTGGACCACGGGCGTAAAACGCTCCTCGTCACCGGCGGCTCCCTCGGTGCCCGGCGACTCAACAACACGATTCTCGAGTCCGCCCCCGCGCTGGTCGCCGCCGGATGGCAGGTGCTGCACATTCAGGGCGATCGCGGCGAAGTTGTCGATCCCAAGCTCGAGCACTACCGGCTGATCGACTACTGCGACCGGATGGATCTCGCCCTGGCCGCCGCCGACTTCGCCGTCTCGCGTGCCGGCGCGGCGACCGTCAGCGAACTGTGCGCCCTCGGGATCCCCGCCGCGTATGTGCCATACCCCGTTGGCAACGGGGAGCAGCGATTCAACGCCGCGGATGCCGTTGCCGCCGGCGGCGCGCTGCTGGTCGACGACGCGGACTTTCTTCCCGGCTGGGTGTCGGAGTCACTCGTGCCGCTCCTCGCCGACACCCGCCGGGTGGAGGCCATGGGCACGGCGGCCGGCTCGGTGGGGATCCGCGACGGATCCGCCCGGATGCTCGAACTCATCTCCCAGACACCCTGAACAGCCACCGCTTACGGGGCGCCCGATCACCGCGTAACGTTGTACCCGCACCGTCAGTTGTTTTCCAGACACACCAAGCCGAGAAGAGCGTAGAAACCCGTGATAAAGCCCGACCTCACTCTCACCATCGGCGATGACCTCGGGGCCGTGCACTTCGTCGGCATCGGTGGTTCGGGCATGAGCGGAATCGCCCGCCTCTTCCTCAGCAAGGGATACACCGTGACCGGTTCGGACGTACGCGAATCGGACAACGTGCTGGCCCTGCGCAAACTGGGCGCACGCGTCGCGATCGGCCATGATGCCGCCAACGTCGGAGACGCCGACACGCTCGTGGTCACGGGCGCGCTGTGGCAGGATAACCCGGAGTACGTGCTCGCCCTGGAACGCGGTCTCCCCGTTCTGCACCGCGCGCAGGCGCTCGCGTGGCTCGTGCAGCACCAGCGACTGGTCGCCGTCGCCGGAGCGCACGGCAAGACGACATCAACCGGGATGATCGTCACCGGCCTGCTCGGTCTGGGACAGGACCCCAGCTTCGTGAACGGCGGCGTGATCGAGTCTCTCGGCGTCAGCTCCGCCGCCGGCACCGACGACCTGTTCGTCGTCGAGGCCGACGAATCCGACGGTTCCTTCCTGCTCTACAACACCAACATCGCCCTCATCACGAACGTCGACCCAGACCACCTCGACCACTACGGTTCGCTCGAGGCCTTCGAGACCGCCTTCGTGGACTTCGCCCACAAGGCCAGCGAACTCGTCGTCATCTCCTCCGACGACCCGGGCGCCGTGCGCGTCACCGAGGGCCTGTCCGCGGAACGGGTGATCACGTTCGGTCAGGCCGTCGGAGCCGACGTGCGCGTTCACTCCATCGTCACCGACGGACCCGTGCGTTTCAGCGTCACCTGGAAGGGTGCCGACTACGAGACCACCCTGCGCATCCCGGGCACGCACAACGCCATCAACGCGGCCGGAGCGTTCGCGGTACTCGTGGGGCTCGGGCTCGACCCGGCGGCCTCCCTCGCCGCCATCAGCGAGTTCGGCGGCACCCAGCGCCGCTTCGAATTGCACGGCACCGTCGGCGGAGTGAGCGTCTACGACGACTATGCGCATCACCCTACCGAGGTCGCTGCAGCCCTCTCCGCGGCCCGCACCGTCGTCGGCGAAGGACGGATCATCGCCGTGCACCAACCGCACCTGTACAGCCGCACGCGCCTGTTCGCGCAGGAATTCGCCGATGCCCTCGAGGCCAATGCGGACCAGACCATCGTGCTCGACGTGTACGGCGCCCGGGAAGACCCCGAGCCCGGTGTCACCGGCGCGCTCGTGGCCGGACGGTTCACTGATCCCGCTCACGTGGCGTTCGTGCCCGACTGGCAGGACGCCGCCGACTACCTCGGCACGATCGCCCGCGACGGCGATTTCGTGGTCACACTCGGCTGTGGCGACGTGTACCGCATCGTGCCCCAGCTGCTCGACGCGCTGCGCGCGACACACGAATGAGCACACGCCCGGTATGAAGCGCCCAGGTAGTTTTGATCGACCCCCCGCCCCGTCCGGGCGACAGCCGACCGGTGGCCGCAAACCCGCCGGCGGCTCACCCCGGGAAGCGAACACCGAACCGATCGCTGTGCCGGCCGAGAACCTCGCTCCCGTGTCGGGCATCCGCTCCAGGAAGACCGGTTCGGCACAGGTGGAGAAGTCCGGGGTGGCCGTGGCCGGCGCGGTGCTTCGCGGCGCCCGGCGGGCCAGAAAGCGCTTCGAACGCGCGGAGGTGCGCCGCTTCACCTGGCGATCCCGCCGTCGGCGCACGATCTGGGTCGTGTCAGTCGGCGTCAGCGTCGTGCTGCTCGGGGGCGTGATCGCCGCGGCGTACTCTCCGCTGATGGCCTTGCGCACGATTGACGTCGTCGGCACCAACCGTGTCGGCGCCGAGCAGGTCGCCGACGCCCTCGACGATCAGCTCGGCACGCCGCTACCGCTCATTGATTTTTCCCGGGTGAAGGAGCAGCTTTCCTCGTTCATGCTGATCGAAAGCTTCGTGACCGAGAGCCGTCCGCCGGGCACGCTGGTCGTGCGCATCGTGGAACGCGAGCCGATCGGCGTGATCACGAGCGACACAGGCTTCGACCTGGTGGACGCCGCGGGCGTGCGCATCGACTCATCGGCGGAACGGCCGGCAGGATACCCGCAGATCGAGGCGCCCGACGGGGTGGGCAGCGCCGGATTCCTGGCCGCGGGAGAGGTGGTCCACGCCCTGCCGGAGAGTATTCGATCGGAGCTCGATTCCGTGGCGGCGGCCACGACCGACGACGTCACGCTCACGCTCATCGGGGGAGCCAAGGTGGTCTGGGGGAGTGCGGAACAATCCGATCTCAAGGCCGTGGTTCTCGCCGCCCTGATGGTGGGTCACCCGACGGGCAGCGTGAACGAATACGATGTGTCGTCACCCAATAGCGCAGTCTTGCGGTGACATAACAGAATTCTCGCAACACTTCGCGACACGCGGGCGCGCCTCCCCAAGCCGCGCGCTGTCACGCATAGCTTCGAAATCAGCAATTGCATACTCAGCATAACTTTAAACTTCGAGTAGAGGTTTAGGGTTCCACCGGAGGCCGGACGTGTCAAACAACCAGAATTATCTAGCGGTCATCAAGGTCGTCGGAATCGGCGGTGGCGGCGTGAACGCCGTCAACCGCATGATCGAGCTCGGTCTCCGCGGAGTCGAGTTCATCGCGATCAATACGGATGCCCAGGCGCTTCTGATGAGTGACGCCGACGTGAAACTGGACGTCGGACGTGACCTCACTCGAGGCCTTGGCGCAGGTGCGGATCCCGAGGTAGGCCGTCGGGCCGCCGAGGACCACGCCGAGGAAATCGAAGAGGCGCTTGCCGGAGCCGACATGGTCTTCGTCACCGCCGGTGAAGGTGGCGGAACCGGAACCGGTGGCGCCCCCGTCGTCGCCCGCATCGCCAAGTCCATCGGCGCCCTCACCATCGGTGTTGTCACCAAGCCCTTCGGGTTTGAGGGCAAGCGCCGCCAGGCCCAGGCCGAAACCGGCGTCGCCTCGCTCAAGAACGAGGTCGACACCCTCATCGTCGTGCCGAACGACCGCCTGCTGGAGATCAGCGACCGCGGAATCAGCATGCTCGAGGCCTTCGCCACGGCGGACCAGGTGCTCCTCGCCGGCGTGCAGGGCATCACCGACCTGATCACCACCCCGGGGCTGATCAACCTCGACTTTGCCGACGTCAAGTCGGTCATGCAGGGTGCCGGTTCCGCACTGATGGGAATCGGTTCCGCGCGGGGAGCCGACCGTGCCATCAAGGCCGCCGAGCTCGCGGTGGCGTCCCCACTGCTCGAGGCCAGCATCGATGGCGCCCACGGTGTGCTGCTGTCCATCCAGGGCGGCTCGAACCTCGGAATCTTCGAGATCAACGACGCCGCGCGCCTCGTGCAGGAAGCCGTTCATCCCGAGGCCAACATCATCTTCGGTGCGGTGATCGATGACACCCTCGGCGACGAGGTTCGTGTGACCGTCATCGCGGCCGGCTTCGATGGCGGCGAACCCGGGGCCAAGGCCGTCGAGGTACGCCGAGCCGACCTCGTGGCTGCCGGTGTTGCCGCCGGCTCCGGCGCGGCCGGCTCCGGCGCCATGCCGGAGGTCGCGTCTTCCGCCTCGGGTTCCTTCCCGGACAGCGACGCGACGACATCCGTGTGGTCGCCGGCCGATTCCGCCGCGAGCGGCGCCACCGCGGCCGACCCGGCGTTTGAAGAAGAGTCCGATGACCTGGACATCCCCGATTTCCTCAAGTAACGACGAACGCTCCGAAACCGGGCAGGAGCCGCTTGGCTCGTGCCCGGTTTCGGTTGCCGATCCGGGCCTGTCGGCCCGGCTCGACGGCGTGCGTGCCGGCGTCGCGGATGCGGCCCGCACGGCCGGACGCGACAACACCGACATCACCACCATCGTCGTCACAAAGTTTCACCCCGCGTCGGTCATTCGGGCGCTGGCTGCGCTGGGCGTGAATGACGTGGGGGAGAACCGGCACCAGGAGGCGCAGGCCAAGGCCGCCGAACTCGCCGACCTCACCCTCACCTGGCACTTCGTGGGTCAGGTGCAGGGCAAAAAGGCACGCCAGGTGCGCGCCTACGCGAACGTCATCCACTCCGTGGACCGGGTGTCGCTCGTCGACGCCCTGGCTTCACCGGATTCCTCCGTGGACTGCTTCATCCAGGTGAACCTCACGGATGATCCCGGTCGCGGGGGCGTGGCCCCGCCGGAGCTGTCGGCGCTCGTCGATCGGGTGCAGCAGGCGGATGGCCTGAACCTGCTGGGTCTGATGGCCGTGGCCCCGCTCGGCGAAGAACCGCGACGCTCGTTTGCGTACGTTCGCGAGCTCAGTGAGGGCATCCGTGGTGCCGCTCCGCAGGCCACGCAGCTCTCCATGGGCATGAGCCAGGACTACGCCGCGGCCGTACTCGAAGGTGCGACACACCTAAGAATTGGCACGGCAATCACCGGGAAACGCCCGGAACCAGTTAATCTCAACAGAGAAGCACAACAACACGGAGGTCGACATGTCTAACCCGCTCAAGAAAACCATGGTCTACCTGGGTCTGGCAGACGAAGAGCTTGAGTACGAGGCGCCCGCTGCGGCTCGTGTTGCCGCGGTTCCGGCCGCCACAGCGCACAATGCCGGTCACGCACCTGCCGAGCGCTCCACTCAGGGCAGTGCGTCGCACAACAATGCCCAGAACACCGGCGGGCGTGCTCCCGTCACCCCCCTGCGAAAGACTTCGACCCCCCAGAATGTGGCTGCGTCAGAAATGAATGAAATCCTTACCGTCCACCCCCGCCAGTACCGCGACGCCCAGATCATCGCCGAGTCGTTCCGTGACGGCATCCCGGTGATCATCAACCTGTCGCAGATGAGCGATGCCGACGCGCGACGCCTCATCGACTTCGCGAGCGGCCTCTCGCAGGGGCTGTACGGCAAGATCGAACGCGTCACCGCCAAGGTTTTCCTGCTGTCGCCGTCCCACGTGGTCGTGTCCGGCGATACCGCAACTGAAGAATCCGCCGAAGAGGCGTCCTTCTTCGCTCAGGCCTAGTACCGCACGTGGCTTTAGTCGGAAACCTCCTGTACTTTGTTTTTCTCCTGTACTTCTTCGTGCTCTGGGGTCGATTCATCATCGACCTCGTTCGCGGGGTGAATCGAGCCTGGCGCCCGCAGGGATTCACGCTTGTTCTCGTCGAAATGGTGTACACGCTCACCGATCCGCCGGTGCGCTTCTTTCGTCGGCTCGTACCCGCCCTGCGAATCGGCCCGATCGCCTTCGACTTCGGGTTCACCCTCACCATGGTGTGCGCGATCGTGGGCATGTCGCTCGCCGGCATCCTGCAGCGACTCTGAACGACACTCACGGCATCAAATGCCGCTTCGGACACCGGGCCGGGAACGCAACCATGTATTCTTAATCGGTGTCACTCGCGCTCAGGCGTGAGCCATGGCAGCTCGCTTGCCTGAGCTGCACACAAACCAACTGTTCGCATAAGTATCAAGTTCTAAGGGTGGAAAGCCATGGCGCTAACTCCGGAAGATGTAGTCAATAAGCGGTTCCAGTCGACCAAATTCCGTGAGGGATACGACCAGGACGAGGTTGACGACTTCCTCGACGAGGTCGTCGTCGAGTTGCGTCGCCTGACCCAGGAAAATGAGGAGCTCAAGGCTCGCATCACCGCGGACGGCGGCGTCATCGCCGAAACCGTCAGCGCTCCTGCTGTCATTGCCGAACCCGAGGTCGTTGTCGAGCCCGTCAAGCCGGTGGAGGAGGCAGCACCCGTTGCCGCCGTCGCGGCAGAGCCCATCGACGAGACTGCCGGCACGACCAACCTGTTGCAGCTGGCTCGCCGCCTGCACGAGGAGCACGTGAAGGAAGGCGCTGAGAAGCGTGACGCCCTCATTGCTGAAGGACACGCCACGGCCGCCCGCGTTATCGCTGAGGCCGAAGCCAAGCAGCGGTCGCAGATGAAGGTCCTCGACGACGAGCGCTCGGTTCTCGAGTCGAAGATCGAAAGCCTGCGTACGTTCGAGCGCGAATACCGCCTGAAGCTCAAGAGCTACATCGAGGGTCAGCTGCACGACCTCGATGCCACTTCGTCCGTCGGTGCCGGTGTCACGAGCGACTCGAAGTCCAGCTTCTAGGGTTTTGGCGCCTAAGACCCGCAGACAGCGTGGTACTCGAGCGCTGATCCTCCTCGCGTTCGTCGCGCTGGGGATCTACGCTCTCGACCAGGTGAGCAAGTACCTCGTCGTGGCCAACATGGCCGAGGGAGAAGTCGTCCGGGTTCTGAACGGTGTGCTGCAACTGCACTTCGTTCGGAACCCGGGTGCGGCGTTTTCCCTCGCCAGTGGGTCGACGTGGATTTTTTCCATCATCGCCGCAGCGGTCGTCGTGTTCATCATCTGGTTTGCGCGACGCATCCGTTCGCTGACGTGGGGGCTCGTCTTCGGGCTGCTGCTCGGTGGCGTGCTCGGTAATCTGACCGATCGTCTCGTGCGCGAGCCGAGCTTCGGTGAAGGCCATGTCGTCGATTTTCTGTCGACGCCGTGGCTTATTCCGGCCATTTACAATGTCGCGGACATGTCGATCGTGACGAGCATGGTCATTTTCATGATCCTGACCATTCGCGGTATCGGTCTCGACGGTGAAAAAATCGTGGACTCCAAGACCGTCACGGCGACGGACGGCCCCGCCGGGCCGGAGGCGCGTCCGGTCGTTTCAACGCACGACGAACCAAAGCCTCACAGCGGAATTGCCCCATGACGTCCCAGTCTCGATCTCTGCACCTCCCCGACGGACTCGAGGGGGTGCGGGTCGATGCCGGCCTGGCCAAACTGTTCGGGTTCTCCCGCAGCTTTGCCGCCGAAATCTGTGAGCTCGACGGGGTCACCCTCGACGGCTCCGTCGCCGGTAAATCTGACCGGCTGCACGCCGGCAGCTGGATTGAGGTGAACTGGGAGACGAAAGAACCGGTGCGCATCGTTCCGATCGCCGTTCCCGACCTCACGGTCGTGCATGACGACGACAGCATCGTCGTCATCAACAAACCGGCCGGGGTGGCCGCCCACCCGAGCATCGGATGGACCGGACCGACGGTTCCCGGCGCGCTGGCCGCCGCCGGCTACCGCATCGCCACCTCCGGTGCGGCGGAGCGGGCGGGGATCGTGCACCGCCTCGACGTGGGCACCAGCGGCCTCATGGTCGTCGCCAAGTCGGAGATGGCCTACACGGCCCTCAAACGTGCCTTCCACGATCGTGAGGTGGAGAAGATCTACCACGCCGTCGTTCAGGGACACCCCGACCCGCTGGCCGGCACCATCGAAGCGCCGATCGGGCGTCATCCGAGTTCCGCCTGGAAATTCGCCGTGATGAGCGACGGCAAGCACGCCGTGACGCACTACGAAACGCTTGAGGCGTTTCCCTCGGCCTCCCTGCTCGAAATTCATCTGGAGACGGGCCGCACGCACCAGATTCGCGTGCACATGGCGGCGCAACGCCATCCGTGCGTGGGTGATGCCATGTACGGCGCGGATCCCAGCATCACCGCAAGGCTCGGCCTCGGCCGCCAGTGGCTGCACGCCAAACAGCTCGCCTTCCACCACCCCGCGACCAACGAGTGGGTCACGTTCAACGCCCCGTACGCGCCCGACCTCGCGCACGGACTGTCCGTACTACGCGGCGACTAACCCGCAGATTGAGCACCGTGAGCACCTCTGAGACCGCGACGGATTCGTTCGTACACCTCCACGTACACAGCGAGTACTCGATGCTCGACGGAGCAGCCAGAGTCAAACCTCTGATCAACGCGGCCATCGAACAGAAAATGCCCGCCGTGGCGATCACCGACCACGGAAACGTCTTCGGTGCCTTCGACTTCTGGCGCACCGCGACGGATGCCGGCATCAAGCCGATCATCGGCACCGAGGCCTACATCACCCCCGGCACGAACCGGCGGGACAAGACCCGGGTGCGGTGGGGCACCGGCGCGCAGAACCGCGACGATGTCGGCGGCAGCGGCTCGTACACGCATATGACACTGCTCTCCGAAAGCACGGAGGGAATGCACAATCTGTTCCGGTTGTCGTCGAAGGCGAGCCTCGAGGGCTACTACTTCAAACCCCGCATGGACCGTGAACTGCTCAGCGAGTTCTCGAAGGGACTGATCGGCACGACCGGATGCGTGGGAGGCGAGGTGCAGACCCGCCTGCGCCTCGGACAGTACGACGAGGCGAAGAAGGCCGCCGGGGAATTCCAGGACATCTTCGGCAAGGAGAACTTCTTCTGCGAAATCATGGACCACGGCATCGACATCGAGCGCCGCACCATGACCGACCTGTTCAAACTGGCCAAGGAACTCGACCTTCCCCTGCTCGCCACGAACGACCTGCACTACACGCACGCTCACGATGCGACCGCCCACGCCGCCCTTCTGTGCGTGCAGTCCGCCTCCACCCTGGACGACCCGAACCGGTTCAAATTCGACTCCAGCGAGTTCTACCTCAAGAGCGCCGCGCAGATGCGGCACCTGTTCCGGGACTACCCGGAGTCGTGCGACAACACGCTGCTCATCGCCGAGCGCTGCGACGTGGAATTCAACACCAAGGCCAACTACATGCCGCGCTTCCCGTGCCCCGACGGGGAGAACGAGGAGAGCTGGTTCATCAAGGAGAACGAGGTCGGGCTCGCCAAACGTTACCCGAACGGCATCCCGGCGGACGTGCGCAAACGTGCCGACTACGAAATCGGCATCATCATCCAGATGGGCTTCCCCGGCTACTTCCTCGTCGTCGCCGACTTCATCATGTGGTCGAAGCAGCAGGGCATCCGGGTCGGCCCCGGCCGAGGCTCCGGAGCCGGTTCGATGGTGGCCTACGCGATGGGCATCACCGACCTCGACCCGCTCGTGCACGGCCTGATCTTCGAGCGGTTCCTCAACCCCGACCGTGTGTCCATGCCCGACTTCGACGTCGACTTCGACGAGCGCCGCCGCGGCGAGGTCATCCGCTACGTCACCGACAAATACGGCGAGGAGCGCGTCGCGCAGATCGTCACCTACGGCACCATCAAGGCCAAGCAGGCCCTCAAAGACGCCAGCCGCGTTCTCGGCTTCCCCTTCGGGATGGGCGACAAACTCACGAAGGCCATGCCGCCGGCGATCATGGGCAAGGACGTTCCCCTCACCGGAATGTTCGACAAGGACCATCCCCGCTACCGTGAGGCGGGCGATTTCCGTGCGGTGATCGAATCCGACCCGGAAGCCAGGACCGTGTTCGACACGGCTCTCGGCCTCGAAAACCTCAAGCGCCAATGGGGAGTGCACGCGGCCGGGGTCATCATGTCATCGGACCCGCTGATCGACATCATCCCGATCATGAAGCGCGAGGCCGACGGCCAGGTCGTCACCCAATTCGACTACCCGGCCTCCGAGGCACTCGGCCTGATCAAGATGGACTTCCTCGGGCTTCGCAACCTGACGATCATCGATGACACCCTCGACAACATCGAGGTGAACCGCGGCCACCGCCCCGTGCTGGAGGACCTCGGCCTCGAAGACCCCGCCGCCTACGAACTGCTCGCCCGCGGCGACACCCTCGGCGTCTTCCAGCTCGACGGCGGGCCCATGCGCTCCCTGCTGCGGCTGATGAAACCCGACAACTTCGAAGACATCTCGGCCGTCATCGCCCTGTACCGACCGGGCCCCATGGGCGCCAACTCGCACACCAACTACGCCCTGCGCAAGACCGGCCAGCAGGAGATCATTCCGATTCACGCGGAACTCGAAGAAGCACTGTCCGATGTGATCGGCAACACCTACGGCCTCATCGTGTATCAGGAACAGGTCATGTCGATCGCCCAGAAGCTCGCCGGCTTCTCCCTCGGTGAGGCCGACCTGCTTCGCCGGGCCATGGGCAAGAAGAAGAAGTCCGAGCTCGACAAACAGTTCGAGGGCTTCTCCCAGGGCATGAAAAACAACGGCTACTCGATGGATGCCGTCACGACGGTCTGGAACATCCTGCTGCCGTTCTCCGACTACGCCTTCAACAAGGCGCACTCCGCCGCCTACGGCGTGCTGTCGTACTGGACCGCATACCTCAAGGCTAAGTATCCAGCGGAGTACATGGCCGCGCTGCTGACCAGCGTGGGCGACTCCCGGGACAAGCTCGCGCTGTACCTCAACGAGTGTCGCCGCATGGGCATTCAGGTTCTCGCTCCGGACGTGAACGAGTCGATCGGGTTTTTCGCGGCCGTGGGAACCGACATCCGCTTCGGGCTCGGCGCGGTGCGAAACGTGGGCTTCAACGTCGTCGAGGCCATTCGCGCGACCCGTGAGGCCCAGGGACGCTTCGAGTCCTTCCACGATTTTCTGCGCAAGGTGCCGCTGCCGGTGGCCAACAAGCGCACCATCGAGTCGCTCGTCAAGGCGGGGGCCTTCGACTCGCTCGGCGCCACCCGACGTGGCATGGTCGAGATTCACGAGTCCGCGGTCGAATCCGCGGTCAAAATCAAACGCGAAGAGGTCAACGGCAACATCGGGTTCGACTTCGACAGCCTCTTCGACGAGCCGCAGGACACCGACCAGGTGCCCGAGCGACCCGAGTGGAGCAAGAAGGAGAAGCTCGCGTTCGAACGCGACATGCTCGGCCTGTACGTCTCCGATCACCCGCTCGCCGGCCTGGAGATCCCGCTCGCGAAGCACGCCAGCACCTCGATTGCCGACCTGATCGCGTCGGAGACCGCCGAAGACGGCGATACGGTGACGGTGGCCGGCCTGATCACGAGCGTGCAGCACCGCACCGCGAAGAAGTCCGGCAACCAGTACGGCATGATCCAGGTCGAAGACTTCGGCGGTGAGATCACGGCGATGTTCATGGGCAAGGCCTACGTGGAGTTCGCGCCCGAGCTGATCAGCGACGCGGTCGTGGTTGTGCGGGGCCGGGTGAGCATGCGCGACGACGGCATGAACCTGCACGCGTTCAGCGTCTTCCAGCCCGAGCTGGGGCAGGCCTCCGACCAAAGCTCCGTGGCGATCACCGTCGCCGAGGCGCGCGCGACCACCGATACCGTGCGGTTGCTCGGTGAAATCCTGACCCGTCATGCCGGTGACGCGGAGGTGCGCCTGAGGCTCGTGAAGGGGGACACCGCTCGAATCTTCGAGCTGCCGCACCGAGTGACCGTGAGCGCCGATCTCTTTGGCGAGCTGAAGAGTATTCTCGGCCCGAACTGTCTGAGCTGACGTCGCATCGTCCCGCTCTGTCTTATCGAAGGTGAACATTCCGGCGGTTCCCATGCGGAGCGCGGCCGGGCTCGCACCGGACCGTTCGTGAGCAGGTTCTCTGCGCATACCGCGACTGAGGTCACTGTCGGCCCGGTGTCCGCGGCGGGCTTCCCGCCGTAGGACTTTACACGGGTACCTACTGTCGAAGGTCCTGTCGAAGGTCGGCCCTCGCAGGACCGGCTGGAACGGCGAGGGTTCGAGGCCACGTCCAGGCGGAGCGCAGGATGAAGGCCAGCAGCAGCACCTCGATTCCGATGGAGACGCCGTAGAAGGCGGCCCACTCCCAGGTCGCCCCCGCCGCGTTGAAAATCGAGTAGGGAATGAGGAGCGATGCAACGACGAGGTTCGTTGCGCGGTTCACCCGGGCGGGCAGCGCCATGGAGAGCACCACCATCAGGGCCGGGATCGACACGGACACGAGGAAAATGGTCAACAACGTCGAGCTGATGTCGAACCTCCAGATGAGGCCATTCAGGATGCCGTCGACGACCCCGGGCTTGTAGAAGTTGAAGAGGTCGACGTAGATGTAGAGGAACATGAAGCTGGTCCATGCGGCGGTGAGCTTGGCCTGCACGGGGACCGGCGGGTTGTCGAGCAGGTTCGGGGTGTTCGTTCGGATGGTCATCGGTTCGCCTTTCTAGAGGAGCGGTCCGTCCGCCGGAGTGGCGGCAGGTTCGGGCGTGCATACGCACGAGTCGAGTCGTTCTCGTCGGTCCGGTCGTCAGAGAGTGATCACGACCTTCCCTCGGGTGTGGCCGGCCGCGACGTAGCTGAGGGCGTCGGCTGCTTCATCGAGCGGGTAGGTGCGGTCGATGACGGGCGTGACCTGCCCGGTCGTGAGCAGGTCGGCCAGGGTGAGCAGGTCCTGGCGCTTCTCGACCGACACGACCGGGCACCGGTAACCCGACCTTGGACGACTCGCCCCCGGCACCCGGCGTGCTCCGCCATTCGATCGCTGTTCGATTGCCACAGCAGCCTCCTCACGTTCGAGCCGCGACTCTCGCTGGCTCGTACACCGTACGTCGTACGCTGTACTATGAGCGTACACTGTACTATGAAAATGCGCTAGACGATTGTCAAGCCGTTCGAGCGAGCGAGGAGACCCGTGTTTGCGAAGGAACAACACCAGGTCGCGTCAGACGCGGGGCTGAGCAAGCAGCGGGTGGTGGTCGAGGCGGTCCGGCTCGCCGACCGCGACGGGGTCGACGCGCTGAGCATGCGCCGGCTCGCTGGCGCGCTCGGCGCGGGCGCGATGTCGCTCTACCACTACGTGGCGAGCAAGGAGGAGTTGCTGGACGCCATGATCGACATCGTGTTCGAGGAGATCGAGCTCCCGCCCGAAGAGACCGACTGGCAGTCGGCGATGCGACGGCGGGCGGTATCCGCCCGACAGGTTCTCGCACGCCACCCGTGGGCGATCGGTCTGATGGAGTCGCGGACATCGGCGGGGCCCGCGAACCTCCGCCACCACGAAGCGGTCACCGCCTGCCTGCGTAGGGCTGGCTTCACGGTCTTGATGGCGACGCACGCCAACTGGTTGCTCGACAGCTATGTCTACGGTTTCGCCCTGCAGGCAGCCAGCCTGCCGTTCGACACCACCGATGAGTTCGCGGACATGGCCGCGGACGTCTACCTGCCCCAGCTTCCTCCTGACGAGTTCCCCTACCTCAACGAGTCCGCCGCGGCGCTCGTCGCTGCCGGCTACGACCCAGCCGAGGAGTTCACCTTCGGCCTCGACCTCGTCCTGGCCGCCCTCGAGCCCCTGAGAGCCTCCGCATAGCCACGCTCACGACCGTCGCGCAGCCGCTGCACCGCAGCTCCGATCCATAACCGCCGTGCTGTAGTGAGCTCGTAGCGCCCGTGCGCCCGGGGTGCCTACGTGACTTCATCGATTGTCTCTGCTGCACTGGCAACAGCAGCAACAGCAGCAACAGCAGCAACAGCAGCCACAGCAGCCACATCAGCCACGGCCAGCTGCCCGTAACTAACAACACTCTCTGCCGAACCCAGCTGTGGATGAACTCGAAGACGCGGCGAGGTTCGGTGTGGATCTGGTGCGCGATCGGTGCGCCGCGGCTGATTGTGTGGACGGCCTGGGAACTTCCGCTGCACGACGTCTATATGTTTACAACGTGCTCGAATCAGACTTCCGGAATCGCCGCAATCGCGTCGATCTCAACGAGCGCACCCCGTTTTGCCGGGTCAACGGCGAGCACGGTGACCGCTGTTCGACGATCGCCCCAGACGGAGCGCGTGGCGGAGTAGGCGTCGGTCGGGTCGATACCGGCCGACAGATAGATCGTCAACTTCGCGACGTGCTCCGCGTCAGTGCCAGCGGCGTCAAGGACGGCGAGCACATTACGGAGAGCCTGTTCAGTCTGTGCCCCGAGGCCCTCCAAGAGGGTGCCGGAGCTATCCACGCCATTCTGACCGCCGACGTAGAGAGTTCGGCCGGCGGGAGCAATCATGCCCTGAGCGTATGCAGTGCTCCGGACGAGGTTCGGGGGGTCAACCGGCAGTAGACGAGTGTTCATATCGGACTCCTTTGAGTTTTGCTCCCAGTGTTCCATCCACCTCCGACACAGGCGTGCGCGACCTCGACTCGATATGGTCGGGGAATGGATCTATCGACACTTCCCACCAGGGTAATTCTGATGGCGGAGTATGACCAGCTGCTCCCGCTCTGGGACAAGTCCCCTGCTCGCCGCGGACGCTCAGCGGGAGTTTGGTCCGCGAGTCGTTGTTCTCTATGTGGAAGCAGCCGAGGAACGCTCTCAGGTGCCGCGGATTGAGCATCCAAAGAATGACGCGTGGATCGCGGGCGGGCCGGACGGCCGCGTCTTCGTGCCGCCAAGCCCCCAAGGAAAACAATTTCGCACCAGATGTGGGAGATGTCAGATGTTGAGTTCGAGGCACTGACCCACAACATTGACATTCGTCGGTTTCTCTGGGGACCGGGGCAAAAACCGGCGTGCGTCCTGCTTCAACCGCAGGCAGAAGGCTTGCCACTTGTGGACCGCTCGGCCGTGATCGGTATGACCAACGATCGGCTCGAACCGGCGACTCTTCGTCGGAGATTGGATTCCCGGAGGGGAACGCTGAGCGCGAATGGACTTCGCGATGTGAATGGCCGTTCCGAAGCTTCGTCAAGCCGGCAGCACGTCGCAGCCGGCTCGCCAACAAGTCGACCAGCAAGCGCTGCGGAAAGGTCCGTACCGGGCCGCTGCACCAGCATCTGGTGGGACGGCGCATCTTGTGGTGAACTATTGCCGGGTTGATCAATCGATCCATTGTTCTTTCAAGCAATCCCGCGAGCATTATGGCGACACCTGATAGTGGTGCCATGGTCGGGTTCGTACTTGCCGGCTCAACGGACACGACATGAGGAACTCTGAAAGCGTCGCGCCTCGGGAAGGACCGATATCTTGAAGACTGTCGCTGAAACCATGGTCGAGATCATCAGGGATGCAGGCATTAAGCGGGTCTATGGGCTGCCGGGAGACTCGCTCAACGGATTCACAGACGCAATCCGGAAGTCTGACGGCCTCACTTGGGAGCACGTCCGACATGAGGAAGCTGCCGCGCTCGCGGCGGCCGCGGAGGCGACTCTGACGGGCGAGTTGACCGTCTGCGCAGGCAGTTGCGGGCCAGGAAATCTGCATTTGATCAACGGGCTTTATGATGCGAATCGCAGCCGTGTGCCGGTGCTGGCTATCGCTGCCC
>Ga0307487_1000561_pt1 | contig 28981 bp, 18 predicted proteins | sample CBIW12metaG_FD_203665 | JGI IMG/M metagenome (GOLD analysis project Ga0307487, IMG submission 203665) | Sea-ice brine microbial communities from Beaufort Sea near Barrow, Alaska, United States - CBIW 1.2 | ecosystem: Environmental > Aquatic > Marine > Coastal | place: USA: Alaska | collected... | reverse complement strand
CTCCACGTCCCCTTTTACCAGAAGCCTTGCCGCCAACCAATACCTCATCAACTTCAATAATCCCTTGCAGTTTGTTTCTACCACTTAAAACCATAAGTCTCCTAAACTTATGAAGCCATGTCCATGCTGTCTGGTAGCTACCCAAACCAAGAATTTTTTGCAAACCTTTTGCGCTTACCCCATTCTTTTGGGCAACCATCCACCAAATTGCCCGAAACCAAATCAATAATGGTTTGGTCGATTTATGAAATATCGTTCCATTAATTACTGTAGTCTCTGTATGGCAATCAATACACTCAAAGCGTCCTTTAATCTTTTTCCACGATTGAATTGAACCACATACAGGGCATTCAAAACCATGTGGCCATCGTGCTAAAACCAGATAGTCAATACAATCCTGTTCAGTATTAAACATCTCTTCAAATTCCATTTGATCAGCCGGATAATTCATACCACTAAGCTAATAATTTACGGGAGAAGATCGGATACCCCATTTTTTTTTAATTTCCCCAAGAAGAAAGGGGCGTGATTGATTTGTTGTGGTAGGTCCTATTATTTGAAGTTTTCCGTTTTCAAGAATTTCTAACCTATCAATAAAAACTACACGTTCATCTCCAGTAGATTTAGTTCTTCCGTGATAAACAGCATAAATTTCCGTACTATCTTTTGAAAAAACTAGACTATTGTGGCCAGTACCGGTAACGTCTCCTCCTTTATTGATATTTTTTTCGAGAATAGGGTTATTATCTGCTTTTTGGTAGGGGCCTAAAGGAGAGGATGCCGTTGCATAACCCACTGCGTAATTTTGACCTCCATAAAAATTAGCAGAATACATCATATAATAAATTCCTCCACGTTTGAAGGTATAGGACCCCTCTGTCCACCTACGATTAACCTCTTTAAAGGTTACCGAACGGCTTTCCCATTCGGCATTTTTTTTATCCATCTTTTCTGGCGGACGAAGCAGTAGTTCAGGCTCTCCTATTACTCCACTAAAGTCTGATTCCAACTCTATACCATACACCCAACTTTCTTCAATTTCATCAAACCAGCCTTTTTCCCTGGCCCATTTCGAAATTTCTGTTTCTACTGGATGCTTATATGCCACACGAGAATAATATAAATAGAATTTCCCGTCATCATCCTTGAATACATTAGCATCTATTGCCCCATTGTGCGCTAAAAAACATATAATACTTATTGTTCAATTTATAAACTTCCGGAGCCCAGAAATCCCCTACTGCCCAGGAACCCTCTTCATTTCCTTTATAAACCTGGCCTTCAAATTTCCAATTTACCAAATCATTAGATGAATAAGTAGCAAAACCATCTTCGGCTCCACCACCGGTACCATACATATAATATTTTCCGTCACCGTCATTCAGAATATAGGGATCTCCAAATTCAACAGCTAAAGGGTTTGAATATGTTTTTATTTCGACAACAGCATTTTCTTTTTTTGCTTTTTCTTCTTCTCTCTGTTTACAGGATAAAGAAAGAAATGCCAGACTCATTAAGAGCATGCTTTGGCATTTTAAGTTTTTTTTCATTTGTCTAATTAATTTAATCTTTAAGAAGATGGAGGGGTTAATTGGTCATTTCTGCTAACAGGGGTTCCAAAATCGGGAAAACCATTTTCATCCCAATTAACTTGCTGAATGCGGGGTTTCCTGGAATCGGCACAACCATCACCGGAATTATCATTGGCGTGATATAAAATCCAGTCTTCAGAACCATCGGGCGATTTAAAAAAACTGTTATGGCCAGGGCCATATACATTATTTGTCTCACTCTTTTTAAATACAGGCTCTTCATGTTTCTCCCACGAGTCTGGGTCGAGAGGGTCTCCCTCATTGTAAGAGAGTACCCCGATTTTATAATCATCAGTCCAGCAACCCGAGCCTGAATAAAAGATAAACATATCGCCTTCCGGGTTTTCCCAAGCCACTGGTCCCTCATTAACCAAACCGTTTCGCTCCCAGGCATAATCAGGTTCAGAAAGCATTACCCGGGAACCTTTAAGAGTCCAGGGGTTTTCCATCTTTGCAATGTAAAGCTGCTGAATTCCTGAATTCACTTCCAGATTTCCTGTTCTCCAACCGGACCATACAAAATAATTTTCATCATCTATTTCTAACACCGTACCGTCTATAGCCCACAGGTCGGTTTCATCGGATACTTTGCCTTTAAACCTCCATTCCCCTTCCATTGGTGATTCAGCAGTATTTTCCAAAACAAACATTCTTCGATTTTCATCGCTGTTATTTGAAGTTGCGGCGAAATACAAATACCAGGCGCCATCTAAATAATGCAGCTCAGGAGCCCAGATTTGGGTGGAATATTCCTCTCCGGTAGGAGGGGTCCATATAGTTTTTGCGGTAGCATTATGAAGGTCTTCCATTTGTTTAGTCTCCCAAAGCCGTAAATTATTTCCTGTAGTATGGGTGTAATAATAACTATTATTACCTTTATTCACCCAGGGGTCGGCTCCAGAAGATAACAAAGGGTTAACGAAGGTATTTTCCTCTTCGGTATTTTCGATGTTGTCATCGCCACCATTGGATGAAGTTTCCTTATCTTTTTGATCACAAGCAATCATAACATTTAAAATAATAATGAGGAATAAAAAAAACCTATATATCATAATTCTTCTTTTGATTCTAAAAAGGTAAAAGTTTCATCCTCTGCGTGTAAAAATTCACTCCCCTCCTCATTTTCAGAGAAACTTAAATGGATAACCGCAGTTTTTCTAGGGTGAACCGAAGTATTTGAAAAATGGGTATGTAAAACATAGTACATTTCATCATTTTCCCCCATAATAACATCACCATGTCCCGGGCCACTTTCGTTAACCAGCTCTCTAAGGATAATAGGACTTACATCAGCCTTTTCCCAGGGTCCCATAGGATTATCACTAGTAGCATAACCTACTGCATAATCAGGATTTCTAAAATCATTAGCAGAATATATTAAGTAATATTTCTCATTATGTTTTAACACTGTTGGCCCCTCGGCAACCGGCCAGTCGACTAACTCAGTATTTTCCCATTGCTTATCCGCTGATAAACACTCCCTTAGAGTTTCAGGTTTTATACTATTTAGATCATCTTCCATTTCGGCTACAAAAATTCTGTTTCCTTCATCAAGCCTCACATGATACAGATAAGCTTTTCCTTCATCAAAAAAAACGAAAGGATCAATTTGTTTTGTTTCAGCATAGAGGGCTTCCCCTGAATTGGTAAAAGGCCCCAACGGACTATCACTAGTGGCAATAGCTATACTTTCATTGGCAGTATACGCCATATAAAATTTATCCTCGTACTCAAAAACTTGGGGTGCCCAAAAACCCTCATTCCCAAAAGCATTATTTTCTGTTAAGGCAAACCCATCAGATTTCCCTACAGGGCCTTCCCAATTCTCCATATCATCTGAAGTAAAGACCAAAAAGCCTAAACCTTTCGCTGTAAGATCTCCCTGTGAGGTCCCATATAGATAATAGGTGTCATTATGATAATAAATGGTTGGGTCTGCAAGTTGAATTTTTTTAGCTTTTGGTTCGTTAACCGTACCGGAGGTATCATTATTCTCAGAGCTAGAATGAACTTTGCTATTGGAACAAGAAACACAAAGGATACCCATGAAAATCAATATTACATCTGAAAATTTTCTATTCATTACTATATTTTTTCAATCTTATTTAAACTTCTAATTCAGTTTCACACTGATAAATAATCATATTTTCATTGTCCAGTATAACTCAAAATAATTCTTCATCTTTAACTTAGCAAGAAACACTTTGGTGTTTTTCTATGGAGTCTGTGAATTTAACTTCTTAATTAAATCTGCTTCATACTGTCGGTAAGGAGTGCCGTCCTTTCTAAAAATATCATGAAACCACTCAACAGGTTCTTCTCCCGATTCAATAGGTGTGTTCCAGGCGTAAATTGTGTTACTCTTTCCGTTTACAAGTCCCCAATTAATAGCGCCTATCTTATTATCCTTCAGCAAAGGCAATGTGTTTGTAAAAGTATTATTTCTTGTACGCGCCATATATTCGGTACAAATCATTGGGCGGCCGTGTGTTTTTAACAACTCAATAATTCTAGTATGTGCCTGTGGTTCATCATAACAGTGATAGGTTAAGATATCTGAATTTAATGCCTGAAAAGTATTAAGATCTTTTAGGCTCCATTTCCATAATCCTGCAGATAAAGGTTGAGATGGATTTGCTTCACGAGCCCATTTAAAGACATTCTCCAAAAGTGCAAAAGATTTATTTCCCTTGTCATTATTCCCAGGTTCATTATAAAGATCCCAAAGTAAAATGCGCACATCTTTTCCAAAGGTGGTAAGGAGATCCTTTACATAAGATTTAAGATCTGCAGAACTTGCCATTTCCACAGATTGCGGGAAACCTGGGTCTTGCACCCATCCTGAGTTATGTGTTCCAGGTTTTGGATCTGGTTGTTTACCTATATTAGGACTTGCATCCCATACATCGTCAAAGATCACAAAAATGGTTTGGATTTTATGTGAATCGGCTATTTCAAGATATTTATTCACTCTATTCTTGAATCCATTCTTGTCTGCTTTGTAGGCCAAACTATGAAGATAAACTCTCATGGTATTAAAGCCAACACTTTCTGCGTAACCAAGTTCTTTATCAATAGTTTGAGGATCAAAAGTACTTTCCTGCCACATCTCTAATTGATTGATTGCAGAACTGGGTAGAAAATTAGCGCCAGTTAACCAGTCATGTTTTTCATACCAGTCTTTCACTTTTTCTTTACTCCAACGATTTTGAGCATTTATACTTCCAATTGATAATGCTAACAAGAGGATTGTCATTACTGTCTTTTTCATAATATTATTTTTGTGATGGTATTTCTAAAATTGTTTTTTCAGAAACTGGAATTCCAAGATTTGGAGTTCCATCTTCATTCCATTTGATCATTTGCATTCTTGGAGATCGTTTTCCTCCACAACCATCACCAGGATTTGAATTGGCGTGATACAAAATCCAATCTTCTGTTCCGTCAGGAGATTTGAAAAAGGAATTATGACCCGGTGCGTATACCGAGTTTTCTTCTGATTTAGTGAAAATAGGTTTTGGATGTTTTTCCCAGGAAGCCGGATCTAAAATATCATTTCCGCTTAAGCTTAGCATGCCAAGAGAATAATAATCTGTCCAGCAACCATTGGCTGAGAAGATGATAAAGATCTTTCCATCATGCTCCAAATATTGCGGTCCTTCGTTCACATTTACATGAGGCGGATTAATTTCATCATCCAGATCTCCCTGTTTTTCCCAGATATAGGAGGGTTGTGAAATCAAAACTCGATTTCCATCAATGGCCCATGGATTTTTCATTTTTGCGATGTAAATGTTTTGTTGGCCGTTGGTATCACCTTCCCATCCAGACCAGATCATATAAAGTACATCTTTGAATTCAAAAACATTCCCATCTATGGCCCAACGATCTGGTTGTGCAGCAATTTTTCCTTTAAATTCCCAATTTCCTTTAAAAGGATCTTCAGAGGTGTTTTCTAAGACATACATCCGATGATTGTTGTTATTTCCATCATCTGCAGCAAAATATACATACCATTTCCCATCGATTATATGAAATTCTGGAGCCCAGATATCTTTTGAATACATGGTTTCTTCAGGAGGTGTCCAAATGGTTTTGCTTTCGGCATCTTTTATATTTACCAGGTTCTTTGTTTTCCAAAGCACTAATTTATTCTGGAGCGTATTTGTGTAATAATAATAGCCGTTATAAAAGGTGCTGTAAGGATCTGCTCCAGAAGGTAAGATTGGATTCGTAAATTTCCCTGACTGTGCGAAAATGGTATAACTTACCATTAAAAGTAGGAAACTCAGGTTATAAATATTTTTCATCTTTGTTATAGTTTTAGACTTAACCAAGTGTATGGGGCATTTGCCTGTGTAGTAGAGATCATTTCAGAATAACTTGCATTTCCTTTTTCTATAAGTTGAATGCTGAAACCAATCCGAGAATTGGGGCTGGGTTTCCCACCAATCGAGTTCCAAGGAATGGCTATTTCCTGTAAATATCCATTAGAAGTGGCAACTGCAGATTTTATTTCAGGTACTTCCATTTCAATCCAGTTTGATTTGTTTCCTTCAAAAACCTGAACCTTGTTCGCTGCAGAAATGTTTATTTTAAAAACACCTTCATCAGGCTTTTCGTAGTTTCTACTATTAGGGTCTAGGTAGATTAACACTCCATCATTATTCTGAATATTTGCTGAAGTACTGGAAATTATATTGTCTGAAATTTTGGCAATAACATAAAGATTTTCATCATCAGCTAACACATTAGCCTGAAGCTGAGTTTCGCTTACCTGACCTATAAAAATAGGAAAGTCTTCTTGCCAAATATCTTCTAAAGTTTTACCATCTATGTTGATCGAGCCTTTTTCTGCTTTTAATTCTTGAATTACATGCCCCCTGATCATCCAAACTTCTGAGGCATTGGTAGCGGAAAATGCATTCGTTGTGGCGAGGGCAATTATTGTATTATCATCCAGTACAGCAATACTATTCCAAAGTGCAGATTTTCCTTCAGGAATTAAAAAAGGAGTGGAAATCCTATTGAAATCTTCCCCATTCTCATTTCCAATTGCTACTTTCATATCCGCATTATTTAAGTCATTGCTATTCCGGTTATCAGTTCCCTGATAAGAGAGTAAGGTTTCTCCTGTTTGCAACTGGGCCAAATACGGAGCACCTGCATATTCTGATTCTTTCAACCGCTCTTTCAATGCATAACTTCTGTTTTCACTATTGCCTCCTATGGTTTGATTCCAGTTTTCAGAAACAGAATTTCTAATTATATAAGGTTTGAATTGATTATTGCTACCATTATCCTCAATAGAATAAAGGATTTCATTCTTATCTTTAAGATATAGCGGAGAAGGCATTCCATCCCTACTTCCATTTCTAAAACTTGTGATTTCAGGTTCTGTCGTCCAGGAAACTCCATTGTTTGTAGATCTTAACAATGAAATATTCTGTTCATCAGAGTTTCGATAAACATTCTCATTTGAAAAAAACAGCTCAATTTCACCATCTGGTAATTGTAATAGACTGGGTTCCCATACACCATTTTCAAACTTGGAATCACCTTCGTAAACCACCTGGTTATCATGCCATGTTAATCCGCCATCTAAACTTAAAATTGTTTTGATAAGAAATTTTTTGGATTTGGCAGCTGATTCGCCTGGACGAGGATTGTAAGCCAATAAAATAGAACCATTTTTTAATTGAAGAAGATCTGGCGTTGCCATATTCACCCCTTCTACTGAAGATACTACAGTTATAGATTCAGACCAAGATTTACCGAAATCCTTACTCATCTTTACAATCACATTTCCATTTGATTCGTAAGAAACTAGTAAAGATGAATCATGCAATTGGATAATTCTTGCATAACCACTGTATCCAGTATCGTTTTTCCTAGATATTTGAGTTTGTGTGGTATAGTCCCAAGCAATGCGAATTCCCGGTATGGGATCTTTCGATGAAATTTCAGAAATAGGAGTGTCAGGATCTCTTACATTATCAGCATCAGATGATTTCTCTGTCGAACAACTTAGAACACAAATTCCGGAAATAATCAATATTGACTTTTGTAAATATCTCATTTGCTAGTTCTTCGTGTTTCTGGTGAAATTCCAAATGTATTAACTAAACTAGTATATTCATTATTTGAAATAGTAATCATACAGCCATGTCTAACTTTAGATGGCAAACTATATTTATCCCAGTCGCTAAAAAAAGTATAACCAGATGCTTGGTACCAAGGGCCATTTAAATTATCTGAAATGGAAAGTCCATAAGACACACCCGGATACTGTTCATAATACAAATACCAATTATCTCCGTTTGGGGAAGGAATTAACGCCGGGGCTTCTCGAAAATTTGGGCTAATAGGATCCTGAGGAAGCGAATATGGGCCTAATAATGAACCGGATTTAGCAATCCTAATTGTTTTTCCTGTTGGCCAATAAAGGGTTGGATAGGTTTCATCTTTTAAAATTGTATAATAACTGCCTCTAACTTTCTTGATAATTACATCAATGGTTCCAAAGTCCCAATTGAAAAGTTTCTGTGGTGGTCCTTCAAAAGTTTTAAGATCTTTTGATAGTACATATAGCGTACGCTGGCTTGCCCAGTATCTTTCAGGGTCTTCTTTAGATCCTTCTTCATGTGGAGTATGCCATGTCATAATAAATTGAGACGAGGCTTCATCATAAAAAAGTTTTGGTGCACCAATTCGTTGCAAAGCATTGTTATAACTAGGTATAGCCTTTAGATTTGGAGTATATACGGAATGCTTTTCCCAAGAAATCAAATCTTCAGAAATCCAAATATTGATATCTGGAGAAGAGTCGCTAGTATTTCCGACGATATAGTAATTCCCTTCTGGTCCTTTTACAATATCCGGATGGCCCTGATAATCTTCAAATACCCTATTCCCATCATTTAAATTCTGCCAGTGCAGACCATCTTTGGAAATAGAATAATACAATCTTCCATAATCCTCATGCGTCATATGTGCAAATAGATAAGCTTCATTTTTAGGTTTTTCACCAGCTTTCAATTGTCCTGGGGGATCCGGTTGCTGAGCAAAAACTGGAGTAAACCCAAATAGCACTAATATTATAAAGAAATGTTTTTTCATGAATAGGAATTCTACATTTTGTTATTTAACTTGATATCACGGGTTATTGATTACTCACTTCAGAAATCAATTGGGATATTAACTGAGTTTCTTCTTTTTTGTATGGTTCACCATTCTTTCTAAAAATTTCATGAAACCATACATCCGGCTCTGCAGTGTAGGTTTTTGTCCAGCTATCCCACGGATATTTGGTTTGTGTTTTTCCGTCAACAAATCCCCAGTTGTACATTCCTACATTATATTTTTTTGCAATTGGTAGAAATCCTTCGAATGTACTTCCGTTTGGTCTGGCCATATATTCGGTACAAAGAATAGGCTTACCATATCTTTGTAATTCTTTTATATTCTTTTCGAAATCTGCAGGTTTGTTATAATTATGAAAGGTTATGATGTCTGATTGTTCTAATTGCATTTTGTGCATAGGTTGCATATTATCGGAATTGCTCCAATCTCCCGTCCAGACCCCAGATGTTAATGGTTGACTTGGATTTACTGCTCGTGCCCATGCAAATGCATTTTTTAGTAATGGCATCACCAATTCCGCTTTGTTTTGAATTTCAACATCTTCATAAGAAGGACCAGTCATGTTATCTGGTTCATTCCATATATCCCATCCAAGAACGCGGTCATCATTTTTAAATTTACCAATGGTTCCTTTTACATATTTTTCAAGGAGCCCATATTGAGAGCTGTCCTGAAGAACTTTTTGTCCCGGACTTTGAACCCAACCTGAGTTATGTACATGTGGTTTTGGATCTCTTTGTTCTCCAGCTTTTGGAAAAGGATCCCAACAAGAATCAAATAGCACAAATAGGGGTTTGATCCCGTGACTATCTGCTATTTCCAAAAACTTATCCATTCTTATATACAATCCTTCCGGGTCATTTTTATGAAGAAGGTCATGTAGATATACGCGCATGGTATTCATGCCGATGCCTTCCGCCCAACCAAGTTCTTTATCTATGGTTTCAGGATCAAAACTTTCTTCCTGCCACATTTCTAATTGATTTATTGATGTGCTTGGATTAAAATTTGCTCCAACAAGCCATGGTTGTTCACTATACCAAGAATTGGCTTTTTCTTTACTCCATATTTCTCGGGATTTTGAAGTGTTTCCATCAGAATTGGAAGCTGTTTTATCCTGTTCATTATTCACTTCTTTACAAGAGAAAATAGCACAAGCCATTATTAGATATAAAATTATGTTTGTCTTTTTCATTGTTCTTTGTTTAAAAACTCCCTGAAGCGGCTAATTCAAAAACTTCAGGGAGTTATTATTAATATTGAGGATTTTGTGATAGGTTTGGATTGTTTTCAACTTCCACTTGTGGTATAGGTAACCTTATGTTCTTTCCAACTTCAAAGTTTCTAAAATCTGGATCTCTTTCTGCAATCTTATCTACTGCTTGCTGAGTGTCCAGGTCTCCCCATCTTTTAAGATCTTCCCAGCGAACACTTTCTCCCGCTAGTTCTAATACCCGTTCTGTTTTTAAACGATCAAGAAACTTATCATGATCATTTCCAATTTCAGGATGCGCTGCGGCCAATGGAGCCATATGTGATCTTTCTCTAACTAAATCCACATATTGATATGCTTCAGTAGTCATGCCCAGTTCATTTAAAACTTCAGCATATCGAAGTAAAATATCACTGTATCTAATAAGTCTCACGTTTACAGCGGAGTAGTAATCTTCATTGTTTCTCATGTAATCTCTGGCTCCTTTTCTAAACCATGCTTCATCTTGTCCCCATTCCCAATCTCTTCCATAAGTTTTATCTCCAAAATCTACAAAAAGACTAGGGTAAAATAGAGTGCTTTGTAGTCTTGGATCTAATTTTCCGTCGTTGGTTTTTTCTTGTTTAAAGGCGTCCACCAACCAGAATCGAGCTTGACCGTCTGACCAGCCAATTCCTCTTGGAGCAAAAAACTGAGCTCTGGTATTAGATACAGAAGCATTAGCACCTTCGCCTGTTCCTCCACGACGTTGATCTCCAAACTGAATTTCAAATACAGATTCTGAATTATTTTCGTTGATATCGGTGAAATTACCTTTAAAATCAGCAACAAGACTATAGTTTGCACCTTCTCCAACTACTAGATAATCTAGTGCAGATTTTGCTTCATCCCATCTGTGCTGTTGCATATAAACCTTAGCAAGGAAAGCTTTAGCTGCACCTTTTGTAGGTCTTCCAACATTTTGTGCATCCCATTGCATTGGCAGGTCTGCAAATGCCTGGTTAAGATCTTGTTCTATTTGAGAAAAAACTTCATCTTGTGAGGCTTGCATTGGAAGATCATCCGGTTTTGATGGCTCCAGAACCATTGGAATATTTTCCCAAAGTAGTCCGGCGTAATAGTAGTGAAGTGCTCTCAAAAATTTAGCTTCGGCCAAGATCGACTGTTTTCTGGCTTGATCCTCAAATTCGATGTTTGGAACATTTGCCAAAACCTGATTAGCTCTAAATATTGCTTTATACGAATCTCTCCATGTGACACCATTTCCTTCCCAAAAGTTATAATTGATGTAATTAAATCTGGTCCAGTCTGCAAGTTCTATCCATGGACTATTGCTAAATCCTTCATCTGAAGTTAAATCCAATCTAAAGTACATCCATCGAGACCACAATCCATCCTTATAAAACATCGCATAAATGGAATTCACACCCAATTCTGCATCACTTGGGGTTGCCCAAAATTGACCAGTCGTAAGAGCATTAGGGTTAGTAAGATCAAGTTCCTCTTTCTGGCAGGAAACCACTGCTAAGAGAGAACAGATAACTGTAATTATTAATAGTATTTTTTTCATAATTGTTATATTTTGTTTAGAAACCAAATTCTACTCCTAATGAATATGTTTGAACATTAGGAAATGATCCAAGATCAACTCCTCTTTGAAAAATATTGCCATTGCTAAATTCAGGATCAAGACCTTGATAACCTGTAATAGTAATAATGTTTTGAGCTGATAAGCTAACGCGAGCTTTTGAGAAGCCAATTTTATCTAGTGTACTTTTTGGGATGCTATATCCCACTCCAATATATTTTAACCTCGCAAAACTCCCATCTTCAAGCCACCTATCACTATCTCCTCTAGAATTAAGGGTTGTGCCTTTTACAATTCTTGGAAAATCTGTATTAGTATTTTCAGTCGTCCATGGATTGACTCCGGCTCGGTAATTACTGTCGTCATCAAATCTATCAACAATACTTCTATAACCATTATAAACAGTAGCTCCAAAAGACCCAATCCAGTTCATTGAGAAGTCAAAATCCTTATAATTAACACCTGCATTAAGGCCCATTTCAAAATCTGGCCAAGGGCTTCCTACAATGGACTTATCTTCATTAGTGATATTTCCATCATCATTTACATCCTTAAATCGAATATCTCCTGGGAAAGCACCTGGCTGGATCACATCTCCTCCAGAATTCGTGTAATTGTCAATCTCGTCTTGGCTTTGGAATAACCCATCGGTTTGTAAAACATACCACATTCCAACAGGACCTCCGGCACGGGTAATGGTGTTCCCTTGAATACTTTCATTTAAACCATTACCAAGACTTATAAGTTTATTGTCTAGTTTTGTAAAGTTTAAGGAAGCATTAAAGCTAAAATCATCATTCACTAATTGGTTATAAGAAACATTGAATTCAAAACCTTTGTTTTCTACAGTCGCAGCATTGGCAATAGGGTTACCGCCATCATTACCTGTGGAGAGAAGTATTGGGAATCCAAATAATACATTTTCTGTTTTAGCAATAAAATAATCTGCCGTAAACTGAAGTTTGTTGTTAAACATTCCCATGTCTAGTCCAAAATTTGTTTGCTTTAGTGTCTCCCATCGCAATTCAGAATTTGCTAATCTAACTTGAGTGGCTGATGGATTTATATTCTGTCCCGTGCCCAGAACCATACCTCCAAACGTATTTATAAAGCCTTGGTACTCATAATTTCCTATATTTCCACTACCAAGTTCTCCATAACTGGCTCTAAATTTAAGTTCACTTATATTCTCTACATTAAAGAAAGCCTCATTGCTTAATCTCCATGCTAAGGAAAGCGAAGGGAAATTGGACCATTTATTTTCATCACTAAATCGTGAAGAACCATCTCGTCTAATAACAGCATTTAATAAATAACGGTCATCAAAATTATATTCAAGTCTCCCTAAGTAAGATAGTAGAGTAGATTCATTTCTAAATCCTCCAACTTGTGCTTGATCCCCAAGATCAAGAACATCAAAATATTCACCTGTATTTGGATTTATAAGAAGGTTTCTTTTTAAACCATTAATCTGTTCATAACTGTCTTTTTGATAAGTTGTACCAACTAACAATGTAAAATTGTGTTTGTCCAAATCTTTTTTGAAGGTAAGCGTATTTTCTAGAAGCTTGGTTTGAGATTGTGCTCTGTTTTGATTTGTGAACGACGGCTCAAAAGGTTGATTCAATGTCCAACTTCCTTCCTTTCTTAGGTATTTGAAATTATCAAAACTAGTTTCATACCCAAAACTCACACGGTATTTTAAAAATGGGAATGGATCCAGTTCTGCCCATACATTTCCTCGAATTCTGAAGTTTTCTATAGTTTGATCTATAAGGTTTGAAATAGCAACCGGGTTAGCCGCAAAAGTATTGGCAACTCCAGATTTGCCATACCCATATCCTCCAGGATTATCTTCGTCAAGAACCGGAATGGTAGGAAAAAGTCTCACAACATCTATAAAAGGGTTTCCACGAAGTGCTTCTGGACCTCCAATCTCATTATTTTTAGAATTAGATAATGCAAGATTTTCACCTATGCTAAATATTCCTTTTTCACCACTGCTATTAACACGAAAAGAGATGCGATCAAATTTTGTATCAATCACCGTTCCTTTATTTCCGAAGTAGTTTCCAGAAATAAAATAAGATGAGTTCTCGCTACCTCCAGAAAAACTCACGTTTTGATCTTGAATTATTCCTGTTCGAAAAACTTCCTGTTGCCAATCTGTATTTACATTGAGGTTAAGATTTTGTCTCGGAATTCCAGCATTGTCATAGGCCATATTATTCAACCGTACAAATTCTTCCTGACCAGCAAGATCATACTGAGGAACTTCCGTTAAACTAAGTTTAGAACTTACATTAATTTGTAATGGTCCTTCTTTACCTTTTTTGGTTGTAATAATTATCACCCCATTAGCTGCTCTCGATCCATAGATGGCCGCTGCAGCAGCATCTTTCAAAATTTGAATGGATTCAATATCATTGGGATTAAAATCTCTGTTTGCTGTAGTAACAAGTCCATCAATTACATATAGGGGATTAGCATTCTGGAGATTTTTTAAACCACGAATTTCAATTTTAGCCTCTTGGCCAGGTTGTCCTCCACCTCTTACATTTACCCCAGTAGCAAGACCTTGAAGACTCTCTGCTACAGTAGTGCTCTGTCTTTTTTGAATTTGGTCTGATTTAACCACAGAAATAGCACTAGTCAAATCTTTCTTTTGTTGTGTTCCATATCCAACAACCACAACCTCATCTAATGCTGCTACATTTTCTTGTAATTCAACATTAATTATAGTCTGGTTGTTTATAGGTATTTCTAAAGTATTATAGCCTATATAACTAAAAACCAGAGTTTGATTCATAGAAACTTTAATGGAAAAATTTCCATCAATATCTGCAGAGGTTCCTTGAGAGGTACCTTTAACAACAACATTTACAAAAGGAACCGGAACTCCTCCCTGTGTTGTTATTTTTCCAGTGACTTCACTTGTTTCCTGTGCAAAGGTTAATTGCATACAAAGAACAAGAAAAGCCACAATAAAACTTGACTTAAATTTGAATTGTAAATTAGTTCTCATAAAATTTCATTTAGAAAGAGATTAGTTTTAGTTTATTTGAAACGAATTGAGGAATAAAAGGCTAAACTTTAATTTGAATTACATTGACACAATAATTCATTAATGTACAGATTTAGTGATTGGCTAAATTTTTACTGACATTTTTGTTAAATATTAAAATACTCTCGCCTTGAATTATCAATTCTTCGTTTTCCAAATTAGATTATTTTAATCCTATTTTCTTGCACGTTGCTGTTTCAATCTTTCTACAAAAACAGTCAACTTTAATAAAAGGTTAATAAAACATTAAATTTGAACTAATTAGTTGAAATTTGACACAATTTGATTATAGGCTTATTAAGATTAATGACTTGATTTGTAGGTATATGAGACTATTTATTATTTGTTTATTATCCATTGGATTTTGCTTGAATCTCAATGCTCAAAATCATTCTTTTAAAAAATTAAGAGTAGAAGATGGCTTATCTCATAATTCAGTTATCAGTATGATTCAGGACCATAGAGGCTTTTTGTGGTTCGGGACAAAAGATGGATTAAATAGATACGATGGGTATAACTATAAGATTTTCCAGCATAAATCTACAGATCTGGAAAGTTTGGGTAGTAATTTTATAAGATGTCTACATGAGTTTAATAATTATATTTGGGTAGGAACCGATACCGGTCTTTTTCAATATAACGAAAGAACAGAATCTTTTAAGCTAATTGAAAGCACTAAAGATGAGCCAATTTTAGATATTGAAAATGATAATAATGGAAACCTTTGGTTTATAGCCGCCGGGAATTTGCATAAGATCAATTTAGATTCAAAAAACGGGGAGGAAGATATCTATAAGCAATCCTATTTTTCATTAATTACCGCTAGTAAATCGGGAGAGATTTACACATCAACTTCACAAGATATTTTTAAATACTTAACTGATAATAATTCATTTCAAAAATTAGAATTTGATCATGATGGTGAAACTATAATTACTAAGGTTTCGGCAAAAGAATCTAATGACATCCTCTATATAGGAACAAAGAATAATGGGGCATTATCCTACACACTAAAGAATGGGAAAATTACATCTTTGTTGAGTGAAAAAGAAAACCCGCTCTTTGTTAGAGATTTTTTAATGAAAAGTAAAAATGAGTTATGGATAGCAAGTGAATCAGGTATCTTCATTTATAACATTGATACCGGGAAATATGAAAATTTAAAAAAAAATTATAATAACCCTTATGCACTTTCAGACAATGCAATCTATTCTCTAGTTCTGGATGAAGAAGAAGGTGTGTGGATTGGGACTTATTTTGGTGGTGTAAATTATTATCCTAAACAATACACCCCTATTAATACCTATTTTCCAAAAGTTGGTGAAAATTCAATTAGCGGAAATGCCGTAAGAGAAATTAAAAAAGATAAATATGGAGACCTATGGATTGGAACCGAGGATGCTGGTCTGAATAAATTGAATCTAAAAACGGCAGAATTCATTAATTATCCATCGATACGAAACAAAGGAAATTTATCTCATTATAACATCCACGGTCTATTGCCTAGAGGCGATAAATTATGGATAGGTACATTTGAACATGGCTTGGATGTCATGGATATTAGCTCCGGAAAAATTATTGATCATTATGGATCCGGTCCAAATCAAGGAGGACTAAGAAGTGACTTTATATTATATATCTACGAAACAAAAAATGAGGATCTTTATATTCTAACTTCTTCAGGGATACATAAATATTTGAAGGAGACCAATAATTTTATAGTTGTAAAAGGCTTTCCTGAAATATATCACTACACCTATTTAATTGAAGACCATGAAGGAGTACTTTGGGCTGGTACTTATTGGGATGGATTGTTTTATTTTAATCCAAAGACCGGAGAAAAAGGTTTTTTTAAATATGACAGGAATAATTCAAACAGTATAAGCTCCAATGTTATTAATGGGTTGTTTGAAGATTCCAGCAACAATCTTTGGGTTACAACAGAGAATGGTCTCAATTTATATAATCCTGTCCAGAAAAATTTTAAGCGTTTTAAAAAAGAAGATGGCTTTCCAAGCAATGTAACGTATTCCATTTTGGAAGATGAAAAAAAAGATTTATGGATAAGTACTTCTAGCGGTCTTCTAGAATTCAACAAAAAAACTGGTAGTACTAAAGTTTATACGAAATTTAATGGATTGTTAAGTGACCAATTTAACTACAGTTCAGCGTTTCGAGATAGCTTGGGAGAAATGTATTTTGGGAGTGTAAATGGTCTTATTAGTTTTAATCCAGATCAGTTCATTCAAAACACCTATCATCCTCCAATATATATTACAGATATACAGATCAACAATAAGGATGTGCCTGTAAAAAATGAAAATTCACCTCTTGAAAGGTCTATTTCATTTTCAAAAGAAATCCATTTAAAAAGCACCCAGTCTACCTTTAATCTGGAATTTGCTTCACTTAGTTTTACAGCTCCTGAAATGACCAAATATTGGTACAAATTGGATGGATTAAATAAAAATTGGGTTGCCCTAGGAAAAAATCATGAGGTGAGTTTTACTGAATTACCTCCTGGAGATTATACTTTTAAAGTAAAAGCTTTAAATAGTCATGGTGTTTGGAGCAATGAAAACGGTAATTTAAAAATTGAAATTTCGCCTACTTTTCTGGCTAGTAACTTAGCTTATTCATTCTATGTTTTCTTTTTGGTGCTAATATCATTCCTGCTTTTACAATATTATCACAAATACAATAAAGATAAAAATAATATGCGCATACGCCAGTTGGAAAATGAAAAGGAAAAGGAGATTTATCAGGCTAAAATTGAATTTTTTACCAATATTGCTCATGAAATTAGAACACCATTAACCTTAATAAAAAGCCCGCTTGAAAAGCTTCTCAAAGGTTCATATAAATCATTAGAAACACCTAAAAACCTCGGTATAATGGAGCGAAATACTTCTAGGTTACTGGATTTAGTAAATGAGCTCTTAGATTTTCGTAAAACCGAAATGAAACATATGAAGCTAACATTTATAGAAGTTAATATCGAGGAGGTTTTAGCTGAAACTTATCTTAGGTTCAGTCAGTTAATTCAAGATAAGAATTTAACTTTCGATATAAAAAAGCAATCGGAAAAGGTATATGCATATGTAGATGAAGAGGCAATTAGAAAGATCTTAAGTAACCTTTTTAGCAATGCCATAAAATATTCACAATCTAAAGTTCAAGTTTTACTGGAAACTGATGATGAATGTTTTAAAATAATCGTTAGGAATGATGGTAGCATAATTCCTAAAGAATTACGACAAAGAATTTTTGAACCTTTTTATAGAATTCCGGGAGAGACAGAGAATCTGGGAACTGGAATTGGGCTCTCTCTTGCATATTCTTTAGCAGAGCTTCATCAGGGAAAACTCTTTGTAGATAGTTCCTATCCAACATTGAATACCTTTATTCTTAAAATTCCTCTTCATCAAGACGAGGAATTTCAAGCGATAAGTAAACAAATTGACCAAAGGCCTAAAAAGACAAATGTTGGGGATCACGAAATTAAGTTTAATAAGAACGCTCCTATTATTCTTATAGCTGAAGATAACCGAGAGTTAGCCGATTTTATCTTTTCCGAATTATCTGAAAATTATAATGTGCTTTTATCTGAAAACGGGCAAGAAGCAATACAACTCATTACACGATACGATGTGCAACTGGTTATAAGTGACGTAATGATGCCAATTAAAAATGGCATAGAATTGTGCAAAGAAATTAAAGAGAATGTAATAACAAGTCACATTCCGGTAGTTTTATTAACTGCCAAAAGTGCTTTAAACGCTAAAATTGAAGGTTTAGAATCTGGCGCAGATGCTTACATTTCCAAGCCGTTTTCCATGGATCATTTACAAGTTCAAATATCAAATTTATTAGAGAACAGAAGAACAATTCTAGGGCACTACAACAATTCACCCTTAGCATATTTAAAATCCTTATCAATCTGTGAAGTTGACCAAGGTTTTCTTTCTAAACTGGACAATGTTATAGATGATAACTTAAAAGACCCTAATTTGAATGTAGAATTACTAGCGGAATATATGAATATGAGCCGTTCGACTCTATATCGAAAAATCAAAGAAATATCTGCTATGTCGCCCAACGTACTTATTAATATAAGTCGACTTAAAAAGGCAGCATTCTTATTAAAAACAACAAATCTTAAGATTTATGAAGTTTCAGAAAATGTAGGGTTTCGTTCCCAAACCAGTTTCGGAAGAAATTTTCAAAAGGAATTTGGAATGACCCCTTCTGAATTTATAAATAGTATAGTTACTTAATCTATTTTTAAAATCATTTTTCTTATTTGCAAACCTTTAGATTCACCAATCACCTTTCATTTTAATTTATCTGATACTCATGATTGATAATTCTGATAGTTATTATCCCCTTTCCAAGGATGAGAATTCCATCAGCCGAACTCGCAATAGAATTAATTTACAAAAAGCTTGAAATAACCGGAGCTTTTTATATTTAGATCAACAACATCAGTAAAGAATTCATTTTCATTTTGTGTAATTAAAAATTTGTATTTTAACATTAATAATTTTAGACATATATCTAAAATGCATCTTCAATTTTGTAATTAATAAGATTAAAATGCAATTTTGAGAAGGAATAAAGGTAATAGAATATCATTATTGGATGAAACATATAATATAAACTACGAACCCCTCTGCACATTCCCCTTTATCACGTTACTCCCCAAAAGAGACGCTGTATTGCGGGGAAAGTGCTTCGTTCAAAAGGTCTTGGACACAAGTTATGAAGGTTTAATTTCCCCCTATTTACTAGGTACTGATTTTAATGATTCTGAACAGATATCTATAAGAACGCGCATTATAACCCGAAATTTAAACAGGCACTTTAAAAAAGTAGCCACTAAACTGGAAAAAAATCATTAACAAAATATACAGGAAATATCGATTGATTTTATGGTAAAAGTCCTAATGCTTAAAAACAATAAATCCCTAACGCTATTGGTCAAAAACAAATAAACTACCCAGTTGTACAAATACTGGGTAGTTTATTCTATTAATTTATATTTCAATATTGCAAAAAAGCAACTTTATTGTAAACCAAAAATGACCAGAATGTCCTAATAGGGTTTTCGAATTGACGATCTTTCTGCATTACTACAAGCTTTAAGTAAGGCCATAATCTATAATAAATTAAAGCCAATTATCAAAGGCTCTAACTTTTTATTGTATCTATCATCAATTACATTAAAGCACTGGAAACAGGTTTTTTTTGCTTACATTTTTTTTATTTTTATATTTCTGAACCAAACATCATCGCCATGATCTTGCAATCCTATGTAGCCCTTTTTATCCTTACCTCCTGCATTTAGAAAGTTCCCCCAATCCTTGAACTTACTCTTTCCAACGATTTCCTTCCAGTCATCTGTCCATAAATGATATTCCACCACATTTTCACCATTTTGGTTGTGTACAACTGTACCGCGATAAACAATTATAGAAATTTTATTCCATTCCCCAACGGGTTTAGCATTTTGAGGTTTAGCCGGAATAAGGTCATATAAGGAACCCGCCTGCCGATTTCCATCCTTTCCTAATTTTGCATCTGGATGACGATCGTTGTCAAGAATCTGCATTTCAGGCGCAGATGTATAAATAGGTTCTCCATCTATTTCCTGTGCCAAATAAAAAATTCCGCTGTTTCCACCTTCTGAAATTTTCCACTCCAGCGACAATTCGAAATCCTTAAATTCCTCATCATATATTATATCGCCACCGCCACCGGCTTCACCGGAACCTGATCCCTGTACTTTTATGGAACCATCTTCAATAACCCACCCTTTAGAGGGAAACGAATCTTTATCATATCCTCTCCATCCTTTAGTAGTTTTGCCATCAAATAATAGCACCCAACCTTCGTCTTTTTCCTTTTGTGAAAGCTCATTCACGCTTGTTACTGAATCAGCTTCTGCATCAACTTCTGCGACAGTAGGATCCTGATTTTCATCCGAATCTTTCTTTTTCTCGCCGCAAGAAATAAGGATGGATGAGATCAGGATTAAAATTATTGGAAAAGAATTAATTTTCTTTATAAATTTATGTGTCAAAATATTAGTTTTCATTTTCTGTATATTGGTTAAATTAAATTTTAGCTATACGTTAATTAAGATAATTTCCAGCCTTCCCTGTAATTGTGTTTGATATACCCTTCTGCAGCCTGCTTGGCATTAATTGTTTCGAACTGGGTATCAAATTTTGGATCACCATTGATAACCTTAAATTTATCTGAAGTCACAATTTTTATTTCTTCAAGGTCTCCTATATTAGTAATCTTCATATTATCACTATCCCATTCTAATTTTTTCTTAAGATCTTGTAGACGAATAGCCAAATTACCCATTACAACTACTTCATTAAAAGGTCCTGAATATGCAAAGTTGGAGCTCGCCTCAACCCGGCTTGCTTTAGGCTCTTTACATGCCCTTACCCAATCCATTTCGTGGCTCACTTCTACACGTGGTATAACTTTCTTTATTTGGGGAGGATTATTTTCCCTTCCTATTATGTAGGGATCACGCCCGTAAGTACTACAAATAATGGTTCCTTTGGTACCAACAACCATACATCCGCCACCGCCGTCGCCCATAATTTTACCAGGTTCCATTCCCGCAGGTCTTTCAGGTAACAATCCTCCATCGTACCATTTGAATTTTAAAGCCGGCATTTTTACTTTATCCAGACTTTTTCTTTCAGGAAAATAATACGTGACCATTCCTGCAATAGGAGCGCTTTCCGTGTTAACTTGTGAAGAACTTCCTTCAAAAGCAGTAGGATTACCAAGATTCAATGCAAAATACACAGGATCTATAAGATGGCATCCCATATCCCCTAATGCTCCGGTTCCAAAATCCCACCATGCTCTCCAGTTCCAAGGTGTATATGCCGGGTTATATGGCCTGTAATTAGCCGGACCAATAAAAAGATCCCAATCTAAAGTAGAAGGTACAGGTGGTTGGTTTAACGGTCTTTCCAATCCTTGTGGCCAAATTGGTCGATTTGTCCAGGAATGTGCCTCAATTGGATCCCCAATTTCACCATTCTGAATCCATTCTGCAAATAACCTTGTTCCTTCATTAGAATGTCCCTGATTACCCATTTGGGTCGCAACCCCGGTTTGTTTTGCCATTCCAGTTAAATACCTGGATTCATAAATTGAATGTGTGAGGGGCTTTTGAAGGTATACATGTTTTCCCATGCTCATGCTGGCTCCGGCAGTAAGTGCGTGAGTATGATCTGGAGTAGCAATTACCACAGCATCTATATCCTTGTCCATTTCTTCCAGCATCTTACGATAATCCTTGTATTTTTTTGCATTGGGATAATCAACGAAGGTTTTTGATGCATAATCCCAATCCACATCACAAAGCGCCACAATATTTTGGCCAGGCATACTAGATAGGTTAGACCTTCCCATTCCCCCGACTCCGACACCTGCTATATTAAGAGTATCACTCGGTGCAGTAAAACCAACACCCCCAAGTACGTGCCTTGGAACGATCATTACCCCAGCAGCTGCGATAGCAGTATTTGTAATAAATTTTCTCCTTGAAAAGTTGTTTGTATTTTTTTTGTTTTTGTCCATAATAATATAGTTTACAAGTATGAATAATCAAGTAAATAATGCTGTATTAATTTTTGTCACAAAATTTAAGGGTCAAATAACAAGAGAGAAATTTTCTAACCATCTTGTCGGCAAACTAAATTAATAACCTGGATGATTTAACAATCTGAGGTAGTTAACATACATTTAATATTCTACTAAATTACTAAATCGTTTTAGGTTAAAAAAATATTTTAATGCCAAAGTTTCATAAACCACAATTTTAACATTTTAACCGAGATTATATAGCTACCCTCGTAGTATTTCAAATCATTTCCTAAAATTGGATTATTTATCTTTGACTTCACTTTAAAAGCCATTTTATAAAAATTAACATAGTATTTTAAACTCAGAACTATTAAAATAGTCACCAGTGAAATTGCTGATTTTGAAGATTAAAATGATTTAAAAATTTATTGCAATCAAAAATTATATTTTGAAGGAAAGGAATAACCTTAGATATTAAAAATAATAAAATTCAGGTTTGATTCCGAGTATTATTTTGGAAATGCTAAAATTCAGAACCATTGTCCTATTTCCAGGAACTTTTTAGTTCATAAACATCCATCTTCGAAATTTTCATGTCAGCCCCTTTTACAGTAACATTGACTCCCTTATTTTCTGCACCTATATTTACATTAATGGGCATAAAAAACATTCCTTGATTGCTAAATATTTCTAGTCCTATTCTGTCTACATAAATAACGAGTTTTAGTCGGTTGTTGAACAGGGGTAAATGAGCCCTAACACCATCAACACTCAATTCTTCTTTTTCCACATTGTAAACTACATCAATCCCGCGTATGGTAAATTGGACAACTTCGGCTTTACCTGGCTCAAACACTGTTCGTATTTCCAATAGTTCTGCTTTGATATTTTTGAATGTATATATTTGTGAATTAGGGACCTCGAGGTCATTAAAAGAGTAGTGCTTCATGCGCAACGTTTTCAATTCTTCAACAGGAGTACGAGTTAGTCGTAATCCTTTAGGGGTTTTAATCAAGTTAAGTTTCATGGGTATACTCATAGATTGATTAAAATTGGCTCCAATTTCATTGGTATTAGTACGCCACCATCCTAACTCTATTCTCCTTCCATTTGGTTCATTGCTATAAGTTTGAGGTGCATAAAAACCACGCCCATATTGACCGTTAAGCCTTTCTTCTTCAGGTTTAAAAACCTTACCATCAAATGTCCCAATAGCATATTCGTTATTTGCACCAGTTAGTACCCATTTTTTTTCTCCTGTGCTTCCTTCTATTGGAAGTTCAAAAAATTCAGGGCACTCGAAAAGATATCTATCGTCCCCAAGACCTCCATTAAAAACACTGGCTAACTCCCATTTTTTAAGGTTAGTAGATGTCAAAAAATGAATTGTATGCTGATCATTCTCCTGGCCAACGTATAAAACCATTACCCATCTTCTGGTTGGTTCATGCCATATTACTTTTGGATCCCGATTGCCATCAGATATTTTAGAAAGGATTGGCTCTGTTTTTTCAAAATTCCTCCCATCCTGGCTATAAGCAAGACCTTGGATCCAGGAATCTGCAGCAGTATAGAATAAAACCATAGGTGCCTGTGATGCATCCCCTAAGCCGCTTGTGTTATCTATATCTACTATGCCACCACCACTATACATGGTACCAAAACTATCTGGATACAATGCAATATCCAATTCCTTCCAATGAACCAGATCTGTACTTACCGCATGCCCCCAATGCATATTTCCCCATAAAACACCAAAAGGATTATGCTGAAAGAATAAATGGTATTCTCCTTTATAATAGACCAAACCATTAGGGTCATTGTTCCACCCTCTTCTGGGTGAGAAATGAAATTGCGCACGCTGTGGCTCTTGATATAACTGGTTATGCCCCACATCCTTATCCGATTGTTTAACAAGATCAAAACTTTGGGAATGATCATCCAGAGAATCAATCCGAATTTTCAATTCCTCTCCTTTCCACTTACTAATATCAATATAAGCATACCAATCCGGTGAATCGTTAGCCATTTCTATATCAAAACCCCATACTTCTTCCCCTTTAAAACGAATTTCCACCTTCTTCTTTTTCGCCCCATTAGTTATTGGAAGAAGTAGCCATTTTTTCTTCGCAATTATTACATGCTCCTTGTCAACACCTTCTCCAATTTTATTAGCAATTCCAATATTTGTAGTCTTAAATGTTTGGGCATGAACAGTTATTCCTAATAAATAAAAAACTGATACAAAAAATAAAATAGTTTTCATTCCTTTCATTGTTGTGCTTGTTTTTAAAACTTGATACTTTTATTAGAATATGGCCGATTTAAAAATAACGTTTTTTACTTCAAATAAATAGCTTCGCCCAATGGTATACCTATTCCCTGCAAGTTCAAGGCTGTTTCCTTCAACGCTTTCAACTTTGTCCACAGAAATGGTAAAAGATCTATGTATCCTTATAAATTTTTTAGATGGAAGACTTTCCGTGAAACTATTTAGAGTCTGATGAACGATATATTTATTGGAAGCGGTGCGTATTTTAATATAATCCTTAATGCTTTCAATTACAAGGATCTCATCTAAGAAAATTTTTTTCATTTTTTTCTTGTCTACTTTTACAAAGATGTACTCTCTTTCAATATTTACCGCTCTTAAATATTGAATTTCATTGAATTTTTTAAAAGCTCTATTTATTGCCTTTATAAACAGATAAATTGGAAATGGCTTCAACAAATAATATAGTACTTCCAATTCATATCCTTTAACTGCATATTCCTCATTAGCAGTGGTTATAATAACCATGGGTTTATTTTCTATACTATCTAAAAAGTTGTAGCCATCCAAAATGGGCATATTTATATCTAAAAACAACAAATCAACACCATTGCAATGTAAATACTCTAAACTGTCTATAGCATTATTAAAAGTTTTTACTAATTGAAGGCCTTTAATTTGATGTATATAGTTTTTTATCACATTTATCGCATGAGGCTCATCATCAATTATTACACATTTCAAATTCATTTTTTTTAAATTAAATTCTACAACCTATTTCCATGGGCTATTCACATATTATTTGATCATATTCATTCCCTGTAAGTGATATTAAAAACAAGAAACTTCTCAATAAGAAAATTTATAAAAAATCCAATAACAAAAAATATTGCTTAAATAAATGAGAAATGTTTACTTATCCCTAAAGGCACTTTGTTATGTCATTGAGCCTTTCAAATATGCTGTTGGTCTATATTAATTCTTTTAACATGACCGAATATATAAATATATATTCGGTCTACGATATATTCATTCAGTCCTTATTAAGACTTTCTAGTATTATTATAATAAATACTTCCTTTTGTTTTCTGAATCTCCCTTCTCACGAAGGGATAAAAATATGAAATTTTAAGCTATTCGCTAAAACGTTTTAGTTAAAATTTGCTGTTTAGCGATTGAAAATGGTTATTCGTCGATTTTTTTTTTTGATTCCCCCTATAAGCATAACATTTATCTTAATTCCTAAAATAATTTTAATCTGATTTAATAAAAATAATAAATGTCATTTCAAATATTAAAACAATCCAAAGTATATGATATTTGTATTGTTGGATCAGGAGCTGGAGGCGGAATGGCGGCGAAAGTTCTTGCAGAGGAGGGATTTAAAATTGCACTCCTGGAAGCCGGCCCCGATTTTGACCCTGCTAATCCTTCCCAACGCACTCAATTGCGAGGCCCATGGGAATCGCCAAGACGGGGAGCAGGTTCTACCCGACCATTCGGAGATTTTGATATGGCGTATGGAGGTTGGGAAATAGAAGGAGAGCCTTATACCAAAAAAAACGGAACTGAATTTGACTGGTTTCGTTCTCAAATGGTTGGTGGCCGCACCAATCATTGGGGTCGTATTTCTTTAAGGTTTGGTCCATTGGATTTTAAAAGAAAGGATTATGACGGAAAGGGAGATAACTGGCCAATCGGATATGATGACGTTAAACCCTATTATGACAAAATAGACAAAGCGATAGGGGTTTTTGGAACCAAAGAAAATTTTCCCAATGAACCGGATGGTTACTTTCTACCTCCACCCAAACCTAGATTACATGAACTATATATAAAAAAAGGAGCCGAGAAATCAGGTATTCCTATGATACCTTCCCGACTTTCCATATTAACCAAACGGGTAAATAAAAAACGAGGAGCTTGCTTTTTTTGTAATCAATGTTCACGTTCTTGCTCCATATATGGGGATTTTTCATCTTCTTCCGTTTTAGTCAATCCTGCCCTAGAAACAGGTAATGTGGATTTATTTGTAAACGCAATGGTGAGGGAAGTCCTAACCGATGGTGATGGGAAAGCAACAGGGGTTTCCTATATAAAGAAAGAAAGTTTTCAAGAATATGAAGTCAAGGCCAAAGTCGTTATTTTAGCTGCAAGTGCTTGTAGTTCAGCCAGGTTACTTCTTAATTCCAAATCATCCCAACACCCCAACGGATTAGCCAATTCCAGTGAACTTGTAGGTAAATATCTGCATGATTCAACGGGATCTTCACGAATGGCTTTTATCCCATCCCTGATGGATCGTAAACGCTATAATGAAGATGGAGTGGGTGGATTGCATATGTATACCCCCTGGTGGCTCAACGGTCAGAAAAACCTTGGTTTTACCAGGGGATATCATATTGAATATTGGGGAGGAATGGGAATGCCAGCTTATGGTTTTGGTTTTAATGCAGATCAACTCAATGGAAAAGTCCCTGGAAAAGATGGTAAAATGAAAAAGAGTGGCGGATACGGACTTGGATTTAAAGAAGACATACATAGATTTTATGGATCTACGATAGGAATGGCTGGACGTGGTGAAAGCATCCCTAGAAAAGATAATTACTGTGAAATTGATCCAAATGTCATTGATCAATATGGAATACCTGTTCTAAGATTTAATTATAAATGGTCGGACGAGGAACGAAATCAGGCAAGACATATGCAAGATACCTTTGAAGAAATTATTCATTCCATGGGCGGAATGGCCTTAGGAGACAAACCGGGAGCTGATAGTGATTATGGATTAGAAAAACCCGGAAGGATAATCCATGAAGTAGGAACAACCCGGATGGGAAATGATCCCAAAACTTCTGTGGTTAATGAATACAACCAGGCGCATGATGTTCCCAATTTATTCATAGTTGATGGGGGACCATTTGTATCCCAAGCCGATAAGAATCCAACCTGGACTATATTGGCGCTTGCCTGGAGAGCATCAGATTACTTAAAAGAAGAAATGAAAAAAAAGAATATTTAAAGTCATAGTTATGGATAGAAGGGAAACTCTTAAAACCTTGGTTCTGGGCAGCCTTGGAACCAGTTTTATTTTAGGTGGTTGCATTTCCGAAACAGATAATCCTATTCCTGAAATTTCCGATAAAAAAATTGAAAACAAAGAGGATGGTTATGGTCGAACTCCCCAGGAAGAAGCACGTGATATAGAGTTAAATAGTAAGACCTTTTTCTCTGAGCACGAAATATCCACAATAACTTTATTAGCTGCCATCATTATTCCTGATAATGACAATTCGGGTTCTATAATAGATGCTGAAGTGCCGGAATTTATAGAATTTATTGCAAAAGATATACCAAATCACCAAATCCCTTTAAGAGGTGGTTTAAGATGGTTGGATCATGAAAGCAACCGACGGTTTGATAAATTATTTCAGGACAATTCAAAAGAACAACAACTTGAAATCATTGATGACATTGCATATCCCGATGATGTCAAACCTGGGTTTCAACAAGGAACCGTGTTTTTTAGCAGACTTAGAAATTTAGTAACCACCGGCTATTTCACAAGTAAAATTGGAGTTGAATATTTAGGATATTTAGGCAACACCCCAAATGTGTGGGATGGAGTACCCCAGGATGAACTAGATAAACATAAGATGAAATATGATGAAAAAACCTTAGCCCAATGTATTAAACCTGAGGAAAGAAATGATATAATGAATTGGGATAATTATGAAATATGATAAAAAAAACCTCATCAAAATCATTATTAATTACTGAAATTTAACTATCCTTTTTATTTAAATATTTATAATACAACATCCCTTGATTTATGACTCTCACGCTTTAACCAGTTTATAATTTTCTAGATCAGGATTAATCTAGAAAATTATAAACTGGTTAAAGTATTCGAAGTTTGATTCAAACACCTCTAATTTAATTTATATGAAATATTTTATTGTTGTAACATTTCTTTTTTTATTTAATGTTTCAAATGCCCAAAAAAATGTAATTACAAATAATAATAACCCTGTTATTAATGGCTGGTATGCAGATCCTGAAGGTATAATTTTCAAAAATCAATATTGGATATTCCCAACCTACTCTGCCCCTTATAATGAACAGGTATTTTTTGACGCATTTTCTTCTCCAGATTTAGTTAACTGGACTAAGCATGAAAAAGTATTAGATACTTCCTCTGTAAAATGGGCAAAAAGGGCTGTTTGGGCACCTTCTATTATTGAAAAAAATAAAAAATATTTTCTTTTCTTAAGTGCAAATGATATTCAAAACGATGAAGAATTGGGGGGAATAGGTGTTGCAGTTTCTTCTAAACCGGAAGGTCCTTATCAAGATCACATCGGAAAACCACTCATAGATAAATTTCACAATGGGGCGCAACCTATAGATCAATTTGCGTTTAAGGATTCCGATGGTCAGTATTACCTATTTTACGGCGGATGGGGTCATTGTAATATCACCAAAT
>Ga0307487_1000558_pt1 | contig 29041 bp, 29 predicted proteins | sample CBIW12metaG_FD_203665 | JGI IMG/M metagenome (GOLD analysis project Ga0307487, IMG submission 203665) | Sea-ice brine microbial communities from Beaufort Sea near Barrow, Alaska, United States - CBIW 1.2 | ecosystem: Environmental > Aquatic > Marine > Coastal | place: USA: Alaska | collected... | reverse complement strand
CCGCCCCCTCTTAGTTCCACCCCCTAGCCGCGAGAGCGGGAAAAACGTTGCTTCAGTAGGCCTGAGGCAACGAATTTCCCGCTCTCGCGGACCTATTTTGGGGTTTGGGATTGTTGTACCCGGATCGCTTCGGATTGGAGCAACTCGATCACTGTGCGCACGGCTAGGCGCTCGGCTCGGTCGGGGCGCATGAGCGCCACGATCTGCCGCTCCGATTCGATCCCGCGCAGCGGCTTGAGCACGAGCCGGCCGGGCTGGCCGCCCCCGGAGGTATAGCGCGGCACGAGCGCAATGCCGAGCCCCGCGATCACGAACGATTCGATCAGGGCGAGATCGGCGAAGCGCTGCGACATCGATAGTCGGGTGCCGGCCTCCTGTTCGATCGCGTGCAGAATCCGCTCGAACGGATACCCGTCGGTCACGCCGATCCAGGTTTCCCCCAAGAGGTCACTCGGGCGTACCCAGGAGCGATCGGCGAGCGGATGCCCCACCGGCAGCCCCACATCGAGCGGCTCGGTCATGAGCGGCACGACCGTGAGCCCGCGGCCGGCCCAAGACAGCTGTCCGCTCATGGAGTGGGCCAGCACAATGTCGTACTCGGCGGTGAATGCGGGAAAGTCGCTCAGTTCGGGGTCTTCGTCGGCGCAATTGAGCACGAGGTCGGGTCCCAGGCTCTTGATCACGCCGGGCAGCAGCATCTGGCCGGCGGTAGGGAAGGTGACCAAACTCACTTCGCCGCTGGCGTGGTTGCGGAATTCGTCCCAGAGCGCGGTGGCCTTTGCCAGTGACACTGCAACGTCCGTTGCGCTGCGGGCCAGAGCCCGCCCCGCGTCGGTGAGTACGAGACCGCGACCCTGCCGCTGGGTCAGCGGCAGACCGGCTTCCCGTTCGAGCACCTTAAGCTGTTGGGAGACCGCCGAGGGGGTGCGGTGGGTGGCGGCGGCGACCGCGGTGACGCTGCCGCGGTCGGCGAGCTCGCGAAGAAGTTCGAGTCGCTGCACGTCCATGTAGCTAACCTACACAATGCATGCAGCATAATGCGGTTGTGCTGCAAGGTTTTCGGTGGTCGAATGAAGTAGTCATACACGAGCAGTGTCGCCTCCGTGCCGGGCCACTCCACCTTCTTCTCCTTCGAAAGGTCATCGTGTTCATACTCATCGCCATCCTGCTCGTTTCAGTTACTTCCCTGGCCGCCGTCATCGTTGAGGTTCGCCGCGATGGTTACCGCCAGACTGAGCGTCGCAACCTCGTTCGCATCTTCTAGGGTTCGCTGCCGTTGGTGGCTGCCGGCTGCCGGCAGCCGGACTGGTTGGCGGTGGCATGCCCTAAACTGGCGAGCGTGACTGATACGCGGCAGAAACTTATCGACTTCATCTCGGCCGAGGCCGTATTTCACGGCGACTTCGTTCTCACGAGCGGCAAGAAAGCCACCTACTACGTGGATCTGCGCCGGGTGAGCCTCGACCACAGGGTCGCCCCGCTCATCGGGCAGGTCATGCTCGACCTCATTCGGGACGTGCCCGAGGTGGTTGCCGTCGGCGGCATGACCATGGGCGCCGACCCGATCGCCGCCGCCGTCATGCACCAGGGCGCTGCCCGCGGCGCGAGCTATGACGCGTTCGTCGTGCGCAAGGAGCCGAAAGACCACGGCCGTGGCCGTCAGGTGGAGGGCCCCGACCTCGCCGGCAAGCGCGTAATCGTGCTCGAAGACACCTCCACGACCGGCGGATCTCCCCTCGCCGCGATCGAAGCCCTGCTCAAGGTCGGCGCCGAGATCGCCGGTGTAGCCGTTGTGGTCGACCGCGATACCGGTGCCCGTGAAGTGATCGAAGCCGCCGGCTACCCCTACTTCGCCGCGATCTCCCTTGAGGACCTGGGGCTGAACTAGTGGCTCCAGACGACGACGAGCATGGAATCGACTGGCTCGCGTCGCAGGTCGGCCAGAGTGCCGATGGTGTCGACGACGCTGTTAACGACTCTGCTGACCCCTCTGCTGCCCACTCTGCGGCGGCTGGCGAAGGCTCAGAAACCGCAGCTGATCAGCCGACGGAGTTGCTTCCAGTAGCAGGGACGCCCGGTGAAGCAGCACCCCCTGCCGCGTCGAGCACAGCCGAAGCAAGCCCGGCAAGCAATCGCGGAGCAAGTACGGCTGCAACAAGCACTGCAGCAATAAACACGGCGGCAGCAGACGCTGCGGTGCCCCGCCGTCACCGGTCGCGGCGCGGCGCCCACGGTGCCCGCCAGTCCGCCCTCGTCTGGACAGCCGTCGGACTGCTCGCGGCCATTGTGCTCGTGGGGCTGTTCTATCTCGGCCAGCGGCTCGTCGCGAGCCCGGTTCCGGTGGCGGCGCCGACGGCATCCGCTTCTCCGACGCCCACACCCACGCCCACACCCACGCCCACTCCCGCACCGGAAGTCACGGCTATGCAGCCCGCCGGTCTGCACGAGTGGAACACCCTCTTCGGCGGCGAATGCCTTGAACCCTATGTCTCGCCGTGGGAAGAGGACTTCACAGTTGTCGATTGCGCGGCCGCGCACACGGCGCAGCTGGTCTACCGGGGCAGCTTCGGCGACGACGCCACGGCGGAGTTTCCGGGCGAGGCCGCACTGGCCGCGCAGATCAATGTGCTCTGTACCGCTCCCGGCGTTCTCGACCTGAACGCGGCCGGTGCCTACCCGAACCTGCAGGTGCAGGGCAGCTACCCGGTCACGGGCGAACAGTGGGGCGATGGCCAGCGCAACTACTACTGCTTCGTCAGCCGAACCGCGGCCGAACCGCTGACGGCAAGCATCGCCGGCCCCGGGCCCGCAGCCTAGCCCTGCTGCCTACCCGGCCGCCAAGTCCTGCTGCGTGGCCCCTGCCGCCTAACCCTGCCGCCCGACCCTGCCGCCTAACCCTGCCGCCTAACCCTGCCGCCCGACCCTGCCGCCCGACCCTGCCGCCCGACCCTGCCGCCGGCTGCGCGGCCGAAAGCTGCCCGGGCTAGCGGATGCTGCTGGCGCGGCCGGTGGGACAGCCGCGCGAGGCGCGAGGCGCGAGGGGCGAGGCGGGAGGCGACCGCGCGGCGGGAGGCGACCGCGCGGCGGCTGGTGCTAGCGTTCGGGAATGAGCGAGACTAGTGCGCCGAACTCGAATGGCACCGCCGCAGGCTGGATGCGAGTCGACCGCGCCGGCTGGTGGGACACCTTCGCGGCGACACCGGCAAACGGACTGCTCCTGGCCATCGTGCCCCTGCAAGTCGGATCCTTTGTTGCTCGAGGCCTGGAAATCTCGGTCTGGTGGGGACTCCTGATCAGCCTCGGCGTTGTGCTGCCGGTAATCCTGGTGCTCTATCTCGTGCAGAGACTGCGCTACCCGCAGCCGTGGGTGAATTTCGACACCGGGCAGCTGCGTGCCGGCCGGCGCACCGTGCCACTGGCCGATATCGGGTGGGCCCGCCTCGACCTGTTCGACCAGCGACGCCGGCGCAACCGCATGCTCACCCTGCGGTTTGGCGCCAAGGGCGGCCCACGGGCATCCGTTCGTCTGCGCGGCCGCACCGGGCGGACCCCCTCGCCCGCGGTCACCGACGTCTTGGCGCACATCATTCGTCGCTCGTCGATCGCCGTGCCGCAAACTCCCGATGACCCGAACGCTCGCTTCGCTCGCTACAACTTTCCGGGTTTTCTCAGCAGGGACGACGCCCTCGAGGTCGTGTTGAACCCGCCGACGATCGACGATCCCGTTCCCGTTCCCGTTCTGACCGCCTAGCATCCACCGGTAGCGCGCCCGAAAGCTGCCCCATGTGCCGCACAAGCTCCCGGTGCCGCGGCCGAAATCTGCGCAGGCTAGCGGATGTTGCTGGCGCGGCCGGCAGGCCAGCCGCGCGTGCAGCGGCCAGCCGCGCGTGCAGCGTCCGGCCGCGCGTGCAGCGTCCGGCAGCGCGTGCAGGATATGGCCGCGCATTTGGCCGCGCGAGGGCTGCGCGAGGGCTGCGCGAGGGCTGCGCGAGGGCTGCGCGAGGGCTGCGCGCTAGATTGCGTCGCTCTCGATCGGCTCGGTGGAGAGCAACTCGTGCACTCCGGCCACGATTTCATCGGGCCGGAACGGGTATCGGTTGATCTCGGCCTCGTCGCTGATTCCGGTCATCACGAGAATCGTATGGAGGCCCGCCTCGATGCCGGCGACGATGTCGGTGTCCATCCGGTCGCCGATCATGCCGGTGTTCTCCGAGTGCGCGCCGATCTTGTTCATCGCGGAGCGGAACATCATCGGGTTCGGCTTTCCGACAACATACGGTTCCATGCCGGTGGCCTTCGAGATCAGCGCCGAAATCGCGCCGGTCGCCGGCATCGGGCCGTCTTTGCTCGGGCCTGTCGCATCCGGGTTGGTAGCGATGAATCGCGCCCCGCCCAAAATCAGTCGAATCGCCTTGGTGATCGCTTCGAACGAATAGTTGCGAGTCTCGCCGACGACGACGTAATCGGGGTCGGTCTCGGTCATGATGAACCCGGCCTCGTGCAGGGCGGTCGTGATCCCGACTTCGCCGATCACGAACGCCGTGCCGCCGGAGACCTGTTGCTTGAGAAAATCTGCCGTCGCGAGCGCCGACGTCCAGATCCGGTCCTCCGGCACGTTCAGCCCGCTCGCGCGCAGCCGGGCGCTGAGGTCGCGTGGCGTGAAAATTGAGTTGTTGGTGAGCACCAGAAACGGGGTTTCCGTATCGGTCCACTGCTGCAGCAGCTCGGCCGCCCCGGGGAGAGCCTGGTTCTCGTGCACGAGCACACCGTCCATGTCGGTGAGCCAGCATTCGATTTCGTCGCGTCGTGCCATCAGGCGCTCCATTTCGTCGACTCTCAGCCTAGCCGCGTGAGGTTTCCCCGCGGTTACGAGCAACAATGAGTTGCCGTTTCAGAATTGGAATCTAGGTGGTCACCCAGATTGACTCCGCCGCGGCGGGTGTGACCGGCCGGTTCTGGCCGTCTGGCAATACGAGAGTGAGCGGCGCCGCGAGCGTGAACTCGGTGCCCGGCCCGATCAGATCGGCGGCCAGTTCGCGCAGCACGGCCGGGTCGCGGTCGCTGATGCGCAACACTGTGCCCGTGTGGCCGACAACGGCCTGCGCCAGCAGCAGCGCCGGCCGCCGCACGGCCGTGCCATCGGCGGCCGGAATGGGGTCGCCGTGCGGATCGTGCGTCGGAAAGCCAAGCCGCGCATTGATCGCCTCGAGCAGACGATCCGAGAGGGAATGCTCGAGAATCTCGGCCTCGTCGTGCACCTGATCCCAGTCGTAGCCCATCTCGTCGACCAGCCACGTTTCGATCAGGCGATGCCGCCGCACGACGGCGGTCGCACGCAGCCGGCCGGCATCCGTCAGCGCCAACGGTCCGTAGGGAACGTGGGTGATGAGTCCGTTCGCGGCGAGCTTCTTCACCATTTCGGTCACGGAAGACGGAGCGACACCGAGTCGCACAGCGAGCAGCGACGGGGTGATCAAGTCGGCCTGCCACTCGGTGTGGGCATAGATGGCCTTGAGGTAGTCCTCGGCCGCGCCGGTTGTGTACGTCATAACTGTTTCAGAGTAACCCGGTCACGCGCCGGTGAACACGAGTACCAGGAGCACGACGTTGAGCGCGACGAGGGCCAGCGCGCAGACGATCCCGGCGACGGTCGTGAACCAGCGGTTCGTGAAGGTGCCGAGGAGACCGTGCTGCGCGGTGAGCCAGACCAACGGAATCAACGCGAACGGAATGCCGAACGACAAAACGACCTGACTGAGCACGAGCGCTTGGGTCGGGTCGAATCCCACGCCGAGAATGACCAGCGCCGGAATCAGAGTCACGAGTCGGCGCAGGAGCAGGGGGACGCGCACATGCAGCAGGCCGTGCATGATCTCGGCCCCGGCGTAGGCGCCCACCGAGGTTGAGGCGAGGCCGGACGCGAGCAGCCCCACCGCGAACAACGTCGCCACGATCGGCCCGAGCGTGTCCTTCAGCGCCGCATATGCGCCTTCGAGGGTGTCGGTACCGTCCACACCCTGCAAAGCGGATGCGGCGAGCAACAAAATTCCCAGGTTCACTGCTCCGGCAATCACCATGGCAATGGTGACGTCCCATTTCGTGGCCCAGAGCAGCCGGCGCGTGGCGACCACGCCCTGCCACTCCGGAAACCGATCCCGGGTGAGCGATGAGTGCGCGTAAATGGCGTGCGGCATAATCGTGGCACCGAGGATGGAAGCGGCCAGAAGAACCGAGTTGGCGCCCTCGAACCGTGGCACCATTCCGGCGAGAACGCCGCCGGCGTCCGGCGGTGCCAGAAACACTCCAGCGGTGAAGCCCACGGTGATGATGAGCATGAGCGCGATGATGACGCGTTCGAAAATGCGCGGGCCGCGGTGTGAGTGCACCATGAGCACGATCATCGAGATGGTGCCGGTGATGACCCCGCCCCAGATCAACGGCAGGTTGAACAGAAGGTTCAGGGCGACAGCGCCGCCGATGATTTCGGCGAGGTCCGTGGCCATGGCGACCAGCTCGGCTTGTATCCAGTACAGCCGCCGGGCTGTCGGCCGGGTCATGCGCAGGCCGAGAATCTCCGGCAGGCTTTGGCCGGTGACGATGCCGAGTTTGGCCGAGAGGTATTGGATGAGCCAGGCCATGACGTTTCCGGCCACGACCACCCAGACCAGTAGATAACCGTAACGGGCGCCGGCGGTCATATTGCTGGCGACATTGCCCGGGTCGAGGTAGGCGACGCCGGCGACCAGAGCCGGTCCGAGCAGCCAGAGCAGTCGGGTGGAGGCGACCGTGGTCGGAGCCTTCGAGATCACGCGGTCGTGAGTCGGCGCATCCGTTTTAGCCATACCGAAATCCTAGCTAATTTTTAGGAGTGCCGAAACCGTGATCTGGGGTGTACTGCGTCCGGTCTCAGCCGGCGGCGACTGACCTCCGCCGGGTCGCGTACGGTTGAACGGTGACTGAGCCAGCCGTGCATCCCCCCCTTGACGCCGAGCAGAACCCGACGGTTGAGCTGTCGACCCATGGTGTCGGTCCGTGGCCGGGTGGCTCCGAGCAGTGGCCGGAAGACGCTCGTTTCGACCGGGAACTGCTCGAGCACGGCGACACCCGCAACGTGATCGACCGATACCGGTACTGGAACATGGCCGCGATCGTGGCTGACCTGGACGAGCATCGGAATCCGTTTCACGTGGCCATTGAAAACTGGCAGCACGACATGAACATCGGCTCGATCGTGCGCAGCGCCAACGCGTTCGGCGCCGACACCGTGCACATCATCGGCCGCAAACGCTGGAACAAGCGCGGCGCCATGGTCACCGACCGTTACCAGCACGTGCGCCACCACGCCGATGTCGCTGCCTTCGCCGAGTGGTGCGCCGGCGAATCACTGCCCGTGATCGCGATCGACAATGTTCCGGGCAGCGTCATCATCGAAACCTTCACATTTCCCCAACGCTGCGTGCTCCTGTTCGGGCAGGAAGGACCGGGCCTGTCGGAGGAGGCCATCGCGGCAGCCGATTCCGTGGTGGAAATCAGCCAGTTCGGCTCGACCCGTTCAATCAACGCCTCGGCGGCCGCGGCCGTCACCATGCATTCCTGGGTGGTTCAACACCGGTTCTGATTTTTTTTGCGGTTCGCGTGCCCGATTGGGGCTACCGTGGCGGTATGACTGCGATCACTGACGATCTTCCGGCCCGGCTCCTCCACGAAGAAAACGCCGGATGGCAGGCGGTTCTGGACGGTGATGGCGGCGCCTACTACCAGCGCGAAATGACCGAGGATGCGTTGATGGTCGTGCCGGGCGCCGTCATCACCCGCGACCAGGTGGCCGCCTATTTTGACGATGCGGCCCCGTGGGAGAGCTACGGCATTCATGAGCCCGCCATCATTCGACTGGGGGAGCATGCAGGAGTTGTCGTCTACCGGGCGGTCGCCCGCCGCGGGGGCGTCGTTGCCGAGCTGAACATGTCGACCACCTACCTGTTCGTCAACGGAGGCTGGAGAGTCGCTGCCCGGCAGCAATGCCCAGCTTGAGCGGCTCTCGTCCGTCCGGGGCGCCGGGTCTGGGCAGCATCCTGCCCTCGTCCTGCGCGGCGCCGAGAGCGACCGGCCCGAGGCTTGATAGCATTCAGTGTGACCGGCGACAATTTGATTTCAGAGCCCGAGACCCTTCTGCCCGCGGAACCGGAGGTGATCGAGGCCCTGCGCCGAACCGCGAGGAGTGAGATCTCCGGCGTCGTGCAGGCGCACCCGACCTCCCCGCTCGCCTGGGCCGAACTGGCCGATGCCACGCACTCCGCGGGTCGCATCCTCGAGTCCTACGCCTACGCACGCGTCGGCTATCACCGCGGACTCGATGCCCTGCGCAAGGCCGGCTGGCGCGGCCACGGCCCCATTCCGTGGCGTCACGAACCGAACCGTGGTGTACTCCGCGCACTGTTCGCGTTGCGCCGGGGCGCGGAAGAAATCGGCGAGGCCGACGAGGTTGCTCGCCTCACAGCTTTTCTGACGGATGCCGATGCGAGCGCCATCTCGATCATCGCGACCCTGCACACCGGCAGCCCGGGCTTCGATCCCGCGCCGCCCACAGAAGCTTTTGTTATTCGAGGAGAAGACTAGATGCCCGCGATCGTACTCATCGGAGCCCAGTGGGGCGACGAGGGCAAGGGCAAGGCCACCGACCTGCTCGGCAGCCGGGTCGACTATGTCGTCAAGTTCAATGGCGGTAACAATGCCGGACACACCGTCGTCGTCGGCGACGAGAAATACGCGCTGCACCTGCTGCCCTCCGGCATCCTGAGCCCCGGCGTCACGCCGGTCATCGCCAACGGTGTCGTCGTCGACGTTGAGGTGCTCTTCGAGGAGCTCGACGCCCTCTCGGCCCGTGGCGTCGACGTCTCCAGGCTCAAGGTCAGCCTCAACGCGCACGTCATCACCGCCTACCACCGCACCCTTGACAAGGTCACGGAACGTTTTCTGGGCAAGCGCCAAATCGGCACCACGGGTCGCGGAATCGGACCGGCCTACGCCGACAAGATCAACCGTGTCGGCATCCGCGTGCAAGACCTGTTCGATGAAAACATCCTGCGCCAGAAGGTTGAGGGCGCCCTCGACCAAAAGAACCACATGCTGGTCAAGGTGTACAACCGCCGCGCCATCGAGGTCGAGGAGATCGTCACCGAGCTGCTCAGCTATGCCGAACGCCTGCACCCGATGGTCGCCGACACCGCCCTGCTTCTTCACCAGGCTCTGGATGCGGGCAAGATCGTCTTGTTCGAGGGTGGCCAGGCCACCATGCTCGACGTTGATCACGGCACGTACCCCTTCGTCACCTCGTCGAATGCCACCTCGGGCGGCGCGGTGACCGGTTCCGGCGTGGCCCCGAACCGCATCGACCGGGTCATCGCTGTGGTCAAGGCGTACACGACCCGCGTCGGCAGCGGCCCGTTCCCCACCGAACTGTTCGACGAATCCGGCGAGTACTTGCGCAGCAACGGCTTCGAGTTCGGCACCACGACCGGCCGTCCGCGACGCTGCGGATGGTACGACGCGCCGATCGCCCGTTACACGGCGCGTATCAACGGCGTCACCGACTTCGTGCTGACCAAGCTTGACGTGCTCACCGGTCTGGCCGAAATTCCGGTCTGTGTGGCCTACTCGGTCGACGGCGTACGGGTCGACGAGATGCCGGTGTCGCAAAGCGACTTTCACCACGCCGTTCCGATCTACGAAAACTTCCCGGGCTGGACCGAGGACATCACCGGCGTGCGCACCTTCGAGGAGCTGCCGCAGGCGGCCCAGGACTACGTGCTCGCCCTCGAGTCACTGAGCGGATCGCGCATGTCGGCGATCGGCGTCGGTCCCGACCGCGAAGCGATCGTGGTGCGTCACGACCTGATCGACTGAGTTGATTCCCCGGCCGGACCCCCAATCTGCCCGGTCGGCACATTTCTTGAACACATCCTCACCTTTACCTGCCACACTGGGCGTGTGAACGCCGTGAGACCCTTGACCCTGACCCTGACCGGCCGGTTTGTGCAACTGCAACCGCTCGGCAGCGCCGTGCTGCCCGAGCTTGCTCGGGCCATCGCTCACCCCGAGGTGTTCGCGGCCGGATACGGCGGCGGTTCGGCCGCCCTGCACCGCGACGTGCCCGGTTTCATAACGTGGGCAAACGACTATTTTCAGTGGGAAAGCCTGCCCTTCGTGGTGCGGTTGCTCGGCGGCCCCAACGACGGCGACGTCGTCGGCACGACGACCCTCGGCGACATCGACGTCGTCAACGAGTCGATTCACCTCGGCTGGACCGCCTACGACCCGCGCGTCTGGGGTACCGCCGTCAACGCCGAAACCAAACTGCTCGTGCTCGGCACAGCCTTCGACAACGGCTTCGGCCGGGTAAAAATTCAGGCGGATGCCATCAACGCCCGATCCCGCGCCGCCATCCTCGGTCTCGGGGCCACCTTCGAGGGCATCCTGCGCCGTGATCGTCCGCGTGCCGACGGCACGTGGCGGGACAGCGCCGTCTACTCGATCCTTGCCGACGAGTGGCCGGCCGTGCGTGCCGGGCTGCAGGCTCGCCTGGACGCCGTCGAGGCGAGGTTCGTCTCGTACCGAAGCGTGCGCCCCGCGATCCAGAACGGCACCGTCCTCGGTGGCGGTCCGCTGGGCGGCACGCGCGGTGGCGCACCCGGAACCGTGACCGGAACCGATTCGGAGCGCAACGCCGGGGCTGACTCCTCGCAGTAGTCGGGCCGTGGCATCCGCTGCCATTCTTCGGCGCTTTTCAGACGTTGCGCTCCAACGGGAGTGCGCTCGGAAGGGCCGGCTATAGGCTCTGATCGTGTCTTCAACGCCCCCGCCCGCCAGACGCTCGTCACCTGGAATTTCTGGGGATGGGGCTGATCTGGGGCTCCAGTTTTCTCTTCATGAAGGTCGCACTCGACGGGGTGAGTTTTGGTCAGGTGGCTTGGTCGAGGCTGGTGTTGGGCGGACTGAGTCTCGGGCTGATTGTGCTGGTGAACCGTCCCCGCATCAACAATGGGCCGGTGCTGCCGAAAGAGGGCTTGGTCTGGCTGCACTTTGTGGTGATCGCGATCAGCGGATGCGTGATTCCGCACCTGCTGTTCGCGTGGGCCGAACAGTATGTATCCTCAAGCCTCGCCAGCATCTATAACGCGGTCACGCCGATCATGACGGCGCTCATGGCGACCCTGGCTTTTCGGGTGGAGACGCCGGTTCAGCTGACAACGCCGGTCGTGCTGAGTCTGCTGGCTCTGGGCGCACTCGGCACCGGGGTGGCCTACATGTGGAACATCCACGTGCTGCGAGCCTGGGGGGCACGCAGCCGGGGGGATGCGGCATCCGCGTGACCGGGATGCGCCGCGGTTCACGGGCATGCATTATCGTGAAACCATGGCCGAACACGAGGAATCACCCGCCGCCGCTGACGTGGATGCGACTGCGCAGCTGCACAGTATCCGCGAAAGCATCGACAATATTGACGCCGCGCTCATTCACCTGCTCGCTGAGCGATTCAAGTTCACCCAGCAGGTGGGCCGGCTGAAAGCGGCCCACGGGCTGCCGGCCGCCGACCCGGCACGCGAGCTGATGCAGATCGACCGGCTGCGCGGACTCGCCGGAGAGGCCCACCTCGACCCCGCCTTCGCCGAGAAATTCTTGAATTTCATCATCGCCGAGGTGATTCACCACCACGTCAAGATCGCCGGCGGTGAGCCGGATCCGGCTCAGAGTGCTGTGGCCGGCGCGCCAGCGTCCGATCCGGCTGACCCATCGGCGCCGACACCGACACCGACACCGACCCCGCACCCGGTGCCGCACCCGGTGCCGCACCCGCCGCGCTCGGCGTCGTAGCCGAGTGAGCTGGAAACCGCGCGCCCTGCCCGACCAGACCGGCAAAACCGTCGTCGTCACCGGTGCCAATGCCGGGCTCGGCTTCTTCACGAGCGAGCAACTCGCCGGCGCCGGCGCCCACGTCGTGCTCGCCTGCCGCAACCTCACCAAAGCGGATGCCGCGGCGTCGGCGATCCGCTCCCGCGTACCCGGGGCATCCATTTCCGTGTTGCAGCTCGATGTGGCCGACCTGCAGTCGGTGCGAGAGGCCGGCGAGACGGTACGTGCCTGGCCACGCCTCGACGGTCTGGTGCTCAACGCCGGAATCGTGCATGCGCCCACCGACCGTGCGGTGAGCCTCGACGGCAACGAGCTGGTCTTCGCCACGAACTTTCTCGGACACTTCGCCCTCACGGCGGAGTGTCTCCCGGCGCTGCGCCGCACGCCAGGCAGCCGGGTGGTCTCGCTCGGATCGCTGATCTCCCGGTTGATGGACTCCTCCCTCGACGACCTGCAGCTGGCCACCACGTACAACGGGTGGAAGGCGTATGCCCAGTCAAAGATCGCGATGCAGGTGTTCGGGTTCGAGCTGGACCGGCGCCTGCGCGCGAACGGCGCCGGCATGGTGCAGTCTCTCGTGGCGCATCCGGGATATTCCATCTCGGGGCTGACCCCCGGCATCCGTTCGGTCAATGAGGTGTCACGGGGCAAGCGGGTGCGTGACGGCTTGCAGTTGCTTGTGGGAGCGCAGAGTAAGCAGCGCGGTGCGTGGCCGACCGTGCGCGCCCTGACCGACCCGGATGCCCACGGCGGCGACTACTTCGGCCCGCGTCTGCTCACCCGCGGCGCCCCCACCCGCCAGAAGGCTACCCGAACCTCGCGCGACCGCGCCGTTGCCGCCCGCCTCTGGGAACGCGCCGAAACCCTAATCGGGGCCCCCTTCCTCTAGCCCCCGCCCCGAACTGGCCGCGAGAGCGGAAAAATGGTTGCTTCAGCTACCGTGAAGCAACGAATTTCCCGCTCTCGCGCGGCTGGAGGCGGGGCTGGAGGCGGGAAGCCAGCCGCGGGAACGCAGCGCGGTTTCTACTTTGCGGATGACCGTCGCTGGGCGCGCGGTCAAGTGGGACTTGTTGATGCGGATCACCCGCCAGGCGTCCTCCATGAGGTTGTCGAGGCGGTCGACATCCCAGTGATACTGATTCTCATCGGTGCGGTGCTGCTCACCGTCGTACTCGAGCAGAATGCGGTACCGGCGGTAAACCAGGTCGCCGGTGGCGAGCTTCACACCGGTACGGCTCCTGATGACGGCGTTGACTTCGGGCTCAGGCAGACCCGCGCGCATGATCAACAGCCGCAAGTCGGTCTCGCGCGGCGAATCGACGCCCGGCCGAATCCACACGAGCGCCTCGCGCAGCAGCTTCACGCCTCGGTACCCCGAGTACCGGCGCACGACAGCCAGCAGGTCGTCCATTGCGGCAAACGGATGCTGTCGGCGCACCAGCGCATCGCCGATCCGGATCAGGTCGTCGAGTCCGAGGATCGTGGACAGCTGGCACCAGGTGTCGACCGCGCCGGTTACGCGCAGCCCCCGAACCTCGAGCACGGTGAGGCGGCCGGGTTCGCTGTGGTGCCCGATCACTCCGCGCAAGTCCGGGCGGGTAGTCGGGTCGTCCGTGCAGATGTGCAGCACAGCGGCCTGTTGCAGCGCCCAGGGCAGCGGCAAACCGTGGATGATGGCTGCCGTCACGTGACTGAAATAGTGGGCCGGCGGCATCCGATGGCTGTAGTTCTCGATGCGCGACTGCACGCTTTCGGTGCCGCCGAGAGGTGCTCGCGTGCCGGGGAACGGATGCCCGAGGTCGGCGCCGCGCATGCGCATGGGGCTCAAGCCGAAGTCGGTTCCCTCGCGGGTGGTGAAGGCTCGGTGCTGCAGTTCCGGTGGCAGCCCACTGGCACGTTTCATGCCCCAGAGCATGCCCGAAATCCGAGGCGTTCCGACACTTATCCACAGGCCACCGCGCGTTCATTTCGCGAGAGCGGAAAAAATGTTGCCTCAGCTACCGTGAAGCAACCATTTTTCCGCTCTCGCGAGAAGTTTTAGCCGAAGGCGGTGGGGAGGGTGGTGCGGTGGCGAGAATGCATCTCGGGCAGGGAGGCCGAGAAGACGTCCTGAATTTCGAGGGCGTTCAGGGTGGCATCGGTCACGCCGATGCGCAGCACCGGAATGTACCGGCCGGCGCAGAGGCCGAGAAACTTCACGTCGTCTTCGCGGGGCACGCTGACGATGACACGACCGGCCGACTCCGAGAACAGCGCAGTGGATGCGTCCACCCCGTCACGATCCAGGATGTCACCCAGCCAAACCCGCGCTCCCACACCGAACCGCATCACAGCTTCAGCCAGGGCCTGGGCGAGCCCACCATCGCTGAGGTCGTGCGCGCTGTCGATGATTGCTTCCTTCGAGGCGGCGTGCAACAGACCGGCGAGAGCCTTCTCGTGGCCGAGATCCACGACCGGCGGACGACCGCCGAGGTGGTTGTGCACGATGCCGGCCCAAGCGGAGCCGTCGAGTTCCAGCGCGGTCGTGCCCAGCAGATAGATGTTGTGCCCGTCGTCTTGCCAGCCGCTCGGGATGCGACGGGCGACGTCGTCGATCACGCCGAGCACGGCCACGACCGGGGTCGGGTGGATCGGCTGGTCGCCGGTCTGGTTGTAGAACGACACGTTGCCGCCGGTGACGGGGATCTCCAGCTCAAGGCATCCGTCGGCGAGGGCAGTGACGGCCTCGCGGAACTGCCACATGACCTCGGGGTTCTCGGGGGAACCGAAGTTGAGGCAGTCGCTGATGCCGGCCGGCACAGCTCCGGTCGCAGCGACGTTGCGGTACGCCTCGGCGAGGGCAAGCTGCGCGCCACGGTACGGGTCGAGCTGGCAGTAGCGACCATTCGCATCGGTGGCGATCGCGAAGCCGAGACCGCTCTCTTCGTCGACCCGAATCATGCCGCCGTCGTCGGGGAACGACAGCGCGGTGTTGCCCTGCACGTAGTGGTCATACTGGTCGGTGATCCAGCTCGGATCGGCCAGGTTCGGCGAACCGAGCAGATCGAGGAACTGCTTGTGCAGGGTATCGCCGTCGAGCGCACGCGGCAGCACGGCGGCGGTGTCGGACTGCAGCGCGTCGATCCAGGTCGGGTAGGCGAGCGGACGCTCGTAGACCGGACCGTCGACGGCGACGGTGCGCGGCAGCACATTGACGATCTCCTCGCCGTGCCAGTTGATGATCAGCCGGCCGGTGTCGGTGACCTCGCCGAGCACGCTGGTCTCGACATCCCACTTCTTGGTGACGGCGAGAAAACCCTCAAGCTTCTCGGGGGTGACGATCCCCATCATGCGTTCCTGGCTCTCGCTCATCAGAATCTCTTCGGCGGTGAGCGTGGGGTCACGCAGCAGAACCTTCTCGAGCTCGATGAACATGCCGCCGTCGCCGTTGGAGGCGAGTTCGCTGGTCGCGCACGAGATTCCGGCAGCGCCGAGGTCCTGGATGCCCTCAACGAGCTTGCCTGCAAAGAGTTCGAGGCAGCACTCGATGAGCACCTTCTCGGCGAACGGGTCGCCAACCTGCACCGCAGGGCGCTTGGTCGGGCCGCCGGCGCTGAAAGTATCCGAGGCGAGAATGGATGCCCCGCCGATGCCGTCGCCGCCGGTGCGCGCCCCGAACAACACGACCTGGTTGCCCACGCCGCGGGCATTGGCGAGGTGCAGGTCTTCGTGACGCAGCACACCGACCGAGAGCGCATTGACGAGCGGGTTGCCCTGATACACGGCGTCGAAGTAGGTTTCGCCGCCGATGTTCGGCAGGCCGAGGCAGTTGCCGTAGAAGCTGATGCCCGACACTGCACCGTGCACGACGCGCGCGGTGTCGGGATCGTTGATGTCACCGAAACGCAGGGCGTCCATAACGGCGACCGGTCGGGCGCCCATCGAGATGATGTCGCGAACGATTCCGCCGACGCCGGTTGCGGCGCCCTGGAACGGTTCAATGTAGGAGGGGTGGTTATGCGATTCGATTTTGAACGTGACGGCCCAGCCTTCGCCGACGTCGAGCACACCGGCGTTCTCGCCCATGCCGACCATGAGGTTCTTCTTCATGGCGGGGGATACCTTGTCACCGAACTGGCGCAGGTACATCTTTGAGCTCTTGTAGGAGCAGTGTTCGCTCCACATGACCGAGTACATGGCGAGTTCGCCACTCGTGGGGCGGCGGCCCAGAATCTCGCGGATCTTCTCGTACTCATCGGCCTTGAGACCGAGGGCGCCGTAGGGCTGCTCCTTCTCGGGCGTCGCAGCGGCGTTCGCAACGGTGTCGGCGACGCCGCGGGAGTGGGTGGTGGTAACAGCGGTCACGTGGCGTTCTCCCAGATATAGCGGATGCTTGACCAGCTCAGTCTATCCGTCGCCGTCGAGGGAGCGGGCGTCGACTGCGGTTCAGGCTGTTCAGCGCGCGGGAGCGGCGATATGCTGAGCCCATCATGCTTGGGCCAGGAACCGGGAGAAGCCATGTCTAACCCATCGAACCAGCCAGAGCAGCCCATTCCGCCGCCCGTGCAGTACCAGCAGAATGGCTACTCGCCCTACAACGCACCCATCGGCTATCAGCCGGTGTATGTCGCTCCGGCCACCGGTCTGAGCGTCACCGCGCTCGTGCTCGGCCTCGTATCCATCTTCTTCGGGTTCACCTTTCTGGTGCCTCTGGGTGCGCTGATCTTCGGTCTCGTCGCTCTGAAGCGCGAGCCTTCCGGTCGGGGGATGGCGATCACCGGCATCGTGATCGGCGCAGCGTTCATGCTGTTCTGGGTGCTCTTCGGCGGGGCCATCCTGGCGGTGATTTTCGCCGCGATCTCCGCAGCAATGTCGGTGAGCACGGTCCCCGGCTAGCCGGTCGGTCAGGGGGCAACGACCTCGCGGGCCCGCAGGTCTTTGCGCAGGATTTTGCCCGAAGCGGTCTTCGGAATCACATCGATGAACTCCACCCGACGTACCTTCTTGTGCGGAGCCACCCGCTCGGCCACAAACGCCATGATGTCCTCGTCCGTGACGCCAGCCTCGGACACGATCACCACGAAGGCCTTCGGGATCTCCTGGCCATCGTCGTCGTTCACGCCGATCACGGCCGCATCGTTGACGTGCGGGTGTGTGAGCAGCAGAGCCTCGAGTTCGGCCGGCGCGATCTGATACCCCTTGTACTTGATCAGTTCTTTACTGCGGTCCACGATGGTCACCTCGCCGAGCGAGTTCACCGTTGCGATGTCGCCAGTGTGCAGAAATCCCTCGTCGTCGATCGCCAGCCGGGTGGCCTCCTCATTGCCGAGGTAGCCGAGCATCACGTTCGGACCGCGCACGAGCAACTCGCCCCGCTCGCTCACCCCCACGGCAGGCAGGTCAATCTCCTCGCCCGTCTCTGCGGACACGAGGCGGCAGTCCATGTTGGGCACGGTTACTCCCACCGACGCCCGCGACAAGTGCGCGGCATCGATGGGAATCAGGTGCGTCACCGGGCTCGCCTCGGTCATGCCGTAGCCCTGTAACACCCGGCAATCCAGGCGACTCGCCACGGCCGCGGCCAGCGCTCCGTCGAGCGGCGCGGCACCCGACAGGATCGTGTGCACGCTCGACAGGTCGTAGGAATCGATGAGCGGATGCTTCGCGACAGCCACCGCGATCGGCGGCGCGATGAACACGTAGCTGCAACGCTCGTCCTGAATCAGCCGCAGGAACTCGACGAAGTCGAACTTGGCCATCGTGACAAGCGCGGCCCGCTGCTTGAACGCAAGGTTGAGCAAAACCGTCATACCGTAGATGTGGTAAAACGGCAGCAGCGCGAGCACCCGGTCGTCCGACACCACACCGATCAGGTCACGTGCCTGCTGCACATTGGCCACGAGGTTCATGTGGCTGAGCATCACGCCCTTGGGCCGAGCTGTCGTTCCCGAGGAGAAGGGCAGCACGGCCACGTGCGTGGCCGGGCGGATATCCACGACGGGGGCCGGGGCATCCTCGGCCAGCAACCCGGTCAGTGACGGATGCCCCGCTGCGCCGTCGAGCACAATGAGGTGTGCGTCGTCGATGCCCAGCGCCAGGGCCGCTGTGGCCGCCGCCGGGAGGAGCGCTGTCACAGTGACGAGCCAGGTGGCCCCGGAGTCGAAGAGCTGGCGCTCGATCTCCTCGGCCGTGTACAGCGAGTTGAGAGTGGTGACCGTAGCGCCGGCACGCAGGATGCCGTGGAAGACGCTCGTGAACGCCGGGCTGTTGGGGCTGAGCAGCCCCACGACGGTTCCGGCGGCCACGCGTCGGGTGGCCAGCGCGCCGGCGACCCTGTCGATCTGTTTGATCAGCTCGCGGTAGCTCAGGCTCTCGCCGGTCTGCCCGTCGATGACGGCGGGGCGGTCGAGCTCTGTCTCGTTGATGTCACCGAACAGGTAGTCGTAGATGCTCAGGTCGGGAATCTCAACGGGGGCGTAGGGGCTCGTGAACACGGGGATCTCCTTTGATCGAGTGCGGCATGCCACGCTACCGCCCGGCGCTGCAGTGAAACTGTGCGTCCAGCCACAGTCGTCATTGCGCGTTCACCTGCCGGTTACTCCGGCTGCCCTGGCTGTTGGCGTGGCCTGCCTAACGTAGCTCAACGTATCGACCTCGACTTAGGAAGGTTTCACTTGGCTCTCCGCAGCGCTTCAGCCCGAACCACCGCCATCGCCTCCCGAGCGGCACTCGCCGCCGGTGCCGCCCTTCTGCTCACCCTGAGCCTCGCCTCCTGCGCAGCAACGGCCGACGCGACCGGTAATGACCCGACCGGCAACGACGCGGCTGGCACGGAGGCGGGCGTGAGCTACGCCGTCGATGAGAACACCCTCGTCTTCGGTGTGGTTCCGGACTCCGTGGACACGCAGACCAATTACCAGCCGCTGGTGGAATATATCGAGCAGGAGACCGGCAAGACCGTGGAGTACCACGAGTCGACCGACTATGCCGCCCTCATCGAAGCGTCGATCGCCGGCAAGATCGACGTGGCATCCTTCTCGGGCTTCACATACATCACCGCCACCAACAACGGAGCGGCCATCACCCCGATATCCTCGATTGTGACGACGGAGGGGGAGGCGCCCGGGTATTACTCCCAGGCGATCGTTCCGGCCGACAGCACGATTACGTCACTCGAGGAATTCGCCGGGAAGAAGGTCTGTTTCGTCGACCCGTCCTCGACGAGCGGCTACCTGTTCCCGTCCTACAACCTGCTCAAAGCGGGCATTGACCCGGTCGCCGACGTGACTGCGGTCTTCGCCGGCAAGCATGACGTGAGTGTGCAGAAGGTCGGCGAAGGCAAGGAGTGCGAGGTCGGCTTCGCCGAAGACAGCGAGGTGGCCAAGAGCGACAAGGTCAAGGTCATCTCCGAGACCACGGTTCCCGGTGCACCGATCGTCGTCTCCGATACCCTTCCCGACGAACTCAAGGCGCAGCTCACCGAGGCGCTCGGTGAGGTCACCATTGACGAGATCATCGCTTCGGGCGTGGCGAGCGCTGACACGCAGGCCTTTCGCGACACGTTCTTTGCGACCGAACCGGTCGACGACCAGTATTACGACACCATTCGCGATATCTGCGTGAAGACATCAGCGGCGCAGTGCCAGAGCTGAGCGATCCCTTTCGTACACTGACCGGTTCCGCCCTCGCGGCGGAAGGGGTGATTGACGTGCGCGGCGTCACGAAGACTTTTGGCGAGACCACCGCTCTGCAGGATGTGTCACTCAGTGTCGCCCGCGGCGAAATCGTCGTCCTGCTCGGGCTGTCCGGTTCGGGCAAATCCACTCTGCTGCGGCACCTCGACGGGCTGGACCGGCCCGACACTGGAACCGTGACGGTGCTGGGCGCCGCGGTGTCCCGGCTCACCGGCCGGCCGTTGCGTGCCCTGCGCGGTCAGGTCGGCTTCGTGTTCCAGCAGTTCGAGCTGGTTGGGTCACTGACCGTGCTCGAAAATGTGCTGACCGGCGCCCTGTTTCGCGTGCGAGGCCCGCGCCTGGGCCTCTGGGGCTACCGCCGCGCCCTCAAGCTGGCCGCGCTCGAGAAACTTGACCGGGTGGGCCTGCTCGCACAGAGCTACCAGCGCGCCGACACGCTTTCGGGTGGGCAGCAGCAGCGTGTGGGGATCGCCAGGGCGCTCATGCAGAATCCACGCATCCTGCTCGCCGACGAACCGGTCGCCTCGCTCGACCCGGAGTCGAGTGCCCAGATTATGGCTCTCATTCGCGAGATCGCCGTGGACAGCGACCTGACCGTGGTGTGCAGCCTGCATCAGGTGGACCTCGCCCTCTCCTGGGGTGATCGCATCATCGGCCTGCGTCACGGCGAGGTGGTGCTCGACACTGCCACCCAGGGCCTGTCGAAGCAGAATGTGATGGAGATCTATGGCCGGGTGACCACCTCCACCGGAGAGCTCGACGCGATCGAAACCGAACTCGGCTCGGCCGTCGACGACGAGCCCGACGAGCACGGCGAGCTCGACGAGCACGGCGAGCTCGATCTGCAAACCTTCAGCCTGGCGCGGGAGAACCGTCGATGACCCTCACGCTCGAACGCCGGCCCCATGTAGCGGATGCCGCACCCCCGGTGCCGCGCGCCCCGCAGCGTCGAGCGCACCCCGAGAAAATCGCGGCCGGGCTGACCCTCCTGGCGCTCGTGGTGACATGCGTTCTGGCGTTGATCAGCGTGGATATCTCGCTGCCGCAGATGGCGACCAGCTGGTCGAACGCCACCCGATTCTTCGACCGGGTCGGGGTCATCAGCTTTCCGCCGCTCCCTGAACTGCTCTATCTGACCGCTCTCACTGTCGGACTCGTGCTGCTCGGCACCCTGTTCGCCGCGTTCTTCTCGGTGCCGCTGGCCTGGCTTGCGGCCGCGAACACCTCGCCCGGCCGAGGCTGGACGGCCTTCGCCCGTTTTCTGGGGGTGCTGACCCGCGCGGTGCCCGACGTGGTACTCGCCATGGTGTTCGTGCTGATGTTCTCGCTCGGAACCCTTCCGGGAATCCTGGCCATCGGCATTCACTCGATCGGCATGATCAGCAAATTGTTCGCCGACGCCATCGAACAGATCGAGGAAGGACCGCGACTGGCGATCCGAGCAGCCGGCGGTACCCGACTGCAGGAATTCGTCTCCGGAGTGCTGCCTCAGGTGCTGCCGTCCTGGGTTGCCACAGTGCTGCACCGTAACGACATCAACCTGCGCGGCTCGGTCATTCTCGGTTATGTCGGCGTCGCCGGGCTCGGCCTCGAGATGTCGTATGCCTTCAAATCGCTCAACTACTCACTCGGGCTCGGCATCGCCCTGGTGATCTTTGCGCTCTGTGTGGTCATGGAGATTGTGTCGAGCGCCGTGCGCACGGTCATGCTCGGCCTCGCCCCGACCGGCCGCGGCCTCGGCGACCGGCTGCTGCGCCGGCTCGGTGTCACCGGGCAGAATTCGAAAATGGATGCCGCTGGGCAGTTGCACCGCCCGTGGGACTACGCCCGGGTGCGCAACACGGTCTGGGGCGGGCTTGCCGCGCTGATCGTCGTCGGCAGCGTCTGGATCTGCGACATCCAGTGGGGCGATTTTCTCACCGTCTGGTCGTACCTGCCCGACACAGCGTCCCAGTTCTGGCCGCCGAGCTTTGGCGCCTACGGTGCCCCGATCATGTTCGCCGCCATGGGGGAAACGATCGCGATCGCTCTCGCGGCGACGATACTCACTGTGCTCGCCTCCCTCGTGATCGGCTCGCTGGCTGCCCGCAACGTGGCCCCCACCCCGCGGGTACGTGCCGGGATGCGGCTCGTGCTCGTGACGATCCGTGGCATTCCCGAAATCATCCTCGCGATCGTACTCATCGTCGTGACCGGCCTCGGCGCTCAGGCCGGCACGATCGCCCTCGCTATCGGCGGGGTGGGGCTGCTCGGCAAGCTGCTGGCCGATTCGCTCGAAGAGGTCAAGCCAGGGCCGCAGCAGGCGCTCACCGCCGCCGGCGCCACCCGGCTGCAGGTCTACGCCGGCGCGACCGTCCCGCAGGGCCTGAAGGCGCTCATCGGCCACAGCTTCTATATGCTCGACACGAACATTCGGGCGGCCACCATTCTCGGCCTGGTCGGCGGTGGCGGGGTCGGCTACTATCTGCTGAACGCCGGTCAGGGTTCACGTTATGACCTGGTGATGACGATCGTGCTCATGATTCTCGTGACCGTGGTCGTCGTTGAAGGTCTGGCCATGTGGATGCGCCGGGTGTTCCGATGACCGCCTGCGACGTGGTTATCGTCGGCAGCGGCATCGTGGGCCTCGGGCATGCGCTAGCGGCCACCGACCGGGGCCTGTCCGTTATCGTCGTGGACCGCGCGGCGGCCATCGGCGGGGCATCCATTCGTAATTTCGGGCACCTGTGCTTCACCCCGCAGAGCGGCCTGGCCCGTGACTTCGCGCTGCGCTCCCGTCCGTTGTGGCTGGGGCTTGCGGCGGATGCCGGTATCTGGCTGCGCGAATCGGGCACGATGGTCGTCGCCCGCCACGACGACGAGCTTGCGGTGTTGCGCGCGCTGGCGGCGGAACGCGGGGCAGAGTCGGCCTTCGGCGTCGAACAACCCGACGTCGTGCTGCTTGACGCCGGCGAGATCGAGGCGCGTCTGCCGGTGGCTGCCGGCACGGCGGTCGGCGGAGCCGTTCTGCCCTGGGATCTTCAGGTTGATCCGCGCCAGGCCGGGGCCGGTCTCGCCGCCCATCTGGCCGGTCGCGGCGTCGAGTTTCGCTATCGCACCGCCGTCACGGACGTGCGCCCGGGTCGGGTCACGACCACTCGCGGGCCGATCGATGCCGGAACGGTCATCGTGGCGGTCAACCATGATATTGACCAGCTCTATCCGGAGGTTGCCGAGCGGGACGGCATCCGGCGGTGCGGGCTCGACATGTTGCGCGTCGACGCCGGCCTGCGTGCGTCGTTGCCCGGGCCTGTGCTGACCGGCTGGTCGCTGCTGCGCTACGGGGCGTTTTCCGACCTGCCGGCGGCGGCCGGCCTGGGCGAACGGTTGCGGAGGGAGTATCCGGCGCTCGCCGAGCTTGACCTGAACCAGATGTACGCCCAGTTGCCCGACGGCTCCCTAATCGTGGGGGACACGCACTATCGCGGAGCATCCGTTTCTCCATTCCACAATGAGAATGCGTTCGAGCAACTGCTCGGGCTCACCGCTGAGCTGTTCGATGTGCCGCGTCCGCGCGTGCTCGAACGGTGGCAGGGCGTGTACGCCTCCGGGCGCGCCGACTTTCTCATCGACGAACCCGAACCCGGCGTGCACCTCGTGGCGGCCACCACCGGAATCGGTATGACGACCGGCCTCGGTCTGGCCGAGCATGTCATCGCCTCCGTCACTGATCCATCCATCCCCTCCCTGAAAGGCACACCATGACCAGCACTCCCCTTTCTGCTCTTGACTTTGATCTTGATGAGCTCGACACCGAAGACATCGACGTTGAACTTGTCGTCTTCGATATGGCCGGCACGACGGTGAGCGACGACGGACTGGTCGAGCGTGCGTTCGTGCTCGCCGCCGAGCGCAGCGGCCTGGCTGAGACCCCCGGCGAGCTCGAAGAAGCTGTCGCTTTCGTGCGCGAGACCATGGGTCAGTCCAAGCTCGACGTCTTTCGCGAGCTGACCGACACCGAAGAAGCGGCCGTTGCCGCGAACATAGCGTTCGAAACCGCCTACGGCGAACTCGTTCGGCAGTCCGGTGTGACGGCTATCGACGGCGCGGCCGACCTGTTTCAGGAACTCCGTGACACTGGAGTGAAGGTCGCCCTGGTCACCGGATTCTCCAGGGCGACGCAGAACGCGCTCATCGAGAAGCTCGGCTGGAGCGACCTCATCGACCTCAGTCTCAGCCCGGCCGAAGCCGGTCGCGGCCGTCCGTATCCGGACCTGCCGCTCACCGCGCTGCTGCGCACTGGGGCATCAAGCGTGGCCGCCATGGTCGTCGTCGGCGACACCGCGAGCGACATGCTGTCCGGAGTAAGTGCGGGCGCGGGCCTGGTCGTCGGTGTGCTCACCGGCACGCATGACAGCGAAACCCTGGAAGATGCCGGCGCCGACGTGGTCATCGCCAGTGTCGCCGACCTCGCCGAACTGCTCGGCCTGCGTGAGGACGCGATCGAGTAACGATGCCCGAACACGATCCCCGCACCGCACTGCACTCGCCCGCACTGTCCCCGGCGGACGCGCTCCCGGCCGGCGCTTGCCGGCCCGGCTTGAATGTCGTACTGCCGCGCACCGCGGAGGCTATGGTGTGGTCGGGGGTGGATCTGCCGTTGGAGTGTGTGGCGGTTCCGGGGGTGCTGCTCGCGCCCGGTGACGTGCTGGTCGAGGTTGAGCTGGCGACCGTGTGCGGTTCCGACGTGCACACGGCGCTGGGTCACCGCCCGAGCGCGAAGCCGCTCGTGCTCGGCCACGAGCAGGTCGGCCGTATCGTCGCGGTGGGCGAGCAGTCATATGCCGTTACGGGAATGCCATTACGGGTGGGGCAGCGGGTGGTCTGGTCGGTCATCGTGAGCTGCGGAACCTGCGCGCGCTGCCGCCGCGGCCTGTCCCAGAAATGCCTCGGTCTGGCCAAATACGGGCATGAGCGGATGCGGAGGGGCTGGGACCTCAGCGGCGGTTTCGCCACGCACGTGCAGGTGCGCGCCGGTACGGCGGTCGTGGTGGTGGACGAGCAGGTTCCAGCGTCGGTGCTGGCGCCGGCCTCCTGCGCGACCGCGACGGTCGTCGCGGCGCTCGGTGCGGCATCCGCACTCGTGCCGATTGCCGGAGCGACGGTGTTGGTGACCGGGGCCGGAATGCTCGGCGTCACGGCGTGTGCGATGGCGACGGATGCCGGCGCTCTCGTGGTCGTGAGCGACCCGGACGCGGGCCGCAGACAGCTTGCGCTCGACTTCGGGGCTGCCGCCGTGGCCGATCCGGGCGCGCCGTGCGAGTCCGCGACCGAAATCGCGAGCGTACTCGCGGCGCTGCAGGATGCCGGTGCGGCCGAGCCCACGATCGCGCTCGAACTGAGCGGAGCCCGACCTGCAGTGCAGAGCGCCATCGACCTGGTCGGTATCGGAGGAGTGGTCGTGCTCGTCGGCACCGTTTCGCCCGGGGATCCAGTACTGCTCGACCCGGAGTCGGTGGTGCGCCGCCTGGTCACCCTGCGCGGTGTGCATAACTACACTCCGGGTGATCTGCAGCAGGCGGTGGCCTACCTCAGCGGAGCCTGGCATCGGCATCCATTTTCAGCTCTCGTCGGCGCGACCTTTGCCCTCGAAAGAGCAGACGCCGCCCTCGTATTGGCCGCCACCGGCCGTCACCCCCGCGTCGGAATCACCCCGCAGCCGCCGGCCACGCTCGGCTGACACACAGTATTCGCTCCAACCGATCGGAGTGTGTTGACCTGTGCACTCCGACCGGCGGATCGATGCTTGGCGGATCGACGCTTTGCCGATCGAGGCCTAGATGCTGCGGTGGTCGCGGACCGCGAGCTCGAGCCCCTCGAGGCCGGGGGCGAGGGCTGCATCCACCGCCATCGGGTCGGTGGCATTCAGCTTCTGCATTGCCCGTCGGCCTTCCGGCGCGGTGTTGATCTCGTGATCGCCGGCTTCCAGGCCAGCGATCAGGTCGATGATGACGGCATCCAGGCTGCGGCGTTCCCAGCCGGGTTCAGCGCCGGCGTTCTGCGAAGCCATCATGGCGGTGTCGGTCGCGCCCGGGTAAACCGTCGCCACGTGCACGCCCGTTCCGATCATCTCTCGGCGAAGCGATTCGCCGAACTGCGCAATGCCCGATTTTGTGGCCGCGTAGATCGAGTAGAACGGCATGCCGACGAGCGCAATTCCGCTGGCGATGTTCACGAGGATGCTGCCACGGTCCTGACCGCTCTGGCGAAGCGCGGGCAGCAGGGTCTTCGTCAGCAGGATCGGAGCGGTGAGGTTCAGGTCGATCATCGAGTGGACATCCGCATCGGTGGTCAATTCGAGCCGTCCCGCGCGCACATTGCCGGCGTTGTTGACGAGGAGATCGACGGTCTTCCATGACGCAACCGTGTCTACGATGCGCGCAACGGCGTCGGGATCGGTCAGGTCGGCAACCAGAATCTCGGTCGTGCCGCCTTGGGCCGCAACGAGCCGTGCGGTCTCGCCCAGCGTGGCCGACTGGCGGCCGACGAGCAGCAGATGCCCGCCACGCCGACCGAATTCAAGCGCGAGCGCCCGCCCGATTCCCTGGCCGGCACCCGTGATGATTCCGTGTCGGTGGGTCAGATCCAGAGTGTTGCGGTCCATGAGAGAGCTTCTTTCAGTTGAGTCGGGCGGCGCAGCGTGAGGCCGAGAAGGTCTGATCAACACAGCCGACGCGTCTCAGAGACAACCGAACATTGTGGGAGAAATTCCCGGCTGTGCACCCGCTGAGTTGCGCTGCTGCTGTACTAGCGAGTGGCGGATGCCTCTGCCGCCACGACGACCTTGCCCAGGGTCCGACCGGACTCCACCAGGGCGTGGGCTGCCCGGAGGTTCTCCGCTGTGATCGGGTCCAGCGTCGTTGTGAGTGTGGTCCGCACGGTGCCGGCATCGACGAGCGCGGCGACTCGATCCAGAAGGTGATGCTGTTGGATCATGTCGGGGGTCTGGAACATCGACCGGGTGAACATGAATTCCCAGTGCCAGGAGAGGCTCTTGGTCTTCAAAGCCAACACGTCCAGTTCGGAAGGGTCATCGATCGCCACAATCTTGCCGAATGGTGCCAGCACGTCAACGTAGGCCGGGAGCTGGCCTTCTGAGTTGGTGCTGAAAATGTAGTTGACGCCCTCAGGGTCCACCCGCAATACATCCTCCCGGAGGTGCTCCCCGTGCCGAACGGTGTCATCGGCACCGAGGCCGAGAACCCACTCGCGGCTTTCCGGACGGGTAGCGGAGGCAATGACCCGCACGCGGGGCGCGAGGGCCTTGGCGAGCTGGATCACCATGGAGCCGACGCCGCCGGCCCCGCCGATCATGAGCAGCGTTCCCGTGCTCTGTGCATGCAGGCCGAACCTGTCGAACAGGCCTTCCCAAGCGGTGATGGACGTCAGCGGCAGGGCTGCAGCCTGCGCGAATTCCAGCGATGTCGGCATGGTGCCGACGATGCGTTCGTCAACGGCGTGGAACTCGGAGTTAGTTCCCGGGCGGGTGATGTCGCCGGCGTAGTAAACCTTGTCGCCGATGTTGAACAGCGTGACCTCGTCGCCGACGGCGTGCACGATCCCGGCGGCGTCATAGCCGAGCACTTTCGACGTGCCTTCGGGGTCGACGTTCGCGCGAATCTTCACGTCCGCCGGGTTGACCGACACCGCTTTGACCTCGACGAGCAGGTCGCGGGCCCCGATCTGCGGCAGCGGAAGCACAACGTCTTCCTGGCTCATCGGCTCGGACACCGGAGCGTTCTTCGTATAGGCAATCGCCTTCATGTTTTCAGTCATGGTTCCACCGTGACCCATCGGTACTAGTTACCGTCAAGGGTAGTTAGTATCTTTCGGTTACTATGGGGTCATGAACATCGCCATCGCGGAGCCGCTCCCCCCGAATAATGTCTACGCAGCCGATTGCCAATGCCGAGAGATGCTGGACCTGCTGGCGAGCAAGTGGGCTGCCCTCGCCATCGGAGCCCTCGAGAATGGGCCGTTGAGGTTCGGGGTGGTGCGAAAGAAGCTCGAAGGGATCAGTCCCAAGGTGCTGTCGCAGACTCTGCGCAAGTTGGAAGATCATGGAATGGTCGACCGTACAGTGTTCCCGGCCGTGCCACTGCACGTCGAGTATTCCCTGACACCGTTGGGCCAAAGCGCGAATGTTCCCTTGGCGCACCTCCGGGACTGGGTTGAGGCCAACACCGGAATCAACTAACGGTCCGCCGTCAGTACGCACCTGCCTGAAACGAGCACCAACTATGAGGAGCCGACGATGAAGCCAGCGTCAGTCATTGTTTTTGACGTGAACGAAACCCTGTCAGACATGTCGCCGATGGAAACCCGGTTTGTGGACGTCGGCGCCCCCGGATGTCTGTCCCGAATCTGGTTTGCGTCCCTGCTGCGGGATGGCTTCGCCCTCGCGGCGGCCGGCGGCAGCGCGTCCTTCTCGGTGATCGGCGCGGACATTCTGCGTGATCTGTTCCGCACGGTGGATCTCACCCGGCCTCTCGACGAGGCGGTGGGCCACGTTCTGGACGGCCTCGGGCAGTTGAACCTGCATTCGGACGTCGCAGATGGCGTCCGAACGTTGAAGGGCTCGGGATTCCGTCTCGCAACCCTCTCCAACGGGTCGGCCCGGCTGGCCCAGTCCATGCTGGCCAGCGCAGGGGTTCGGGACGATTTCGAGACGCTCCTCACAGTGGAGGACGCCCCGGCCTGGAAGCCGGTGCGTTCCTCCTACCAATACGCAGCTGATGCCCTCGGGGTCCAGCCGGCAGACATGCTTCTGGTGGCCGTGCACCCCTGGGACATCCATGGGGCGGCCGAGGCGGGCCTGCGCACTGCCTGGCTGAACCGATCCGATGCGGTCTATCCCCGCTACTTCACGGCGCCGGACTACACCGTTGCTGCGCTGAGCGAGCTGGCCGAGCGCCTACAGTCCTAGTCGTCCGCGTGCGCCACGAAGCCCCGCCACTGGCCGTGCGGGTTCAACAGTAACCGCGCCTCGTGGGCTCCTGGCCCGCGTCCGTCTTCTTCGGGCACTGACTCCGCGTGCATCACGCGCCCGACTGTGGGTCGACATCCCGGCCGCAAACGGGCATCATTGCAAGTAAGCCATTTTCACCACCCTCAGTTGAGGACAGCCGGGACCCCGCTATCCGCAATGGAAGCGACACCTGTGTTTGTGAACTGCTTTCCTCCACATTCTGTGCATTGCTGCGCCCATATGCGTACAACTGCGCGCCGGAACGAACGTCACCCGTAAGGACGTGCGGCCATGGCCGAACAACCGATTTCAGCATCATCCAATGTCGTTGAACCTGATTCTGGCGCGGCCGAGCCTCCCGCAACCCGAGTCAACAAGACGGTGTTCCTCGGCTCGGCGAGCGGCATCATCGCCATCGCTTTGTGGGCCATCGTCATGCCCGACAACGCGA
>Ga0307487_1000557_pt1 | contig 29104 bp, 29 predicted proteins | sample CBIW12metaG_FD_203665 | JGI IMG/M metagenome (GOLD analysis project Ga0307487, IMG submission 203665) | Sea-ice brine microbial communities from Beaufort Sea near Barrow, Alaska, United States - CBIW 1.2 | ecosystem: Environmental > Aquatic > Marine > Coastal | place: USA: Alaska | collected... | reverse complement strand
TCGGTGTCGAAAACGAGCTGTACAAGGCCGGTGCGATCGCCGGCTCCACCGTTATCATCGGACCGGGCCACGGAGTGGTGTTCGATTGGGAGCCCACGCTCACATCGACCGCCGAGCTCATCGCTGCTCCGCGGGGTACCGACACGCGAATTGACGATTCAACTCGGCGCACGAGTAGCCAGCGTCGGGAAGAATACTTCGGCCGTATGGATGCGAAGGCCTCCGCTCGGGCAGAAATGATCCGCGAGCGCGAAGCCGGAATGTGGCGGAGCGGCGAAGAAGAACAGAATGAAGATGTACGCGCAAGCGGCAAGAATTCAGAAGACGACGGCACAACGAAAGAGGATTAGCAGTGATTGGCTTAAAGCGCGACCAGGTAGCTTCCGCAAAGAGAATTGTGGTCAAGGTTGGATCGTCATCGATTAGCGGTGACAACTCCGACCAAATCACTCCACTCGTGGACGCACTGGCAGAGGCCTACGGCCGAGGAACTGAAGTGGTTCTCATCTCGTCGGGAGCGGTGGCAACCGGAATGCCCTTCCTCGACCTGGACGAGCGTCCCGGTGACGTGGCCACGCAGCAGGCGGCAGCCGCCGTCGGCCAGAACGTGTTGATCTTCCGCTACCAGGAGAGCCTCGACCGGTACGAGATTGCCGCCGGAACGGTTCTGCTGACGGAAGGCGACCTGCTCAACGAGCCGCACCGCAGCAACACCCGCCGGGCGCTGAACCGCCTGCTCGACCTGCGGATTCTTCCCGTGGTCAACGAGAACGACACGGTTGCGGTGTACGGACTGCGTTTCGGCAGCAACGACCGACTCGCGGCCCTCGTCGCCACCCTGATCAGCGCCGACCTGCTGATCATGCTCAGTGACGTCGACGCCCTGTACACGAAACCGCCGCACCTCCCGGGAGCAGAGAAGCTCGAAGTGATTGCGGCGGACGACCCGCTCACCGATTTCGAGTTCTCCTCCAGCGGAGCCACCGGCGTCGGCACCGGCGGTGCCAGCACCAAGGTGGTGGCTGCGCGTCTGGCGACCAAGGCCGGAACCGCCGTTCTCGTGACATCAACGGAGCTGGCCGCTGCGGCGCTGCGCGGCGAGCCCGTGGGAACCTGGTTCGAGCCCGTTGAGGGCGAAGACGAGCACGCACTGCTCTGACACTCCGCATCACCGGCGAAGCGCCCACCCGACTCCTCGGGTGGGCGCTTCCGTTGTAAGCTGCCCGAGGCCGTCCCAACACTGTGTTCGGGCGCCGGGGAAGGCCCAACTGCCGTGAATTCGCTCTCTCGCGACCAGATCGCATCCGCTGCCCGCATCGTGGTCAAGGTGGGCTCATCATCGATCAGCGGCGGGAACGCCGATCGCATCGGCCCCCTGGTGGATGCCCTCGCCGCGGCGCATGCGCGCGGCACCGAAGTCATTCTCGTCTCGTCCGGGGCCATCGCCACCGGAATGCCCTACCTTCGGCTGAACGACCACCCCAGCGACCTGGCCACCCAGCAGGCCGCCGCCTCTGTGGGCCAAAGCCTGCTGATCTCCCGCTATCAGACCAGCCTTGACCGCTACAACATTGTGGCCGGCCAGGTGCTGTTGACCGCCGGCGACCTGGAGAACGCGACGCCCCGCAGCAACGCCCAGCGGGCCATGGACCGCCTGCTGGACCTGCGGATCCTGCCGATCGTGAACGAGAACGACACCGTGGCGACCCACGAGATCCGATTCGGGGACAACGACCGGCTCGCCGCCCTCGTGGCGACGCTGTGCGGTGCCGACCTGCTGCTGCTGCTGAGCGACGTGGATGCGCTCTATACGATGCCGCCCGAGCGTGCGGGGGCCGAGCCCATCTCCTTCGTGGCCCACGGCGATCTGATGCCCGGAATGGAATTCGGCTCGACATCGGTCAACAGCGTGGGCACCGGGGGAGCGAGCACCAAGGTGACCGCCGCGCGCCTCGCCGCGGCGAGCGGAACCGGAGTGCTCGTCACCGCGACGTCGCTGGCGACGGAAGCCCTGCGCGGGGACCCGGTGGGCACCTGGTTCGAACCCGGGGCACCGCCGCATCGCCGACTTTGGTAAACTAGGCACATGTTGCAGCCTGTACTTCCCGATGTCCAGCTCACGCCCACTCTCGAAGACGCCCGCACGGCGTCCATTGCCCTCGCTTCGGCGCCGACCGCGCTGAAGAACGCCGCGCTCGGTGCGATTGCCGACCGGCTCCGCGACAGCGTCGACACCATCCTCACCGCGAACCGTGCCGACCTGGCAGCCGGTGAGACGAACGGCCTCACCACCGGTCTGCTTGACCGCCTCGCCCTGAACGAAGACCGCGTCGCCGCCCTGGCCGACGCCGTGCGCCAGATCGCCCTCCTGACCGACCCGGTCGGCGAGGTCGTTCGTGGCAGCACCCTGCCCAACGCCATCAAGCTCAGTCAGGTGCGTGTGCCCTTCGGTGTGGTCGGCGTCATCTACGAGGCCCGTCCCAACGTGACGGTCGACCTCGCCGCCCTCGCCCTGAAGAGCGGCAACGCCGTCGTGCTGCGAGGCGGCTCGGCCGCAGAGAACACCAACCGCGTGCTCGTCGGCCTGGTGCAGGACGCCATCGAGTCCGTCGGACTGCCCCGCGAAGCGGTGCAGACGATCGACCCGTTCGGTCGTGCCGGCGCCACCGAGCTCATGAAGGCGCGAGGCTACGTGGACGTGCTCATCCCTCGCGGCAGTGCCAACCTGATCCGCACCATCGTCACCGAGGCCAACGTCCCCGTGATTGAAACGGGTTCCGGCCTGGTGCACGTGTTCCTCGACGAAAGCGCCAACGAGCAGTGGGCGATCGACATCGTGCACAATTCCAAGGTGCACCGACCGAGCGTGTGCAACGCCCTCGAGACCCTGCTCGTGCACCGTTCCGCGGCCGCTCGGGTGCTTCCCGGGGTGCTGGACAAGCTCACCGACGCCGGTGTCACCATTCACGCTGACGCCCGCGTGCGCGCGCTCTACCCGTCTGCCGTCGCGGCTACCGACGAGGACTGGAGCACCGAGTACATGAGCCTCGACCTGTCGGTGGCCATTGTTGATTCCCTCGATGAGGCGATCGCCCACATTCGCCGCTACTCCAGCGGGCACACCGAATCCATCATCACGAACGACCTCGGCCATGCCGAACGCTTCCTGAACGAGGTGGATTCGGCATCCGTCATGGTGAACGCGTCGACGCGCTTCACCGACGGCGCCGAATTCGGCTTCGGTGCCGAGGTGGGAATCTCCACGCAGAAGCTGCACGCGCGAGGGCCGATGGGTCTCCCGGAGCTCACCAGTACCAAGTGGATCCTGCGCGGTTCAGGACAGGTGCGCGCCTAGCCCGCACTAGACTGATCCCGGTGGCGCAAGCCCCACCTTTTTGTGTGTGAAATGGAGAACCCATGTCGTTTGTGACCGCTGTGCTAACTAGTCCTCTTCTGGCGACCGCTGTCGCGGCCGAAGCCGAGGTCGAACACGCTGCCGTGGCGTTGCCGCTCCCTCTCTGGGGCTACCCGGCTGTCGCCTTCGTGCTCCTGTTCGCCCTGGGTGTCGTGCTGTGGAGCTTCCGCGACGTCGCCAATCGGCACAGCGCCAAGGCCGACGCGTTCGCCGCCGCAAACGGCGGCGTTGCCGGGCACAGCGGCCACTAGCCGAATCGGCACCGCGTGAGTAGACCCGGGACCGAGCGTCGCCTGCGCATCGGCGTCATGGGCGGTACCTTCGATCCGATTCACCACGGGCACCTGGTGGCCGCGAGCGAAGTGGCACAAAGTTTTGACCTCGACGAGGTCATCTTCGTGCCCACCGGCGAGCCCTGGCAGAAGTCCGACGTGACGTCGAGCGAACATCGGTATCTGATGACCGTGATCGCGACGGCCTCCAACCCTCAGTTCACGGTCAGCCGGGTGGACATCAACCGGGACGGTCCGACGTACACCATCGACACCCTGCGTGATCTGCATGATGAACGCCCGGATGCCGAGCTGTTCTTCATCACCGGAGCCGACGCCATCAGCCAGATTCTCGGCTGGAAAGACGTGCGGGAACTGTGGGAGCTGGCGCACTTCGTGGCTGTGAGTCGTCCGGGACATGAGTTGAGCGTTTCGGGTTTACCCAACCAGGACGTAAGCTTGTTGGAGGTCCCGGCTCTGGCCATATCGTCCACCGACTGCCGGGCACGGGTCAATCGGGGCTTCCCGGTCTGGTATCTGGTCCCCGATGGGGTCGTCCAGTACATCTCAAAGCACCATCTGTATCGGAGCGTGGTATGACGTTGGGCAACAGCCAGCCGCCACTGACCCGACGGCAAGCCCGCGAAGCGGCCTCTGCCCTGCAGCGGCAGTCCGACGCCGAACAACCCGACGCCGACACGACTCCCTCAGAATCGGTGGAGTCCGCGCCCGTCGAGCCCGCTCAGTCGGATGCGGCCCCCGCCGCCGATTCGCCGACCGGCCGCAAGCCCCGCGCGGGGCAGAAACGCCGCGGGCCGTCCTCGAAGGCCGCCCCCGCCGCTGACGCCTCCGGCCCATCGGACGCGACGTCCGGTGACGCCGCGGAATCCGGCCAGGCTCGGCCCGCTGCCATTGAGCCGGACGCTGCCCCGCCGATGACCTCCTTCGCGCCCCGGGCGAGCGGCTCCGGGGCGGCATCCGCTGCACCGAAACCGTCACAAGACGTTACCGGCCGCACCCTCACCCGCCGCGAGCTGCGGGCGCTCAACGCCGCAGAGGCAGCCGACGCGCGCGAGTTCGAGTCGGAAGCCGCCGAAGACAAGATCGTTCCGGCCGCACCCGCGCGGCAGCCCGACTCCGCCGTCTCCAAGCCCGCCGTCTCCAAGCCCGCTGCGGGCAAGTCGGCCGCAGGCAAGTTGGCTGCGGGCAAGTCGGCCGCCACCGATTCTGCTTCGTCGGGGGCCGTCGACGAGAGTCCCGACGCGGAACAGGCAGATGACGAAAGCGCGCGGCAGGTCCCGGCAGGGCACTGGTCCGTCGACACCGGCGACGACGAAAGGCCCGAAGCGCCGTCCACGCAGTCGCTCGATGACCTCATGTCCCTGGGCATGGGCGCCGGCGGAAGCCCGACGACGTCCAATGCACTGATCCTGCCCCTGATCCCCAATCAGGGTACGACCTCGGGGCCGCTCTCCAATACGGGTGAAATCCTTATCACGGGCTCCTTTGACCTGCCGAGGAGTCTCGGCGAAACCGGCCAGCACCCGAACCACTTCGACTCGGCCGACGTCGACCAGATGATCGACCAACTCGACGACGGCAGCCAGACCGACAACGCTCCGGTCAGCGCCAGCCGCGCCGTGAGCACCCACGCATCCACGCGAAACGTGATGACACCGCCGAAAAAGAGCGGGGTGACGCTGCCCGTCGTACTCGTGGTCTCCACCGCCGCCCTCGCCGTGAGCGTGTCCGCGCTCCTGTTTGTCGGCCACCTCCTCCAAATTTTCTAACCCACTTCTGTTCACACCGATTTCTGTACATCAAGACGTCTCAAATTCAAGGATCTATTCAATGACCGCAACTGCCCACTCTCGCGAACTCCTCAAGGTGGCCGTCGCCGCTGCCGAGTCCAAGGCCGGTGAAGACCTGATCGCCCTGGACGTCTCCAACCCGCTTCCGCTCGCCGACATCTTCCTGATCATCACGGGGCGTTCAGAGCGCAACGTCATCGCAATCGCCGGTGAGATCGAAGACCAGCTGATCGAAGCCGGGCACAAGCCGCTCCGCCGCGAAGGCCGCGCCGCCGGCCGATGGGCTCTCGTCGACTTTGGAGACCTCGTGGTGCACGTCTTCCACGAGGAGGAGCGCGAGTACTACGCACTCGAGCGCCTGTGGAAAGACTGCCCTGTCATTCCCCTCGAGCTCGCATCGGCCGCCGCCACAGACGTCGTTACAGACGTCGCCGAGTAGCTCGGTTTCGCATCTGCTGTTTTATGCAGTAGTCTAAACAAGTTGTTTCGGGGGAATCCGAAACAACAAAATGGGTCCGTGGCGCAGCCCGGTAGCGCACCTGCATGGCATGCAGGGGGTCAGGGGTTCGAATCCCCTCGGATCCACCAAAACACAGAAAACCCCGACCTGGTCGGGGTTTTTTTGTTTAATCATTCTCTTGTCCGTGAAACTTTTTGTGGGATGGATGCTCGAAACGTGATCTCTTCTGAGTTACCAGGCGGGCGATGCCCTTGCCTCAGCGGCGAGAGCTATCCGGAGTGCTGCAACCGGTACCACCGGGGAGACGCGCTCGCCCCCACGGCCGAACAACTCATGCGCTCGCGCTACTCGGCCTTCGCCGTCGGTGACGCCGCCTACATCCTCGCGACCTGGCATCCGCGTACCCGGCCCGCGTCCGTCGAGCTGGACGCCGGCCTGGTGTGGACCCGCCTCGTCATCGAGCGCACGAGCGGCGGGGGACCGTTCGACCGCGGGGGTCTGGTGGAGTTCACGGCTCACTATCGCAGCAACGACGGCCGTGGACGTCAGCACGAGACGAGTCGATTCGAGCGGGTCGAGCGGGTTTGGTACTACGTCGACGGTGTCGCGTGAATCCGCGGGATTTTTAACCAAATTCCCAGCCATCTGTCGTATGTTGTCGGGATGACAGACACGCTGACCCGCGACATCGAAGCGGGCAGTGCGCTCAACCATCCGGTGCGGGCTTTCCTGCGCCGGTGTCGAGCGTGGGTGGAGCGCCATCCCCGAGTGCGGTGGGCCTATCGTTTCACCCTGGGGCTGATCGGAACCCTCGTCGTGTGCATCGGGGTGTTGCTGATTCCCCTGCCCGGACCGGGCTGGCTGATCGTGTTCTTCGGTATCGCCATCCTCGGCACGGAGTTCCCCTCCGCCAGACGGGTGTCTGCCTCACTCAAGCGCGTCCTCTCCCGCGCCATGGCGGCGTGGACGGCCCGCCGAGCCGCGCGCGGGCCCACCACCGCCGGATAGTTCCCGCTCACGCGACGGGGGGCCCGAGCGGCGTCCGGACTCGCCGTTGGAACTTTCGATGCCAAATCATCGACTAACGTACTCATGGGCACCAGTGTGCCCCTAGTCCGATCTCCATTTCGAGGAGTCTCATGGAAACCTGGCCCGGAACCGCCTATCCCCTTGGTGCAACATTTGACGGGAGCGGCACAAACTTTGCCCTGTTCAGCGAAGCCGCCACTCGCGTTGAGCTGTGCCTGTTCGACGACGACGGCGTAGAGACCCGCGTGGAGACGCGCGTCGAAGTTCGCGAGTCATCCGCCTTCATCTGGCACTGCTACCTGCCCCTCGTGCAGCCCGGTCAGCTCTACGGCTACCGCGTGTACGGCGACGGCGACTCCACCGCAGGTAATCGCGCCAACCCCAACAAGTTGCTGCTCGATCCGTACGCCAAGGCGACCTATGGCGCCATCGACTGGGACGAGTCGCTGTTCTCGTACCACTTCGGTGACCCGGACTCCCGCAACGACGCCGATTCGGCGCAACACATGATGCTCGGCGTTGTCGTGAACCCGTTCTTCGACTGGGCCGGCGACCGCCCGCTGCGCACGCCCTACAGCGAGACGCTCATCTACGAGGCGCACGTGAAGGGCCTCACCCAGCTGCAGGATGCCGTACCGGAATCCCAGCGGGGCACCTACGCGGGTGTCGCGCATCCCTCGGTCATCGACCACCTGCAGAAACTGGGCGTCACCGCGGTCGAACTCATGCCGGTACACCAGTTCGTGAACGACAGCACCCTGATGGAGAAGGGCCTCAACAACTACTGGGGCTACAACACCATCGGCTTCTTCGCCCCGCACAACACATACTCCTCCACGGGAGATCTGGGGCAGCAGGTGCAGGAGTTCAAGGGTATGGTGCGCAGCCTGCACGCGGCCGGCATCGAGGTCATTCTCGACGTGGTGTACAACCACACGGCGGAGGGAAACCACCTCGGTCCGACGCTCTCGTTCAAGGGAATCGACAACGAGGCCTACTACCGGCTCATGGACGACGACAAGCGTTACTACATGGACTACACCGGCACCGGCAACACCCTCAACGTGCGCCACCCGCACGTGCTGCAGCTCATCATGGACTCGCTGCGCTATTGGGCCATTGAAATGCACGTCGACGGCTTTCGTTTCGACCTGGCCTCGGCCCTGGCCCGTGACCTGTACGACGTGGACAAGCTGTCGACCTTCTTCGAGCTCGTGCAGCAAGACCCGATCGTGTCGCAGGTGAAGCTCATCGCCGAGCCGTGGGATGTGGGGCCCGGCGGGTATCAGGTGGGAAACTTCCCGTCACAGTGGTCCGAGTGGAACGGCAAATACCGCGACACCGTGCGGGACTTCTGGCGCGGTGAACCGAAGACCCTCGGCGACTTCGCGAGCCGCATCGCGGGTTCATCCGACCTGTACGAGCACTCGGGACGCCGTCCCGTCGCGTCGGTCAATTTCGTCACCGCTCACGACGGTTTCACCCTGTCCGACCTGGTCTCCTACAACGAAAAGCACAACGAGGCCAACGGCGAAGACAACCAGGATGGCGAATCGCACAACCGCTCGTGGAACTCCGGCGAGGAGGGCCCGACGAACGATCCCGCCATTCGCGCGCTGCGCGCCAGGCAGCACCGTAATTACCTCGCCACGCTTCTGCTCTCGCAGGGCGTGCCGATGCTGCTGCACGGAGACGAACTCGGCCGCACTCAGAACGGCAACAACAACACCTACGCCCAGGACTCCGAGATCTCCTGGCTGCACTGGGAAGACGCCGACCAGCCGCTGATTGAATTCACGGCGGCCATCTCGCGCCTGCGGCGCGACCACCCCACGTTCCGACGCAGTCGCTTCTTCGACAGCAGCTCGGGCAAACGCGCCGAGGGGGAGGCCCTGCCCGACATCGTATGGCTCGCCGCCGACGGCCAGGAGATGGAATCCGAGGACTGGGATTCCACGGACACGCGCTTCGTCGCCAAATTCCTCAATGGGGACGGCATCCGGGAACGCGACTCTCGCGGGGTGGACATCACCGACGTGAACTTCATCCTGTGCTTCAACGCCGGCGCCGAGGACGTGGACTTCACGCTCCCCGACGAGGAATACGGGGCCGAGTGGGAAATCGTGGTTGACACCGGCGGCGAGGGGGCCGATCGGGTTCCGCGTTCGGCGGGGGCGATCCAGACGATCATGTCCCGGTCGATGGTGGTCATGCGCGCCTACGCACCGCCGGTCGCCGCACCCGATCACTCCGTGGCCGCGTCCCTGGCCGGCCTCACCGGCGCGATCACTCTCCCGGGACCGGCGGCGCACCCGCACGGGGCGCTCTGATGCGAGTGCCGGAGTCGACCTATCGGTTGCAGATTCGTGCGGCATTCGATCTGGATGCCGCGGCGGGGATTCTCGACTACGTCTGGCTGCTCGGCGCCGACTGGCTGTACCTGTCCCCGTTGCTCACGGCCGAGGCCGGCTCCGACCACGGCTACGACGTAATCGATCATGCCCGCATCGACCCGACACGCGGGGGAGCAGCCGGTCTCGACCGGTTGGCGGCCGCCAGCGCCGTGGCCGGCCGCGGTCTGCTCGTGGATATCGTGCCCAACCACATGGGCGTCGCCACCCCGGCGCACAACTCGTGGTGGTGGGACCTGCTCCGCCACGGGGAAACCTCCCGCTACGCCGAGGCCTTCGACGTGGACTGGGCCGCCGGCAACGGTAAAATCAGGCTCCCGGTGCTCGGCGACGCGTCCGACGAGCTCGATCAGCTCCGGCTCGTCGGCGACGAACTGCACTACTGGGACCATCGGTTTCCGCTTGCCGTGGGCAGCGCCGACGATGGGGCATCCGTCGCGACCGTCTACGGTCGGCAGCACTATGAACTCATGAACTGGCGGCGGGCCGATTCCGAGCTGAACTATCGGCGCTTTTTCGGCGTGAACACCCTCGCCGGGCTGCGTGTCGAGGTGCCGTGGGTCTTCGACGAATCACACGTCGAGATCGTGCGCTGGGTTCGCGAGGGACTCGTGCAGGGGCTGCGGGTGGACCACCCGGACGGCCTGGCCGACCCGGGCGGCTACCTCGACCGGTTGCGCGACGCGACAGACGGCGCGTACGTGCTCGTCGAGAAAATTCTCGAGGGGCCGGAACAGCTTCCGACCAACTGGTCCACCGCCGGAACCTCCGGCTACGACGCCCTCGCCGACTTCGACCGAGTGCTTGTCGGGCCGGCGGCCGAGCCTGCCCTCGACGCGTTGGAGGCCCGATTGCAGGGTCGGGACACGGTCTCGTGGACCGAACTGGTGCACAGCAACAAGCGCATGATCGCCGACGGGATGCTGCGCTCCGAGGTGCTGCGGCTGTCCCGGCTCGCGTCCGTGCCGCAGGTGGCCGCCGCGGTGACCGTCGATGCCATCGCCGAGCTGCTCGCCTGCTTCCCGGTGTACCGCTCCTACGTGCCGGTCGGTGCCCCGTACGTGCGCGAGGCGGCCCACGCCGCCGCCGGGCGACGCCCGGACCTTCGGAACGAGATCGACCGCCTGGTGCCGTTGCTGCTCGACCCCGAGCATCCGTTTGCCGTGCGGTTTCAGCAGACGTCCGGCATGGTGATGGCCAAGGGCGTGGAAGACACCTCGTACTACCAGTTCAGCCGTTTGACCTCGCTCAACGAGGTCGGCGCCGATCCGGGGGAGTTCTCCATCTCCGCGGAGGAATTTCATCGTCGGCAGCAGCTGCGACAGGCGGCCCTGCCGTCGTCGATGACGACCCTGTCCACGCACGACACCAAACGCGGCGAAGACGTCCGGGCGCGCATCAACGTGCTCGCCGAGATCCCGGAGGAATGGGCACGTGCCCTCGACGAGTTCAGGGCCGCCGCGCCCCTGGGCGACGCTCCCTTCGAGAACCTGCTCTGGCAGGCCGTCGTCGGAGCCTGGCCGCTGTCGCCCGAACGTCTCGGCGCGTACGCGGAGAAGGCGTCCCGCGAGGCCGGCACCTCCACCACGTGGACCGCACCCAACGCGGCGTTCGAGGCGGACCTCGGGCGGCTCGTCGCGGCGACGAACGACGACGGCGCACTGCGCACCGTGATCACCGCGTTCGTCGCACGCGTGCGCGGCGCCGGGTGGAGCAACTCGCTCTCGGCGAAGCTGCTGCAACTCACCGCGCCGGGGGTGCCCGACGTGTACCAGGGCAGCGAGCTGTGGGAGACGTCGCTCGTCGACCCGGACAACCGCCGGGCGGTCGATTTCGACCTGCGCCGCCAGTACCTCGCCCGGGTCGACGACGGATGGCTGCCGCCCGTTGACGAGACCGGGGCCGCCAAGCTGCTGGTCACGACCCGGGCCCTGCGCCTGCGCCGCGACCGACCGGAGCTGTTCACCCGCTACGCTCCCGTCACCGCCCTGGGAGCCGGAGCACGCCATGTGCTCGCCTTCGACCGCGGTGGCGCGGTTACGGTCGCCACGCGTTTTCCCGTGGCCCTCGAGGCAGCGGGCGGCTGGGGAGAGACAACCGTCATGCTCCCCGCGAGACCGTACCGGAACGTGCTCACCGGCGAACGCGTGGCCGGCGGGGAGCTTCGGCTCGCCGAACTGCTCGCCCGCTACCCGGTCGCCCTGCTCGTCGCCGAACGGACTCACTCATGACGATGAATGACCGATTTGCCGTCTGGGCGCCACGCGCCGCGACCGTTCACCTCGTGCTGAGCGACGCGGCCGAGCCCACCGAACACGAGATGTGGCGCGGCGACGATGACTGGTGGCGTCCCGCGGTCGGGCTCGGTGCGAGTGCCGCGCCCGACGTCGAATACGGTTTTCGGGTGGACGGGGACGGTCCGTTCGCGGATCCACGCTCCCGCCGCCAGCCGCAGGGCGTGCACGGGCTCTCGCAACTGTTCGACGCCGGCGACCACGACTGGGCGGACGCCGCCTGGACCGGACGGCAGCTGGCCGGAAGCATGATCTACGAACTGCACCTGGGTACCTTCACGACGGAGGGTACGCTCGACGCGGCCATCGCCCGGCTCCCGCACCTCCGGTCGATCGGGGTCGACTTCGTGGAGCTTCTCCCGGTCAATGCCTTCAACGGAACGCACAACTGGGGCTATGACGGTGTGCTCTGGTATGCCGTGCACGAGGGCTACGGCGGCCCGGCCGCGTACCAGCGTTTCGTCGATGCCTGCCACCTGGCCAACATCGGCGTGATTCAGGACGTCGTATACAACCACCTGGGCCCGAGCGGCAACTACCTGCCGCATTACGGTCCGTACCTGAGCGACGCCGCCGGTAACACCTGGGGCGACTCACTCAACCTCGACGGGCACGACTCGGAGCCGGTGCGCCGATACATTCTCGACAATGCGCTCATGTGGCTCGGGGACTACCACGTGGACGGTCTGCGGATCGATGCCGTGCACGCCCTGCGCGATGACCGGGCCATTCACCTGCTCGAGGAACTTGCGGTGGAGGTCGACGTGTTGAGCGCCGCCGAGGGCCGCCCTCTCACCCTGATCGCCGAGTCCGACCTGAACGACCCGCGGCTCATCACGCCGCGCGAGGCGAGTGGCTACGGTCTCCACGCGCAGTGGAGCGACGATTTCCATCACGCCGTGCACGTGGCGCTGACCGGCGAAACCACCGGCTACTACGCCGACTTCGAACCACTCAGCGCCCTCGCGAAGGTGCTCACCGTCGGGTTCATGCACGACGGCACCTTCTCCAGTTTTCGCGATCGCAACCACGGTCGCCGCATCGACACCGAGCACATGCCCACGTCCCGGCTCGTCGTCGCGTCCCAGAATCACGACCAGATCGGCAACCGCGCCGTCGGAGACCGGCTCACCGCGCAGCTGGATGTCGGTCAGCTGGCGATCGCCGCCGCCCTGACCCTGCTCGGCCCGTACACGCCGATGCTGTTCATGGGTGAAGAGTGGGGTGCGAGCACGCCGTGGCAATTCTTCACCTCCCACCCCGAACCCGAGCTCGGCGAGGCGACGGCCACGGGCCGAATCGCGGAATTCGCGCGCATGGGGTGGGACCCCTCTGTTGTTCCCGACCCGCAGGACCCGGCGACGTTCGAACGGTCCCGGCTGGACTGGGCCGAGATCGACCGGCCGCAGCACGCCCGAATTCTCGCGTTCTATCGGGAACTCGCCACCCTGCGGCGGTCGAATCCCGACGTGACCGATCCGCGCTTCTCGAGCACGAGCGTTGACTACTCCGAGGCCGATGCCTGGCTTCGGCTGCGTCGCGGTGAAACGCAGATTCTGATCAACTTCGGCTCCGAGGCGCGATCGCTCCCGGCGGCCGCCGGCGCGGTGTTGCTCGCGTTCTCCACCGACGGTCATCCGGTGGTGCGCAGGAACGAGGACTCGATCGGGCTGGCACCCCACGCCGTCGTTGTGCTGCGCTGACTCCGCGTCAGCCGCTGGCGCCTGACGCGATGACTCCCACGCCCAGCACGGCCATGATGGCGCTGCTCGCGTGCTCCACCGTGGCATTGACCTTGGGCTTGCGCAGCCACGTCATGGCCTTGGCCGCAACGACGGCGACCACCGCCAGGTAGACGAAGGCGATGACGGATTCCACCGTGCCGAGGATCAGGGCCGTTCCCAGGGTATCGCCACCGTGCGGAATGAACTGCGGCACGATGGCGAGATAGAACAAGCCCACCTTAGGGTTGAGAATGGTGGACAGCGCCCCGGCGCCGAACCCGGCCAGTCGCGTGTAGAGCAAGGGTGCGGCCTCGCTCGTGCCGGCCAGGGCCGTCTTCGCGGCTCGGCGACTGCGCACGAAGGAGGAAACGCCGAGGTACAGCAGGTACAGTCCGCCGGCGATCTTCAGCCAGCGGAAGACCTCCACGGACTGTTCCATGATGGCGGCCAGCCCGAGGCCTACCAACACCGCCCACACGAGGGACGCTCCGGCGGAACCCACGGCCGCCGCGACACCGGCACTCGCGCGGTTCAGGGCAATGCGCAGCACCAGGAAGGTGTCGGGGCCCGGTGTCACCGAGAGCAGCAGGCACAGGCCGGCGAAGGCGGCGAGCGAGGCGATGGTCATAGTCACAATCATCGCTCATCCGCCGCCCGCCCGGCGTCCGCCGCTAGTTGTCCCCGGTGAGGAACGCCGCGATGGCGTCGGACTCGCTCTGCAGCGTGTCGCCGGAGATCAGGTCGCTCGCCTGCTCCTCCAACAGGACGGTCCAGCGGTCGAGGACCGCCTGGGCGTCGCCGCTGTCGTAGAGGTTCTCCGTGAGCGTGGCCGTTGTGGTCTCGGTGAGGGCGGAGAAGGTGCTGTCGGCCAGGAACCGGGTCGACAGGATGTTGGTGCCGCCCATTGGGCCCATTCCGCCGCCGGCCTGCGCGTCTGCCGCCTGACCCGGCGCCGCTGCGTCCGGGACCGCGCCTCCTGTCGCTCCCTCGGGTGGTGTGGGGCGTTGGCCGCCCGCGGCGCCTCCGCCTCCGCCCGGGCCGCGGCCCGCTCCGCCGGCGTCGACGTTGGTGGCGCCGAAGGAGAGGTTGGCGTCCCAGGCCACCACGGTCATCAGGCCCGTTGTGCTGTCGTAGCGGAGGTAGGAGTTGTTGCCGCGACCATCGATGTCGTCGGCGTTCGCGGTCAGGTCTTCGGCGGCCAGGTACGTGGCGAAGGCGTCGACGTCGAGGTAGTTGCCCAGCTCCGCGCTGAAGGTCGCGTCATCCGTGTTGTTGATGAAATCCAGGAACGAGATCAGCGGGGTGAGGTCGTCGTCGCCGGTCTTCTGGTTGAAGATGTCCTCGTAGTCGGCCGGATCGTCGCCGCGGTAGCTGTAATCGCCGGTGGAGTCGGCCTTGTAGGTGATGCCGTCGGCGGCGAACGTGTCGTCGTTCCACAGCTCGTCGTCGATGCTCTCCACGACGAGGCGCAGCGCCTCATCCCCGCCGTTGACGCTCAGCCGCACCGCGGCCGACTTCTCCGTGACGAGCCCGGTGAGTCCGATGAGCTCCAGGGCCACCGCCTCGTTGAGGGAGGACTCGGTGGTGTTGCCGCGCACAACGAATTCGGTGCGGTCCTCGTACGACTGGTCGTCGACGTACTTGTCGAGCCGGATCAGCCAGGGCAGGGTCTCGGGATCGTCGCTGTTCGCCGAACCGTCGCCGCTGTCCGCGGGAACGTTCTCGTCGGTTTCGCCGCTCGCCGCGGTATCGCCGACGACTCCGCGCAGGCTCGAATTTCCCTTGAGCCGCAGCCCCACCTGTTCGAAGACCGTGCCGTCGATGGTGACCGTCGCCGAGATCCAGTCCTTGTCCCCGGTGGCGGTGTACGCGTCGAGTATCGCCTGGTAGTCGTTCTCGTCGAAGTCAACGGTGATCGAGTGCACGAGGCTCGTGTCGTAGAAGTCCGAGCCGACCAGCGCCGCGGTCTGGGCGTCGGACAGCGATGACGTGCCGGTTGTGGCGCACGCGGCAAGGCCGCCGAACGCCAGGACGGCGACCAGCACGGCGGCGATGGGCCTGGCCGGCGATCCCGACCGGCGCGGGGTGCGGGCCGGTCGGCCGAAACTGTCGGTGGGAGTGGACTTGCGCATGGAGTGCCTTCCGGGTGGGGAACACCCAGTGCAGCAAGCGCGGCTATGCGTCGGCTATGAGCCGTGCAAGCATCAGCTGGGTGGCGGCCGAGGGCCGCCGCCCGGGACGCGCGGTCTACGACGCGATGAAATTCAGGATGTCGGCATCCAGGGCTGCCCGGTAGTCGCCGTAGATTCCGTGCGGGGCGCCAGGGTATACCTTGAGCGTGCCGTGCCTGACCAGCTCGGCGCTCTTCAGCGCGGCGGCACCGATCGGAACGATCTGGTCGTCGTCGCCGTGGGCGATGAAGATCGGCACGTCGAGGGCCCTGAGATCTTCGGTGAAGTCGGTTTCCGAGAACGCCTTGACGCAGTCGTAGGCGGCGGCGAGGTTCACGAGCATGCCCTGGCGCCAGAAATCGTCCTTGGCGCCCTGCGACACCGACGAGCCGTCCCGGTTGGCGCCGAAGAACGGCTCCGTGAGGTCGCGATAAAACTGCGAGGCATCCTTCAGAACGCCGGCGCGAATGTCGTCGAAGGCTTCGATCGGGGTGCCTTCCGGGTTGCTGTCCGACTTCACCATCACCGGCGGCACGGCCCCGGCCGTGATGACCTTCACCACCCGGCCGACACCGTGTTGGGCGGCGTACCGCACGACCTCGCCGCCCCCGGTGGAGTGACCGATCACGACCAGGTCGTGCAGGTCGAGGGCGTCGACGAGCTCGGCCAGGTCGCGGGCGTAGGTGTCCATGTCGTTGCCCGTGTACGTTTTCGACGAGCGGCCGTGGCCGCGCCGGTCGTGCGCGATGGCGCGGTAGCCGGCATCCGCCAGCAGCTTCAGTTCGACCTGCCAGGCATCCGAACTCAGCGGCCAGCCGTGGCTGAAGAGCACGGGCTGGCCGGTGCCCTGCTCGGTGTAGTAGATCTCGGTGCCATCGGTTGTGGTGACGTAGGGCGTCTCGGAACTCCGTTTCTCGTGGGTGATCTGGGCTGTGCGGTCGCCGATGTAGATGATGCCCCGAGACGGCGCGCACCGCAACGCCCGCGGCTACGGCTCGTGCCGTCCTGCGTATGCGGGCCTGATCTTGTGCAGGCCATTCGGGCGGGCGCGAGCGTTGCCGGTGCCTAACCTCCCGTGCGCCGGAATAGTGCGCACGCAGTTGACCGGTGCCATGATTCAACTATCGTGCGCCGCCAACCGAGGCAGACGCGCGCCGACGACGGGAGAATGACATGGCATCACGGAAGTGGAGCGACATGACGGGGCCGCAGAAGTTCGGTGTGATCGCCGGGGGCATCGTGCAGTTCACCCTTGCCGGTCTGGCGTGGAGCGACCTGGCCCACCGACCGGCGAAAAAGGTCAACGGGCCCAAGGGAGTCTGGGGCGCCGTGATCGCCATCAACTACGCCGGTCCTATCGCCTACTTCATCGCCGGACGCAAGGACTGATCGGCGGGCTCGTCGCAAGGTCATGCCGATCGGACGGTAGCGCCGGACGCCGGGACCGACCGCGCCCACGATGCAGACGCCCCGGCCGGTGGCTAGCTGACCGGCAGGGCGTCGACCAGTTTGCCGTCGATCAGGCGAACGACTCCGTGCATCCGGGGAAGGTGAACGAGGTCGTGGGTGACGAGCAGGGTTGACGTATTCAGCTCATCGGTGAGCCGCAGGATCAGGTCGATGATGCTGGCTCCCCGTTCCTGGTCCAGCGCGCTTGTGGGCTCGTCGACCAGAAGAGCACTGGGGTCGTTCATCAAGGCCCGGGCGATGTTGACGCGCTGGCGCTGTCCTCCGGAGAGCTGGTGGGGACGCTTGTCACGGTGGTCGCCGAGGCCAACCGCGTCAAGCAACTGGTCGGCACGCGCCGAGGCGCGTCCTCGGTTGTTCCGACTCTGTCGGGCGCCGAGCTCGTTCATGACCGCCAATTGTTCCTGGGCGGTCAGGGACGGGATGAGGTTGGGCTGTTGAAAGACGATGCCGATTTTTCGGCGGCGCAATTGCGTGGCTTCGTCGGGCGTCAGCTGGGTGGCGTCGATGTCGTCGATGAGAACCTGCCCGGTGTCGGGGTGAATCAGTGTTGCCGCCACGGCGAGGAGGCTGGATTTGCCGGAGCCGCTGGGCCCGGTGATCCCGGTGACGGTCCCGGGGCGGGCGGTGAGGGTGACGCGGTCGACGGCCGTCACCCGGGTGTCGCCGTCGGGGAAGCTCAGGGTGACGTTGTGGAGGCGGATCATCGGTTGCTCCCAAGGGCGGTGAGGGGGTCAGCGGACACGACAGAGCGGAGGGCGAATGAGGCGCCGGCGAGGCCGAGCACGATCATGATCAGCCCCGGGAGAAGGGTCGTCAGCGGGCTCAGGAGGAACGGCAGCACGGTGCTCGCGAGAGCCCCGAAGGCGGAGACGAGCCCCAGACCGATCCCGATGCCGAGGACCAGCACGATCAGCGCCTGACCGAGAGCGTCGCGAACCAGTGATCGGGTGCTGGCGCCGAGCGCCTTGAGAACGGCGATGTCGCCCTTCCTTTGCATGGTCCACACGGTGAAGAACGCGCCAATGACGAGACCGGAGATTCCGAACAACAAGACGACCATCAGCAGGAGGGACCCGATCTCGGAGCGGAACGCGCTGAGGGCGGTCAGGGAGCCGAGGGTGCTCTCAGAGCTTGTCGCGTTGGCCGCGTCCGCGGCGGCCCAGTCGGGATCGCCGGTGACGGCGAGCACGGTGGCATGGGCGCCGGGGTTCCCCGTCGACGCGGAGTAGACCTGCCAATCGTGCAGGGTCATCTGCACGACCGGGGTGTGGCTGTACCAGCCGTCACCGTCCACGCTCTCCACGGAGTAGATCGTGCCGGCAATCGTCACGTCGTCGCCGGCCGTCACACCGAGCTCTGCCGCCACGGGGTCGGACAAGCCGAGGAGGCCATCGGTGGAGGGCGCCGTCGCATCGAAGCCTGGTCGCACTCCGAACACGGCGACCGCGGCACGCGCATCCCCGGCCTCGGCGCGCGTCTGACTGATCCCGATCGGTTGGGCTGCCGAGACTCCCGCCGTCTTCGCCCACGCGGCGGCCTGGCGCTCCGTGATGGTGGAGTCGGAGAAGCTGGCCCCTGACTCGCCGGCGAGTGGTGCGGCGAACACGATCCGGTCGGCCGGGATCTCCAGCACGGCCGAAATGTTCTGGGTGGCGAGCCCCCCGGTCAGGCCGCTGAGGAATCCGACCAGAATGGTGATGAGGGCGACAACGGAGCCGATGAGCAAGAACCGGCCCCGGGCGAAGCGTAGATCGCGTAACGCGACGAACATGATGTGTGCCTTTCCTGCCACCGGATGCGATGACACACCCCACTGTGGCAGCCCCCGCGGTGCTCGTCATCGCCCGGCCGGACACCCTGTGCGCCCGAATGATGGACCCGGGGTTCATACTTTCGAACGATGAGGCTCCATCGGCGCTCACGTAAAATGGGTACATGGCCCACACCGCGTTGACCCCGGTCTTTGTGGGTCTGCGTACCGGGCTGCACACCCTGTTCATCGCGCTCACCGTGCTCGTCATCGCCCGCGCCGTGCTCGCCCCCACGGACCGCACCGCCGCCATCGTTGTGCTGTCCGCTCTCATTCTGGCGACCTATGGGCTCGGGGCACTGATCGTGCGCTCGCGCCAGGACCGCGGCAGGCTCCTGCGCCTGAGCTGGTTGGCCGCGCTCACCCTCGAATGGGCGGGTCTGCTGTGGCTGATCTCGGACGCCGCCTACCTGGTCTTTCCCTTGTTCTTCCTCTATCTGCACCTGCTCGGGCGGTGGTGGGGATCCGCCGCGATCATGGCGTCGACGGTTGTCGCCATCGGTGCCCTGGGGGTGAACGGCGAATGGACCGTCGGCGGGGTCGTGGGACCTCTCGTCGGTGCCGGCGTCGCCCTCCTGATCGGTCTGGGGTATCAGGCGCTCGCGCTCGAGGGGGCACAACGCGAAGCCCTGATGGACGAACTGCTCAACACGCAGGGACAACTCGCCGCGACCGAGCATGAGGCGGGAGTCCTCGCCGAACGTGCCCGGCTGGCTCGAGAGATTCATGACACCGTCGCACAGGGCCTCTCCAGCATCCAGATGCTGCTGCACGCCGCAGAACGCGCCGACCACGACCGGCCCGGTCTCGAGCACATCCGGCTCGCACGCGAAACCGCCGCCGCGAATCTTGCCGAGGCGCGCCACTTCATCCGCGAACTCAGCCCACCCCAGCTCGACGATGACGGTCTCGGCGGAGCGCTCCGCCGACTCGCCCAGACGCAGGGGTCAGCGCATGGTCTCGACGTGCGGGTGCGGGCATCCGATACCGTCGCGCTGCCGATGCACCTGCAAACGGCTCTGCTGCGCATCGCCCAGGGAGCGATGGCGAACGTCATTCAGCACGCCCATGCCACCACCGCCACGATCGCCCTTGCTCTCGACCGGGGGGAGCTGCGCTTCACCATCATTGACGACGGGTCGGGATTCGATCCCGAGCTCCCGAGCGTTAACGCACCGGGGAAGTCGGATTCGTTCGGCCTGCAGGCCACTCGGGAACGCGTGCAGCAGCTCGGCGGAACCCTCACCGTGGATGCCGCGCCCGGCCGCGGGACCACACTCACCGTCGACCTGTCGCTCACGGAGGCACCATGATCAGGCTCGTGATCGCCGATGACCACCCCATCGTCCGCGCCGGGCTCAACGCTCTCTTCAGCCTGGAGGAGGACATCGAGGTCGTTGCCGAGGCGGCCACACCCGATCAGGCCGTGAGCGCCGCCGAGCGCGACAGCCCGGACGTTGTGCTGATGGACCTTCAATTCGGTGCCGGCGAAACGTCCACGGGCGCCGACGCCACCCGCCTGATCAGGGCAGTCGATGGGGCTCCCTACGTGCTGGTGCTCACGACCTATGACTCGGATGCCGACATTCTGGGCGCTGTCGCGGCTGGCGCGAGCGGGTATCTGCTCAAGGACGCGCCCCCACACGAGCTGATCGCGGCGGTCCGCGCCGCTGCCGCCGGCGAAAGCGCCCTCGCGCCCGTGATCGCATCTCGGTTGTTGAACCGCATGCGCGCCCCGCAGGCCAGCCTCAGCGCCCGAGAAATGGACGTTCTCGAGCTCCTGGCCTCCGGCCGATCCAATACCGCGATTGCCGCCGATCTCTTCGTCAGCGAAACCACCGTCAAGTCGCATCTGGCGCACATCTTCTCGAAGTTGACCGTCACGTCGCGGACCGCGGCGGTCTCGGCCGCCCGGAAGCGCGGCATTCTTCGCTGACTCGTGTGCGGCGATCCGCGGCCGCCGGAATGACGGCGTCGACACCCGTGCGCCGTAGGGTGGATCACCGGGTGAGCTGATGCTGAGCCCGGCATTCGCGAAGGAACAGGGGCCAGTACATGAAAAACGTCGCATGGGTGATCGCCGGGATCGCGGCCGGAGTCATCTTCGTCTTCGGCGTCGGAATCCTGACCATTGAGAGGATAGGCCTCAAGGGCGGCGCCGTTTTCGACCTTCGCAATGAGCTCGTGGCCGTCACAGACCCCGGACCGGGACTGCTGCAGCTGCTGGCGATCGCGGTGGGGAGCGCCCTCGTGGCCGGTGTGCTCACCGTCGGCGTGGGACGTCGCTCGCGGCGTACGCGACTCCTGGTTCGCGGGAGTTTCGCGGCAACGACGACCCTGCTGATCGCCACATCGCTGAGCCTGCTTGCGGGTGGCTACACGCAGAACGGTCTCACGACGGGCATCACGCCCGGGTGGAACGGCTGGATCGAAGAGGGCGGGAGCAATTCCGTGGTGCACCTGGTGCTGCTTGTCGTGGTCGCCGTCATGTGGATGCACCGGGACTCGGTGCCGGACTCGACGACGACCGAGGCGGCCGAGGGCGAGGCGTGAGCCGACTCGTGCGGGGCTCATAACCGCGTCATAGCTCACTCATAGGGTCGTCGGGCTGGATGGACATTGTTGCGTTACCGACTGTTCATTTGGAGGACACCATGCTGCAGGCCACGATCATCCTGATCGATCTGCTTTTCATCAGCCTGCTCACGTTTGGGCTGTATTTTCCGCGTCATCGGCGCCGTGACCTTGTCGTCGCGTACCTGGTCGTCAACGTCGGCGTCCTCGCCGTGGCCCAGGTGCTCGCGACGAGCGATGTGGGTCTCGGCCTGGGGCTCGGGCTGTTCGGCGTGCTGTCGATCATCCGGCTGCGCTCGAGCGAGATCGAACAACACGAGGTGGCCTACTACTTCGCGGCGCTGGCGATGGGCCTGCTGGCCGGCTTGAGCGTTGGGCCCACCGTGCTCACGATCTCGCTCATGGCTTTGATCCTCGTCGTGGTGTTCTTCGGGGACAATCCTCGCCTGTTCCTCAGCTACCGGCAGCAGACCGTGGCGCTGGATGCAGCCTTCCCCGAGGAAACTGCCCTCATCGCCCACCTGGAGGGACTGCTCGGCGCGCGGGTTCACGGGGTGAATGTGCGTCGACTGGATCTGGTGAATGACACCACCGTGGTCGATGTGCGTTACCAGGTGGGTGCGGCACGTTCCATGCCCGAACCGATGCCCCGCCCCGGACCCGACGTCTCCTATGCCGGCAACGTGGGCGCCGCTGCCCTGCAGGAGACGGCACGATGAGCGCTGCCACGGTGCTCGCCGATGCGCCGCTGGACGAGAGTCTCGCCGGCCTCGGTACGATCGGCCTGGAGGAACTCACCGAACGAGCCGGTCTGCTCACCCGCATCGACCGCAAGTACGTACTCCCGCGAAACGAACTCGACGCGGTCCTGGGTGACCTCGATCCCGGCGTGCGCGTTCTCGACATCGACGGAGTGCGCTCCTCTGCGTATGAATCCGTGTACTTCGACACCCCGGAGCTCACGAGCTTCCTGATGGCGGCGCATCCCCGCCGGCGGCGGTTCAAGATCCGCACCCGCACCTATGTCGATTCCGCGCAGAGCTACCTCGAGGTGAAGACGCGCGGCGGCCGGGGCGTCACCGTCAAGGAGCGGCTGCCCTACGCGATCGACGACAGATCGACGCTCACAACCGAGGGTCGCCGGTACGCGGACTCGGTGTTGGACGAGGCCGACATCACGGGCGCGGACGGCCAGGACCTGGTGCCTACGCTAATGACGCGTTACCGGCGGACGACGCTGTTCATTCCGGAGTCGAGCAGCCGGGCCACGATCGACACCGACCTGTCCTGGTCGTCGCTCTCCGACCAAATCGTGGCCGGGCGCCAGGCGCCGCAGCGTCGACTCGATCGGCCCCAGCTGGCGATCGTCGAGACGAAGTCAGGGTCACGTGCCTCTGCCGTCGACAGGCTGCTCTGGGCGCACGGGAATCGACCGGCCACAATTTCCAAGTACGGCACGGGAATGGCCGCGCTGCGCAGCGATCTGCCCGGAAACAAGTGGGCGCCCGTGCTGCGCCGCTATTTCCGCTGAACGACTCGGCCGTTGGCCACCGGTCCTCCCCGCACGACAGTCGTGCGGGCAGGACCGGGGGTCGATGATCGTTCGAGGCAGCCCTGCGCCTGCGTGCCCGAGGTGGGCGCACGGGCGGCGGCAAGCCCCGATACCGACTTGTCTGCGAAGATGGAGCAACCAGTTGGGAAAGGTCGGCACCATGGTCATCTCTGTTGCAGCGACGTCGAGTGTCGATGCGATCGCCGGCGACCTGCGCGACCGCCCGTTCTCCGGCGACGCCGGACCCGAAGCCCGCGTGCCGGGGCGCGACCCGACCGAGGTCGCGCCATGAGCACGAATGACTTTCTCGCCCCGGGCACCCGCGCGGCACTCGATGCGGTGAGCGAACTCACCGCGGTCAACGGAGCGGACGGGGCCGAGACGGCACCGCTGGCACGCCTTCAGGCGGTACGCACTCTGCTGCACGAGCTCGAGGCCGATCCTGTGATGCTCACGGCCGTGCGGGCGGCCCTGGACGACGGGGCCACCTGGGAACAGATCGCGGAGGCCGCCGGGCTCAAGCCCGCCGCGGCCCGGTGGCGCTGGTCCGGAACCGACGCGGAGATCGCGGCTCGCGCGCTGGCGGGCCGCAAACGGTCCGTGCGCCCCAGCAGCGTGCCCACGGACCTCCCTGGGCTCTCGGTTGCCGAGGCCGCCGCTCAGCTGGGAGTGAGCGCGCAGGCCGTGTACCTCCAGGTCTCTCGGGGAAAGCTGACGAGCGAAACCGTGCAGCTCGACGATGGTCGAAGCTACAAACGGGTCTTCCTGAACGACGCCGCACCCCCTTCTTGACCGAATTTCACCGTCGCACCACAATGGGGCGACACCAACACACCGATGACGGAGCCCTACATGAGTGATTTGCCCCCGGCCACGCCCACGCACACCGGCACCGGTTCATCGGCACCTGGCGCCGCCTCCCCACCGGATCTGGGCACCGAGGCGGAGACGAGGGTGCTCACCCTCGACCAGTCGGCGTCTGCACCGAGAAGCGCGACACCCTCGACGCCCGCCGCGGTTCCGCCGCCCGGCCCGCCCGCAGACCCGCCGCCCGCCGCGTCGACGCCCAGACCGCGGGCATCCTCGGTGAAGGCGCCGCAGAACATGGCCCTCGTCGTGCTCGTCGGCATGGCTTCCCTCGCCGTCGCCTTCATCGTGATGATCGTCGTAAGTGTCACCTCCGAGAGCATCAATGCGCTCGCCGTGATCGCCACACCGATCGCGTCGATGGTTGCGGCGTACTACGGGATCACGCTGAGCATTCAGCAGGTGAGGAATGAGCGCGAAGAGAAGGAAAGAGCCCTGGAGAGAGCGGATGCCGCCGATGCCGCCCGCCGCGAGATCGAGGTCTGGTCCGCTCAGATGGAATCAGCGCTGCGCGTGGCCATGGTCAAGCTGGGCGCCGCCCGCGTGAGCACGGACGAGGTCACGAAGGCAGCCGGTACACCCGATGACTTCTTCTAAGCCGGAGGCCGACGCCGTGCCCACGAATGCCGTGCCCACGAATGCCGTGCCCACGACGCTGCTGATCGAACGTGGTCCCGACCGGGTGCATGTGCAGCTGCACCGCCCGGAGGTGCGCAACGCGATCGACCAGACCATGATCGATGAGCTGCACGCCGTATGTGAGGAACTTGAGCGGGAACCCCGCATCCTCATCCTCTCCGGCAGCAATGGGGTCTTCGCATCGGGTGCTGACATCGCACAGTTGCGCGAGCGGCGCGCCGCCGACGCGCTCCAGGGAATCAACTCCGGACTGTTCTCCCGCATCGCGCGGCTGCCGATGCCGGTTATCGCCGCCCTTGACGGCTGGGCGCTGGGCGGGGGAGCCGAACTCGCTTATGCCGCCGACTTCCGCATCGCCTCCACATCGGTGCGCCTCGGCAACCCGGAGACCGCGCTCGGCATTCTGCCGGCCGCCGGGGCGCTCTGGCGGCTCGCGCAGCTCGTGGGTGAGCCCGTGGCAAAGCAGATCATCCTGGCCGGCCGCATCCTCACCGCGGGGGAGGCGCTCGCCGTGCACCTGGTGACGGAAGTACACGACCCGGCGGATCTTCTGGCCGCCGCCCACGCTCTGGCCGATCGCATCGGGGCGCAGGATCCGCTTGCCACTCGCCTGGCCAAGCAGGTGTTCCATGCGCCGCTGGACGCGCATCCGCTTGTTGACAACGAGGCGCAGGCGATTCTGTTTGAGTCGCCCGAGAAATTCGCCCGAATGGATGCGTTCCTCGCCCGCAAGAAGCGGTCCTGATCGACGCCAGATGACCTTTGGCCCTAGTGCGGCCGTCTCGGGGGGCGGGACTGTTAAGTCACAACCCCGAGAAAGGTGTTTCGATGACCCTGACGTGCCCCTACTGCCGTTCCCAGGCACGACTGAGTCCCAACCCGGCGCATGAGCGGCGGGCGTCACTTCCGGTGTACCTGTTCGTGTGCACCGGGTGCGACCACACATCGGTGAGTCGGGTTCCGCTGCTCCGGTGAGCTGAGACTGGTCGCCGATACGTATCCGTGAAAGAGTGAAGGCACGAGACAGCAGGCCAGAGTACCGATGCGTGGGCGCCGGGCGTAGCCAGACGACGATCGGAACTTTGCCATGGTGGACCAGCCGGTCGATGAGCTCCTCGGAGCCCCCCTCCAACCCGCCGGAACCCGGATCGAAGATCTGCTGCGCGAATTCGTCGCGCGGGCGGACGAACTGCTGCTCACCCAGGAACGCATTCGCGGCCTCGTCGGGGCCGTCGTGTCGATCGCCGAGGACCTGAGCCTCGAGGCCGTGCTCAAGCGCGTGGTTGAATCCGCCTGCCGGTTGCTGCGCGCTCAGTACGGCGCGCTCGGCGTGATCGGTGACGACCAGCAGCTCACCCATTTCGTCACGGTCGGTTTCGACGAGGAGACGATCGACAAGATCGGTCCGCTGCCCGTGGGCAAGGGTGTGCTCGGACTGCTCATCCAGGAGCCCCACCCGATTCGGCTGCACGACCTCGGGCAGCATCCCTCCGCCGCCGGGTTTCCCGCGAACCATCCACCCATGGTGTCGTTCCTGGGCGTGCCGGTGCGGGTGCGTGACACCGTCTTCGGCAATCTGTACCTCACCGAGAAGGAAGGCGGGGGCGATTTCACCCCCGAAGATCAGGAACTCGCCGTGGCGCTCGCCGCGGCCGCGGGCGTGGCCATCGAGAACGCCCGCCTGTTCGAGGAGGCCCGACTCCGCGGGGCCTGGCTCGAGGCCTGTGCCGACATGGCCAAGGATCTCCTCCGGTCCTTCGACGACGAGGGCGAGAGCGGACTGGACACGGTTGCCACGCGCGCCATGGCCGAAGCCGACGCGGCCCTCGCGCTGGTCTGCCTGCCCACCGATGAAACCGACACGGTGTTCTGTGCGGCCGGGGCCGGTGCGGGAGCGCCGGCGCTCGTCGGTCGCAGCGTTCTCATGTCCGTCCCTGCGCTTGACCGGGTTCGCCGCACGGGGCAGTCGATGGTGCTTCCCGAGCTGTCCCAGGTGATCGACCCGGTGATCGCGGCCGAGACGGACGCCTGGCCGGAACTCGGCCACACGCTGCTCGTGGCCCTGGGCCCGCCCGGTGTGGGGCAGGGGGTGCTCCTGCTGGCCCGCTCCGCCGGGGCCGCTCCGTTCAGTGCCACCGACCTGGAGATGAGCGCCGTCTTCGGCTCCTACGTGGCGCTCGGCCTCGAGCTGGCCAATGTGCATCGGATGCGCGAACAGCAGGCCGTCTTCGGCGATCGGGACCGCATCGCCCGTGATCTGCACGACCTCGTCATCCAGCGGCTGTTCGCTGCCGGCCTGAGCATGCAGAGCCTCCGGCGCTTCACGGATGACCCGGTGGCGCTTGAACGCATTGCGGCCGTCACCGTGGAACTGGACAGCACCATCCACGAGCTTCGGGACACCATCTATTCGCTGCGTGGGGTGTCGAAGGACTCGGCCACCATGAGCAGCAAGATTCTTGCGGTGATTTCGGACGGTACGCAGTCCCTGGCGTTCGCGCCCAACATCGAACTGTCCGGTCCCATCGACGCCGACCTGGGGGAGTCCCTCACCGAGAACCTGCTGGCGGTCATCACGGAGGCGCTCAGCAACGTGACCCGGCATGCGGCGGCAACGTCCATCAAAATCACCGTCAACGCCGAGCACGGCCGCATCCGCCTGCTGATCGTCGACAACGGGCAGGGCTTCACCGAGAACAAGCGCTCGAGCGGTCTCGAAAACCTGCGGCAGCGGGCGCGCCTGTGCGGTGGACGCTTCGAGGTGACCAGTGAGCCCGGAGCGGGCGCCCACCTGTCGTGGTCCGCGCCGGTACCGATCGTGACGAACCCGTCACGACCAGGACCGTCGCCGCGCGGGCTGCAGCGCGGGTTCGGAACCGAAGCCGCAACGTAGGCGTACCAGCCCATCACGTCGGTGCCGTAACCAGCGACGCGGGCCCTTCCGCTGCGGTCGGGCTCGCAATGATTCCCCAAGGGCGCCCACACGTCGGTCGAGCCCGCCCCCACGCGCTGGTCGAGCTTGTCGAGACCGGGCGTCCCGATCCGTCACGCCCCGACGCGAGGGGACCCGGAGGCCTGCCCGCGAATCAGAACCTCGCGTCCCGGGATCGGCCGGCGGCCCGCGGTGGGGTGCCGCGCGCAACGGGCGTCAGTGGCGCGGGTACGGCGGCTGACGGGTGAAAACAGGCGCTGGGACCACAGAAAATAGATTCGAGACTTCACAAGAAAACTGATGAGCAAATCTCGCTTTTATGTGCTATTCGAGCTAAAATGGGGGTATGTTCACGACGGTGAAGTCCGGAGCTGAGATGGTCGCCCTGCTGGCGCAGGCCGACGAACTGGTCACGAATGCTCTGGCCGGGGTGCAGTTCGCGCTCCTTGATGACGACGCGGCGCTGGCGGTGTTGGGGGCGTTGGAGGCGGTGGGGCGTCGGGTGGACGGCGGCAGGATCGGGTCCGCGGCGAATGTTGCGTGCCGGGCGGATGCGGGCTTGGGCCATGAGTCGTTGGCGTGGAAGAACGGGTGCCGGGGCACGTTCGAGCTGATCACCGGTGTGACGCGTATTTCCAGCAGCGAGGCGAAGCGGCGGATGCGGCTCGGTGGTTTGATCGCCGGCACCGCGAGCGCGTCGAGCGGGTTGCTGGGGCAGAGCGTTCCGGTGCGGCACCCGGCGGTCGCCGACGGCCTCGCCTCCGGCCAGCTCGGGGTGGATGCGGCGGAGGTGATCGTGACGGTGTTGGAGCAGATGGGTTCGCGCGTGGCCGTCGACGACCTGGACCGGGCCGAACGGGCCCTCGTCGCGTCGGCGACCGGGGCGGTCACCGCGGAGACCGCGGGGTTGCCCGGGGCGGGGATCGCGTTCAGTGCCGACCTGATCCGCGCGCAGGCCCACCAGTGGGAGGCGGTGCTCGACCCGGACGGCGCCGCCCCGAGTGACGACGAGCACGCGGCGACAAGCACCGTCGGGTTCGGACTGCTCCGTAACGGGCTGTACCCGCTGCGCGGCGGGGTGACGCCGGACCTTCTCGGGGTGATGAACGGCGTGTTCGCCACGTTCCTCTCCGCCCACGCCGCACCGGCATTCCCCACCGCCGAGGACCAGGCGCGAATGGAGGCCGGGGAGCTCATACCGGGGGCCGAGGCGGCGGCGGTGGATGAGCGCACCGGAGGGGAGAAACGCGCCGACATTCTCCGCGCGGTGTTCGAAAAAACCGCCCGCGACCCGAAAACACCCAGCATGCTTGGGTCGAGCCTGTCGAGACCAGGGGCCGCTCCGGTGGTGATGGTTCATGTGAACGCCCGCGACCTGAAAAGCGGCCGTGGTGTCGGGTGGATCGACGGGGTGGACGCCCCGGTCAGCCTCCGCACCGTGCGCCAACGCCTCTGCAGTGGCGGGTATCAGCAGGTTGTCGTCGGTGACGACGGGCAGGTGCTGCACCTCGGCATGAAGGAACGCTTCTTCAGCCCGGCGCAGCGGCGGGCGATCGCCGCCCGCGACGGCGGCTGCGTTGGTCTCGACAAGCTCGACCCAAGCCGGTCTAAGGAGCCGCCGCCTGGTGCGAGGTGCACCACGTGATCCCGTGGCACGCGAAAGGACGCACCGA
>Ga0307487_1000556_pt1 | contig 29124 bp, 31 predicted proteins | sample CBIW12metaG_FD_203665 | JGI IMG/M metagenome (GOLD analysis project Ga0307487, IMG submission 203665) | Sea-ice brine microbial communities from Beaufort Sea near Barrow, Alaska, United States - CBIW 1.2 | ecosystem: Environmental > Aquatic > Marine > Coastal | place: USA: Alaska | collected... | reverse complement strand
ATTGCAGATATTTGCTACCAAACCGGGTTTAACGATCAGGCTTATTTCTCGCGTGCTTTCAAAAAACAGTTTGGTTGCAGTCCAACTGCATTTAAAAAAGAATCCGTTTAGCATTATAACTTCTTCGACTAAAAACATCCCTTTACTTCTCATCTTAAGATACTTTAAGCAATAAATATCCAAATTATTGCAAGAAAAGTACCATTTCTTCCTTGAGTTCTGTGCTAAATTTGTTTCTCTTTTAATCAAAAAAATTATGGAAATGAAAACTATTAAAAAACAATTGACATTTCTGTTTTGCTGGGTTTTTTTAATCTGCACTACAACAATAACAGCTCAAAATTTTCAAACCTACTGGTTTCACGTAGATTATGTATATCCTTCAAAAGTTGATTCTTATGAAGCAACTTCTAAAAAATTGGTCGATCTGGCGAAAGAAAACCAGGAGGAAAAAGGATGGGTAACCTTTGTATCAGATGATTACAGGTATTTCAGTATTGCTCCAATAGCCGGGATGGAAGATTTGGGGAAAAATCCTTTTCCTAAGATCTCAGATAAGCTGGGAGATGAAAAGTTTGGGGAAATCTTCAGTGAATTTGACAATCATTATGACAAACATACCGATTTTCTGCTCAATTTAAGCAGCACTTTATCCTATATGCCCGATGGAATGACAATTACACCAGAAGGCAAAAATTACAGGAGAAATACGCTGTACTATTTTAAGCCAGAGGATAGGGCTCAAGTAATTGAAACTGCCAGAGCTTTTACAGAATTGTATACGCAAAAAGGATCAAAAATGCATTACAGGGTTTATCTGAGTGGGTTTGGGAATGCTGAATCCTATTTAATGGTTGCCATTGCCGCTGAAAATCTTGAAGACTATGCTAAAATGTCCACTAAAAATTCAGCACTTCTAGGGGAAGAAGCAAAAAAACCATTTGCTCAATTACAAAGCATTTTGATGAAGGTGGAGCGAATGTCCGGCAATATGAGACCGGATCTCTCTTATTCACCACCAAAATAATTAAATGACCAATCAAAATTCGGGTAGGCGCCAATTGGATCATGCCCGAATTCTAAAAATTTAAAGCAATGAAAAAAATAATTTTTATCATCCTGACTTTTGCGCTGTTTACTTCCTGTCAAAAAACAAACGAAGTGCGTTACACCCAAAATTCTCCAGAGATCGATACTTATAAGCAATTGCTAAAAGATTACGAAATGGGCAATTGGGAAGCAATGGCAGCTCACTATGCCGATACGGCAAAGATCTATTACAACGCGACAGAAAAAAACCCTAAGACAATTTCAGAAAGCATCGAGGAAGACAAGGGAAATTCAGCGGTTTTTTCCTCTTACGGGTATATCCCGGATTCTATGGAGTTTGAGATGGTGGTTACCGATGATGGGGAAACCTGGGTGAATTTCTGGGGCGTATGGCAAGGAAGACTTGCCGAAAACAATAAACTCTTTGAAATACCATCACACATGACAGTTCAATTTGTGGATGGAAAGATAGTAAAAGAATACGGCTACTGGGACAACTCAGAGGTTGTCCTGGAATTAATGAAACTTGAAAAACAACCTGCAGAAGAACCTGCAGCGGAAGAGCCTGAAGATAATATGGATAACTAATCATTTATATAACAAACTTATGAAAACATTAAAAACAACCATGCTTTTGGCAATATTGCTAATGCTATCGCCTCTGATCTCAATCGCACAGGACAATCCAATGTATTGGATACACGTAGATGATGTAAAACCATCTATGGCTGCAGAATATGAAGCTACAGTTCAAGAAGCATTAGGACTTCTCAATCAACATAATATCCAAAGTACAGGTATGATAGTTCTTGCCACCAATGATTCTAAATACCATTTTATATCTCCCATAAAAAACCTGGGAGATGTTAATTACAAAGTTTGGAAGGACCTGAGTGAAAAAGCGGGACAAGAAGTAGTATCAAATCTGTTCAAGAAAATGGACAAATGTTATGATAACGAAAGAGATTATGTCCTCACTTTGCACAAAGAGCTCACCTATATGCCGGATGGAATCACACAAACCCCGGAAGGCCAGAACTATCGAAAACAATATGCTTTTTATGTTGCTCCGGGCAATCGTGCTGCGGTAAACGAAAAATTCAAGGCAGTTAAAGACGTCTATGAAAAGAAAGGTGCCAAAGAATATTACCGGGTTTATAAGAGCGGTTTTGGCGCAGACGGTGAACATTATCTTGTGTTTATTGCTGCCAAAGACGCAATGGAGTATGCAAAAACAGAGGCAGAAACTATGGAGTTGATAGGTGATGAAGGCAAAAAAGCATTGGACGAACTATTTGGTAGTGCGCTCAAATACACGGTAATGGAAGGCTATATGAGACCTGATCTTGCTTACAAGCCAAAATAAAAAGATACTAACTCAAACCAAATTGAGAATTGGACTTAAAATCTAAACTTATGAAAAGAGTTGGCATTATTGGGGGTTCCGGCTTTATAGGTAGCTACATCACCCGAAAATTTTTAAAAGAAGGATATAGCGTAAAAGTATCGGTGACCGATATAAAAAAAAGTGAAAAGTTCCGGCATTTGTTTAAGCTAAAGAATTCAGACAATCTCAACATAAGCGCGATGAAAGTTGAGGACACAAAGGATTTGGAGGATTTTATCGATGATTGTGATATCCTAATTCACGGAGGCACACCTTTTCAGTTAGACGTAAAAGATCCCAAAACCGATCTCTTTGATCCAACCATAATAGGCACTGAAAATTTCCTGGAAGCAATAAGCAGTTCATCATCACTTGAAAAGGTAGTTTTTATTGCTTCAGTGGCTGCTTTCAACACCAACTTTCCTATGCCGGCAGGAGGAAAAACGCCATCAGATACATATTGCGAAACCGACGATCCATTTATAAGTGAAGAAGGCCATCCGTATGCGCAAGCTAAATTTATTGCCCAACGAACGGTTGAAAAGTTTATAGCTGAAAATTCCAATTTAGATTTTGAGATCACAACTGTATCGCCGGTGATGGTAATGGGGAAAGCTTTGTCCAACCGGGAAGATTCCACCTCTACCGGATTGCAGTATCTGTTTAAAAACAGGATAGCACCCAACCCGTTTATTGAGATGTTGTACGAAAATGATACTGAATTTGCTTTGGTAGCTGTAAGGGACGTGGCACGGGGAGTGTTTAAAGCCGCAACCACATCTGGACTTCACGGTGAAAATTATTTGTTGAGCAGCGAAAGTTATCCGGTTTCAGACATCGGCTTAATGCTGAATAACAAAGCCCCTAAAAATAAGGCTAAAATCATTTATCAAAATGCGAAGGCAGCGCGAAAATTGGGAATTCCTTTTCAACCGGCCCTTCGGTTTTTACAGAAATAAAATTATTGAAAAATAAACTCCTTCATTAGGAAGGGAAAATAAATACTGACCAAATAAATATAAAAACAATGAAAACAACATTTTTATCGGTAATGATGCTTATAGCCTTCATTTCCACCGCACAAACAAAGAATGGTTTGGTTTATATTGAACATCCAGCCATTGACGTAGTTCAGAATTTTGAAAATGCTTCCGTTGCGGGCGATAAGTCCAAAATGGCAAGCTATTTAACCGACGACTTCCGAGGGTACAATGGCACATCGAACGATTTAAGCGACAAGGGAATGGACAAAGAGGCATTTCTAAATAACCAAATGGTTTACCATGATCAATTGGATTATTATTCCATAGAAGCATTTCCGGGTTCTTATCCCGATGCCATTGAGTACAAAAAGGACAACCCAGATGGCGAGGTTTGGGTCCAGACCTGGAATATGGTAAAAGGAGTTCACAAAACTACTGGTGTAAAAATTGATGCCGCTGCCCATCGGTTATACACACTCACCAAAGACAACAAAATAAAAACCATTATAACTTATGGCAATAGGGAAGTAATTGATGAAATAAGGGCCAGTTTTGCCGACAGGACCAACGGTACTATATATAACCACCACGAAAATATTAACACCGTTCGCAAAATGATATATGCTTTTGAACACAAAGATTTGGACAAGGCATATACTTTTTATGATGAAAATGCAAGATTTCTGGACTCAAGCTCCCCAACCTTTGAAGGCATTTCTTTGACCGAGCAAAAAGAGATAGACAAAATGATTTTCGAGAAATATGATATCACAAGTATAGACATGGTAGGCTATCCCGATTACCTGCACTATGAAATGGGTGATGCCCGTGCAGTGCTATCCTGGTGGAACATAAATCTAATTCGCAAATCAGACAAAAAAGCGATTGTCCTGCCCATTCATTATCAAATGAATTTCAATAAAGAAGGAAAAATAACTTCAGAAATGGCTTATTACGACGCAAAACTTTTGGATTAACCAGTCATTCGCTTAGTGTGGAGACAAAAATCAAACATTATGAGAAAAATAATTTTTACGATGCTTTTATTGCCTTTTTTGGCAATATCGCAAAACAATACTGAATACGGTGTATTCGAAAATGCTCTATTAACGCCCAACCCAACTCAAATAAGCCAGTTTGAAAAAGGAATTACGGCACACAACAAAAAATATCACGGCGAAGGCCCTTACGGTGTGCGTGTTTATTGGATTTCCAATGGTCCAAACACTGGTAGCTATGTATGGACCATGGGACCATTCCCCCTGGAGCTCTTTAGATAACAGACCTGCTGAAAAAGAAGGCCATGATACCGATTGGAACAATAATGTAGCTCCATACATGACTGCCGATAGTGGCACACAAAGCTATTGGCGTGGTCATACTGAACTTTCCAGGTTCCCAAAAGATTTCAATATTAAAAATATGGCCGTGGACTATTATGATATAAAAAGGGGCAAAACCGAAGATGCCATGAAACTTGTGGGAAAAATCAACAAAGTGTACGCCGATAAATCTCCCGACGACACCTTCGGTATATATACCAACGAATTTGGAAGTACAAAGGAAGGAAGGGACCTGGCTATTATTTCGTTTTTTGACAAATCTGCCTGGCTGGGTGAAAACCATAGCATAGCAAAAAAATATGATGAAATGTACGGTGCTGAAAGTTGGGATAATTTTTTAAAAGATTGGTTCGCTGTTACTGACGGTGGTGAAAGCGAGCTGTGGATTTTCCGTCCAGATTTAAGTGGTATTAATGGCGACGTAAAAGTTTCCGATAGATAGTAAAAAAAATATTTAAGTATATGGTTCAGCTATGCTGCGCCATATACTTTTCCTTTATAAAATTTCAAACCATTCTTTACACCAAAAAAATAAAGCGATGAAACCCGAACAGAAACAATGGAGCAAGGTTGAACTGAAAACATATATTTTGCTGCTTTGCGCAAAAGCAGATTTGGATGAGACCGAGGAGGAACTCAATTTAATCAAATCCAAAACCTCGACAGATATCTTTGAAAGAATCTACAAGGAATTTTGCGAAGATGACGAAGATGAAGGCCTGGAAAAAATCCAAAATGTTGTGGGAAGGCATAAATATTCATACAAGGAACTTTCCGAGCTTAAAAAAGAAATACAGGAAGTGTTTTTCTCAGACAAGAAATTGGTAATGAAAGAGCAATATCTGGGGCTGGTGTTTGACAACATTCTTTATTGACCAGACCAATTATCCGCTTTTTCTCAATATGAATTTGTAAAAAATTTCTAACTAAAAAATGATGTGACAAAAAATTTTCAAACCAGGTAAATTGAGGATCAATTTTTCACCAGATTTTGCGCAATTATAAACCTAAAATTCTTAAAAATTCAAACAACAAATTAATTTAAAATCCATTTATCATGAAAAAATTACTAATTCTTATCGCATTAATGTTGGTAGGCAATAATGGTATTGCCCAAGACAAACTTTATTTAATATTCGAATTTATGAAAGTGGACAATGAGCAGGAACAAGCTTATTCTGAAACGGAAGCATTCTGGGAAAAAATTCAGGAACAACGGGTTAAAAATGGGGATATTTTGGGATGGGACCTGTGGAGTTTGCAACCCGGCGGTGAGAACCAGGGATATCAATACCTAACGGTAAACCTTTATAATGATCCAGTTAAAATGATGAGCGGTGCCGGGAATTTTGAGGCGGCCCTAAAAGCAGCTTACCCTGAAATGTCTGATGCCGAGCGCAATGAAAAATTTAACAACACCGCAAAATCAAGAGACCTGGCGGTACGCGTATATCTTGAACAAATAGCCACTACAAAAGGTGACTTTGAAATGCCTTTAGGCACAGTTGCCGGAATTAATTTAATGAAAGTATCTGATGGAGATTATGAAAAATACGAAAAATTTGAAACAGAAATTTTCCAGCCTATGCATCAAAAAGAAGTTGATGCGGGAATAAGGGGGAATTGGGGTTTGATGCGGTATATGTTGCCGGTTGGAAGTGATGTTTACGCTTCACATATAACCGTGGATATGTACAAGGATTATAATCAATTATTTAATGGAGGGGCTGTCCCCGGACCGGCATTGTCTGAAGACCAAATTCGAAAAATTCAGGAAGGTCTAACTTCCCGGGATTTGAAATTTAAATATATGGCCACACTTATTAGAAAAGCACGATAAAAAATAAAAAATTATGGCGAAAAGAACGGGGCCATCATAGATGCACAGGTCGCACATCTTTGGACTCTTAAAGATCTGAAAGTGATTGCTTTTCAGCAATATGCAGACACCAAACAACTTGCGGATGCAATTGAAAAATAATTTTAAAAAACGGGGTGAGCCAAAAACCGAACAGAGTAGGCAAAACTAAATATTAAAAAAAATGAACAAAAAGAACTTTTTTAAACTTGCAACGCTAGGCCTTGCAATTTCCCTTTTCACTATTGGATGTAACTCGAAATCTGATAAAAAAACTTCCGTTGAACCAGTTGTAACAGAAGAAATAGTCGTTGAAGTTGAGCCCGATATGGCAAGTATAAAGGCCGAGATACAAGCCTTGGAAAGTGCCTGGGCGGCAGCTGATAATGCCCGTGATGCCAATACTGTTCTTGCGTTTTATTCTGATGAGGCGATGAGTTTGTCCAATAATGCTCCTATAACAAAAGGAAAACCTGCTATTCAAAAGGAAATAGAAGAAGGCATGGCAAAAAAAGCTGAAGGTGAAACGGTTTCCTATAATACCCTTGAGGTATTTGGTGATGAAAACACAGTCACTGAGATTGGCACATCAATATCTAAAGATGCATCAGGCAAAGTAATCAGAACAGGTAAATATATGGCTATCTGGGAAAAGCGTGACGGGAAATATATATGCATCAGGGACATTTACAATAGTGACGCTGTAGAAAAATAGTTCAATAGATTGTGTTTATACCGAGGGAGTATTTTGAAACGCTCCCTCGGTATAAAAACTATTTTTTTGTCAAAAATGGATATTCCAAAACATAAATATGTTGGAATTCAGAAATTTGCGGGCAGATGGTATCAAACAAATATTTTTTCAGGACCCAAATGGGTATTGGATTGAAATGAATAGCATTGGGTCAAAATAAACTGCATTACCGATATATCCTATAAAAATCAAATGCAGAAATGAAATATCTAAAAACCCGAAGCCAATGAAGTCGATAAAAGCCTTTATGGAAAAAAGCAATTTGTTTTTAACCGAGAATACGGTTTTGAGATACCTGAATTTTTCAGCGCTTTATATTGCTCAAGGAATCCCGGAAGGAATCACCTTCTTCGCTATTCCTGCTTGGATGGCGATGAACGGAAAAACACCTATGGAAATAGGCAGCTTTGTTGCAGTTATTGGAATTCCATGGAGTTTTAAAATACTCGTTGCGCCGTTGATGGATCGCTATACCATTTTGTCTATGGGGCGCAAAAGACCTTGGGTGATTTTTGGGCAATTGGGTTTGATCTTAAGTTTTTTGAGCATTGCCTTTGTGAATGATCCGCTTAATAATTTAATGGGATTAATGATCGCCGGATTTTTTATCAGCTTTTTTGGCGCTTTTCAGGATGTTGCAACAGATGGGATGGCCATAGATGTTGTGCCGCAACAAGAACAAGCCAGGGCAAATGGTATTATGTGGGGTTCAAAAACCATAGGTACCGCATTGTCATTAATTATTGGCACCACATTAATAAATTTCATAGGATTTTCAACAGCAATAGCTTCTTTGTCCATAGCAGTCGGGCTTATCATGCTGGTTCCAATATTCTTTAGGGAACGGCCCGGCGAAAAAATTATGCCATGGACAAAAGGCGGGATATCACCGGCATCTAAAACCTCACAACTGGAAAGCTGGGGTCAGATTTTGAAAAGTCTTTTAAAAGTTGTCCCGCTGTCTTCAAGTGTTGCAATGGGAATTGCCATGTTAGTCATTGGAATTATGTTCGGTTTAATGGACACACTGCTGCCGGTATTCACTATTCAGGAATTAGGCTGGACAAACACCTCTTATTCAGAAGTTTATTCCTCAAGCACTATAATTGGCGGTTTTCTCGGTTTGTTTGTGGGTGGGGCGTTGGTTGATTTCTTCGGAAAAAGAAGAATGTCATCTATTTATCTTATTTTTTTAATAGTAACCTTAACGAGTTTTGCGTTTTTACCAACCTTATGGAATAAGAATTTTGTGGTCTATATTTTCATTTTAGTGTATTATGCGAGTTATACATTTCTTTCTATCGCAACATTTGCAATTTGCATGCAATTATGCTGGAGCACTGTAGCTGCAACCCATTTCACTTTATTTATGGCACTTTGCAATATGGGAAGAGCCTGGGGCGCCGGCCTTTTGGGTCCCTTAAAAGAAAATATGACTTGGGAACAAATATTCCTGGGGATTGCACTTCTGCCTTTGCTTATGCTCATTCTTATTCAGTTTATAAATTTTATCAAACATAAAAAACACATCGATGGGTTTATCCTTGCCCATGAAAATTTAGCGTTGTTGAATGCTACACATAACAAATAGAAAAAAATGGAAACCATAGAAACGCTTCCAAACCTAAACCTCAATACCTGGTAATTGCGTTGATCGTGCTGTTTTTCAGTTTAGAACAAATTCCTGGGAATCAATTTTCAAGATTTGCTGCCATTACCGGGAAATATTTTTCTACCCATGGATGGTCCCTTACGGCACAAAAATTTGAATCGGTAGGCTAAAATTCGTCTTGCCATTGGTTATTGTTTTAGCTCTTATTTCAATGGTTTTTTAACGATTTCTGTTTTATGATGGATGAACAACGCTGAGATTTCTATTAAATACCCATTAAAAATGTTGCGAAATAGAACTTTTTTGTTTCCATACTACTTTTTTTAATGCCCTTCAGAATAGATTTTATTGGCCTCTGAAATTTTCACTACTTTTATCGCTAATAAACCATCTCCTGAATTCTATTAAATATGGAAATATTCCTTCAACTTGACACCTGGATTGCCCTGCTCACGCTAACTTTTATGGAGATCGTTCTCGGAATTGACAACATCATATTTATTTCCATTGTCGCAAGTAAATTGCCTCAAAAACAACAGAAAAAAGCTAGGTTGTTGGGACTTTCATTGGCTTTAATAGTGCGAATTTTACTCTTATTGAGCATTACCTGGCTAATAGGGCTTACCACTCCGGTTTTAACAGTTGCCGATTTTGATTTGAGCTGGCGTGATATAATCCTGGCTGCAGGAGGTATCTTTTTGCTTATAAAATCTATTTTGGAAATACATCAAAAGGTAGAAGGAGATGAACATGAACAAATCACCAAAAATGTAAGCTCCTTTGGATATGCTATTTTACAAATTGTGTTGTTGGATATTATTTTTTCTTTTGATTCCATTCTTACGGCCGTAGGTCTTACAGATCAAGTGATGTTGATGATAATTGCCGTAATAGTTTCCATTGTTGTCATGATGATTTTCGCCAGGGCTGTTGGCGATTTTGTAAATAAATATCCAACGATTCAAATCCTGGCGCTTTCATTTTTGATCCTTATCGGATTTATGTTGGTGATGGATGGCCTGCATTATCATGTGCCAAAAGGCTATATCTATTTTGCGGTGTTCTTCTCCTTGTCCATTGAGATGATTAATATTCGCTTCCGCAATAAACAGACTAAAAAAATTGAAAAATAAATAGCTGCGAAAAAAGCAGGTTCAATTAAGACTTGTTTGAACGTTATTGCTTCATAATTTCATCCAATTTTTTCCTGGCTGAAGTTATGGAGACCGAATGCCTGTCCATATTCTTCCAAGGATCTGATTTTTTTCCAAGCCTTAAAAAAATATTTTTGATGTTGTAAGTTTGTGATGTCAAGGCAGGGTTTTCAAGCTTGGTTTGCCAGATAAACCAGCGTGGCGGTATTATTACAGATCACATAATTTGTGGTGCCCCCCTCTTGTTTTTTCACTTGTTTTACCTCGATCCAATCCGGGAAATAATCAGGAGTGTCTTTCTGATAAAATTGCTTGTCATTGATCCCGTCCGGGAATCGCAACATGGAAATCGGGCGATCTTTCATATGAGGGATTATTATATCGGAGATTTTTTCATAATAATCTATGAGATGCCCTTTGGTATATTTAGAATTGGGGAAGAATACTTTATCCCGGTTACTAATTTCAACGGAATACTTTCCGAATTTCAATTTTTCTTTCTCTTCCATTATTTCCCTCAATTTTCTCTTATCACCTCCCTTGGCTTTTTACTGCGCCTTAATCCCAAATATCGGGGATGACGGAGTTTATAGGTATTTGTCCATTCCGGCTGCTCCTTTTTTCTGATCTTCTCTTTTTCCTGATCGCTTAATTTCTTAAGTAGATCATTCATTTTTCCCTGAATCTTTTTTTATCTGATCCATGGTCCTGCCGGTTAAAACCGATTTATTCTCTGTACTGGTCAGATTTTTTCTTGCATCTGCTTCCTCATCATCCACCTTTTTTAAGAGCCATTTTTCGTCCTTTCCTTTTTGAAACCGGATCAAAGAGAAACCTCCCTTAAGTTTCTTGCCCTCGAGCTCAAATGTGATATGTCCCTTTTCAATTTGGTCTTTCATAGGGACAAGCTTACCATTGGCATCTTTCCTTGTATTCTTATATGTCCCTGCATCCCATAGCATCACCGTTCCACCGCCGTATTGGCCTTCGGGAATGCCCCCTTCAAAGTCGGCATATTCCATAGGATGATCCTCTGTGGGAATTGCGAGTCTTTTCTCATCGGGATCTGTGGATGGCCCCTTGGGAACTGCCCAACTTTTTAAAACGCCATCTACCGCCAGCCTGAAATCGTAATGAAGGTGGCTTGCCTGGTGTTTTTGAATAACGAATATTTCCTTATCCTTTTTATTTTTGCTCTTCCCGAAAGGTTCAGATGAAACATCAAAATTTCTTTTTTTATGATACTCTTTTAAGAATCCCTTGTTTTCCATTTTGTTGGTTATTTAAAAAGTTGTCAATTTTTCAATATAAAACTCAAAAGGGGGAAATCCGGTAATTTATTTCTCGTTTTTATCCGAAGCGGAAATATCAAATTTCAACAATGCTTCATCTTTATTTCTAACAGTTCCCAGGGCTCCGCTGAAGGGTTTAATGTTATAATCGCTTTGCAGAAATGCAAACCCGCCTTGCAACTTCAGAATTCCATTTTCAACTGAAATTGTCACCGGAACTGCAATTAATTTTGTTACGCCATGAAGTGAAAATTCACCTGTAATTTTGAAGCTCTCTCCTTCAATTCTTTTAAGACTGCTGGAACTGAATCTTATAATTGGATACTTTTCAATATCCAGTTGCCTGCTGCTTCTCATGGTTTTGTTAATCTCTATCCAGTCTTTCTGGGAAAGCACTTCAAGCCCGTATTTTCTTCGGATTTCCGGAAGATCGGAAGCGATTGAATTTGCGGGGACTTCAACCGATATTTTAAACTTGGTTGGATCAACTTCGTCAAATTCGACCGAACCAGAAAATTCCCGGGCAAGGACGATATGATCATGCGCAAATCCGGAAAAAATTCCTTCTTTGTAAAGCCTTACGATCAACTCGCTCTCATTTCTATCTATCGCATAAACTTTAGCTTCAGGGGCAGTTATTTTGGGGAAGTCATTTAGATTTTCGGGGGAATTTAAACCTGATCCGGGTTCAAGACTACTTTCCCGGTCGCCAAAGGAAACAAAAGCAATTGCCAGCAAGCCGATCCAGAGAGTTATTGTCAGAAACCTATATAAACGTTTCATGGGTTTTTCACCTGCTGTAGGTGGTTTTTAAATCGGTATTTTTATTTTTTCTTTTGATGCGCTTCACAGTAGTAAGAAAATCTTCCCGAATATTTTTCGCGTTTGATCCTGCCTCCACAAATTGGGCATTCTTCGCCCTCACTTCTTTTTAATAGAAGAAAATTCTTTGGAAATTTCTCTTCTTTAACTTCAGCTTTAATTGCCTGTTCGAAAACCATCTTCATTTTTTCGAAAATGGTTTTTAATTCCTGTTCATTTAACTCGTTTACCTCGGTAAAAGGGTAAATGTTGGAATGAAAAAGAATTTCGTCTGAATAAATATTTCCGATGCCTGCCAAAAGTTTTTGGTCCATAAGAGTTGTTTTAATACTCCCCCGTTTTCCCTTCATGACCTCCCTGAAATCTTCCCATTTAAAATCATCCGAATAGGTGTCGGGACCAAGTTTATTTTCCTCTATGAAATCGGCTTCATCTTCAACAAGGCTTACCCTTCCAAGTTTTCGGGGACATACATAATAGAGATTGTAGCCGTTGTTCAAATTAAAAATGATCCTGGAATACTCAGGTTCTTTCTCCCCGTATTTATAATACTCTAAATGCCCGGTCATCCCGAAGTGGATCATCAGGGTTTTCTCCGTATCAAGTTCAACAAACAAATACTTCCCGTGCCTGTGAGTTGCCTGAAAAGTCGCGCCTTTCATCCTGATCTCAAATGCCCGCGAACTTATATTTTCAAGGATTCCATCATCCAACACATCAACCTTCGCTACCTTTTGATTTAAAGCAGTGGAATTAAAAATTTGTCTAAAAACTTCAACATCAGGCAATTCTGGCATAACTCTTCTTTTTATTTTTGAAAACAATCCAAATTATACAGATTCCAAAATAAATTCGAGATTGACCTGTCTTGATTGATTTCCCTGTTAAATTTAATCTTTATTTCACTATGAATCAAACACCTATTCTTTTTTTAAAGATTTTTCAAATATTTCTGTTTTGATATTTTTGCTCAATTCTGAAGCCAAAGGATCTTCAAGGGCTTCCAGATTTTTTGTCACTGAAATTATATCCTCTTTGTGAGCTCCCTGATGCAATTTTGCTACAGCTTCAATTTTAAAAGGCTCGCACCAAAACCCGGTAATCAGCGGAAGGTGTTCCTTCAACATTTGTTCAGGAATATCATTATAAAAAAGCGGATTTTTCTGAGGTGTTTCAAAATGGCCGACTAACTTTTGAAGGGAGTTTTCCAGTTCTTTCCTAGTTTGTATTTTCAACCTCACATTTACGTGAACAGCGGAATAATCCCAGGTGCTGATGTCTTTCTCCCGGTACCAGGAAGAGGAAATATACCCATGGGCTCCCTGAAAGATCAGTAGAGCTTCGGTCCCGTCTTTCAAAAACCGAAGTTGCTCATTGTGATTGGCGATATGTGAATACAAGCTGAATTTTTCGACAGTACCTTCAGTTAAAACAGATACATGAGTGGCTAAAATGCGATTGCCATTTAAAATAAAAGTCGCAAATGGGTGCTGCCTGATAAATTCAAAAATATATTCAGGATCTTCTTTCAGGTATTTTTTGGGTTGATACATAGCTTAGATTTTAAATTTAAATACAGATATTTCCGTCAATTCCGAATTTTTCCCCGGAGCCAATTAAATTCTTCAAAAGCGGGAATAGCACTGCTTAAACTGGATTTATATGAAATTATTACTTTCAAAAATATTATTTAATAATTAAGTTAGTGACTTTTATGAAGCTGTTTAATTAAGAAGTGGTATTTACAAAAATTAGCCACTAATGCACGAATAATCTAATGCTGGGGGCCTTAGAAGTATTAGATTATTCGTGTACTTGCTTCCCGGCAGGCAGTTCGTGGCAAATACAGCAGAATAAAATGCCATTTTGGATTCCGATAAAAACACGGAACTAAAATTCATTTAAAAATTGGAAGAAAAGTAATTTAAAAAAACAACTATTTAGCTTCTGAATTAAAAAATTCCGGGTTTTCAAGCTAATTAAATACCTTTGCATTATGGGAACTATTCAAAAAATTGGTCACCGTGGCGCGAAAGGTCTTCTGGCGGAGAATACGCTGGAAAGCATTGAACTCGCATTGAGTTTTGGTGTAGATGCCATCGAAATTGACGTGCACCGCTGCAAATCCGGGGAACTTGTGGTGATCCACGATTACACTTTGGACCGAACCACCAATGGCAGCGGGGAAATAACCGAATATAATTTAGTCGAACTGAAAGAACTTTTGGTTGAAGAAAAATATAAAATCCCCCTGCTTACCGAAGTTTTGGATCTGATAGAAGGAAAATGCGAGATCAATATTGAACTGAAAGGGACAAATACTGCAGAAGGAACCTGTGATATTGTAAAAGATTATGTCGAAAATAAAGGCTGGTCCTATTCCGATTTTATCCTGTCCAGTTTTCAGAACAATGAACTCTTTGAGGTTTTTAAGACCGACAAAAAAATCCCGATCGGAATATTGAGCAAGGCCAGCGTAACTGAAGCTATTGAATTGGGGGAAAAACTGAAGGCAATTGCAATTCACCCTTCCATGGGAATTACAAGCAGGGACAACGTAAAACAATGCCACCAGGCCGGATTTAAAGTCAATGTCTGGACAGTGAACGATTTCAAATCCATTGAAAGAATGAAGGATTTTGGAGTTGACGGAATCATTTCCGATTTCCCGGATCTTCTTTTTTAGATGTGAGACAGGAGATGTGAGATATGTGACAAGAATTAAGAACCAAGAGACAAGACAAATTAACGTTTAAACGAATTCCGAATTAACAAATTGACAAACTACAACATCATAATAATTGGCGGCGGTGCGGCAGGATTTTTTGCGGCGATCAATGCTGCTGAAATGGATCCGGAAGCGAAAATCCTCATCCTTGAACGCGGGAAAGAACTGCTTACCAAAGTGCGGATTTCCGGCGGCGGCAGATGCAATGTTACCCACGCCGAATTTAATCCCGGGGAACTGACAAAAAATTATCCCCGCGGGGGAAAAGAACTCCGTGGCCCCTTTCACTCGTTTATGACCGGCGATACAATTGCCTGGTTTGAAGAACGCGGGATAGAACTTAAAATAGAAGAAGACGGGAGAATGTTCCCGGTCTCAGATTCTTCCGAAACTATTATCAATTGTTTTCTAAATGAAGCAAACCGATTGGGAGTTCAAATCCTGAAAAATCATTCGGTCCAACATATTGAAAAGAGCAATGATCATTTTAAAATATCCACCAATAACGGCAATTTTTCAGCAGAAAAGATCCTCGTCGCCACAGGAAGCAATCCCAAGATCTGGAGTTTGCTCGAAAATTTAGGCCATTCCATAGAACCTGCGGTGCCTTCACTTTTTACCTTCAATATAAAAGATGCACGTATCAAAGCCCTGCCGGGAATTTCAACTTTTGCTTCGATAAAAATTATTGGAATGAACCTGGAGGATGAAGGCCCTTTGCTTATCACGCATTGGGGAATGAGCGGCCCGGCTGTTTTAAAACTCTCGGCCTGGGGTGCCCGGGAATTGAATGAAGCAGACTATAAATTTCAGATCTCGGTAAATTGGCTGTCCAACCAAACTTCCGAAGGAATTTTAAAACAACTGAAAGATTTGAAACTGGCGCATGGAAAACAACAAACCTCAAAATATGCCCAATTTGAACTTCCAAAGCGATTGTGGCAAAGCCTGGTGAAAGCATCGGGAATTGAAGAAACCTCAATTTGGGCCAATCTCAATAAAGATCAGCTTAAAAATTTGAGTTTGCAGCTCACCGAAGCTGTCTTTAAAGTCAACGGAAAAAGCACTTTTAAGGAAGAATTCGTGACTGCCGGCGGCATAAACCTGAAAGAAGTCAATTTCAAGACTTTTGAGAGCAAACTTCACAAAAACCTGTTTTTTGCCGGCGAAGTCCTTGATATTGATGCCATCACCGGCGGATTTAATTTTCAAAATGCATGGACCAGCGGTTATCTTGCTGCCAGGGCGATGAGTTCTTTCTAAAAGGAACACGGGTTTTGTTTGTGCATCGGGGGTAAAATTTTCAATTTGTTTTATCAATTCAACCTCCAGATCTCAAAATTGAGCACTGCTGCGAAAAGCACCCAAACAGCATAGGGAATAAGCAAATATCCTGCTATTTCGTTTACAACTTTAAACCATTTTATGGTGAACAGCAGGATCACAAATAAGGCTATAATATCCAGTAATGCCAAAAATGGCTCTTTTAAGCCAAAGAATAGCAGGGACCAAAAGCCGTTGAGCAAGAGCTGAAAAGCAAAATGATACAGGGCAATCTTGACCCATTTATGATAAAAGCCTTTATTCCACAAAATTCCAACAGAGATTCCCATTAAAATATACAATATGGTCCAAACCGGGCCAAAGATCCAGTCCGGAGGATTAAACCAGGGTTTATTTAGGGAAGGATACCAATCTTCAATACTTGCCTGGGTGGCAAGCTGCCCTAAAAACCCGATAAAGAAACATATTCCCATCGCCACCAAAATCCGTATCCCCAGTTTAAATGTCATCTTGATTGGTTTATAATACTAAAATAGGCTTTTATTTGAAAACCTTATTCAAACCCTCTGAACTAAAAAAGTATATTTGCTTAAATTTCCTGAAGAATGACCGAGAAAGATTTTATACCCCAATCCTATCAGCTTGAATTAATTGGCGGCAGCGTAACCTGGCAGGCTCCCAGCAACATCGCATTGGTAAAATACTGGGGGAAAAAGGAACCGCAGATCCCGGAAAATCCATCCATAAGTTTTACACTGGATTCCTGTAGGACCACTACAACGCTGGAGTTTAAGAAAAAGAAAATTACCGATAAGAACATTACTTTCGAGCTCTATTTTGAAGGGAAAAAGAAGGAGGATTTTAAACCTAAAATTGAATCGTTTTTCAAAAGAATCGAAGCTTACTGCCCGTTTCTAACTGATTATCAGTTTGTGATAAAAACCGAAAATTCCTTTCCGCACAGCAGCGGGATTGCTTCTTCAGCTAGTGGAATGAGCGCGTTGGCACTTTGCGTGATGAGCCTGGAAAAAGAACTGAACCCCGAGCTTTCAGAGGAATATTTTAATAAAAAAGCTTCGTTTTTGGCCAGATTAGGTTCGGGAAGTGCCTGCAGAAGTATTGAAGGCGAACTCATCGTTTGGGGAAAACACAAAAACATCGAAAACAGCAGTAATCTCTTCGGAATAAAATATCCGTATAAAATTCATGAAGTTTTTCAGAATTACCAGGACACCATTTTATTGGTGGATAAAGGGACAAAACAGGTGAGCAGCAGTCTTGGTCACAACCTGATGCAAGACCACGCATTTGCAGAAGCGAGATTTGAGCAGGCTCACAGGAATCTGGACAAACTCAGGAATATTTTCGAAACCGGGAATTTAAAGGGATTTATTGAAATTGTGGAAAGTGAAGCTTTGACATTGCACGCGATGATGATGAGCAGCAATCCGTATTTTATCCTGATGAAACCCAATACCCTCGAGATCATTAATAAAATATGGGCCTTTAGGGAAAACTCCGGTCTGCCGGTTTGCTTTACCCTTGATGCAGGAGCAAATGTGCACGTTTTATATCCGGAAAAGGATGCGGAAAAAGTTTTTGAATTCATTAAGAATGAGTTGGTTGCGTATTGCGAAAATGAACAGTATCTTTGCGATCGGATAGGTGACGGGGCGAGAAGAATTGACAATTCACAAATGTGAAGGAGAACATAATAAAAACAAAAAGTGTCCTTTTCTCCATTAAAATTGTTAATTTGTATAAAATTCTTTCTGTTGAAAAGAAGGAATATGTAATGTCTAAACAATTACTTTGATCTGGAACTGCAATTGGGGCTTTAGTTAGAGAATTGAAACCAGTTTTTTTAGATGCCTCAACATTTGTGGTGTTTTATCAAGACATTAAAGAATTGTTGAAAATATTAGTAAGTACTATTAAAATTACAAAACAAATTTAATTATCAATTTTCAATTGTTAATTACTAATTTACTTCTATGAAAGGACCATTATTCTACTCAAAAATTCTGCTTTTCGGGGAATACGGTATCATTAAAGATTCCAAAGGATTATCAATTCCCTACAATTTTTATAACGGAGCTTTGAAAGTGGAGGAAAATCCTTCTGAGATCGCGATCAAATCCAATATAGGCCTAAAACTCTTTGCTGAATACCTGGTTGAACTTCAAAAAAACAACCCGGAACTAGTCAGTTTTAATATGAATGCCTTAAATACCGATATTGAAAGAGGCATGTATTTTGATTCTACCATCCCACAAGGTTATGGAGTAGGAAGCAGTGGCGCTCTTGTTGCAGCAATTTATGATGAATATGCAACCGATAAGATCACGGTTCTTGAAAATCTTACCCGAGATAAATTATTAAAGTTGAAGGAGATCTTTGGGGAAATGGAATCCTTTTTCCACGGAAAATCTTCCGGCCTTGACCCCCTGAACAGCTATTTAAGCATTCCTATTTTAATAAATTCCAAAGACAATATTGAACCTGCCGGGATTCCTTCCCAAACCGTGAATGGAAAAGGCGCTGTATTCTTACTGGACAGCGGAATTATTGGGGAAACGGCTCCAATGGTCCATATTTTTATGGAAAATATGAAGTTGGAACCTTTCAGGAAAATGCTTAAAGAACAATTTGTAAAACATACTGATGCCTGTGTGGACGATTTTCTGCAGGGTGATGTGAATTCCCTGTTCGGAAATATCAAAAAACTTTCCCACGTGGTTCTGAATAACTTCAAACCAATGATCCCGCCGCAATTTCACAAACTGTGGAAAGCGGGAATTGAAACAAACGATTATTATTTAAAACTTTGTGGCTCCGGAGGCGGCGGCTATATTTTAGGTTTTACAGAGGATATTGACAAAGCCAAAATAGCCTTAAAAGATTACAAATTAGAGATCGTTTACAACTTCTAGAATTCCCTGAATTACATGGTGGCTGCAAAAAACAAACGTTTATTGCTTAAAATACTGAGCTTGTTTTCAGTGGTTCGGGGCTATAATATCCTGATCCTGGTAATGGCCCAATATTTGACCTCTGCAATTATTCTCGCTCCGAAATTGCCATTGCGCAAGGTTCTTTTTGATGCCAATTTATTCTTTCTCATCCTTTCTTCGGCCACTGTAATTGCCTCTGGCTACATAATCAACAATTTTTACGACAGCGAAAAAGATCTGATCAACCGCCCTAAAAAAACAATGCTGGATCGGTTTGTAAGTCAGCGTACCAAACTTTCAGTTTATTTTATACTAAATTTTGCCGCGGTTTTCTTTGCGAGTTATGTCTCCTTTAGGGCCGTGGTCTTTTTTTCGATCTATATTTTTATGATTTGGCTTTATTCACATCGATTAAAAAAGATCCTTTTTTTGGGAAACCTGGTTGCCAGTATTTTGACAATGACCCCGTTTTTTGTGGTGTTTGTGTATTACAAAAATTTTGAAACCGTCATTTTTATTCACGCTACATTTTTGTACCTGATGATCGTGATGCGAGAATTGGTGAAAGATCTGGAGAATTTAAAAGGTGACCTCGTCCTTAACTACAAAACAATTCCCGTGGTGTATGGGGAAAAGTGGAGCAAATTTTTCCTGTCGGTATTAACTGTTATAGCGATAATCCCTATCCTGCTTTTAACCACGAGATTTAACACCGGGCTGATGGAATATTATTTTTATATTTCATTGCTACTGCTCATTTTTTTTCTGCTTTTTTTGTATTTCAGCACGGCAAAATGGCAGTATTTATTACTTCACAATATCCTGAAACTGATAATTGTTGCCGGGGTTTTCAGTATTCTTTTGATCGATCTTGATAAGGTGATCAATAGGGTATTTTAGGCGACCTGCCCAATCATCAGACATTTTTTTCTGCATATTTTATTATAATTTTTGCGATATCCTTTTTGGTGACTGCTTCTATTTGTTCTAAACCTGAGGAAGAAGTTACCTTTAAAATTAAAGGTCCTTCAAATGATTGTAACATATCAACTCCGCAAATCCCAAGGCCCAGCACTTTGGCGGCCTTAACTGCAGTCAATTCCTCTTTTTCCGTAAGTTGGATGATTTGAGTCGTGCTCCCCAGATAACGATTGGATCGAAACTCTCCTTCTTTTGCCTGTCTTTTCATAGCACCCACCACCTTTCCATCCACCACAAATGCCCTTACATTAGCACCCTTGGCTTCCTTGATGAATTTTTGAACGATAACCCAAGTACCTAAACCCTTGAAAGCTTCTATTACAGATATTGCGGCATTATTGGTTTCAGCAAGGACCACCCCCAATCCCTTTTTTCTTTCCAATAATTTTATGATCAGTGGCGCTTTATCTACAAAATCTATGATGTTAATTAATTGACTTGAATAATTGGAGATGGCAGTTTTAGGTAAACCCAAATTTGCCTTTGACAACATCTGAAGGCTTCGGAGCCTGTCACTGGACCTAGTTAAGGCCTGTGATCCGGCTGTTGTAAATACCTTCATCAATTCGAATTGTCTTACAAGTGCAGTTCCATAAAAAATGTCAGATACCCCAAATCGCGGGATCACAGCATCCACATTTTTAACCTTTCTGCCTTCAAAAAAAATTTCCGGGTCCTTTTTTTCAATTATGAGGTCACAATAAAAAGGATTAATTACTTCAACATCATGTCCTCTTGCATGCCCAGCCTCTACCAATCTTTTTGTAGAATAGGCTTTTGAATTCTTGGATAATATCTTAATTATCACCTTAATAATTTTTGAAATTGTTGCATCCTGCCGATATTTGAGAAGTTCTCCCTTACTAAGTTAATCGAATTTTGTATTATTTAAAAAACATTCAACCTCTTTAACTTTTTTGTTAATTGTTTTCCTGCCTTCTGTTTTTCCAAATTAATTTTTTAAAATATCTTATCATAGTTGGATAAATGAAATTAGCCCTTATGGGGAAATATAAAATTCCTTCATAGTTTTAAGGGTTCAGAAGGATTTTTATAAAGGCTGAAGATTACTTTAAAAACAGAGGAAAGGGCCACCTCTAACATATTCTTACCAGATCACAATTCTTTAAAAATAACTTAGTAACATAAATATCAATAAAGTATCTTTGCAAAAAAATTAACGGTATGGGCAGGGACGAAAAATCTTCAAAAGGAAAATTTACAGGTAAACAAAAAGGAGAGAAATCGAATAAACCGACTTCCAGGGATAAATTCCCGGTGAAGAAACAAACTGCATCCAAACCACCGGTAAAAAAACAAACCGGTGAAAAATCATCAGAAAAGAAACCTGCTGTTTCTAAGGCAGAAGGAATCCGATTAAATAAGTATATCGCCAATTCCGGGGCCTGTTCGCGCCGTGATGCCGATATTTATATAGGTGCCGGAAATGTGACTGTCAACGGGAAAACCATTACAGAAATGGGTTACCGCGTAAAATTGACCGATGAAGTTAAATTTGACGGTCATAAAGTTATTCCCGAAAAACCGGAATACATCCTGCTCAATAAACCCCGGGGTTTTTATACTACCGGTAGCACCGAGAGGACCAGTAAAACCGTAATGGACCTGATCGCCAATGCCACAAAATCCAAAGTGGCACCGGTTGGCAAACTGGACAGACAAGCCAGCGGACTTCTACTTTTTACAAATGACGGAGCTCTGGAAAAACAACTTGGCAAACCTAAAAACGGAATTCGCCAGATCTATCACCTAGAACTCACCAAACCTTTGGCTTACGAAGATTTTAAAAAAATTAGCGAAGGGGTTTTATTGGAAGACGGAAAAGTAAACATCCAGGATATAAGCTATTTAGACAACAGACCTAAAAATGAAATAGGCCTGGAAACCAATAGCGTTAAATTACACGTTGTACAGCGTTTGTTTAAAAGAATGGGTTACGAAATAGAAAAACTTGACCGCGTAGTATATGGTGGACTTACCAAAAAAGATCTCCCAAGAGGCAATTGGAGACCACTTACAAGACAGGAAATCATAAACATTAAAATGTTGTAATTATCCCGGAAATTTTATTTGATAAAACCAATATTTTTTTAATACTTTTGTAATGCAAAAATATTTGAATTTCTGCAAAAGGAAATTTAATGCATACAAGCTCACTGTTTTAAAACAAAATTTTAATAAAACGAATTGATATTTTTTTATAAAATAAATACAACCAATTGAACCCGTTGATTTTATTTTCTGTTAACACTTTCCCGGTGCAACTTCGCGAGATCGCTTTTGGCTTTCTAAAAAATCGCTTGTTTACCCCTGTTCCCTTTCGTTATTTGTATCTTGACAAAGATTTTCAAGTCCATAACTATTGGCGCCCCAAATTAATTCCTAATTTTTTATTTTAAAAACACCAAACAAAAGCTTTGAACACAAAATATAAAGATTTAATTAATCAGACCTTTTATTTTCCACAGGAAGAATTTAAGTTGGTAGATAATAATCTTCAATTTCACGATATAGATTTGATGGAATTGATTGAAAAATATGGCAGCCCGCTAAAGTATACCTATTTGCCAAAAATTTCGGAAAACATCAACCGGGCAAAAACCTGGTTTAATAATGCTATTGAAAAACACGATTATAAAGGCAGTTACAATTACTGCTATTGCACCAAAAGTTCGCATTTCAAACATATATTAAATGAAGCCTTAAAAAATGATATTCACATTGAAACCTCTTCGGCATTTGACATCAATATTGTTGAAAGCTTAAAGGCTTCCGGAAAGATCAACGATAACACCTATGTGATTTGCAACGGATTTAAACGCAATCAATATATCCACAATATCGCCAATTTGATCAATAGCGGGCATAAAAACTGTATTCCTATAATCGATAATTTTGAAGAAATTGATTTGCTTACCGCTGAAATAAATGATCCTTTTAAAATAGGGATTAGAATTGCTTCGGAAGAAGAACCTAAATTTGAATTCTATACCTCGAGATTGGGAATTGGTTATAAAAATATTGTTCCTTTTTACAACCGAAAGATCAAGGATAATGAACAAATAGAGCTAAAAATGCTCCATTTTTTCCTCAATACCGGGATTCGTGATACCGCTTATTATTGGAATGAGCTGAACAAGTGTTTACAGGTTTACATCAACTTAAAAGAGGTCTGCCCTACTCTGGACAGCTTGAATATAGGCGGTGGATTTCCAATAAAGAATTCCCTGGCCTTTGAATATGATTATCAGTATATGGTTGATGAGATTATCAATCAAATCAAATTAACCTGTGATGATGCCGGGATCGAAGTGCCCCATATTTTCACTGAATTCGGTTCGTTTACCGTAGGAGAAAGCGGTGGTGCTATTTATGAAATTTTATACCAGAAACAACAAAACGACCGTGAAAAATGGAATATGATCAATTCCTCTTTTATCACAACTTTACCTGATACCTGGGCAATAAGCAAGAAATTTGTTATGCTCCCCATCAACCGATGGAATGATGAATATGAACGGATATTATTGGGAGGATTGACCTGTGACAGTGACGATTATTACAATTCAGAGCAAAACACAAACGCGATTTACTTGCCCAAATACAAAAAAGACAAACCTTTATATATAGGTTTCTTTAATACCGGGGCATATCAGGAAACCATAGGTGGATTCGGCGGATTACAACACTGCCTTATTCCCCAGCCAAAACAAATTTTGATAGACAGGGACAAGGACGGGAATATCACCACAGAAGTTTTCAGTGAACAGCAAACATCCGAAGATCTTTTATCTATATTAGGTTATAGCAAAAAATAATCAGGTTTTAAAAAAAATTCTAACTTTAAACATTTATATTCAACTTTTCAAATTAAAATTATTAAAATAAAGCGATGAGCAAAAAGAATTACGCCGGAATACCTGACAAACACGCACGTCTTGACGATGCTAAGGTGGTATTAATCCCGGTTCCCTATGATGGAACCAGTTCCTGGCAAAAAGGTGCTGATAAAGGTCCTGATGCTTTTTTGGAAGCTTCGGAAAACATGGAACTTTATGACATTGAAACCCGTACCGAGGTATACAGACAAGGAATTTATCTTGCCCCTCCGGTAACCGAGGATTCTTCTCCTGATAAAATGGTGGAAGCAGTTTACAAAACCACCAAAAATTATATCAATCAGGATAAATTTGTAACTCTTTTTGGGGGTGAACATTCGGTAAGTATCGGTGCCATTCGCGCTTTTAATGAATCTTTTCCCGAATTGACCGTTGTGCAAATTGATGCCCATGCCGATTTAAGGCCGGAATATGAAGGTTCCCCTTACAATCACGCTTGTGCCGTTCATGAAGCCAGCAAAAAAGCCAACCTCGTCCAGGTGGGAATACGTTCTATGGATGTTTCAGAAGTTGAACATATGGATGAAAATCAGGTGTATTTTGGACATGATCTGTATGAGGACTGGATGGAGGATGCTATTGGCCAAATGACCCCAAATGTTTATATCACTATAGATCTGGATGCTTTTGATCCTTCTATTATGCCTTCTACAGGAACTCCGGAACCGGGTGGAATGTTTTTTTATGAAACCCTTGAATTCATTAAAATGATGTTCAAGAAGAAAAATGTGGTTGGTTTTGACATTGTTGAACTTTGTCCAAATGATATCGACAAATCATCCGATTTTCTCGCAGCAAAATTATATTATAAAATGTTGAGCTATAAGTTCAAATTTGAAAATCATACACCAGGAGATGATGAGTAAAGGCGCAATTTCTCAATTTATTTCGAAATATTACCTGCACTTTAATTCCGCAGCTCTTGTAGATGCTGCTGAAGCTTATGAAAAGCAGTTGAAAGACGGCTCAAAAATGCTGATCTCACTTGCCGGAGCTATGAGTACCGCTGAAATTGGCAAGATATTCGCAGAAATTATCCGCAAGGATAAAGTGCATATCATTTCCTGTACAGGCGCTAATCTGGAAGAAGATGTGATGAATTTGGTCGCGCATTCACATTATAAACGCGTTCCAAATTACCGGGATCTTACCCCGCAGGATGAATGGGACCTAATGGAAAAAGGATTAAACCGTGTGACCGATACCTGTATTCCGGAGGAAGAAGCTTTCCGAAGAATTCAGCAACATATAGTCAAGATCTGGAAAGATGCCGAAGCTGCCGGAGAACGGTACTTCCCGCATGAATTTATGTACAAATTGTTGCTTTCAGGCGTACTTGAAGAGTATTATGAAATAGATATCAAGGATTCCTGGATGTATGCTGCGGCCAAAAAGAATTTGCCAATTGTTGTTCCCGGATGGGAAGACAGTACCATGGGAAATATTTTTGCTTCCTATGTTTTAAAAGGAGAATTGAAACCCGGAACAATGAAATCCGGGATTGAATATATGGCATTTTTGGCCGAATGGTACACCGAAAATTCCAAAGAAGGAATAGGTTTCTTCCAGATTGGTGGCGGTATTGCCGGGGATTTCCCAATTTGCGTGGTCCCTATGTTATATCAGGATATGGAACGCACAGATACTCCTTTTTGGAGTTATTTCTGCCAAATCTCAGATTCTACCACAAGTTACGGATCTTATTCCGGAGCGGTTCCCAATGAAAAGATCACCTGGGGAAAACTGGACGTAAATACTCCTAAATTTATTATTGAAAGCGACGCCACCATCGTAGCTCCGCTTATATTCGCCTATTTACTGGATATGTAATAAAAAAATAAATCCAAAAATCAAAGGGGCTGTTTTAACAGCCCTTTTCTATTGACTGTTTTGAGTGATTTTAAATTTGGTTAATTCTAAACTTTTATGAGCAACTGGTTAATTTATGGGATTGGGTTTCTCGCGCAACTTTTATTTTCAGTCCGGTTAATAAACCAATGGTTCCTCTCTGAAAAGGCAGAAAAAATAAAAACCCCCAGGCTGTTTTGGAAATTGAGCCTGTTTGGATCAATTCTCCTGTTTATTTACGGGTATTTACGAAACGATTTAGCTATTATGCTTGGGCAATTCCTTGTGTATGCGGTTTATTTCCGGAATTTGCAATTGCAAAATCAATGGAAAAGTTCCAATATCGTTTTAAAATTAACCGTGATCGGCGTTCCAATACTCATCGCAGCCTATTTGATCTTTCTGAGTGAATTGAAATTGCAGGATCTGTTGGATGGCAAAAACATTGCACCCTGGTTGATAGCACTTGGCATCCTCGGGCAAATTGTTTACACCTCCCGGTTTTTCTATCAGTGGATCTATTCTGAACAACATGAAAAATCGTCTTTGCCCTTGGGATTCTGGATACTGAGTTTAGCAGGATCCACCATCATCTTCACCTATGCTATCTTCAGAAAAGATCCCGTGCTTTTGGCCGCTCATTTTTTTGGTGGGATGGTATATATCAGGGATTTATTTCTGCTCAAGAAATCAAAGAAATAAAGCTGTCTTATCCTTCCTTTTTTCGTCTGATATTTCATAAATAAACATTCCAATTACCACAATATATTCCAAAGCCACCAGCCACAAATTCTCCCGGAAAACAGCATCGCTATAGGCAAAATAGCTTAAAATAACCATAAACGACCAGATTACGGCAAACCTATACCGCGTGAATACAGAGAGCAACAATGGAGTGGCGATATACCAGGGATGCACCGTGGTTGAAAGGAAGAAATAAACAGAAACCCCCAGAAGCATTGTTGTTATAAGGCGCTTTGTGGAATTATTTTTTCTAAAAATAACTAAGCTCCCTAAAATAAGGATAACGATAACAGGGAGCACTTTCCCGGCGGTCTCAATGACATTGTAACCTTTTACCTGAAAACCAATCCACCGGATGAGATAGTAAATACTCGCATTGAATTCAAATTTCTGAAACCAGAGGCCAATGCTTGCCGAAAAATTTGAAATAAGGGCGGAAGATAAAAAAGGCAGAAAACTAAAAATTACCAAAACAACAACTATCAAATAATATAAGCACAGCTTCCAAAAATTCAATCTGTTTTGGGAATTTTCAGATGTGAAATACCTGAATAACAGGGGTAAAAAAAGAAGGGGAACTAATTTCAGGGAAACCGAAGCTGCAAAAACAACCGCGCTCAGGATCCATTTTTTCTTGTGCAAAAGATAGAGGGACCAAATCAGAAAAAACAACATCACGCCCTCAAAATGAAGGTTTCCGGTGAGTTCTATAATTATAAATGGATTGAGAATATACCAGAAGATCCTATTGACCGGCAGATTTAAGTTCTCAAGCAGTTTTTTTCCGAAGTAAAGCGTTCCAAGATCGGCACCAATAATTATGAACCGCATTACAATTACAGATCCAAGTATGCTTTTTCCGGCAAAAAGCCCGGCAATTACAAAAATAAGTTGATTGAGAGGCGGATAATTAGTGTAATTACTTCCGCTTAATTCACCCATTCCTTCGAAAAGTTTTGAAGCCTGGGCAACGGGTGCGGTTCCTTCTTTTATGAGGTTTCCCGGTAAATATAAATAGGGGTTCCAACCTTCAACGATCATTCTTCCCTCCCAGATAAACCTGTAAAAATCCTGAGATAAATTGGGAAGGGCCGCAATAAAGATCAATCGGAATAATAATGCAGCGCCGGCCAAAAACCAGAAATTGTTTTTTTCCAATTGCAGAAATTTCCAGCTGAGGAAAAACAGGCCGCAATAAAGTGTGATTAATTTTATATAATCGCTTCGCACCAGGTCATAGGAAAAGGACGCGTAAAATAAACAGGCGGTAAGAACCAGGAGTAAAGGTATTTTATGGTTTCGGTAAAAATTTTCCATAGGCCGGGTTCAGGTTAAGATATCAATAGTCGGAATCATTTAAGTTCCGATTATTATATCCATAATTACAAGTGTAATAAAGGGATCATTTTTGCCACTGATGCACTAATAAAAATCAGGATTCCTCAATCTACAATATTCATTTTCTTCAACAGAAAAGACGCATTCATATTCTGGCAAATTCCATCTTTAAACTTGTAATCAAAATACAACTGATCCTCAATAATTTCAGCATCAAAATAATGATTTTCAACCTGCGGCAATTCTTCGGCAACTTCGCATAAACTCAAGTCATGTGTTGCTATAATTCCGGTAGATCTTGATTTGACCAGTTTCTGGATAAATTTTCGGGAACCAATGGCTTTATCGGTACTGTTCGTGCCTTTTAAGATTTCGTCCAAAATGATAAAATATTTATCCGTTTTAATTTCATTGACAATAAACTGAAGGCGTTTCAATTCTGAAAAGAAATAGGATTCATCATCATTCAGGGAATCGGTGGTGCGCATGCTGGTGATAAGCTTGATAGGATTATAATTGCAGGTAGTGGCGCAAACCGGCATTCCGAGATTTGCCATAACTATTTGAAGGGATACCGTTCGCAGAAATGTGCTTTTCCCGGCCATATTGGCTCCAGTAATTATAAAAAATGACTCGCTCTTGATCTTGAAGTCATTCGGGATCCTTTTTTCAGGATCCAAAAGTGGGTGGGCGATCCGGGTTGCTTTGATCACGTATTCCCCATGAGTGATATTGGGAAAAACATAATCCGGATGATTAAACGCAAAATTTCCCAGACTGTTGAAAGCATCCATAAATTCGATCACCTCAAACCATTTATTTACATTTTCCTGGTATTCAGAGATCCATTTTTCCAGGCGATAGGATTGCCTGAGGTCCCACAGCAAAAACCCGTTCCCAACAGCCATGAAGATCATATTGTTTCGCTGGTCCAGAGAATCAATGGCCTTTGAAAATTTCTTTAAAACCTGGGAAGCTTTGTTCTTTTCCGAGAGTATTTCCGCTTGTTTCCCTTTTAGGAATTCCGATTGAAATGTGGTGTTCTCGATCATTTCCAACAATTGGTAATATT
>Ga0307487_1000555_pt1 | contig 29157 bp, 27 predicted proteins | sample CBIW12metaG_FD_203665 | JGI IMG/M metagenome (GOLD analysis project Ga0307487, IMG submission 203665) | Sea-ice brine microbial communities from Beaufort Sea near Barrow, Alaska, United States - CBIW 1.2 | ecosystem: Environmental > Aquatic > Marine > Coastal | place: USA: Alaska | collected... | reverse complement strand
ACGGCGTCGACCATGTGCCGGTACGGCGTCGCCGTGATGTTGCTCGTGACACCGATGAGACCGGTCGCGCCGATGGCGAGGTGGGCAAGTACGTTGGGGTCGTCGCCGGAGAAATACATGAGGTCGGTCTGGTTGAGCACCCGGCTGACCTGGGCAAAGTCGCCCTTGGCATCTTTGATCGCCAGAATATTCGGGTGCTTGGCCGCGCGCAGGATGGTCTCGTAGGCGATCGCCATACCGGTGCGGCCGGGGATGTCGTAGAGAATGACGGGGAGATCCGTCGCGTCCGCGATCATGCGGAAGTGCGTGAGGATACCGGCCTGGGTTGGCCTGTTGTAGTACGGCGTGACGATCATGTTGCCGTCAGCGCCGGCTTCTTCACTCTGGCGGGCAAGCTGCATGGCGTGCGCGGTCTCGTTGGAACCACCACCGGTGATGATTTTGGCACGGCCGTTCGCTACGGACTTGCCGACTTCGACCAGACGAATCTTCTCCGGGTCGGTCAGGGTGCTCGTTTCACCGGTCGTGCCCGTGACGACGATGCCGTCGGCACCGGCATTGATGACGTCGTCGATGTGCTTCTCCACCCCGGCCCAGTCCACTTCGCCATCAAATGTAAACGGGGTGACCAGTGCGACCAGCACCTGGCCAAAGGGATTCGTTGAGGTAGACACGAAGTACAGGCTATCGTCTCCATGCCCGTTGCCCCGCGAGCACGCAGAAATGGTTGCTACGGGGAGACACGACCGTTCTTGTTGAAGGCCGCGTAGGTGAGCGGCATGAGCGTTTCGAAGTGGGCTTCCATCTGCTCGGCACACATTTCGATCTCGCGCTGCGGGAACGACGGAAACGACGAGTCAGCATGCTTGGTGCGGAGGCTCAGAAAGTTCATCAGTGAGCGCGCATTGAGGGTGACGTACATCGACGAGTAGATGTTGAGCGGCAGCACGATGCGAGCGACCTCGCGGGCCACGCCGGCTTCGAGCATCCGCTGGTATGCCTCGTAGGAGTGAATCGCGGCGGCGCGGGTCTGCTGCTGCACCAGGGCGGTCTGTTCGGCAGAACCGGGCAGAAAGTCGTAGGCGCCCGGCTTGCCGACCTGCACGAGATTGCGTTCGGCGTTCGGCACGTAGAAGACCGGATTGAGCTCCCGGTAGCGGCCCGATTCTTCGTTGTAGGAGGCGATGCGGTGCCGCATGAACTCCCGGAACACGAATATGGGCGCACGCACGTAGAACGTCATCGAATTGTGTTCGAACGGCGAGCCGTGGCGATCACGCATGAGGTAGTTGATCAGCCCGCGGTCGCGCTTCTCGTCGACATCTGTCTCGGAGCCGTCGAGGTGGCTCTGTTCCAGGGTCTGCTCCCCCAGGGTCGAGACCCGGGCAGCAAACAGAACGTCGGAGTCGTGGGCGCTCGACCGCACCAACTCGACGGTCATTTCAGATCGGAATTCAATATCAGCCACCGCCTCAGGTTAGCCGGTTTCCCGCCCACCTCAGCGCTGCGCCCGCCGTAATCTCTCGTCACAGTCCACTGAACGGCCCCGCGCTCGCGTAGCGTCGCAACCATGAACCCACTTGAAGCTATCGGCCTGCTGTTCGTGCTGGTGGCTGCCACAACCGTTCTGGGTCTGGTCTGGCGGGCACGTCAGGGCCGAGTAGCCCGGGTGCCGGGCGATATCATCACCCCAACGGATGTCGCCGTCACGATCGCTTTCGGCCCCACAGCAACCCTGCTGCAATTTTCGACCGAGCTGTGCGCCCGCTGCCCTGGCACTCGCCGGCTGCTGGGCTCTGTGGCCGAATCGCGCCCCGGCGTCGTACACGTGGATGTTGATCTCACCCATCGCGCCGATCTCGCCAACCGCTATTCAGTCCTGCAAACCCCGACGACACTGATTCTGGATGGGGCCGGCCGGGTGCGTGCCCGCGTGGGCGGAGCGCCGAACCGGGCCGACATCCGCGCCACCCTCGATTCGATCGCGCCGAACACTCGCCGAACACTCACCACCACGCTCGGGAGCTCACGTGCCGACGACTAGGCCGTCCCGCCCACAACTTGATCCGCGCGGCCCCCGCTTTGGCGCCGGAATCACGGCCGTGCTGTTGCTGGCCGTGATGTTTCTCTCGCTCACCGGGGCATCCACTGCCGCATTGATCCTGCTGGCGGCGATTGCGGGGTTGTTCGCCTGGGGCGCGTTCGCCGGTGCCGGCCGGCATCCCTACGGCGTAGTGTTCAAGAAATTCGTGCGCCCGCACCTCGCACCGCCGACCGACCTCGAAGACGCCGCCCCGCCGTCGTTCGCGCAGGGTGTCGGTCTGGCCGTGAGTCTCGTCGGTCTTGTCCTCGGCCTGACCGGCCTGCCCGGAGCCATCGGTATCGCTGCGGCAGCCGCATTCGTCGCCGCCTTTTTGAATTCGGTCTTCGACTACTGCTTGGGCTGCCAGCTCTACCTGGTGCTCGTGCGCTTCGGCGTGCTGAACCGGGTGGGCCGCGCCGTCGGGGATGCCTGACCCGCTTGACGTTCACTCGGTCCGATCGGTGCGCCACCGCGTGCGCCCACCGCGTGCGCCCACCGCGCACCTTGTTATGTCGGCTGCCTCGCAGGCGATTCCCAGACGGGACTCGTTCGCGGGGCACGTCCGACGGTTAGGGTTGAGTTCAACCACCTGGAGGTAACACCATGCCCACGACGCTCACCAGTGAAGCAACCACCGTATGGACCGGAGACCTTCCGACCGGCTCCGGTAGTATCACCCTCGATTCATCCCACGCCGCCGAATTCGCGGTGAATTGGAAGGCACGCGCTGAGGGTGTTTCGAACACGACGAACCCCGAGGAACTGCTCGGCGCCGCCCACGCAGCCTGCTTCTCGATGGCCCTGGCCAACGCGCTCGGCTCGGCCGGACACACGCCGGAGAACATTCAGACCACGGCCGCCGTGACGTTCGCAGCCGGTACCGGCGTGATCGGCAGCCACCTGCTGGTCAGCGCGAAGATTCCTGGCCTAACCGAAGCCGAGTTCGAGGTGTTCGCCCAGGACGCTAAAGACAACTGCCCCATTTCGAAAGCGCTCGCGGGCATTCCCATCACCATCGAGGCCGAGCTAGCCTAGGCCTCAAGCATGCGCGTACTGATCGCCGGAGGTTCCGGCCTCATCGGCGGTCAGTTGACCCACCAACTGGCCACCACCGGCCATACCCCGGTGCGGCTGGTTCGCCGGGAAGCCCAAGGTCCCAACGAAATTCGTTGGGACCCGGCAACTCTGGTTCTCGATCCGAGCGTGCTCGACGACATCGACGCCGTCGTGAACCTGTCGGGGGCGTCGCTCGCCCGGCTTCCCTGGACGCGCGGCTACCGCGCGGAGATTCTGCGCTCCCGGATTCAGGCCACCCGCACGCTGACGGATGCCCTCGGCCGGGCGAGCACTCCGCCGACAGTTTTACTAAACGCCTCCGCCGTGGGGATCTACGGAAATCGCCCGGGGGAAGTCTTGAGCGAGACATCCGCTATCGGAAACGATTTTCTCGCGGACGTCGTCACCCGATGGGAGGCAGAGGCTCAACTCGCGCCCGAACCGACCCGCGTGGTGATGCTGCGCACCGGCCTCGTTCTCGCCAGGGAAGGTGCGCTGAAACCAGTGCTGCCGCTGGCCAAACTCGGTCTGGCCGGCCCGCTCGGCGATGGAACCCAACACTGGCCCTGGGTAAGCCTCTACGACGAGGCTGCCGCAATCGTGCACCTTCTGACCTCGCCCCTGTCTGGCCCGGTCAACGTGGTCGGACCGAACGTCGCGACGTCCAATGACATCATCCGCGGGCTCACTACCGCGTTGCACCGCCCGTTCGTACTGCCGGTACCCGCATCCATCCTGACACTGCTGCTGCAGGATGCCGCCCGTCAGCTGCTGCTGGCCGATCAGCAGGTCAGCGCCCAGAAACTCCTGGACGACGGGTTCGAATTTGCCCATCGCACGCCGGCCACGGCGATCGCCTGGATGCTGCGCCAGCCCTAGCCGAGCCGTCCGCCGCTATTTCGGGGTGCGCTCAAGGTCGATCGCGGTGCGGATCGCGCCACGGGCGCGCTTGCGGTCGCCGGACGCGTCGTACGCCAGGCCCAGGCGCAGCCAGGCACGCCAACTATCCGGTTCGGCTTCTACCTCGGCTTGCGCGGCCGGAAACTGCTCGTCGGCGGTGTCCCGATAGGGGCGACCACTCGGGCGCGCCGGCAGGTCGGCCGGAAGCTCGCCGAGTTCGTCGAGCTGACGCATCAGACGCTCAGACCGGATGCCGAACGCAACTTCACGCGCGAGCGCCCAGAAACCGATCAGCGGCAAGATGAGCAGCGCGATCCCAATGATGACACCGACGGTCTCACCGCTTTGAATGAACAACACCGCACGCGTCCCGACCAACACAAGGTAGAAGACCAGCAGCACCGCCATGACGACGACGGCGATCTTGCTCTTCACTTGGAGGCTCCCGGCTCGCTGCCGGCATCATCGGCCGAACCGAATCCCAGGTCGACGATCTGGTCGAGTCCGACCGTGACTCCCGTAGCGGTGCGTGCTGCGGTCAGGGCCAACAGGATGCCGCTCTCATAGGCGCTCGGTGAGAGCGTGTTGTGACTGATGGTGAGCGTCTCCCCGGTTCCGCCCAGAAACACGTCCTGGCGCGCCAGGAGCCCGGACAGGCGCAGGCTGTGCACGGGCACGCTGGAAACCTGCTGGCCGCGAGCACGCTGATCGGTGTGCGGCGCCGAGACGGGGCCGAGGTCGGCGCGAGCTCGACCGATCATTTCGGCAGTGCGCACGGCGGTGCCCGACGGCGAGTCGACCTTCGAAGGCTGATGCGCCTCGACGATCTCAATCGAGTCGTAGAACCGGGCAGCCAGAGCCGCAAATTTCGTCGCGAGCACCGAACCGATCGAGAAGTTCGGAATGATGATGACCCCCGTGTCATCCCGGCCGGCGAGGCGGCGGGCGAGGGCGTCGACACCGTCCTGGCTCCAGCCGGAGGTGCCCACGAGCACACGCACACCGTGCTCGGTCGCAAATTCGACGACGTCCCGGCTCACGTCGGGCCGCGTCAGGTCGACCGCGACCTGCGCCTTGAGCATGTCCCTCAGCTCGCTCTGGGAATCAAGCCGGGCGACGACCTCGAAGCCCTCGGTTCGGTCGATCAGGTCAGAAACCAGACGGCCCATTTTTCCCGTTGCGCCAATGATGGCCACCGTCGTTGTCATGCAACCAATCTACCAAGTGATCACGGCGTCGCTTGCCCGCGCACCTGCTACGCCGGCTTTGACACCTGTGCGGACTCTAGAACATCAGCGGTTCGGGCAACCCGGTACGCAGTTCGACCGGCAAGTGGCCGAGGTCGTTGTGGGTGACCAGCGTCCACGGACGGCCGGGCTTTTGCTGCAGCACGGTCAGGCCGCAATTGGCCTGGTTGATGCCGACCCAGCGCCAGTCGGGAGCCCCGAGCACTTCCCGCACAAACCAGGCGATCACGAAATTGTGGGTGATCAGCAGATCGTGCCGTTCTCGGCGGCGCGGTTGCAAAAATTCGGCCACGGCGTCTTCCATCTGGGCGCGTCCGGCAGCGATCTCATCGTCGGTGACCGATCCGAAGAACGGATCGTAAGCCGACGGCGTTTCGGCGGCCCGACCAGACGGAATGCAGTCGAACAGCAGAGCAGACGACTCGCTATGCAGCGCTGGCAGCCGTTCGGCCATGATATCGGCAGTTTCCGCGGCACGCTGGAGCGGCGAGTGCCAGGCTCCGGTGAACGGCACACCGCTGAGGCGGTCGGCGACCAGTAGCGCCTGGCGCTTGCCGCGGGGCGACAGGGGGCCGTCATCCAGACCGTGTTCGGCATCCTGCTGCTCGCCGTGGCGTACCAGGTAGATGTATTGGGGCATCATTGTCCAATTCGAAGTTCGATAGTCCGGCCGGGCCGGAAAGTGCAGGAGCCCTGTGGGCGGTCATTCAGCCAGGGAAGATGCCCGCAAACGCGTCATCCTCGAGGGCTCCGACGGCGGAGAGCGACACGGGGCCGCTCGCGAGCTCGGCGGCGAGTTCCTGCACGTCGGTCGCGGTGACGCGCGCGAGGCGCCGCAAGGCCTCGTCCAGGTCGGTGAACTCGCCGAGGGTGATTTCTGAGCGACCCAGTCTGGACATGCGGGTGTCAGAGTCTTCCAGGGCGAGAGCGGACGCTCCGCTGAGCTGGCCGGACGCCCGCCGCATCTCGTCGGCGGTCACGCCGCCATCCGCCAGGCGGTGCAGTTCGCTGAGCATGAGCTCGGCGACCTGCCCGGCCTTGGCGGGTGTGCACCCGGCATACATACCGAACAGGCCGGCGTCCGAGTAGCCGGGCGCGAACGAATATACGGAGTACGCCAGGCCACGCTTCTCCCGTACTTCCTGGAACAGGCGACTCGACATGCCGCCGCCGAAGATCGAGGTGAGCACGCTCATGGTGACCCGCCGGTCGTCGGCGGCCAGCAGGCCGGGCATGCCCAGCAACAGATTTGCCTGCTCGAGCGGTCGTTTGACGATGGTCAGCGCCTTGCCCTGATGGATATCGGCGGGCGTACCGCCCCGGCGGCTGACCGGAGGCTGCGAAACATTCAGGTCCCAGCCGGCTTGTTCGAGAGCGCCGGTGACGGCTGCGACGAGCACGTCATGGTCGACAGCGCCCGCGACCGTGACGACGAGATCCTGCGGCCGATAGTTGGCCTGGTAGTGCTCCCACACGGCCGCGCGGGTGGCACCGCGAATATCGTCGGCGCTGCCCCCGATGGGGCGTCCGAGCGGATGATTGCCCAACACGGCTTCGAAGAAGCGTTCATTGGCGACGTCGGCCGGGTCATCGTCTGCCATGGCGAGTTCCTCGAGGATGACGCCCCGCTCGGTTTCGAATTCAGCGGGGTCCACTTTTGAGGAGGTCAGCATGTCGGTGAGGACGTCGATAGCCATGCCGAGGTCGCGGTCCTGCACCTTGGCGTAGTAGCAGGTGTATTCCTTGGCGGTCATGGCGTTGTGCTCGCCGCCGACGGCGTCAAAGGAGATGGCGATGTCGAGAGCGGATCGGGTTGGTGTGCCCTTGAACAAGAGGTGCTCGAGAAAGTGCGTCGAACCGAAGTGGCCAGGTTGTTCGTCTCGCGACCCGACAGCTACCCAGTAGCCGATGGTGAGGCTGCGGGCACCCGGTACCTGCTCGCTCAAAATGCGTACACCGCTCGGTAAAACGGTTCGTCGGACGAGAGCGTCGCCAGCGGCCCGAAACGAAAGTTCGGCCTGGTCTAGGGGAAAGTCGACTGCACCGTTCATATCATTGACCACCCTACAAGACACGGTCATGGCAATCGGTTCGGCCGCGCCAACGCGATGACGTACCCCCACTTTGGCCAAGACCGTCCATACTACTCAAACCGACAGACGGGTCTGTCTACGCTGTGCTAATGTCTGGGGGCCGACCGGAAATTCCTTCGAATTCGCACTCATCCGGGTGCTTCCGGCCACTCGATCAAGGAGTGCTTGAATGACCACACTGACCGCCGAGGCCGTTCGACCGGTGACGCATGCCAAGGTGCGCATTCTTGCCACCGCCGACCGACTGTTCTACACCGAGGGTGTACACACCGTCGGCGTAGACCGCATCATCAGCGAGTCCAAGGTCACCAAGGCCACGTTTTACAAGTATTACCGCTCAAAAGACGCCCTCATCGTCGTCTATCTGCAGGGAAGGGACCGCCTTGCCCGGGATTTTCTGACCAGCCTCGAAACGCGCTTCGATACCCCAGAGCAGCGACTGCGCGGCGTCGTCAACGAAATCTCGGCCCAGGTCATTCGCGACGGCTTTCACGGCTGTCCGTTCATCAACGCGGCCGCCCAGTTCGCCGATCCTGCCCACCCGGTGCGTCAGGCAGTTTCTGCACACCGCGATTGGTACGGACGGTCAATCGAGGATATGTTCCGCGGCATCGGCCATGCCCGGCCCGGCGACGCGGCCGACGATTTCTTTCTCGCCAGAGACGGAGCCTTCGCCGGAGCCAATCTGGGTGACCCGGTCGGCGCCCACACCGCTCTGATCCGCGCTTTCCAGCGCGTCCTCGATGAGTCGAGAGACTAGAGCGTCGAGAGACTAGAGCTCAGTAGGCCGACACACGGTCAAGGTCGAGCCGGTCGTGGCGGCCCAGACGAATACTCGCCGCCGCGACCAACGACTGCACATGATCGGCCCGACCGGCGCCGGCCACCGGCGCCACCACGTCGGGGCGGGTGAGCAGCCACGCCAAGGCGATCGACGCCGGCGCCGCCCCCTGGGCGGCCGCGATGCGGTCGACCACAGCGAGTATGCGCCGACAGCGACGGTTGAGGTAGACCGCGGCGAGCTGCCCGCGGGCGGTGCCGGCGGCCTCCGCTTTGGTGCGGAAAGCGCCGGCCAGAAAACCGTGAGCGAGGGCGAAGCCCGGCATGACGGCAAGGCGCTGGGCGCGGGCCACGACGGCGATGTCCTTTTCAAGTTCGGCCCGATGCACGAGGTTGTATGGCGTCTCAGCGGCAACGAACTTGGGCAGCCCGAGGGCAGAGAGCACGCGGGCTTCCATGAGCCGTTCCGCTGAGAAATTGGATGCGCCGAGGTAGCGCACCTTGCCGGCACGTACGAGGGCGTCAACTGCGATCAGGCTCTCTTCGAGCGCGACGGTCTTGTCGTCGAAGTGAAAGTAGAGCAGGTCGACATAGTCGGTGCCGAGCCGCACGAGGCTGGCTTCGACGGCAGCGACGATGCTGTTCTGGGTCAGCCCCGGGTTATCAAGATTGCGGCCGATTTTGGTGGCCAGAACGGTGTCGGCGCGCCCTCCGCGCGAACGCAGCCACGAGCCGATAATCACTTCACTGCGTCCGGCAGCGAAGCTGTCTGCGGTGTCGAGAAAGTTACCGCCGAGGCCCCGGTGCGCGTCGAGAATCGCGACGGAGGCGTCGCCGGTGGCCGTCCAGCCGAACGCATTGCAGCCGAGCGCCAGCGGATGCACGCGCAGCTCGGTTCCCGGAATCTGACGCCGAATCGGCTCCGCACCGATCGTTGTCTCCGCCTGCTCCGACTGATCGATCGACATCGCGTCAAGAGAGGGTGAGACAGCCTGTCGCGTCATTGTGGTCTCCTCCCGAAGTTCGTCCGGATCGAAGAATACGCCGCTACCAGTCTCTACGGCCAGCGGTCTCTACCCGGGATTCTCTTCGTAAACTGTTCTCTGCCTGACTTTAGGCGAGGCCCCCGACATTTCCCGGCGGCGCGCGAAACCGTTACCGAAATGTACGTCGGCAACCGGAATTTGGGTGTTGTGACGGTCGAATGTGACCCGAAAACGGCACACGCTCGCGTTGGCCCTGGCCGCAAACGGTACCCGTGCGGTTTGTTAGACTGGCGGTTGCGTGAAAAGTGGGCCACCTCTGCAGGTGCACATCTGCCTTGGGCCGTCGGCTATCTAATCGACTGATCGATCAGCCGGCTCGGTATCGTGCCCGAATCAACCGCAGGAAAGCAGCCATGACCACCCTCGCCGCCGTTCCCAACGCCCAGGTTCCCCGTGAGGCTCTCCGGCGCCGCACCTTCGCCGTGATCTCCCACCCCGACGCCGGCAAGTCCACCCTGACCGAAGCTTTGCTGCTGCACGCCCGCGCGATCACCTCCGCCGGTGCCACACACGGCAAGGCCGGCCGCAGCGGCACCGTCTCAGACTGGATGGCGATGGAAAAGGCTCGTGGAATTTCGGTGACGAGCGCCGCAATCCAGTTCGAGTACCACGACGCCGTGATCAACCTCGTCGACACCCCCGGCCACGCCGACTTCTCCGAAGACACCTTTCGCGTTTTGTCCGCAGTGGATGCTGCGGTGATGCTCGTCGACGCCGCCAAGGGTCTCGAGCCGCAGACCATGAAGCTGTTCGCCGTCTGCAAGCAACGCGGGCTGCCCGTCATCACAGTGATCAACAAGTGGGACCGCCCCGGCGACGCTCCCCTGGCGCTGATGGATGAAATTCAGACTCGTACCGGTCTGCTGCCCACTCCGCTGAACTGGCCCGTCGGTGAGGCCGGCGACCTGCGCGGCGTGCTCGATCGCCGGTCCGGCGACTTTCTGAGCTACACCCGAACGGCCGGCGGAGCGACCGTGGCCGAATCGGTGCGACTGGATGCAGCCAGCGCGGCGATCCAGGAAGGCCCGGCCTGGGCATCCGCTGTCGAGGAATCGGAGCTGCTCGATGCGGAGTCGCAAAATCACGACTCAGAACTCTTTCTCGACGGACAAACCACCCCGGTGCTGTTCTGCGCCGCCGTGGCTAACTTCGGGGTGCAGCAGCTGCTCGACACCCTCGTCGAGTTCGCACCGTCGGCCGAAGCCCGCCCGGATATCGACGGCAACCCGCGCAAAGTCGCATCCCCGTTCTCCGGTTTCGTTTTCAAGGTGCAGTCGGGTATGAACTCAGCACACCGCGACCATGTCGCCTTTGTGCGCGTGTGTTCGGGCGAATTCCGCCGCGGCATGATCGTCACCCACGCGGAAACCGGCCGCCCCTTTGCCACCAAGTACGCGCAGCAGCTGTTCGGCAAGGAACGCACCGTGACCGACCAGGCCTGGCCCGGCGACATCATCGGCCTCGTGAATGCATCGGCGCTGCGCGTGGGCGACTCGATCTTTGAGGACGAGCGCGTGGAGTTTCCGCCGCTGCCGTTGTTCTCCCCCGAACACTTTCGTGCCATTCGCCCGGTCGACAGCAGCAAGCACAAGCAGTTTCGCCGCGGCATCGACCAGCTCGACCATGAGGGGGTCATCCAGGTCATGCGCTCAGAGGTGCGCGGTGAGCAGTCTCCAGTGCTCGGCGCCGTCGGCCCGATGCAGTTCGAGGTTGTTGAAGACCGCATGGTGAATGATTTTCACGCCGACGTGCGCATGGAGGCTCTCCCCTACCAGGTGGCCCGCAAGACCGACCGGGAGAGCGCGCTGGTGCTCGCCGGAACCCGCCAGGTGGAGGTCTTCACCCGTTCGGACGGCACGCTGCTCGCCCTGTTCAGCACCCCCTGGCGATTGCAGGCGATCGCCAAAGAGAACCCGAAGCTCGTACTGATCGACATCGCGAACGCGACAGCCGAGGACTTCATGTAGCTTGCTGCCTGTCGGCGAACACCTCCCGCGCACTGTCGCACGCACCCCATCGTGATTCCATGATGTGTACGATTCGACGCAAACTGTGGTGTCTCTGCGAGGGCACTCGCTACTGTTGTCAACACGGGAGGCGGAATGCCCAAGACCAGCGATGCCCGGCGCGCCGAGCGGCGCGCCGGGCGGCGGGCGGAGCGGCGGGCGGAGACCATCAACGCTGACTGGTATGTGTATGCGCTTCCCGGTGCCTTGTGCGGTGGACCATGAACGGTTCCTCCATTGTCCCGGAGGGTGGGAAGCCCTCTTCGGCTCTGCAATGGTGCCCTTCACTGGGTGATCTTCGATCCACCGACCTCGACCGCGCCGGCGGCAAGGGAGCGAACCTCGGCGAACTCGTCGCCGCGGGGTTCGCTGTGCCGCCCGGTTTCGTGATCTCGACGGCAGCGTACCGAGAGGTCGTAGCTGGACTGACCATCCCCACACACGACACGGTGGCAGCCCTCGAGGCGCCGGAGGCCGTGCGCAACAGCATCCTGGAGGCGTATGCCGAGCTGGGCGCAGGGCGGGTCGCCGTTCGCTCCAGCGCGACCGCGGAAGACCTTCCCGGTGCGGCTTTCGCCGGGCAGCAAGATACCTTTCTCGGCATCGAGGGTGAGCCTGCGCTTCTTGACGCCGTGCGCCGCTGCTGGGGATCGCTGTGGACGGACCGGGCGATCTCGTATCGGGCACGACTCGGTATCGACGACACGTCGGTGGCGATCGCCGTTGTCGTGCAGCGAATGGTGCCGGCCGACATCGCGGGCGTGATGTTCACGGCGAACCCGGTCACCGGCGCGCGCGACCAGGTCGTGATCGACTCCAACCCAGGCCTGGGCGAAGCCGTCGTGTCGGGCCTGGTCACTCCCGACCACGCCGTGCTCGACGCGCGTGGACACGTCGCCCAGCGGCGCGCGGGCACCCACACCGTCGTGATCCGCGAAGTCGCGGAGGGCGGCACCGAGACTGTGAGAGCGTCAGAGGCACGGTCGGACGCTGCCCCATCCCCGAGCGACGCCGACCTCGCACACCTCGCCGAGATCGGCCATCGCATCGAGACACAGTTCGGCAGGCCGCAGGACATCGAGTGGGCGCTTGCGGCCGGCGAGTTCCGGATCCTGCAGGCGCGGCCGATGACCGCTCTACCGCCCGCGCCGATCCGACTGAACCGGTTTCAACGCCTTATCGGTCCGATCATCCTCGAGCTGCTGCCACGCCGCCCGTACCCAATGGAGGTCAGCGCCTGGATCGCTGTGAACCTCGGTCCCAACCTCGAGGAGATGGTCGAGCGGCTCAGCGGCGCCCATTTCACCCTGCTGAATTCAATGCCCGACGTCGACCACGTCGTACAGTCGTACGTGCCGCCGAACCCCGTGCTGAGCTGGCGCACGCCGCTGCAATTGCTGCGCACTCTCGGGCGAACCGGCCGCGACCCGCGCGCCTGGACCGACGATCCGGATCACCGATCCTACCTCGCTGAAACCAAAGAGCTGGATGCCACGGAGGTCTCCCAGCTCTCGTGGGCCGAACTGCTCGGCATCCCCGCGCGGGCCGGCGGCGCTGGCGCACACATCACGAACCTCCGCGTTGGATACCTCCCGGCGGCTGCCGGCGCGATGGTGCGGCTGCGTATCCTGCTGTCGCTGCTGCGGCGTAAGGAATTGTTCGGCTCGCTCGTGCTCGACCCGTACACGATGACCCAGGAAGCCAACGCCGAGCTGGGCGAGATCGCCCGGCAACTGCGCGACGATCCCGGGCTGAGAGAAAAGTGCCGGGGGCTGGACGGTGCGCAGCTGTTGGACCTGGTCGAAACCGACCCCGCCGCCCACAAGGTCCGCGATTCGCTGGAGGCCTTCCTCTCCAGGTTCGGTCACCGCGAGACCGTCAGCATCCTGCTTCCGCGTGACCCGACCTGGTCGCAGTCACCGAAGACTGTGCTCGCGGTGGTGGCAATGCTGCTGGGTACCGATTCTGAGCGCGCACCGGATTCGACAGCATCAGATAGTGCTCTAACACGGTTGCTGGGGCATCCGCTGATTCGTGCCACGCGTTCCGCGCACGGCGTGCGCAGCCTCGTGCGCAAGGCATCCGCCGCGGCGGCATTGCGCGAAGACACTCACTTCGAGCTGTCTCGCACCATGCCGATCGTGCGTCGTGCGGTGCACGAGCTGGGGAGGCGCCTGGCCGACAACGGGGTGCTCGATGCTGCCGACGACATCTGGATGCTCGCTCTCGACGAGCTGCGCCGGACGGGGCCGGATGCCGCTGACTTGGGCCTGCGTGGCATCGTTGAGCGTCGCCGCACCGCCTTCGCGGAACTGGCCGGTTCCCCGCTGATCGCCCCGACGACGCTCTACCCGCGCCTATCCTCCTCTGGCATCGAGGGCGTTCTGGTGAGCGGCACCGGCGGTGGTGGAGGGCGCGTCACCGGCTCTGTGCGCATCGTCAGACGATTTCGCGACGCTGCGCGCGGGCGAAGTACTCGTGTGCTCCGCGACGAACCCGTCGTGGACACCGCTGTTCGCCCGGGCAGCTGCAGTGGTCGTCGACAACGGCGAACTCGCCTCACATGCCGCGATTGTCGCGCGAGAATACGGCATTCCGGCGGTGATGGGCACCGGAAACGGCACCGCCGTGCTGACCACCGGCACTCGGGTGCAAGTAGACGGTGCGCTCGGGGTCGTGTTTCCGGTCGATGAGGGGCAGTGAGCAACTCCGACCTGGGCGAGCCTCGAAACAGACCAGCTCCGCGGTGCTGACCCATAAAAGAAGGCCGCACCTCGTGCAGGATGCGGCCTTCTTGGTGGGTGTCGGTGCTAGTTACGCGTCGACCACCACGGAGGTGATGACCGGGCTGCGACGGTACTTGCGGTTCATCCAACGGCTCACGGACTGCGTGAACAGGTCTTCGAGCTCGGCACCGTCGACGATCTTAATGCGGTTCGCGGCCTTCATGGCCTCATCGATAACCTTCGTGGCGCCCTTGACCCACTCGTCGTCGTGCACGAATCCGCGGGCCAGGAACTCGACGGGCTCAGAGAGCATGCCGGTCTTGCCGTTGAGGATTCCGAGGATGGTGATGGTGCCGTCTTCGGCGAGCTTACGACGATCTTCCATCGCGGCAGTGGATGCCCCGCCGACGGTCATGCCATCAACGAAGATGTAGTCCGCGACAACGCGGCCGGTGGCCTTGGCCTTGCCGTCGATGAGGTCGACGACAACGCCGTCTTCAACAACGATGACGTTCTCTTCGGGGACACCGGTCTGGACGGCGAGTTCGGCGTTGGCGGTGAGGTGACGCCATTCACCGTGGATCGGCATGACGTTGACCGGCTTGACGATGTTGTAGCAGTAAACCAGCTCACCGGCGCTCGCGTGACCGGAGACGTGCACCTTGGCGTTGCCCTTGTGCACAACGTTGGCGCCCCAACGGATCAAGCCGTTGATGACACGGTAGATGGAGTTCTCGTTGCCGGGGATCAGCGAGCTCGCGAGCAGCACGGTGTCGCCCTCGCCGATCTTGATGACGTGCTCACGGTTGGCCATGCGCGAGAGGGCGGCCATCGGCTCACCCTGCGAGCCGGTGCAGATGAGTACGACCTTGTCGTCCTTCATGCGCTCGAGCGCCTTCATGTCCACCACGAGGCCCTTCGGAACGTTGAGGTAACCGAGCTCGCTCGCGATCCCCATGTTGCGCACCATTGAGCGGCCGACGAAGGCGACCTTGCGGTTGTGCTTGACGGCAGCGTCGATGACCTGCTGGATGCGGTGCACGTGGCTGGCGAAGCTGGAGACGATGATGCGGCGCGGGGAGGTGCGGAACACCGTGTCGATCGCCGGTCCGATGTCCTTCTCCGCAGTGGTGAAACCGGGAACCTCAGCGTTGGTCGAGTCCGTCATGAACAGATCGACGCCCTCTTCGGCCAGGCGAGCGAAGGCGCCAAGGTCGGTGAGCCGCTTGTCGAGCGGGAACTGATCCATCTTGAAGTCGCCGGTGGCGAGCACGAGGCCCGCTTCGGTACGGATGGCGATGGCGAGGCCGTCGGGGATGGAGTGGTTCACCGCGATGAATTCGAGGTCGAAGACGCCCTGCGTGCGGCGTTCGCCCTCTTTCACCTCGATGAAGTTCTGGCTGAGGCGGTGCTCCTGCAGCTTGGCAGCGAGGAAGGCCAGGGTGAGCTTGGAGCCGATGACGGGAATGTCGCCGCGTTCCTTGAGCAGGTACGGGACTGCCCCGATGTGGTCTTCGTGGCCGTGGGTGAGCACGATGGCCTCGATGTCCTGCAGGCGGTCCCGGATGGCCGTGAAGTCGGGCAGGATGACGTTAATGCCGGGCTGGTTGTCCTCGGGGAAGAGAACGCCGCAGTCGATGATGAGCAGCTTTCCCTTGTGCTCGAAGACGGTCATGTTGCGACCGATCTCGCCGAGGCCTCCGAGCGGGATGATGCGCATGCCGCGATCCGGCAGTGCCGGAGGAGTGCTCAGGTCGAGGTAGTGGTTATTCATGAATCTCATTTCGTTGTCTGCGGTACTGCATGTCCAGGTGTGTGGGGACCGAGCTCGGGCAGGCGGTAAGCCGGCGAGAAATACTCAGGGGGCTTCAGCGCGCATGCGCGTACATCGTGTCGTGCCTGACGGGCAAGCGAAATACCGGTCAGATACCTCCCTAGTCTACCGATGCAACAACGTCGGCGTATTCCGGTCGGAAATGCACAATTCTTACAGGCACCGTGCAGCCGACACGGAGACGCCCTCGATAAAGTTTGAGAATGACTTCTTCTGCGCTGTACGACATCCCCCTCACCCTCATCGATGGAACAGAGACGACCTTCGGCGCCTACAGGGGTAAGACTGTTCTCATCGTCAACGTGGCCTCCAAATGCGGTTTCACCCCGCAATATGCCGGCCTAGAAGCGTTGTACAAGCGCTTCGCGGACGACGGACTGGTCGTGCTCGGCCTGCCGAGCAACCAATTCATGGGGCAGGAACCCGGCGCCGAAGCTGACATCGCCGAATTCTGCGGTATGACCTACGGCGTGACCTTTCCGATGACGGCCAAGGTCGATGTGCGGGGCAAGCACCAGCATCCGCTCTATGCCGAACTCACCACGTTCAAGCATGGCCTGCTGCCCGGGCTGATCAAGTGGAACTTCGAGAAGTTTCTGGTGACCCCCTCCGGTGAAATCGTCAATCGTTTCGCCTCCGCGGTGGAGCCGGAATCAACCGAGATCGTCGACGCGATCGAGAAGGTTCTGGCCGACAAAGCCGCCTAACGGTTCGTCCCACGCCGCGGGCGCAGGTTTAGTGGCTGGGCGGCCGCTAGATCATGCGCCCAGCCACCAAAGGTGCGCCGACGGGGCGCGGCAACTCAACGGGCGGCTCGGCGAAGCACAGCCTCTGCGTGCCGCAACACGGGGCCGTCGATCATTCGGCCCTCGTGCCGAAAGACGCCGCGGGAGCTCGCTGCGGCCTCAAGCAGCCCGAGGGCGTAGTCGACTTCGGCGGCGGTCGGCTGGTAGGCGGCCCGAATGACGGCGACCTGGTCGGGATGGATGCAGGCGGTCGCGGTGAATCCGCTCGCGACGGCATCCGTGGCTTCGCCGTTCAACCCAGCCGTGTCCGCGATGTCGAGGTGCACGGCGTCGATGGCCGCCTTGTCCTGGGCTCCGGCAGCGAGCAGCACCAGTGAACGGGCCTGGCGGGCAACGTCACGGTACCGACCGTCGGGGAACCGGCTGGAGGTGCCGCCAAGAGAGGCGACGAGGTCTTCGGCCCCCCACATGAGCGCGACGACGTTGCGGGCGGCGGCAATCTCGGGTGCGGCCACGACACCAGCCGCGGTTTCACACAGGGCGATCACCCGAAATGCCGCGAGCGCCTCGACCTGGCCGGCGCTGACGGTCTTGGCGAGCATGACGTCGCGGTAGTCCGTGCGATCGAGCGCCGCCAGATCAAGTGCAAAGTCCACAGTGTCGGCCGCGTTGATGCGCACGATCGTGCGGGCCGGATCAAGCGGATGCTCGATCAGTGCGCGCCGCGCACCGGCCCTGGCTGCGGGCGCGATCGCATCCTCCAGGTCGAGGATGACGGCATCGGCCCGGTCGAGCGCCTTCGCGAAACGTTCCGGCCGGTCGGCCGGACAGAACAAGAGTGCGGGGCCGAGGGTGAACGGCGCCGGGGTGAACGGGCTGAGCCCCACCGGGCTTTCGTCGAAGGAATCGGGGCCGGCCGGGTCAAAATCCTGATCGAACGGGTCGGGACCAACCGGGTCGCCATCGAACTCGTCGCCATCGAACGGGCCGCTCATTCTGCTGCCTCGCGGCACCAGACCAGCACTGTGCGCACCGCCGTTCCGACGACGACACCCTGCTGGTTGCGGCCGGTGTGTTCGAGAGTGATCACGCCCTGCCCCGGGCGGCTCGCGGAGAGCCGTTTGTCGGTGACGATGGTCTCGGAGTACAGGGTGTCGCCGTGATGAAGCGGATGCGGAAACGTCACGGCGGAAAACCCCAGATTGGCCACGATCGTGCCCTGGGTCAGCTGCGCGACGGAGCTGCCGACCATGGTCGACAGGGTGAACATCGAGTTCACCAGGCGTTCACCGAACGGCTGCGTGGCCGACCATGCCGCATCGAGGTGCAGGGCCTGCGTGTTCATGGTCATCGTCGTGAACTGCACATTGTCGGCCTCGGTCACAGTTCGGCCTGGACGGTGCTGGTAAAGCGCTTCGAGGTCGAACTCCTCGAAATACAGGCCGCGCTGCTCGATCGGGTGCCGCTCCCCCGCGGTCGGCGCTGCTGCGGCGACCGGCGGGTCGTTGGGGGTTCCTGGCTTGGGCATCCGCTTCTCCGTTTCAGTCAGGTCAGGCGGCGAAGCCGAGTGACCGGGCGATGACCATGAGCTGCACCTCGGTCGTGCCCTCACCCAACTCAAGCACTTTGGAATCACGATAGTGCCGGGCCACCGGGTTTTCGTTCATGAATCCGTAGCCGCCGAAGATCTGGGTCGCATCGCGGGCGTTGTCCATGGCGGCTTCGCTACCGATCATCTTGGCGATCGACGCCTCCATTTTGAACGGGCGCCCACTGATCATGGTCAGGGCCGCGTCATAGTAGGCGAGGCGGGCACTGTGCACACGTGCTTGCATGCGGGCGAGCTTGAAGGCGATGTGCTGGTTGGATCCGATGGCGCGGCCGAACACGTTGCGGCTCTTGGCGTAGCGCACCGACTCGTCCAGGCAGCCCTGCGCAGCCCCGGTGCACAACGCGGCGAACGCGACGCGGCCCTCATCGAGGGTCTGCACGAAGTTGGCGAAGCCGCGGCCACGCTCACCGAGCAAATTCGCTTCGGGCACGCGAACGTCGTCAAAGAGCAGCGGATGTGTGTCGGAGGTGTGCCAGCCGACCTTGTCGTAGGAGGGCAATACGGTGAAACCGGGTGCCGGGGTCGGCACCAGAATGGCGGTGAGTTCCTTCTTGACCGACCCATCGGCACGGGGTGACTGGCCGGTGACAGCGGTGACCGTGACCAGCCGGGTGATGTCGGTGCCGGAGTTGGTGATGAACTGTTTGCTGCCGTTGATCACCCATTCACCCTCGCTGAGTTCTGCGGTGGTTTTGGTGCCTGCGGCGTCGGAGCCGGCATCCGCCTCGGTGAGGCCGAAGGCGGAAAGAGCCTTGCCGCTGGCGAGCAGGGGCACCCACTCCTGCTTCTGTTCCTCGGTGCCACGACGGTAGACCGGCATGATTCCGAGGCCGACACCGGCTTCGAGCGTGACCGCGATGCTCTGGTCGACTCGAGCCAGCTGTTCGACGGCGAGGCAGAGCGAGAAGTAGTCGCTGCCCTGGCCGCCATAGTTTGTGGGGAAAGGCAGGCCGAACAGTCCCATCTCCCCCATCTGGTCGATGATGCCGTAGGGCAGCCTCCGCTTGGTGTCGTACTCGTAGGCCGCGGGAGCGACGACGGTGTCGGCGAAGTCACGCACCTGGTCACTGAGGGTCTGCTGGGCGGGGCTGAGTTCGTAGCTCATTGAGGGTCTCCCTGGTCTGCGGTGGGTGTGGGCTCGGCGCTTTCGGGGTCGGGGCTTTCGGGGTCGGGGTCGGGGTCGGCGCTTTCGGGGTCGGGGACGACCGTCGCGACGACCTGGTCGAGGCGCACAAGGTCACCGGGAGTGACTGTGATGCTCACGGTTCCCGCCTGGTTCGCGACCAGTTTGTGCTCCATTTTCATGGCCTCGATCGTGGCGATGGTCTGCCCCGCGACCACCCGGTCTCCGGTCGCAACCGGCACGGAGACGACGGTTCCCGGCATCGGCGAGCTCACCTCCGGACGCAGAGCGCCCGGAACCCGGTCACGCCCGGCGAGCATTTCGGTCAGGGTTTCCGCACGACTGGGCAGTCCGAGGTCGAACGAGACACCGTCATGACCGAGATACAGGTGGCCATCTGTGCACGCCACGTCGTATAGGCGCAGCACGCCGGCGAACTCGACTCGTACCCGACCGGAATCCACTGTCGAGATGCTGCCGGCGGCCGACGGATGTTCGTCGACGCTGATGGATGCTGCGCCAGACTCTCCGAGAACGCTCACGGAGGCATAGCGCTCGCCGCCGCGCCCGAGCTGGTATCGCACGGGACGGTACTCGCCGAAGCGCCACCCGCTCGGACGCTGCCAAACCGACGCCCCGGACTCGGACTCGGACTCGGCGGCAGCATGCTGCAGGAGGGCCGCGGCCGCCAGCAGATGGTCGTCGACCTGGCGAAAGGCCAGATGCGGGAGCGTGCGCTCGATCAGCCCGGTGTCGAGCCGGCCGGCGCGCACTGCCGGTTCGTGCAACAACAGGCGAAGATATTCCAGATTGGTATGGATGCCAAGCACGAGGGTGTCGGCCAGTGCGCGATCGAGGCGGGCGATGGCCGCCGTGCGATCGGGGGCCCAGGCAACGATCTTGGCGAGCATCGGATCGTAGGCGCCGCCGATCTCCAGAAGCGGCAGCAGTGCGCTGTCGACGCGAACGCCATCTCCGACGGGCTCTCGCAGGGCCAGCACAGTTCCGGTCATCGGCAGAAAGTCACGGTCGGGGTTCTCGGCATAGACTCGCGCCTCGATAGCATGCCCGTCAAGGCATATATCTGTCTGACCGAGGGTGAGCGGCTCCCCCGCGGCAATACGCAACTGCCAGTCGACCAGGTCGATTCCCGTCACGAGCTCGGTGACCGGGTGCTCAACCTGCAGGCGGGTGTTCATCTCCATGAAGAAGAACTCGTCGGGGGCGTCGGCGGCGACCAGGAACTCGACGGTGCCGGCTCCGCGGTAGTCGACGCTGCGGGCAGCCTCGCACGCGGCCTCGCCGATGCGAGCGCGCGTAGCCGCGTCGAGCAGCGGCGACGGCGCTTCTTCGATGACCTTTTGGTGGCGGCGCTGCAACGAACACTCGCGTTCGCCGAGGTGGATGACGGCGCCGTAGTTGTCGGCCAGCACCTGCACCTCGATATGGCGCGGGATGGAGACGAGCCGTTCCAGAAAGAGGGTGTCGTCGCCGAAGGCGTTCGCCGCCACACGGCGCGCGGTCACCAGCGCAGCGGCGAGATCCTCGATGCTCTCGACGATCTGCATGCCCTTGCCGCCGCCGCCGGCGGACGGTTTGATCAGAAGTGGGTATCCGACATCGGCGGCGGCCTCGATGAGTTCCTCATCGCTGAGACCGGGGCGCGCTACGCCGGGAATGATCGGCACTCCGAAGCCGGCGACGTGGTTCTTCGAACGGATCTTGTCGCCCATCACGGCCAGCGCGGTGACACTCGGTCCGATGAACACGATTCCGGCATCGGCGCAGGCCTGCGCGAAGGCCTCGTTTTCGCTGAGAAACCCGTAGCCCGGGTGGATGGCCCCCGCACCGGTCTGCGCGGCCGCGGCGAGAACGCGTTCGATACTGAGGTAGCTCTCGATGGGGGCTGCCGGGCCGATGCGCACCGCGGCATCCGCCAGCTGTACGTGCCGGGCACCCCGGTCTGCGTCACTGTACACGGCAACCGAACGGATGCCCCGCTCGCGCAGGGTGCGCATGATGCGGCAGGCGATCTCGCCGCGATTGGCGACGAGCACGGTATCGAAGGGGACGTTGTGGGTCATCAGTTCACATCCGAAACAGGCCGAAGGCGGGATCAGGCAGGGGGACGGCGGCGCAGACGCCGAGGGCCAGGCCGAGCACTGTGCGGGTGTCGGCCGGGTCGATGACACCGTCGTCCCAGAGCCGAGCGGTCGAATAGTACGGGCTGCCCTGCTGCTCGTACTGGTCGGCGATGGGCTGCTTGAACGCGTCCTCAGCCTCGGCCGACCAGTGGTCGCCGCGTGACTCGATTTGTTCGCGCTTGACTGTCGCGAGCACCGCGGAGGCCTGCGGACCGCCCATGACGGAGATACGACTGCCCGGCCACATCCACAGGAAGCGAGGAGAGTAGGCGCGTCCGCACATGGAATAGTTGCCGGCACCGAAAGACCCGCCGATGACGACGGTGAATTTGGGAACGCGGGTGGTGGCGACGGCGGTGACCATTTTGGCGCCGTGCTTGGCGATGCCACCGGCCTCGGCGTCTCTGCCGACCATGAAGCCGGAGATGTTCTGCAGAAAGATCAGGGGGATGCCGCGCTGGTCGCACAGCTCGATGAAGTGGGCTCCCTTCTGGGCAGACTCGGCGAACAGGATGCCATTGTTGGCGACGATGCCCACCTGGTGGCCGTGCAGGTGGGCGAATCCGGTGACCAGAGTGTTGCCATACTCCCTCTTGAATTCGTGGAATTCGCTCGCGTCGATCAGGCGGGCGATCACTTCGCGCACGTCGTAGGGCTGCTGCACGTCGACGGGGACGGCGCCGTAGAGTTCGTCGGCGGGCGCTGCGGGCTCCCGCACCGGCAGCACCGGCCAGGCCGACGGGGCGGGCGGCGACAGGGTCGCCACAATGTCGCGCACGATCTGCAGGGCGTGTTCGTCGTCCTCGGCCAGGTGGTCGGTGACGCCCGACACGCGGGAATGCAGGTCGCCGCCGCCGAGTTCTTCGGCCGAGACGATCTCGCCGATCGCTGCTTTGACCAGCGGCGGGCCGCCGAGAAAGATCGTGCCCTGGTTACGCACAATCACGGTCTCGTCGCTCATGGCCGGAACGTAGGCGCCGCCGGCCGTGCACGAGCCGAGCACCGCGGCGATCTGCGGAATGCGGGCGGCGGACATCCGTGCCTGGTTGTAAAAGATGCGACCGAAGTGGTCGCGGTCGGGAAAGACCTCGTCTTGCCGGGGCAGGAAGGCACCGCCGGAGTCGACGAGGTAGACGCACGGCAGCCGGTTCTCAACGGCGATTTCCTGCGCCCGCAGGTGTTTCTTCACCGTGAGCGGGTAGTACGTGCCGCCCTTGACTGTGGCGTCGTTGCAGATGATGAGCACGGGGCGGCCGTGCACGAGGCCGATTCCGGCAATGAGACCGGCGCCGGGGCTGTCGTCGTCGTACAGGCCGGTGGCGGCAAGGGGAGCGATTTCGAGGAATGGGCTGCCCTCATCGAGCAGGCGGTCGACGCGCTCCCGCGGCAGGAGCTTACCGCGGGCCAGGTGCCGCTGCCGTGAGGTCTCGGGGCCACCGAGCGCCGCTTCGGCGAGGCGGGAGCGGAGTTCGGCCACGAGCGCGCGCTGCGCGCTGTCGTTGGTGCGAAAGGCCGGCGCGCTGCGGTCAAGCTCGCTTCTGAGTACCTGCATCGCCGACCAGTCTCCTTCGACATTGGCGCCAATCACAGTTAATGATTGGTAACTCAAATTAGGTTAGCTAGTGTTAACTCAAATGTCCAGTGACCAGAGAACCACACCGAGTCCACCCGCCGCGCCTCCGGTGGCGCCGACGATGCGCAGCCAGGCCAAAGCCGACCGCCGGGATGCGCTGCTCGGCGCTGCGGCCCATCTGTTCGCCCGCTCCGGGTTCAACGGGGTCTCGATCGAAGACCTCGGTGCGGCCGTCGGCGTGAGCGGGCCGGCCATGTACCGTCATTTCAACGGCAAACAAGCCGTGCTGGCCGCCCTGCTCATTGACGTGAGCGAGGATCTGGTCTCTGGGGGTCGCTCCGTGGTCACGGCGACCACGGATGCCACAGCCGCCCTGCGCGACCTCGTGCGCTTCCATGTGACTTTCGCCCTGTCCAACCCTGATGTGATCCGCGTGCAGGACCGCGACCTCGACAGCCTCGCGGAATCGGATCGACATCGGGTGCGGGAACTTCAGCGCGAGTACGTGGAGCTCTGGGTGCAGGTGTTGCAGCACGTGCACCCGGGAGCCGACGAGGCAGCGCTGCGCATCCGCGCCCACGCGACCTTCGGCCTGATCAATTCCACACCGCACAGTGCTCGCACCTCCAGCCAGCCGTCGGTGCGCGCGCTCCTGGAAGAGATGGCGCTTGCCGCCCTCGGCCTGGCCCAGACGTAGCGGTATCGGAGCTAGCCAGCACGGCACCGCTTCCAGCCGTCAGAACGCGGCGGTACAGACGCACATCTCATTGCCCTCGACATCCGCGAGCACCCACCAATCAGGTGCATGCTCGTCGGTGAGCAACGTTCCCCCGGCATCGATGATCTTCTGCACGCGCTCCTCGGCCTCATCGCCGGGCACATAGACGTCAAGATGGATGCGGTTGCGGTCAGTTCGTGCGATCTCCATGTGCTGGAACCAGAACTTCGGCGCACTTCCGCGCGGGTCGACGAGGTCGATACCGTCGTCGCCGGAGGCCTCCACGTAGTCGAGTGCGGCGGCCCAGAACGGGCGGATAGCGTCGGCGTCGGTGCAGTCGATGGCAACGTCATACCGCGCAGGATGACTCGGCACCAACGTGGCGCCGAGAGCTCCGGCGATGTCGTCGATCGTGGCAGCGAGGGAGAGGTCTCGGGCGGTCACTCCCCCGACGTCGTGTGACTGCAGACGGAAGCCCACCCTGCCGTAGCCGACGGTCACGTCGGGGTGGTGATTCATGGCATCCGCTGCCTGCGCGACTCGGTCTGCCACCGCGATGGCTGAACCGAAATCCGCCGTCGTGAAGGAGGCGTGCAGCGCCCCGTCGAAATGCACGAAGGCGCTGCCCTCGAGCGCGTGGGCCGTGTTGAAGGGGGCGAGGAGTTCAGCGCTGGGATTCATAACTCCACTGTGGTCCGCTGCCACAGTTCGGTCAACCGCCTGGCGCACCCAGGTCAGACCATCGTCAGCACGCGGGCGGGGTCGGCAAGGATGGTCCCGATGTCGGCCAGAAACCGGGAACCCTGCTCGCCGTCGACCAGGCGGTGGTCGAACGACAGGCTGAGCGTGAGCACCTTGCGCAGGGCGACCTGCCCGCGATACTCCCACGGCAGCACCCGGATGGCGCCCATCGCGAGAATCGCCGCCTCCCCCGGGTTGAGGATGGGGGTGCCGGCGTCGATGCCGAAAACTCCGATATTGGTGATGGTGATAGTGCCGCCGGACAGTGCTGCGGGAGCGGTCGTGCCGGCCCGCGCCGCCGTGGTGAGCTCGGCGAGCGCAGCGGCGATGCCGCGCAGGTCGAGCCGGTCGGCATCGACGATGTTCGGCACGAGCAGCCCGCGCGGAGTCGCAGCGGCAATGCCGAGGTTGACGTAGTTGTACTGCACGATCTCCCCAGCCGGCTCATCCCAGCGGGTGTTGACCGCGGGAGTGCGGTCAACACCAAGGCAGAGCGCCTTGGCAACGACGGCGAGGATCCCGATACCGGCGTCGGCAAATTGCCGATCGGCGCGCAGGGAGTCGAGCAGCTCAACGGTCGGGGTGACGTCGACGGTGAGAAACTCGGTCACGTGCGGCGCCGTGAACGCGCTCTGCACCACGGCAGCCGCGGTGAGTTTGCGCAGACTCTTGATCGGTGTGCGGGTCTCACGTTCGGTTCCGGGTTGCGTTCCCGGTGTGGCAGTGGGTGCGCCGGATGAATCGGCGACCTCGTGCTGGTCAGACGCCGGCACCGACTCGCTGATGTGGGCACGCACGTCTTCCCTGGTGATCAGGCCATCCAGACCGGTTCCGGCCACCGTGTCGAGGTCGATCCCGAGGTCACGGGCCAACGCCCGCACCGGCGGCGTCGAGCGCGGTCGCTCACCGCCGGATTTCGCGGGAGTCGGTGCCGGATCGGGTGCCGACGGCGCGGCGGCAACAGCCCCCGGGCGGGCACGACGCTGGGGGTGGCCGCCGCGCTCCACAGCCGGACCGTACCCGACCAGGTTGGCCTCGCGCTGTTCGGTCGGACTCGGCTCCTCCGTCACGGCCGAGTTCTCCGTGGCGTCCTCGACCTCGGGTGTCGGTGCGGAGTCCGGTTCGGCGGCGCCGCCGATGTCGAAGGTGACGATCGGTTCACCGACCTGCACGACCACACCGGCCGGCTGGTGCAGCACGCGCACCACGCCGGCGACCGGGCTCGGCAGCTCGACCACGGCCTTGGCCGTCTCCACATCGGCAATGTGCTGGTTGAGCGTGACCTCGTCGCCCGGCGCCACGAGCCAGGCCACAATCTCGGACTCGGTGAGCCCCTCACCGAGGTCGGGCAGCTTGAACACCTGGATCATCGTCGCCCCAGTACCCGGTCGACGCCGTCGAGAATGCGGTCGAGGTCGGGCAGGTGGTAGCTCTCGAGCTTGGCCGGCGGGTAAGGCACATCGAAGCCGGTAACGCGCAGCGGCGCCGATTCCAGGTAGTTGAAGCACCGTTCGGTGACGGCCGCGATGATCTCGCCACCGAGTCCGCCCGACTGGGCAGCCTCGTGCGTCACGACGAGATGCCCGGTCTTTTGAACGGATGCCTCCACCGCCGCATAGTCCACCGGTGACAGCGACCGCAGGTCGATGACCTCGATCGAGACACCCTCATCGGCCGCGGCGAGCGCCGCGTCTCGAGCGGTGGATACGAGCGCTCCATAGGCCAGGAGCGTGACATCAGTTCCGGGATGCACGATGACGGCCTGCTCCATCGGAGGACCCAGCTCTGGCACGACCTCGCCCTTTACGTGGTAGCGGCGCTTGGGTTCAAAATAGAGCACCGGGTCATCGCTCGCGATGGCCTGTCGAACGAGGCTGTAGGCGTCCTGAGGGTTGGAGACGGCGATCACGCGCAGACCGGAGGTGTGCGTGAAGTAGGCCTCTGGCGATTCGGAGTGGTGCTCGGCCGCTCCGATGCCGCCGCCGAACGGCACCCGAATGGTGATCGGCATGCGCACCGCCCCCTGGGTGCGGTAATGGAATTTGGCGATCTGACTCACGATCTGGTCGAAGCCGGGAAAGATGAAGCCGTCGAACTGGATTTCGCACACCGGACGGTAGCCACGGTAGGCCAAGCCGACGGCGGTGCCGATGATCGCGGACTCGGCCAGCGGCGTGTCGATGATCCGGCGTGCGCCGAACTGGGCGAGCAGGTCGCTCGTCACACGGAAGACACCGCCGAGGGCACCGATGTCCTCACCGAGCAGCACCACCTTGGGGTCTTCGAGCATGGCCTGGCGGAGCCCCTCGTTGATGGCTTTGGACATGGTGAGGGTCTTCGTCTCAGTCAGCGCGGTGGGAGTCGGCGCTGTGAGGCCGGGAACGGTCGACACTGTTGCGGGGTTCGTCATGGTCGTCATGGTCATCGTCCTTCTCCAGACTGGTCGGAACTGCCGAAGCTCGTGAGGTACGCGGCGTAGTCGGTGCGTTGGCGCTCAAGCGTGGCGTTGGGAGTGGCGTAGACGTGGTCGAATACGCTGAGCGGTTCTGGGTCTGGCATGCCGATGCAGCCGGCGCGCAGTTCGGCGGCCGCAGCATCGGCGAGCGCCTGGGTGGCCTCCGCCACCTCGGGAGTGATTTCACCGAGCAGGGTCAACAGCCGGTGCAGGCGCAGCAAGGGATCACGCGTCTTCCACTCGGCGAGTTCGGCCGGATCGCGGTAGCGAGTGGGATCATCCGCTGTCGTGTGCGGCCCCATACGGTAGGTGACCGCTTCGATGAACGTCGGGCCCCCGCCAGTGCGGGCCCGGTCGAGGGCGATGCGGGTCGCCGCCATCACCGCAAGCACATCATTGCCGTCAATGCGCAGGCTGGGGATTCCGAAGCCCGGCGCGCGATCGGCGATGTTGCGATGCGCCTGCACCCTGACCGGCTCGGAAATGGCCCACTGGTTGTTTTGGCAGAAGAAGACGACCGGGGCCTGAAAGCTCGCCGCAAAGACCATGGCCTCGTTGACGTCACCCTGGCTCGTGGCGCCGTCACCGAAGTAGGTGATGGCGACGGAATCGACCTCGTCGTTCTGGGCACCGATCGCCCAGCCGGTGGCGTGCAGCGTCTGCGCACCAATGATGATCGCCGGGGTAGCCATATTGACCGTGTACGGGTCCCAGCCGGACTGCGCGTTTCCGCGCCAGACTTTGACGATATCGGTCAGTGCGACGCCGCGGCAGTAGGCGACCGCGTTCTCGCGATAGCTCGGAAAGATGAAGTCATCGGTGCGCACGGCGCGGGCCGAGCCGACCTGTGCGGCCTCCTGGCCGAGCAGCGGCGGCCACAGGCCGAGTTCGCCCTGCCGTTGCAGGGCGGTCGCCTCGGTGTCGATCCGACGGACCACGACCATGTCACGGTAGAGCGCCAGCAGTGCGGGCCCGTCGAGATCGGCGACCCACGGGTCGAAATCGCCGTGCGGCATCCGCTCGCCGTCAAGCGAGAGAAGCTGCACCGGCTGGGGGGAGGAATCACTCATCGTTGGCTCCAAGCGTCATTGCTAAAGTTGACGTGAGCCTATGCCGAGGTTACAGAGAGCACAACCACTGCCGAAAATACTGTGCAGAGTGCCCTATTCAGGCTCGGCGGACCGTGTTAATGTTTTGCACTATGTACAGCCTTGACAAGACCGACACAAAGCTCCTGCAAGCCCTCTCCGCCGACCCGCGCAGCACCTTCGTTGCGCTTGCCGATACCCTCGGCCTCTCCCGCAATACAGTGCAGGCCCGCATGAAACGTTTGGAAGATTCCGGCGCCTTTCTCGGCTTCGATCGCCGCATCAATCCGGCCGCCCTCGGCTACCCGCTGACCGCGTTCATTGAGGTGCACGTGCAGCAGAAACGCCTCACCCAAATTGTGATCGACCTCGCGCTGATCCCCGAGATCGTGCAGGCGCACGGCATGAGCGGGCAGGCCGATCTGCTTGTGCGAGTGGTCTGCACGGATGCTGCCGATCTGTTTCGCATCGACGGCACAATCCTTGCCTGCGACGGGGTTGAACGCACCGAGACCTCCCTCGCGATGGGCGAAGTCATCCCCTACCGCCTCACGCCACTGCTGGACCGGCGTGGGTAACGGCGCATGCCGGCATGATCTATTTGCTAAATTCTTCATATAGTTATATAAAGAAGTAATGAAGCTATGTGCACTTGCGGTCGTGCGCCCACAGAAAGCACCAGCTTTGTGAACAGAAATTCGAAGTGGGGGCTCGGATGAGTTTTCTGCGCCTGGCCGCCCTCATTCGTCACGGTGACCGCATCGCCGAGCCGGCACCGTCCGCTCCTCCCCTGTTTCGTGGAGCGCACGTCTTCGGCGGCAGCGTGCAGGTGCGTTTCATCAACGCCGGCGGCTGCAACGACTGTGCTCTGGAGGTCTCTGCCGCGTTCGGCCCGGTCTACGACGTGGAACGCTACGGCGTGCGCCTCGTACCCTCGCCCCGGCACGCCGACGTGCTGCTCATAGTCGGAAGCGTGACCCGCAACATGGCCGAGCCGCTGCGTCGCACCATCGAGGCCACCCCTGCCCCCCGGTTTGTGATCGCGGTCGGGGACTGCGCACTGCACGGCGGTGCGTTCCGCGACGGCTACGGCATCATGGGCCCAGTGTCCGACTTCGTGCACGTCGATATCGAGGTGCCGGGCAGTCCGCCGGAACCGGCTGACATTGTGCGAGCCCTGCGCCGG